>Ga0136616_10000461_pt1 | contig 19154 bp, 20 predicted proteins | sample AntDrymUQ2992106_2_FD_106648 | JGI IMG/M metagenome (GOLD analysis project Ga0136616, IMG submission 106648) | Polar desert sand microbial communities from Dry Valleys, Antarctica - metaG UQ299 (21.06) | ecosystem: Environmental > Terrestrial > Soil > Desert | place: Antarctica: Dry Valley...
CCGTCGAGGCGGGAAGGCTGTCGCGCGAGGACGTCTACTTCGGGGGTGGGTGATGGCGGGCTTCGACTGGCACGAGGCGGGGCTGACGGTCGGTCAGGTGGCCACCCGCATGAAGGTCAACGCTTCCGCGGTGCGCTACTACGAGAGTCAGGGTCTGATCACCAGCGACCGCACCGCCGGCAACCAGCGGCGCTACCACGCCGACGTCCTGTGCCGGGTGGCCATGATCCGAGCCTCCCAGCGCGTCGGGCTGTCGATCGCGGAGATCCGGGACGCCCTCGAGGAACTGCCCGAGGGCCGAGTGCCCGACAGGGAGAGCTGGGACCGGCTGGCCGCCCAGCTGCGCAGCCGCCTCCACACCCGCATCGACGATCTGTACGTGCTCCTCGAGGAGCTCGCCGAGGAGGTCAGCCGTACCTGAGCGGTGAGGGCCGTCAGACGACGAAGGTGGGGCGGTCCTCGCCGGCCTCGCACCAGTGCACGCCGTCGGGGTCGAGGAGGTGGCCGCACATGTCGGACGTCCTCACCCGCTGCGTGAGCAGGCGCAGTCCTTCTTCGAGCGCGCCGTGAGCGAGACTGACGCGCTGGCGACCTCTGCGGAGGTGTTGCAGGAGCTCGTGCACGCCTACGTTCCTGTGGGTCGGTTGGCCACGCTCGACGCGGCGCTCCAGCTCGCGGCGTCCATGGGAGCCGTCTGGCCGCTGGAGCTCGAGGACATCGTCCTCGCGCGCTCGCTGGTCCCGCGCCACGGCGGGCTGGGTGCGCGCGACCTGGTCCATCTCGCCTGCTGCCAGCGGCGAGGCGTGCGCACCCTGCACACCTACGACCGCAGCCTGGCCACCGCCGTTCGCGGAGGCTAGGACGTGGGCGGCGTCAGGCGGTGGGCTGCTCGCTGAGGGTGAGGCGATGAGTTCCTCGCGCATCTTGATCGCCGCCTCCCGGTCCGAGGGTGGCAGCGGCACGTGACCTTCGTCAACAGGTGTTGTCTGTACTACGGTGGCGGTACATCGTCACGTAGGAGTGTGTCATGGCAGCGTCGCGAGCGACTTCGTACCGGCTTGACCCAGGCATCAAGACCCGTCTCGAGGAGCAGGCGGCCCAGGAGCGTGTGGCGGAGCGGACGCTGTTGGAGCGGTTGATCGTGGAGGGGCTCAACACCCTTGACCATCCCGGCATCGTCTATCGAGATGGGCCGACCGGGCGGCGCGCGGCGCTGGCTGTCGGGCCGGACGTGTGGGAGGTCGTCTCCGCGCTGCGGTACACCGGTGGAACCCAGGAAGAACGGGTTGCCGCGCTGGCCGAGCAGTTCGGGCTCCATCCGCGCCACATCCGAACGGCGATCGATTTCGCGGCCGTTCACCGCGACGAGATCGAAGCGGAGGTCGCGCGCAACGACGAGGCGGCCCAGCGGGCTCAGCAGATGGCCGCAGCACGCGACGATCTCCTGGAGTCATAGCGCGTGCGCTTCCTGATCGACCAGATGTTCCCGCCCGCGACGTGCCAGCAGCTGGCAGAGCTGGGCCACGACGCCGTCCACGTGCGTGACCGTGGAGTCGATGCGCGTCCGGACCCGGAAGTGGCTGCGGTGGCCGCTGCGGAGGGGCGGGGCTTGGTCACGGAGAACGTCAAGGACTTCGCTGGCGAGCGTGGACTCATGGTCGTGTGCGTGCTCAAGTCGCGGCTGCCGTCCGGGGGGATGCACGTCCACTTGGCTGCGCTACTCGATGGGTGGGCCAAGGCGAACCCCGAGCCCTACAGAGGTCTGCACTGGCCGTGACCACCGGGAGAGCCGCAAGCGGTGCTCTGCTCGCTGAGGGAGAGCTCGATGAGCTCCTCGCGCATCTTGAACCTCTGGATCTTGCCGGTCACGGTCATGGGGAACTCGTCGACGAAGCGGACGTGGGCGGGGATCTTGAAGGTCGCGATCTGGCCGCGGCAGTAGGACGGCAGGCCCTTGGTGTCCAGCGACGAGGCGGCGCGGCGGACGACCTAGGCGGCGACGGCCTCGCCCTAGCGCTGGTCGGGCACGCCGGAGACCTGCACGTCGGCGATGTCGGGGTGGCCGTAGAGGAACTCTGCGTCATCCCGCAGCCCAACCCGCACCCTCGGACGCGACACGGGCCGGGTCACCCCGTCAGCGCCAGCGCGAGGGGCAGCACCGCGTCGGCGCCGGCGCGCCGCAGCTCCCGGGCCGCCACGGTCATGGTCCACCGCGAGTCGGCGAGGTCGTCGACCAGCAGCACCGGTCCCTCCAGCCCCGCCAGGTCGGCGCGCCACCGTGGCGGGACGGCGAACCGCCCCCAGATCCCGGCCAGGCGGAACGCGCTGTTGCCGCCCGGCTCGCCGGCCGGCCCGCCGTCGACCAGGTTCAGCTCGCCGAGCCAGTGCAGGCGGCCCAGTTCCGCCAACCTCGCGGCGACCGCCGTCGCGAAGCCAGGCCGGCGGCGGGACGGCACCGCCGCGACGGCTACCGGGCGCACGGCCCAGTCCCACTCCTGCAGCACCGCGATGCTCGCGTCCACCAGACCTGGCGGCGGTTGTGTGGTGGTCACTCCCGATCGCTCCGCCTCGGTCAGCAGCGTCCGCAGCCGGGTGCCCCAGCCGAGGTCGGACAGCCGCGCCAGTGCGCGCCCCGGCGCCATCGCCTCGTTGGCGTCGATGCGCCCGCGGACCGGCACGCGCAGCCGCTCCATGCCCGCGGGCCACTGCACCCGGGGCCCCAGCTCGACACCCACCTGCCCGAGCCCGCGCGCCGCCGCCTCGCGCGCGCCGGCGCTCACCCCGCTCGGATACCAGGGCACGGTGCAGCGGTCGCAGCGCCCGCAGTCGGCCGCCCAGGGGTCGTCCAGCTCACGCGCGAGATACGCCATCCGGCAGCCCGCTGTCGCGAGGTAGCCGAGCATCGCCGCCTGCTCGGCCTCGCGGGAGGCCGCCACGCGCTGATAGCGGACCTGGTCGTACCGCCACGGCTCGCCGGTGGCCGTCCAGCCACCGCGTTCCACCCGGCGCACGGCGCCGTCGACGTCGAGCACCTTCAATAGCAGCTCCAGCCGCGTCCGTCGCACGTCCACGGCGGTCTCCAGCGCCGCCGTCGACAGCGGCCGGCGCGACTCCTCGAGCGCGGCGAGGACCTCTTGCGCTTGCTCCTCGCGCGGCATCGACACCGAGCCGAGGTAGCGCCAGATCGCCTGGTCCTCCTCGCCGGGCAGCAGCAGGACATCGGCGCGCTCGACCGCGCGGCCAGCGCGCCCGACCTGCTGGTAGTACGCGATGGGCGACGACGGCGCACCGAGGTGCACCACGAAGCCGAGGTCGGGCTTGTCGAAGCCCATCCCGAGCGCGCTCGTGGCGACGATGGCCTTGACGCGGTTGTGCCGCAGCGCCTCCTCGACGGCGGGCCGCTCCGCCGCGTCCGTCCGCCCCGTGTAGTCGAGCACGTCAAGGCCGCGGCCACGCAGGAACGCCGCGGTGTCGGTGGCGGAGGCCACGGTCAGGCAGTAGACGATGCCGCTGCCGGGCAGGTCACCGAGGTGGTCGGCGAGCCAGCCCAGCCGCGCCGCGGCATCGGGCAGGCGCAGGACCCCCAGCCGCAGGCTCGGCCGGGCGAGCGGGCCGCGCAGCGTCACGACCTTGGCCGCGGAGTTGAGCGGCGGTGGATTTCCTGCGCCACGCCTGCCTGCTCCGGCGTCGGCCGCCCCGCCGCGGACGGCGAGCTGCTCAGCGACATCGTCGATGACCCGCGCGTTCGCCGTGGCGGTCGTCGCCAGCACCGGCGTGCCAGAGGGCAGCTCGGCGAGCAGGTCGCGGATGCGCCGGTAGTCGGGCCGGAAGTCGTGACCCCAGTCGGAGATGCAGTGCGCCTCGTCGACCACCAGCAGCCTGGCGGTCGCCGCGAGCCGCGGCAGCTGCTCTTCGCGGAACCGTGGGTTGTTGAGCCGCTCGGGGCTGACCAGCAGGACGTCCACCTCGCCGGCCGCCAGCTCGCCGCCGATCACCGCCCAGTCCTCAACATTGGACGAGTTGAGCGTGCGCGCCCGCAATCCCGCCCGCTCCGCCGCGGCGACCTGGTCACGCATCAGCGCCAGCAGCGGCGACACGATCAGCGTGGGTCCGGCGCCCAGCGCTCGCAGCAGCAGCGTCGCGACGAAGTACACCGCCGACTTGCCCCAGCCCGTCCGCTGTACCACCAGCACGCGCGCCCGCTGCTCGACCAGCGCGGTGATCGCCTCGAGCTGGCCGTCGCGGAACGCCGCGTCGCCGCGGCCAACCAGCCGGCGCAGCGCGGTCAGCCCGTCCGCCGTGAGATCCGCCGTGGTCGTCATGAGCAGAGCGTGCCACGGCCCCGTGACGCCCTCGAACACCTGTCCACAGGCGCCTCCGCAGCGGTTGGAACCACGGCCCTGCGGGGTACTGCCGCGGTATGGCCAAATTCCAGGTGACGCAGGTACAGAGAAGCCTCAAGGGCTTCGACTATCCCGGCTCGTCCGACGACCTCGCCAAGCACGCCGAGGCCAACGGCGCCGACTCCGACCTCGTGGAGGCGCTGCGCGGACTGAGCAAGTCCGGCGACTTCGACGGGCCGAACGCGGTGATGCACGAGCTGTCGGCGCAGGCCGACGCCCTCGGCGGCCCGACCCCCGACGGGCCCACGCAGCGCCAGACCAAGGACATCGAGGGCCCGGCCTTCCAGGTGACCGAGGTGCAGAAGGCGCTGAAGGGCGCGGACTACCCGCTAGACGGCAAGCGGCTCGCGGAGCTGGCGAGGTCCAACGGCGCCGACGAGGACCTGGTCGAGGCGCTGCGCGGCGTCCGCCAGGTGGACGGCCCGAACACCGTCATGCAGGAGCTGAAGTCCCAGCTCGGCGGCCCGGCTGATCGCGACGGCTGACCCGGGCCGCCGGCGCGCGGCCCTGCTGATCGCGGCCGGCGCCGGGGCCCCCGAGCTGGCGGCCTGGCTGCGCGCCCGGGGTGCGCGGACGTTCACCGAGTTGCGAACCACTCCCTGAGCACCTACTCCTGCACGTGATGGGGACCGGTGGGCGGCTCCTCGCCGACCTCGCCGTCGGCCTGTTCGCGCAGCAGGTCGAGGTGGCCGAGGTGGCGGGCGGTCTCCTCGATGAGGTGCAGCACGATCCAGCGCAGCGAGAAGCCGCGCCGGGCGGAGACGGCGCCGAGCGAGGGCGCGGCGGCAATCACCGTGTCGCAGCGCGCCGACTCCTCGGCGTAGTCCGCAAGCAGGCTCGCCATCGTGATCTGCGGCGGGACGTGGAGCTCGCCGTCAGGGTCCTCGTCGGTCCAGGCGTAGGGCAGGTCGTCCTCGCCGGCGAAGACCTCGCGAAACCACGAGCGCTCCACATGCTCCAGGTGGCGGACCACGCCGTGCAGCGTCAGCCCGGTCGGTGTGGCCACGGAGCGCAGCACGTCGTCGGGCGCGTCGCGCACCTTCCACGCCACCAGGTCGCGCTGGCGCTGCAGGAAGCCCAGCAGCGCGGTGCGCTCGTCGCCGACGTGCGCGGGCTCCAGCACACCGCCGCGCAGCCCGTTCGTCGTCCCGCTCCCGTCGTCCACGCCCGCCCTCCTCGCCTCGCCTGGGCCCCACCGCAGCCCATCCCGGCGCAAGCCTACGGGGCCCACTCCACCGGCCCCAGCCCCGACGGCTTCGCCCGAGCGGGACGGTTGACCAGCCGCCTGGAACTTCTCTTTCGGGCAAGATCGGGGTCTATGGGGTCGATCGAGAATTCAGAAGGGCGGCCGCCAGCGGACGCTGCCCCGCCATCAGGAGCTGCGGCGATGACGTCGCCCGGCCCGGCGCCGCCCCGAGGCCGTCCGGGGTGCGGGATCGCCGTCCTGCTGGTGCTCGCCCTCGCGGTCGGGTTGCCCATCGTCCGCGGGCGATCAGCGGCGCGCAGCGCGTTCGACGCGGCCCTGGCGGCCCACCAGGCGGGCGACTGTCGCCGCGCCATCGAGGGCTACGACGAGGCCCGCCGCGCCTTGTTCTCCCCCGTGCGCGAGCCGGCGGAGCAGAACATCGAGCAGTGCGAGGACTATCTCGTCGCCGCGGATGCGGGGGAGGCGCGGGACTGGCCGACCGCGACCGACGGCTACGAGAACTACCTCGCGCGCTATCCGGATAGCCTGCTCTCGCCCGCCGCCTACGAGGCGGGGGCTGCCGCCCACCTGGAGGAGGCCGGCGAACTGCTGGCGCAGCCCGAGGGCGGTGCGGACCGCGACCAGTACTTCCTGGCGGTCGACGAGTACGTCACGGTGCTCGAGGAGTACCCGGACGCGGAGGCGGCCGGGCAGGTCCCGCAGGCGCTCACCGCCGCGGTCGACCGCGGCGCACAGCTCGCGGCACAGCAGCGCTGGTGCGACGCGGTGTCGGTCCTCGACGTCTTCGCCGAGGCCAGCCAGCCCCCGCTGGCGGACGCCGCGGGCCGGGCGCGGGCGGCGCTGCCGCAGTCGCTCTACGAGTGCGGCCTCCAGCGCTTCGCGGAGGGGGACTCCCAGACCGCCGTCACCTATCTGCGGCGCCTCGGCGACAGCTACCCCGATGACCCGCTCACGGCCCAGGCGCGGCCCACACTGATCCGGGCCGAGGTCGCCGCCATCACCGCTGGCGCCGCCGGGGAGGTGCCGCCGCTCACCGCGGTGGGACGGGCGCCCGCGGGCACGGTGGCCGTCGAGGTCATCAACGACTCACCCGACGAGTTGGAGTTGCTGTTCGCCGGCCCGGGGGCCGACGCGGTCACCATCCCGCCGTGCGCCACCTGCTCGGCGTACCCGTTCGCTCCGGTGGGCGCGTGCGGGTCGGGGTCGCTGCCCACGGTCAGCCTCGAGCTGCCGCCCGGCTCCTACCAGCTCGGCGTGAGGTCGCGTTCGGGAGACGACGTCATCCCTTACGCAGGCGCCTGGGAGCTGGCCCCCGGCACGGCCTACTCGAGCTGCTTCTTCATCGTCACCTCGTTCGGCTGACGGCCCCCGCCTGACCGATGCCGACGATGCCGGAGCTGCTCGGGCTGGTCTCAGGACCCCAGCAGCGTCAGCTCAAAGGCGTAGACGGAGGCGCGGTAGACGTGGTCGCCGTACTCCACGGTGCGCCCGTTGTCGTCGAGGGTGGTGCGGACCATGGTCAGCAGCGGCGCGCGGCGGGGCTCGTCGAGGAGCTTGGCCTCCTCCGCAGTCGCGGCCCGCGCGCCGATGGACTGCGAAGCGATCCGCAGGTTGATGCCCGCCGCACGCAGCTGCTGGTAGAGCCCGCGGGCCTCCAGCGCCGGCGTCGTGAGGTCTGCGATGCCCTCCGGCAGGTGGTTGCGCATGAGGGCGAGCGGCTCGCCGCAGGCGAATCGCAGCCGCTTCAACCGGATCACCGGCGAACCCTCGGGCACGCGCAGCACGTGGGCCACCGTATCCGTGGCCGGCTCCACCAGGTTGCTCAGCACGCGCGTGGTGGGCCCCTGCTGCGCGGAGGCGAGGTCGTCGTAGAGGCTGGTCAACTGAATGGGCCGCTTCATCTTGGCGTGCACGACCTGCGTGCCGACCCCCCGCTTGCGCACGAGCAGGCCCTTGTCCACCAGGTACTGGATCGCCCGGCGCATCGTGGGCCGGGACAGGCCGAGGGAGTCCGCGAGCTGGATCTCGTTGTTCAGGCGACTGCCCGGCGGCAGCGTGCCGGACTCGATCGCCTGCTCCATCTGCTGGGCCACCTGGAAGTAGAGCGGGACCGGGCTGGTCCGGTCGAGGATCGCGGTGAAGGCGCTGTGGTCCATGCTGGCGAGTATCACACACGCCGCACTGACGTCTGCTCAGACTATCATCCTGTTGTCTTAACAAACTTCTTGACGCTTCGAGTGTCTCCGGGTAGAACGCCGGCATGACGTCCTTCGAGGTGGTCACGATGGGACGCGTCGGCGTGGATCTCTACCCCCTCCAGGTTGGCCGCTCGCTGGCCGAGGTGGACACCTTCGGCAAGTACCTCGGGGGCAGTCCCACGAACGTCGCGGTCGCCGCCGCCCGGCTCGGCCGGCGCACCGCCGTGGTCACCCGCACGGGCGAGGACCCCTTCGGCGACTTCATTCACCTTGCGCTGGGGGAGTACGGCGTTGACGACCGTTGGGTGACCGCGGTGCCGGGCCTGCCCACCCCCGTCACCTTCTGCGAGATCTTCCCGCCCGACGACTTCCCGCTGTACTTCTACCGGTTCCCCAAGGCGCCCGACCTCGAGATCGCCCCCGAGGAGCTGGACCTCGACGCGCTGCGGGCGGCGGGGGTGCTGTGGGTGACGGGGACGGGCTTGTCGCAGGAGCCGATCCGCTCGGCCACCCTGCAGGCCCTTCGGGCGCGGGGGCGGCGCCACCCCACGGTCCTCGACCTCGACTACCGCGCCATGTTCTGGTCCTCGCGCGAGGAGGCGCGCCGCTGGCTGCGCCAAGCGCTGCCGCACGCGACGGTGGCGGTCGGCAACCTCGACGAGTGCGATGCGGCGGTCGGCACGGGCGCCGATCCCGAGGCGGCCGCGGCGGCGCTGCTGGCCGCCGGCGTGGAGCTCGCGGTGGTGAAGCGCGGTCCGGACGGGGTGCTGGCCAGGACCGCGACGCAGCGCGTGGACGTACCGCCCGTCCCCGTCGCGGTGCTGAACGGCCTTGGCGCCGGCGACGCGTTCGGCGGCGCGCTGTGCCACGGCCTGCTCGCTGCCTGGCCCCTGCGGCGCACGCTGCGCCTCGCCAACGCTGCCGGCGCGTTGGTCGCGTCGCGCCTGGCCTGCGCGCCCGCCATGGGCACGGTGGCCGAGATCACCGAGCTGATGGGGGAGCGCATCGATGCCTGATGTGGACGCCGGCGCGCTGGCTGACCTGCGGGCCCGGCGGCCGCAGGCGATCGCCGAGGCCGCCGCGCAGCGCCCGCGCCGCCCGCTCATGCGCGCCAGTGGCCGGTTGATGATCGTGGCCGCGGACCACACCGCGCGCGGCATCCTCGGCGTGAGCGGGCGGCCTCTGGTCATGGCGAACCGGGCCGACCTCCTCGACCGGCTGGTGGTGGCGCTGGGCCGCCCCGGCGTGGACGGGGTGCTCGGCAGCCTCGACGTGCTGGAGGACCTCCTCCTGCTGGGCGCGCTGGAGGGCAAGCTCGCCTTTGGATCCATGAACCGCGGGGGGATCGCCGGGGCCAGCTTCGAGCTGGACGACCGCTTCACCGGCGCCGACGCCGCACGCCTGGCCGCCCTGCGCTTCGACGGCGGGAAGATGCTGCTGCGCGTCGACCCGCAGGACCCCGGCTCGCTGTCCACGCTGACCGCGTGCGCCCGGGCGGTCAGCGAGCTGGCAGCGGAGGGTCTGATGGCGATGGTCGCGCCCTCCTGGGTCACGCGGGCCGACGGCACGCTGCGCACCCTGCTCGACGCCGAGCACATGATGCGTGCGATCAGCGTGGCCGCAGCCCTGGGCAACACCTCGGCCCACACCTGGCTGAAGGTCCCGCCCGTGGACGACATCGAGCGGGTCATGGAGTCCTCCACGCTGCCCGCCCTGTTGCTGGGGGGCGACGTGGGCAGCGATCCGGACGCGGTGTTGGCGCGCTGGCGCAGGGCGCTCACGCTGCCCACCGTCCGCGGGCTGGTGGTCGGGCGCGCGCTGCTGTACCCGCCCGACGACGACGTGGCCGGCGCCGTCGATTCCGCGGTGGGACTGCTGTGATCGCGCCGCAGCTCCACCTGCCGTCCGGCAGCACCGCCAGCGGGGCGTTCACCACGGTGGTCACGCCGCAGCACGCCGGCTGGACCTACGCCGGGCTGCGCGTCCTGGAACTGCCCGCGGCCGGGACCCACTCGTTCGCCACGGGCGACGAGGAGTTCTGCATCCTCCCGCTGGCCGGCGCCTGCGTGGTCGAGTGCGACGGGCAGCGCCTGGCGCTGGAGGGCCGCGACAACCCCTTCGCCCGGGTGACCGACTTCGCCTACGTCCCCCGCGACGCCGAGGTCCGCATCAGCAGCGCGGGCGGCGGGCGCTTCGCGCTGCCATCGGCCCGCGCCGACGAGCGCTTGCCAACGCGTTACGGCCCGGCAGAGGACGTGGCGGTCGAGGTTCGCGGCGCCGGCGCCTGCACCCGCCAGGTCACGAACTTCTGCGCGCCGGACACCTTCGACTGCGATCGCCTGGTGGCCGTCGAGCTGCTGACGCCGGGCGGGAACTGGTCCTCCTACCCGCCCCACAAGCACGACGAGGCGCGTGAGGGCGAGGCCGTGCTGGAGGAGATCTACTACTTCGAGGTCGCCCCGCACGGCGCCACCCCGGGCTTCGGCTACCAGCGCGTCTACGGCGCCGACGCACCGATCGACGTGCTGGCCGAGGTCCGCAGCGGCGACGTGGTCCTGGCGCCGCACGGCTACCACGGGCCCGCGATCGCCGCGCCGGGCCACGAGCTGTACTACCTCAACGTCCTCGCCGGGCCGGGCGAGCAGCGCTCGATGGCCTCTTGCGACGATCCAGCCCATGCCTGGGTGCGATCCTCCTGGGCCACGCAGGACGCCGATCCCCGCGTGCCGCTGACCTCCGCTCGCGGGCGCGCGTGACGGCGACCGTGCGGCTCACCGTGGCCCAGGCGCTCGTGCGCTTCCTGGCCGTGCAGCACAGCGAGCGCGACGGCGTGCGCCACAAGCTGTTCGCCGGCTGCTTCGGCATCTTCGGCCACGGCAACGTCGCCGGGGTGGGACAGGCGCTGCTGGAGGCCGAGCTGACCGACCCCGAGGGCCTGCCGTACCACCTGGCGCGCAACGAGCAGGGGATGGTGCACGCAGCGGCTGGCTTCGCCCGCATGCGCAACCGTCTGTCCACCTTGGTCTGCACCGCCTCCATCGGCCCCGGCTCCACGAACATGCTCACCGGGGCGGCGCTGGCCACCGTCAACCGCCTGCCGGTGCTGCTGCTGCCCAGCGACGTCTTCGCCACCCGCGCGTCCGACCCGGTGCTCCAGCAGCTGGAGGACCCGCGCGGCGGCGACCGCTCGGTGAACGACGCCTTCCGCCCGCTGTCGGCGTTCTTCGACCGGGTGTGGCGGCCCGAGCAGCTGCCGTCCGCGCTGCTGTCGGCCATGCGGGCGCTCACCGACCAGGCCCAGACCGGCGCGGTCACGCTGGCCCTGCCCCAGGACGTCCAGGCCGAAGCCCACGACTGGCCGCGGGAGCTGTTCGCCGAGCGGGTGTGGCACGTCGCCCGCCCGCTGCCTGAGCCGGCCGCGCTCGTGCGCGCCGCCGAGGCCCTGCGCGGCGCCCGGCGACCGCTGATCGTGGCGGGTGGCGGCGTCATCTACTCGGAGGCCACCGGCGCCCTGCGCGCCTTGGTGGAGGCGACCGGGATCCCGGTGGCCGAGACGCAGGCCGGCAAGGGCTCGCTGTCCTACGACCACCCGCTCGCCCTCGGCGCGATCGGCAGCACCGGCACCACCGCCGCGAACGCCTTCGCCCGCGACGCCGACGTCGTGCTGGGCGTCGGTACCCGCTACAGCGACTTCACCACCGCGTCGCGGACCGCCTTTCAAGCGCAGGGCGTGCGCTTCGTGAACGTGAACGTCGCGGCGTTCGACGCAGCCAAGCATGCCGGTGTCGCCGTGGTGGCGGACGCGCGCGAGACCCTGACCGCGCTGTCCGGCGCGCTGCGCGGCCACGCGGTCGAGCCCGCCTACCGGCAGCGGGCGCGCGAGCTGGCCGCCGAGTGGGACGCGACGGTCGAACGCGCCTACACCCTCGGGCACGCCCCGCTGCCTGCGCAGTCCGAGATCATCGGCGTGGTGAACGAGGTCTCCGGCCCGCGCGACGTGGTCGTCTGCGCCGCCGGCTCGATGCCCGGGGACCTGCACAAGCTGTGGCGCACCCGCGACCCCAAGGGCTACCACGTCGAGTACGGCTACTCGTGCATGGGCTATGAGATCGCCGGCGGCCTCGGCATCGCCATGGCGGCGCCGGACCGCGACGTCTACGTCATGGTCGGTGACGGCTCCTATCTGATGATGGCCCAGGAGCTGGTCACGGCGGTGCAGGAGGGGGTGAAGCTCACCGTGGTGCTGGTGCAGAACCACGGCTTTGCCTCCATCGGCGAGCTGTCCGAGTCCCTCGGCTCCCAGCGCTTCGGCACCCGCTACCGCTATCGCGCTGCGCGCTCGGGCCGCCTCGACGGCGGCCTGCTGCCCGTCGACCTGGCCGCGAACGCCGAGAGCCTCGGCGTCACGGTGTTCCGCGCCCGCTCCGTCGGCGAGTTCCGAGCGCGGCTGCAGGCCGCGAAGCGGGTGACCGGCCCGGTCCTCGTGCAGGTCGAGACCGACCCGCTGGCGCCGGCGCCGGGCAGCGAGTCCTGGTGGGACGTGCCGGTCTCGGAGGTGGCCGCCCTGGACTCGACCCGTCAGGCACGCAAGTCGTACGAGGCTGCCAAGCAGCAGCAGCGCCCGTACCTGGATGGAGGTCACGAGTGAGGACCATCGAGTACGGGATCGGCGGCAAGGTGACGGCCGGGTCACCGGGGAGATCGACGTCTACCGCGAGGAGATCTTCGGCCCGGCGCCACGATCCGCGCGCAGACTCGCCGACCCCTACGGCAACGGCACCGCGGCGTTCTACACCCGCGCGAAGGTCGTCACCTCGCGCTGGCCCCATGTGGACCACCTGTTGGACCACCTGTCCGCCGCCAGCTACGACCTGCCCACCGCCGAATGAGGAGGCCACCCGTGACGTCACGCATCCACCTCGGCAGCGCCCCGGACTCCTGGGGCGTGTGGCTGCCCGACGACCCGCGGCAGACGCCGTGGGAGCGCTTCCTCGACGAGTTCGCCGCTGCCGGCTACGAGTGGCTGGAGCTGGGTCCGTACGGCTACCTGCCCACCGATTCCGCGCGCCTGCGCGACGAGCTGGCGTGCCGGGGCCTCAAGGTCTCCGCCGGAGATGTCATGGTCGGCCTGCACCGCTCCGATGCCTGGGAGGACGGGCTGGCGCAGGCGTCCGCCGTGGCCGAGCTGACCGCCGCGGTGGGCGGTGACCACCTCGTCTTCCTGCCCGAGCTGGTCACCGACATCGAACCGCCGTACGGGCTGAACCAGCCGCGCGAGCTGGACGCCGACGCGTGGCGGCGCCTGACCGACGGCGTGTCGGAGCTGGGCCGCAGGCTCCGCGAGACCCACGGCGTGCAACTGGTCTTCCACTCGCATGCGGACAGCCACGTCGAGACGCCCGACGAGATCGAGCGCTTCCTCGCCGACACCGACGCCGCCGCGGTCCCGCTGTGCCTGGACACCGGGCACGTCGCCTACGGCGGGGGCGACAACCTCGAGCTGATCGGCAAGCACCCCGAGCGCATCGGCTACGTCCACCTCAAGGCGATGGACCCGGTGGTGCTCGAGCAGGTGCGCAACCAGGGGCTCGCCTTCGCCGACGCCGTCCGGCGCGGCGTGTGCGCGGAGCCCCCCGCCGGGGTCCCGGACATGGCCGCGGTCGCCGAAGCCCTCGCGGGCACGGATGCCGACGCCTTCGCCATCGTCGAGCAGGACCTGTTCCCGTGCCCTCCCGACGTCCCGCTGCCCATCGCGCAGCGCACCCGGGGCTACCTCCAGGGCTGCGGCTACGGCGCGGCCGCGCGACAGAACCCATAGGCCGACCGACGGAGGAAGGGAACCCGCAGCTGAGCCGAGGACGAGCACTGCCCGCATTGGTGTCGCTCCTGGCACTCGTGCTGGCAGCCTGCAGCGACACCGGCGGTGCGCAGGAGGAGGCGCCCGTGGCCGAGGGTGTCGCCGGCGGAGGCGCCGACACCGAGCGCCTGACCTGGCGATGATCACCCACCAGGCGCCTGGCGACACGTTCTGGGATCTGGTCCGCGACGGCGCGAACGTGGCGGCGGAGAAGAACAACATCGAACTGAACTACGTGAACGACCCCGAGGCGGGCAACCAGGCCAACCTCGTGCAGAACGCCATCGACCAGGGTGTCGACGGCATCGCAGAGACGCTCGCCTACCCCGACGCGGTCGGGCCCGCCGCGCAGGAGGGCTGAACCTGGCGGTCACGCAGATCGTCACCGGCAACGTCGCCAGCCCTCCGATCGCCGACATCCAGGGCTTCGCCAGCGCGAGGGCGATCTTCGCCTCGTCGCTCCCCATCGGCGGGGTGTCCATCCGCGCGACGTGCTGTGGTGGCTGCTGTTCGTCGCCGTCGCCGCCTGGGTGCTGCTGCGCACGAGGGCCGGCAACTGGATCTTCGCCGTCGGCGGCAACGCGGCCAGCGCTCGCGCGGTCGGCGTGCCGGTGAACAGGGTGAAGATCGGCCTGTTCATGACCGTCGGCCTCACGGCCTGGTTCACCGGGATGCACCTGCTGTTCGCGTTCAACACCGTGCAGTCTGGCGAGGGCGTCGGCCAGGAGTTCCGCTACATCATCGCGGCGGTGATCGGCGGCGCGCTGCTGACCGGCGGCCACGGGTCCGCCGTGGGCTCCGCCATCGGCGCCTTCATCCTCGGGATGGCGACGCAGAGCATCGTCTACGCCGGCTGGCAGCCCGACTGGTTCTTCTTCCATCTGGGACTGATGCTGCTGCTGGCGACCCTGGCCAACACCTGGGCGCGCAGCTTCGCGACCCGGTGGTGCCCCGATGACGAGTGTGACGAACGACGGGATCGCGGACCCGGTGGTGCCAACGGCGTCGGCAAGTCGACGCTCATCAAGATCGTGGCGGGTCTGCACACCCACGACGAGGGCACCTTCGAGGTGGACGGCGAGGCGCTGTCGTTCTCCTCGCCGCGCGAGGCGCTGGACCGCAGGATCGCCACCGTGTATCAGGATCTCGCGGTCGTCGGCCTCATGCCGGTATGGCGCAACTTCTTCCTCGGCTCGGAAAGGACCAAGGGTGCCTGGCCAGCGCGCTCGTTGGACATCCCGTCCATGCGCACGACGGCCAGCGAAGAGCTGCGGAAGATGGGCATCGACCTGCCCGACATCGACCAGCCGGTCGGCACGCTGTCGGGCGGTCAGCGCCAGTGCGTCGCCATCGCCCGCGCCGTGTACTTCGGGGCACGGGCGCTCATCCCTGAAGCTGGGCAAGATGACCCTGGACCGCACGCGCGCCGAGACCGACCTCGACGAGCTGACCCACCAGATGGCCGGGGGCAACGAGCTGGAAATGCTGACGCACGAGCTGAAGCGCTGATGGTCCTGCAGGTCGGAGTCATCGGCGCCGGCAACATCGGCAGCTACCACATCCAGCGCCTGGCTCGGCAGATCTCCGGGGCCCGGGTCGCGGCGGTCTTCGACGTCGCCGCCGACCGGGCCGCACAGATCGCCGCCTCCGCGGGCGCTAGAGCGCACCGCGACGCGCACGAGCTGATCGCCGACGACGCGATCGACGCCGTGGTCATCGCGTCGCCCGGGGACACGCACGCCGAGTTCACGCTGGCCTGCATCGCGGCCGCCAAGCCGGTGCTGTGCGAGAAGCCGCTGGCGACCGGCGTGGACGATTGCGTCAAGGTCCTGGAGGCCGAGATGGCCCACGGCAGCCGCCTGGTCCAGGTGGGCTTCATGCGGCGTTTCGACGTCGGCTACAGGCTGGTCAGGGCCGCGATCGACGGCGGCGACATCGGCGAGCCGCTGGTGCTGCACTGCATCCACCGCAACGCCACGGTGCCCGACACCTTCACCAGCGACATGGTCCAGACCGACTCTGTCATCCACGAGATCGACACCGCACGCTGGCTGCTCGGCGAGGAGCTGATCGCGGCGACCGTGCTGACGCCGAAGCGCAGCCCGCTCGCGGCGCGCCACCTCGCCGACCCCCAGCTCGTGATGCTGGAGAGCCAGAGCGGCGTCATGGTGCAGGTCGAGGTCTTCGTCAACGCTGGCTACGGCTACGACGTGCGCTGCGAGGTGGTCGGCTCCGCCGGGACCGCCGAGCTGGAGACACCGGCCGTCGCCGCGCTGACCCGCGATGGCCGACGCGGACGCCGGGTGCCCGCCGACTGGAAGGAGCGCTTCGGCGCGGCCTTCCACGCCGAGATCCAGCAGTGGGTCGACGCCTTGGCGGCTGGCGCGGTCACCGGCCCCAGCGCCTGGGACGGCTACGCCGCGACCGCCGTCGCGGTGTCCTGCGTGGAGGCGCTGCAGACCGGGCGGCGGGTGGAGGTGGCGCTGGTGGACGCACCGGCGCTGTACTCGACAGCTGCAGCGTGAAGCTCGGTGAGGCGAGCCGCCCGCCGGTGGTCAACCAGGTGGTTCAGCCCGTTCTCCTACCGGCGCACGCTGCTGGAGGCCTGCGAGGAGCGCGGCATCGCGCTGGAGGGCTACAGCCCGCTCACCCACGGCCGCGACATCGACCATCCCGAGATCGCCGAGATCGCCGAGCGCCTCGGCCGCACCCGCCCGGGCGCGCCGTTGCTGACCGAGGGTGACCTGGTCCTGGCCACGGAGGTGGAGGGCAGCGAGCAACCGTCCGCCGTCCTGCACGCCATCGCCGGCGGGAAGACCCGGCACAACGAGATCAAGGATGGGATCCGTGCCGAGCCGGCCCGGACGCTTGACCGGCTGATCGACCTGCACCTAGTCGAGCGCCTCGTCCCCGTCACCGACGACGCGCAGCGGACGCGACGGCGGCTGTACCGGATCACCGACAACTTCCTCGCTTTCCACCTCGGCATGGTCACCCAGTACCGCGCCGAAATCGACCGCGGGCTGGGGGCGTCGATCCTGCCCATAGGACGAGATCGACGCGCTGGCGCTCGCCGGTGAGGGGCGCGTGCCCGTCCTCGTCGGCGAGGCCAAGTGGACGAGCTCGGCCGACGGCTCGCGACTCCTGCGGAGCTTGCAGCGCAAGGCGGCCTCGGTGGCCGACGACATCGAGCGACTGGTCTACGTCGTCGGCGTACGGGAGCGCGTGGTCGACCTTCCTGCGGGGGTGGTGAGCATCACGGCCGAGGACGTGTTCACCAGCTGAGGGCGTAGTGGGCGTCGTGAGCGCCGGGGGCCGCCTGCGCCGCCGCCGGCAGGGTGTGCACGCCGAGGACGGCGACGATCGCACGAGCAGCGCGGCGGGATGCAGGTCGAGCAGCGCAAGCGGCGCCTTGGCGGTACTTCCGGAAGCTCAGGGTGCCGCCAGGGCAACGGAGGGTGTCCGGCTTGCCGCAGTGTGTCGATGGGGTCCCGCCGCACACCCCATGGGCAACGCGCGCTAGGCGGGTGGGGGCGCGCCGCCGGTGGAGACGTCGAGGATGACGTTGTCGCCGCTGGTGACGGGGGCGCCGGCGGGCGGGGTCTGGCCCACGACAGTGCCGGCTGGGGCGCCGTTGGGCACCGGCCGGGGCTCGCCGCCCAGGCGCGCGCCGTTCAGCAACGGCAAGGCGTCCGCCAGGGGCAGGCCGGTGACGCCAGGGACCGTGGTGGGCGCGGCGGCGGCGACGCGGCCGTCCGCGACGCCCACCGGCGGGAAGCCGACCGGCGCCTGCCCGGCCAGCACCGCCCCCATGTACTCGCCCCATACACCGGCGGCGAGCCCGCCGCCGGTGGTGTCGAGCCGACGACCCGCCGCCGGCACGCCCACCCACATGGCCGTGGACAGGTTCGGGGTGAAGCCCACGAACCAGGCGTCCTTGGCCTCGGTGGTCGTGCCGGTCTTGCCGGCCACAGGCCAGCCGGGCACCGCGGCCCTGGTCCCCGTCCCGCCGGCGACCACGCCCTCCAGCATGCGCACCATCTGTGCGTTCGCCTCGGGCGAGAGGACCGGCGCGCCGGCGTGCTGGGCGGTGTAGACGGCGTTGCCGAAGCGGTCCTCGATGCGGTCGATGAAGTGCGGGCGCACGTGGACGCCGCCGTTGGCGAACGTGGCGTAGGAGGCGGCGGCCTCCAGCGGCGTCACCCCGGTGCGGAACCCGCCGAGTGCGACCGCGCAGTTCGCGTCGGGTCCGATCGCGGACAGGGTGTCGATCCCCATCTCGCCCATGAGCCCGACCACGCGGCCCACGCCGACCATCTGCGACACGTGCACCGCCGGGGTGTTCACCGAATCGCGCAGCGCGGTCGCCATGTCCATGATCTCGCGGCTGCGCCCGCCGTAGTTCTGCACGCCGCCGTCCGCGCGCTTCCAGTCGCGGCACTGCTCGAAGTAGGCGGGGCTGGAGCCGTCGAGGCGGATGCTCGGTGGGATGCCCTGGCGCAGCGCCTCGGCGTAGACGAAGACCTTCGCGGCGCTGCCGAGCTGGCGCCGGGCCTGCGTCGGGATGGCCTGCTGGTTCACGCCGTAGTCGACGCCGCTGTGGGCCGCCAGGATCCGCCCGGTGCTCGGCTCCACGGTGACGATCGCGCCCGTGGGCTGGTTCGGGTCGGTGGCGGTCGGGAAGTTGCGCCCGATCACCTGCTGGGCGATGTCCTGGATCCGCGTGTCGAGCGACGAGTGGATGCGCAGGCCGCCGAAGTACAGCGCCTGCTCGCGCTCCTGCGCGTTTGCGCCGAACTGGGCGAGCTCGGGCGCCGTGAGGAACTCGCGGATGACCGAGTCGGCGATGAAGTCGTACGGGCGCACGCGCGACGTCCCGGGGATGACCCCCAGCGGGAGCGCTCGGGCGGCGTCGGCCTCGGCCTGGGTGAGGAAACCCTGGGGGACCATCTGGTCGAGAATCGCGTCGCGGCGGCGCGTGGCCACCTCGGGGTCCGTCCTCGGGTTGGCGTTGTTCGGCGAGCGGATCATCGCCGCGAGCAGCGCGCCGTGCTCGGGTCGTAGCTGGGCCACGTCGGTGATGCCGAAGTACTCCTCGGCCGCTGCGGCCACCCCGTAGGCGTTCTCGCCGAAGTACACCTGGTTCAGGTACTGGCCGAGCAGCTGGTCCTTGGTGAACTCCTGCTCGAGGGCGACCGCGTAGGCCAGCTCCTCGAACTTGCGGGCCAGCGTCACGTCGTTGCCCACGGCGCTCTTCGCCAGCTGCTGGGTGATGGTGGACCCGCCCTGGGTGACGTCTCCGGCCTCGACGTTGGCCACCAGCGCACGGCTGATGCCGCCCGGGTCGTAGCCCTCATGCTCATAGAAGCGCTGGTCCTCGGCGGTGAGGATCGCCTGCTGGACCGGTAGCGGGATCTCGGCCAGGTCGACGAGGCGGCGGTTCTCCTCGCGGTCGAGGACCTGCAGCTCTTGCCCGTTGGCGGCGTAGA
>Ga0136616_10000462_pt1 | contig 19134 bp, 19 predicted proteins | sample AntDrymUQ2992106_2_FD_106648 | JGI IMG/M metagenome (GOLD analysis project Ga0136616, IMG submission 106648) | Polar desert sand microbial communities from Dry Valleys, Antarctica - metaG UQ299 (21.06) | ecosystem: Environmental > Terrestrial > Soil > Desert | place: Antarctica: Dry Valley...
GCTCGCGCAGGGCGTCGTCGACGCGGTGAGAGCGGCGATCGGCGACACGACATCGGTCAGCGTCGGCGTCGCCTACGGCCCGGCTTCCGAAGCCGGGTCGACCGTGCTCAGCCGCGCCGATCTGGCGATGTACGAGGCCAAGCGCGACGGTGGTGGACGGGTCCGCCGATCCTTGACCGATCTCAGGGCGCTGCGGAGCGGGTGACGAGAATCGAACTCGCGTAGCCAGTTTGGAAGACTGGGGCTCTACCATTGAGCTACACCCGCGATGATGTGCGCTGCGGCGCACGCGGTCAGGGTAGCGCTCCGGGGCCACTACACTTTCGTTGCCACCGGGGTGTGGCGCAGCTTGGTAGCGCACCCGCTTTGGGAGCGGGGGGCCGTGGGTTCAAATCCCGCCACCCCGACCAGTCACAGCGCCTTGTTGTTTCGGCCCGCGATGGCGCCGCGGGCGAGACCCACGACCAGGACGACCACGGCGATGATGATGAGCCACTTCAGCGCCTTGATGACCAGCCCGAGGACGGCCAAGGCAATGGCCAGCAGAATCAGCCCGACGACGAGTCCCATGCGCTCAGTTGTACTGCATCGGGCAAGCTCGGCGGCCGCCGTACCGCCTAGACTTCCGACCGGACTCGTCCGTTCAGCGGTGAGTCGAAGCAATCGCCGTAGTCCAGTTCCCGAGGAGAGCCGTCTGTGAAGAGCACTGTCGAGACCCTGAGCCCGACGAGGGTGCGGCTGGCCATCGAGGTGCCCTTCGATGAACTCAAGCCGAGCTTTGATGCGGCGTACAAACGGATCGGGGCGCAGGTGCGAGTACCGGGGTTCCGTCCCGGCAAGGTGCCTGGCCGCGTCCTCGAACAGCGGATCGGCCGGCCGGCGATCCTGGAGGAGGTCGTCAACGAGGCCGTCCCCAAGGCCTACGAGGAGGCGGTCCGGGACAACTCCGTCCGGGTTCTCGGACGACCCGAGATCGAGGTCACGAAGATCGAGGACGGCGATGTCGTCGCCTTCACCGCCGAGGTGGACGTCCGGCCCGACCTGGAACTTCCGGCGCCGGATTCGTTGGTGGTCACCGTGGAGGACATGACGGTGACCGACGAGGAGGTCGACGAGCAGATCACCGCCCTGCGCGACCGCTTCGCCACCCTCACCGGCGTTGACCGGCCAGTCGAGGACGGCGACTACGTGAGCATCGACCTGGAAGCGACAGTCGACGGCGAGCCGGTCGAGGACGGCAGCACCACCGGCCTGTCGCACGAAGTGGGCAGCGGTGAGTTGATCGATGGCCTGGACGAGGCGCTGGTCGGGTTGTCAGCCGGCGAATCGACCACCTTTCGCACGGATCTTCCCGCCGGCGAGGCAGCCGGACGTTCGGCGGACGTCGCTGTTACCGTCCGGTCAGTCAAGGTCAAGGAGCTGCCTGAACTCGACGACGAGTTCGCGCAGACCGCCAGCGAGTTCGACACGATCGAGGTGCTGCGGGCCGACGCGCGCTCCCGGATCGAGCGGGTCAAGGCGGTGGGGCAGGGAGTCCAGGCCAGCGACCATCTGATGGAGGCATTGATCGGGTCGGTCGAGGCGCCGCTGCCGGAGTCCGTGGTCGCCGGCGAAGTGGAGTGGCGTCAGCACAACATCGTCCATCAACTGGAGGAGAGCGGGCGGGGCCTGCCGGACTACCTGGAATCCGAGGGACACTCCGAGGAGACCTTCCAGGCAGAGCTGCGGGTCAACGCCGAAAAGGCGGTCGCCACCCAGTTGATCCTCGACGCGTACGCCGATCAGCAGGAGGTCGGAGTTTCCGAAGAGGACCTCACCCAGCACATCGTCATGCAGGCCCGCCGCTACGGCGTCGCGCCCGAGCAGTTCGCCCAGCAGCTGTCGCAGAGTAACCAGTTGCCGGCGATGATGTCCGACGTCCGCCGCAACAAGGTATTGGCGCTGCTGCTCGACGCGGCGACGATCACCGATGCGAGTGGCCGTCCGGTGGAACTCACCGCGCTACGCAGTGGGCCGGGGGCAGGCTCCGGCGTACCGGACGCCACCGCAGCGGGCGACACCGACGAGGCGGAAGCGGCCACGGGCACAGACGAGGCAAGCGCCGTTCCGACCGACGTCAACCGCTGATCCGCGCTGACATCCGGCGCCGACGACCGGTGCGCTGACAGCGAACAGCCCTTCGTGCGGGACTTCCGCGTCAGCGTCGGGCGTTAGGGTCGGCAGCAGGTCATCATCCGAGAACATGCAGTTCCGCGGCGTGAAAGCAGGCGTGTTGTGAGCACCCCCAGTCCACTCCTCCGACCGGTGAGCCAGTCCATCCAGCCGGCGACTACGACGCCCTCGGTGCCGCACATGCGCGCCGCGGTCGCCGGGATGAACCTCGGCGACTCGGTCTACGAACGGCTGTTGCGCGAGCGGATTGTCTTCCTCGGCTCCCAGGTGGGTGACGAGATCGCCAACCAGCTGTGCGCGCAGATGCTGCTGCTCGCCGCGGAGGATCCCGGCCGCGACATCAACCTCTACATCAACTCACCCGGCGGTTCGGTGACGGCCGGGATGGCGATCTTCGACACGATGCAGTTCATCGAGTGCGACGTCGCCACCTACGCGATGGGCTTGGCCGCCTCGATGGGCCAGTTCCTGCTGTCTGCGGGCACCAAGGGCAAGCGCTATGCGCTGCCGCACGCGCGGATCATGATGCACCAGGGTTCTGCGGGGGTCGGCGGCACCGCCTCGGACATCGCGATCCAGGCGGACCTGTTCCGGCAGAGCAAGCTGGAGATGGCCGAGCTCACCGCCGAGCACACCGGCAAGTCGGTGGAACAGATCACCAAGGACTCCGACCGCGACCGCTGGTTCACCGCGCAGCAGGCGTTGGAGTACGGCTTCGTCGACCACGTGGTCGCCCGGGCCCGGCAGGTGCCCGACGAGGACGACAACCCCGCTGCCAAGACCCGCTGAATCTGCGAAAAGGACACGACGTGAGCAAGCTCTATACCCCCGACAGCCGGTACACGCTGCCCTCCTTTGTGGAGCGCACGAGCTACGGCATGAAGGAGTCCAACCCCTACAACAAGCTCTTCGAGGAGCGGATAATCTTCCTCGGCGTGCAGGTCGACGACGTATCGGCCAACGACATCATGGCGCAGCTGATCTGCCTGGAGTCCACCGATCCAGACCGGGACATCATCATGTACATCAACTCCCCCGGCGGCTCGTTCACCGCACTGACGGCGATCTACGACACGATGATGTTCGTCCGGCCCGACATCCAGACAGTGGTCATGGGTCAGGCCGCCTCGGCCGCGGCGGTCATTCTCGCGGCCGGAACGCCCGGCAAGCGGATGGCGCTGCCGTACTCGCGGATCCTCATTCACCAACCCTCCGGCGAGGGCAGCGGATCGCTCTCGGATCTGGAGATCCAGGCAGATGAGATCCAGCGGGTGCGCCATCAGATGGAGAAGATCCTGGCCCGGCACACCGGTCAGTCCGAGGAGACCATCCGCACCGACATCGAGCGGGACAAGATCTTCGGCGCCGAGGAAGCCAAGGCCTACGGTCTGGTCGACAACGTCATCGAAAGCCGCAAGCTCAACGCGGTACCGGCCTAACCGACCAGTGGACACACGCGCCGAGTCAATACAGGTGCAACGTCGCCCCGAGCCGGTAACGTCGTCCGAGCCCACATCGGCGCCAAAGGAAGGACGGTCGTAGGTGGCACGCATCGGCGACGGCGGTGATCTGCTCAAGTGCTCGTTCTGCGGCAAGTCGCAGAAGCAGGTCAAGAAGCTCATCGCGGGCCCAGGCGTCTACATCTGCGACGAATGCATCGACCTCTGTAACGAGATCATCGAGGAGGAGCTGTCCGACTCCTCCGACCTCAAGTTCGACGAGCTTCCCAAGCCCACAGAGATCTTCGAGTTCCTCGAGCAGTACGTCATCGGCCAGGAGTCGGCGAAGAAGACTCTCGCCGTGGCCGTCTACAACCACTACAAGCGGGTGCAGGCGGGGACAGAGGGGCCGCGCGGCTCCGCGGCGGATTATGTGGAACTGGCGAAGTCCAACATCCTGCTCATCGGCCCGACCGGCTGCGGCAAGACCCACCTCGCCCAAACCCTGGCCAAGCTGCTGAACGTCCCGTTCGCCATCGCCGACGCGACGGCGCTCACCGAAGCCGGCTATGTCGGCGAGGACGTCGAGAACATCCTGCTCAAGCTGATCCAGGCAGCCGATTACGACGTAAAGCGGGCCGAGACCGGGATCATCTACATCGACGAGGTCGACAAGATCGCCCGCAAGAGCGAGAACCCCTCCATCACGCGAGACGTCTCCGGCGAGGGCGTTCAGCAGGCACTGCTGAAGATCCTGGAAGGTACGACGGCCTCTGTGCCGCCGCAGGGCGGCCGCAAGCATCCACACCAGGAGTTCATCCAGATCGACACGACAAACGTGTTGTTCATCGTTGGCGGCGCGTTCGCTGGTCTCGAGCGCATCGTGGAATCAAGGGTCGGCAAGCAGGGCATCGGCTTCGGCGCGGACATCCGCGGCAAGGCGGACATCGACACCACCGACGTATTCGCCGACGTCCTGCCCGAGGATCTTCTGAAGTTCGGAATGATCCCGGAGTTCGTCGGGCGAGTCCCTGTTGTCACGAGTGTGAGCAAGCTCGACCGCGAGGCGCTCATTGCGATCCTGACCGAGCCCAGGAATGCGTTGGTGCGGCAGTACCAACGGTTGTTCGAGCTGGACAACGTGGAACTGGAGTTCACCAACGACTCCCTCGAGGCGATCGCCGATCAGGCGATACTGCGCGGTACGGGAGCGCGTGGCCTGCGCGCGATCATGGAGGAAGTGCTGCTCTCGGTGATGTACGAGGTGCCCAGCCGAGAGGATGTGGCGCGGGTCGTCATCACCGGTGAGGTCGTCCTCGACCACGTCAACCCGACGATCGTTCCTCGTGAGGTGCCCAAGCGCGAACGCCGGGAGAAGTCGGCCTGAGTCTCAGCCCGCCCGTTCCAACGTCGTCAGCCGTTCGGCGACGACATCCAGGCGCTCCAGCACCTCGCGCTTGTCGGCACGCACCTCCCTGCGCAGGCCGTCCAGCTTGTCGCCTAACGAGTCCATTCGCGCAGTGAGGGTGCCGCTGAGTCCGTCGATTCGGCTGCCGAGGGTTGTCGACTGTTCGTCGATTCGGCTGCCGAGGGTTGTCGACTGTTCGTCGATTCGGCTGCCGAGGGTCGTGGACAGCTCGTCGATTCGGCTGCCGAGGGTTGTCGACTGTTCCTCGATTCGGCTGCTGAGGCTATCCATGCGGCCGCTCACGGATGCGCCCATGGCGTCGATTCGATCGGTCAATCGAAACAGCGCAGTGCCAAGCAGGGCGATTACGGCGATGAGCAGCGCCGTCATGGTGCCGAACACTGTCCACGCGAAGACGTCCGTCACGATCCCTCCCCGGCCGTCATTGTGCCCGCGCCCCTTGGCTCGGTCGAGCGGGCGCTCCCCGCTGTGGATAACCGGTCGCCGGTTCAGCCGCCCATAGGAGTCTCCGTAGCATCGCCGGCGTGACCGTCACCCCGCCCGTCGACGAACTGGCCCGGGTCGAGGCCCAGTTGCGACCCCGCTGGCCCGAGACGCGGCTGGAGCCTTCCCTCACCCGGATCGCCGCACTGATGGAGGTTCTCGGCGACCCGCAGCGGGGGTACCCCGTGGTTCAGATCACCGGCACCAACGGCAAGACCTCGACGGCGCGGATGATCGACGAATTGCTCCGTGGCTTCGGGCTGCGCGTGGGGCGCTTCACCAGCCCCCACCTCGCGTCGATCACCGAGCGGATCAGCGTCGACGGCGTCCAACTTCCGGCGAGTCGATTCGCGGAGGTGTACGACGACGTCGCGCCGTACCTCGGGATGGTCGACGCCAGACAGCCGATCGCGCTGTCCTACTTCGAGGTCCTCACCGCTCTGGGGTACGTCGCATTTGCCGACGCCCCCGTCGATGTGGCCGTGGTCGAGGTGGGGATGGGCGGGTTGTGGGACAGCACGTCGGTCGCCGACGCGCAGGTCGCCGTCGTCACACCGATCGCGCTCGACCACATGCACTACCTGGGCGACGACGTCGGGTCCATAGCCACCGAAAAGGCGGGGATCATCAAGGCCGGTGCCATCGCCGTACTCGCTCAGCAGCCCGCCGATGCGCTCGACGCTCTGCTGCGGCGTTCGGTCCAGATGGACGCCACCGTGGCGCGCGAAGGGATGGAGTTCGGGCTGGTCGAACGCCGGATCGCCGTGGGCGGGCAGCTGCTCGCGGTGCAGGGTCTCGGTGGCAGCTACGACGAGGTGTTCTTGCCACTGCACGGAGCGCATCAGGCGCAAAACGCCGCTGTTGCACTCGCCGCGGTCGAAGCGTTCTTCGGCGCCGGGGCGCAGGGCCGCATCGATGTCAACACGGTTCGCGCCGCCTTCGCCAGCGTTCGGACGCCCGGCCGGCTCGAGGCGGTACGCAGCGCTCCGACGGTCCTGGTCGACGCCGCGCACAACCCGGCGGGCGTGGCGGCGACAGTGGCGGCTGTGCAAGAGGCCTTTGACTTCCGGCGGCTGGTCGCCGTGATGGCCTGCATGGCCGACAAGGACGTCCGCAGAATGTTGGAGATCCTCGAGCCCGTCGTCGACGAACTCGTTGTCACCGCCAACTCCTCACCGCGGTCCATGGCTCCAGACGACCTGGCCGCGCTGGCCGTCGAGGTCCTCGGACCGGAACGCGTGACGGTCGAGGTACGCCTCGATGACGCACTGGACACCGCCGTACGGCTGGCCGAGGAGGGGGCGGCGGCTCTGAGCGGGAGCGGCATCCTCGTCATCGGCTCTGTCGTCACGGCGGGAGAGGCCAGGGTTCTCCTGGTTGGGCGTTGACGAGCACGCCGCCGGATCCGCGGCGCGCCGGGATCGACCGGGTGATGTCCGGTGTCTACGCCGCCACGCTCGCGCTGGAGGCGCTGACGCTGCTGCTCGTGCCGCGGACCGTCGCTCAGGACGGCGGGCTGACGGGCGCCAACCTTGCCGTCACGTTGGGACTCGCCGGGGTGCTCGTCGTGCTGGCGGCAATGCAACGACGGCCCTGGGGCTTGGCGGCCGGGTCGGTCGCACAGGTGGCGTTCACGGCGACCGGCTTCATCGTCGCGGCGATGTTCTTCCTCGGCGCGGTCTTCGGATTCATCTGGCTCTACAGCATCCATGTGCAGCGCGAGCTTCGTGCCCGAACGGCTTCACCGCCTACCGGTTAGGCTCGGCGGTCCCGACGCCGTTCCCCTGGAGAGCCCGTGTCCGAGCGCACCCTGATCCTGGTCAAACCCGACGGCGTCGGCCGCGGACTCGTCGGCGAGGTCATCTCCCGGATCGAGGGCAAGGGTTTGACCTTGGTGGCGCTCGAGCTGCGGACGCTGGACCGAGAAACCGCGCAGCGGCACTACGCCGAGCATGAGGGCAAGCCGTTCTACGGCGACCTGGTGGACTTCATCACCTCCGGCCCGCTGGTCGCCCTGGTCGCGGAGGGACCCCGCGCGGTGGCGGCGTTCCGACAGCTTGCCGGGGCGACCGACCCGGTGGCGGCTGCCACCGGCAGCATCCGGGCGGACCTTGCGCTGGCCGTGCAGAAGAACATCGTCCATGGGTCGGACTCGACCGAGTCGTCCGTCCGAGAGATAGGCCTGTTCTTTCCCGATCTGTGAGTACGGCGGAATCAGGGCGACAGTTGTCGGTACCCCTGGCTAGCGTCGAAGCCGTGGCAACCGATTCCGCCGATCCGCCGTTGGTGCACGCTCGCGGGTTGACCAAACGATTCGGGGAGTTCACCGCGGTCGACGGGATAGACGTCGACGTCGCCCGAGGGGAGGCGTTCGGCTTCCTCGGGCCGAACGGCGCGGGCAAATCCTCAACGATGCGGATGATCGGCTGCGTCTCGCCGCCGACAGAGGGGACGTTGCGCATACTGGGACGGGATCCGCGCACCGAGGGGCCGGCGATCCGGGCCAGGCTCGGCGTCGTACCGCAGCAGGACACGCTGGACACCGAGCTCAGTGTTCGGGAGAACCTGCTGATCTACGGCCGTTACTTCGGGATGTCCCGCGCCGCGGTGCGGGACAAGACCGACGAGCTGCTCGAGTTTGTGCAGCTGAGTGACCGCGCAAAGGACAAGGTGGAGCCGCTGTCCGGCGGGATGAAACGGCGACTCACCATCGCCCGGTCCCTGATCAACGATCCGGAGATGCTGCTGCTGGACGAGCCGACCACAGGTCTGGACCCGCAGGCCAGGCACTCACTGTGGGACCGGCTGTTCCGGCTCAAGCAACGCGGCGTCACCCTTGTCCTCACCACGCACTACATGGACGAGGCCGAGCAGTTGTGTGATCGGCTCGTCGTGATGGACAAGGGCCGCTTCGCCGCCGAAGGCAGCCCGCGCGAGCTGATCGCGACTTACAGCACGCGGGAGGTCTTGGAACTCAGGTTCGGCGCGGATGCGGACAACAAGGTCTACGCGGACAAGCTCGAGGGACTCGTCGATCGCATCGAGGTGCTGCCCGACCGGCTGCTGCTCTACACCGACGACGGTGACGGCAGCGCCGCGGCGGTCTACGACCGCGGCCTTCGGCCGGTCTCGACGCTGGTACGGCGTAGCACGTTGGAGGACGTATTCCTGCGGCTGACCGGTCGGACGCTGGTCGACTGATGGCACAAGCCCCCGCTGTGGTCCAGCCGCGTAAGGTCCCCTCAGCCTGGTCACGCACGTGTGCGTCCTTGGGCTTCTGGGCGTTCCAGTACCGCAGGACCTGGCGCGGCACGGTGGTGTCCAGCATCCTCACGCCGGTGCTGTTCCTCGCCGCAATGGGGATCGGCCTCGGCACTCTCGTCGACGAGGGCGGCCGCTTGGGCGATGAGTACCTGCCCTTCCTCGCCCCCGGCCTGCTCGCCGCCACGGCGATGCAGACCGCGACCTTCGAGTCGATGTACCCGGTCATGGGCGCGATCAAGTGGGTTCGCACGTACCACGCGATGCTCGCAACCCCCCTCGGGGTAGGGAACATCCTCGGCGGCCACCTGCTGTGGGTTGCCTTCCGGGTGACCACCACGGCGGCGATCTATCTCGTGGTGATCGCGCTGTTCGGCGCGGCACCGAGCCTGCTGGCGCTCTTGGCGCTGCCCGCGGCGACTCTGTGCGGCATGGCGTTCGCGGCGCCGATCTTCGCGTTTGCCGCGGGCTACGACAGCCCAGCGGGCTTCGCGGCGCTGGAGCGCTTCGTCATCGTGCCGATGTTCCTGTTCTCCGGCACCTTCTTTCCGGTGAGCCAGCTGCCCGAGGCGCTGCAGTGGGTGGCCTACGCGACCCCGCTCTGGCATGGGGTCGACCTGTGCCGCGGCCTCGTTCAGGGCACGCAGGAGCTGGCCGACGCGCTGATGCACGTCGGCTATCTGTCCCTGTGGGTCGGCGGCGGCGTCGTCGCCGCCAATTACTTCTTCCGGCGTCGTCTGGAGGCGACCGGATGAGTGCGACGCTGCACCCCGACCGGGAGTCCGCGACGCTGCTCGCGCGGATCGTCCCGCTGCGTGGGACCAGCGCGCGGCGGGCCAGCCTGATGGTCGAGCGCTCCCTGATGGTCTACCGGCGTGGCTGGGTGATCATCGTGTCCGGCTTCTTCGAGCCCCTGTTCTACCTGCTCTCGATCGGCGTCGGTATCGGTGCTCTGGTCGGATCGGTGACCGTGGACGGGACGGTGTTGGAGTACACCGCGTTCGTGGCGCCGGCCCTGCTTGCCTCATCGGCCATGAACGGCGCGGTGTACGACTCGACGTTCAACATCTTCTTCAAGCTCAAGTACGCCAAGACCTATGACGCGATCCTGTCCACGCCGATGTCTCCGGGAGACGTCGCGGCCGGCGAGATCTGCTGGGCGCTGCTGCGCGGGCTGATCTACTCCACTGCTTTTCTCGTCGTCATGCTGGCGCTCGGGTTGGTCGGCTCGCCCTGGGCGGTTCTGGTGCTGCCCGCCGCGGTACTGATCGGGTTCGGGTTTGCCGCCGTGGGCGTGGCGGCTACGACGTACATGCGGGGGTGGCAGGACTTCGAGTTCGTTCAGCTCATTGTTCTTCCGATGTTCCTGTTCGCCACGACCTTCTACCCGCTGTCGACCTACCCGTCGGCGCTGCAGGCGGTGGTCGTCTGCACGCCGCTTTATCACGCAGTGGAACTGATCCGCGATCTGACGACCGGCCTGGTCGACGGAACGCTGACCATCCACGTCGCCTACCTCGCGGTGATGGGTCTGATCGGCCTGCGGGTCGCCGCCGGGCGGCTGGAGAAGCTGTTGCTGACCTGACCGGTTCGCCCCGGCCCGCTACCCTGAGGCTGACATGAAAGCGCCTGAATCCCTGTTCCCGCGGCTGGAGCCGTTGCTGCCGCGGGTGGCCAAGCCGATCCAGTACGTCGGGGGAGAGCTCAACGCCACCGTCAAGGACTGGGACGACGTCGACGTGCACTGGGCGCTGATGTATCCCGACGCCTACGAGGTCGGCCTGCCCAACCAGGGTGTGATGATCCTCTACGAGGTCATCAACGAGCGTCGCGATGCGCTGGCCGAACGGACGTATGCCGTCTGGCCCGACCTCGCCGCGCTGATGCGCGAGCACGGCATCGGCCAGTTCACCGTCGACGCGCACCGGCCGGTTGCCGCCTTCGACGTCCTCGGTGTCAGCTTCGCCACCGAACTCGGCTACACGAACCTGCTCGAGGCGCTCGATCTCGCCGGTATCCCCCTGCACAGCGCCGGGCGCACCGAGGCGCACCCCATCGTGCTGGCCGGCGGGCACGCCGCCTTCAACCCGGAGCCGATCGCGGAGTTCATCGACGCCGCTGTGCTCGGCGACGGTGAGCAGGCGGTCCTGGAGATCACCGACCTCGTCAAAGCCTGGAAGGCGCAAGGCCGCCCCGGTGGGCGCACCGAATTACTGCTCCGGCTGGCTCGCACCGGTGGTGTCTACGTCCCGCGCTTCTACGACGTCGACTACCTGCCGGACGGCCGGATCCATCGGGTGTCACCCAATCGGTCCGACGTCCCGTTCCGGGTGCACAAGCGGACCGTGATGGACCTCGACGAGTGGCCGTATCCCAAGCAGCCCCTGGTTCCGCTCGCGGAGAGCGTGCACGAGCGGATGAGCGTGGAGATCTTCCGCGGCTGCACCCGCGGTTGCCGGTTCTGCCAGGCCGGGATGATCACCCGCCCGGTGCGGGAGCGCTCGATCACCGGCATCGGCGACATGGTCGACCGGGGCCTGCGGGCGACCGGGTTCGAGGAGGTCGGCCTGCTGTCGTTGTCCAGCGCCGACCACTCCGAGATCGGCGACATCGCGAAGGGACTCGCCGACCGGTACGCCGGCACGAACACCTCGCTGTCCCTGCCTTCGACGCGGGTGGACGCGTTCAACGTCACCCTCGCCAACGAGCTGTCCCGCAACGGGCGGCGCTCCGGTCTCACGTTCGCACCCGAGGGCGGCAGCGAACGGCTGCGCGCGGTCATCAACAAGATGGTGTCCAAGGAAGACCTGATCAGGACGGTCAGTACGGCGTACGCCCACGGCTGGCGGCAGGTGAAGCTGTACTTCATGTGCGGCCTTCCGACGGAGACCGACGCCGACGTGCTGGAGATCGCCGACATGGCCAAGGACGTGATCCGCGCCGGCCGGGAGGCGGCCGGCCACCGTGACATCCGGTGCACGGTGTCCATCGGCGGTTTCGTGCCGAAACCGCACACTCCGTTCCAATGGGCGGCGCAGGCCGCCGCCGACACGATCGACCACCGGCTCCGGCTGTTGCGCTCGGCGATCAACGCCGACCGGAGCTTCGGGCGGGCGATCGGCGTTCGTTACCACGACGGCAAGCCGGGAATCATCGAGGGACTGCTCTCCCGCGGCGACCGCCGGGTCGGCGGGGTGATCGAGGCGGTGTGGCGCGCGGGCGGCCGCTTCGACGGCTGGAGCGAGCATTTCTCCTACGATCGCTGGGTCGGGGGCTGCTCGGAGGTGCTGCCGGCGTACGGCGTGGACCTGGACTGGTTCACGATCCGGGAGCGGAAGGAGAACGAGGTGCTGCCCTGGGAGCACCTCGATTCCGGGCTGGACAAGGAGTGGCTCTGGTCGGACTGGCAGGACGCCCTGGACGAGACGGAGGTCGATGACTGCCGCTGGACTCCCTGCTATGACTGCGGGGTGTGCCCCGGTTTGGGCACCGACATCCAGGTCGGGCCGACCGGCCGTACGTTGCTGCCGCTGACCCCGGTCTGAACGTGGCGCGCCAACCTGACGGACCGCCGCCGCCGCCTGTGGTTCAGCGGTTGCGGCTGCGCTATGCCAAACGTGGCCGGCTGCGGTTCACCTCCCACCGGGACTTCGCCCGCGCCTTTGAGCGGGCGTTGCGACGGGCGGGCATTCCGATGGGGTACTCCGCCGGCTTCACACCGCATCCGAAGATCTCCTACCTCGGAGCCGCACCGACCGGTGTGGCGAGCGAAGCGGAGTACCTGGAGATCGGGCTGGCCGTGCACATGGATCCCGAAGCCGTCCGGGTGGCGCTGGACTCCTGCCTGCCGACCGGCCTGGACATCGAGGAGTGTGTGCCGGCTGCGGGCGAGACGTTGGCCGACCGGATCGATACCAGCTGGTGGCGCATCACCCTGCCCGGCCTGGATTTCTCCACAGTGGACACGGCGGTGCAGGGTTTTCTTGCGGCTGCGGAGATCCCGGTCGAGCGGCTGACGAAGAAGGGCCGGCGAAGCGTCGACGCGCGCGCGGCAGTGGTGTCGATCAGCACGGTCGGCGGCACACCGACCACCGGATCAGGCCCCTGTGTGATACTTGACCTGGTCGTCCGGCAGGTCAGCCCTGCGGTTCGACCCGACGACGTGATCGCCGCTCTGGCCGCCGTCGCCGGATGCGTGCCCACCGCCCCCGTGAGGGCGACCCGGTTGGCACAGGGCCGGCTTGACGAGTCCGGGCAGCTCACCGACCCGCTTGCGCCCGACCGTGCGGCCGCCCTCGCTGCCAGGGAGGGTTCGCCAGAGACGATCGCCGGGGCGCAGCGGTAGGACGACGTCGGCACCGCCGTCGAACGTAGGCGCCCCGCGCTCGCGATCGGCGTCCACAGACTTTGCGGGCATCAATGCCGCGCTCATCTCAGCGCGCAGCGGTGCCCGCCAAACCGCACCTCGCGTGCGCTGCGGACCGGATTCGGTCGGCGCGCGCTGCGAGGCCGAAACGGAGAACCGTGCTCGACACCGAGCCCGGCGGCGACATGGGGCCAATCGAGGCTCCTAGCGACCGCCCGAACGACCCAGCACCATCGGCAGTACGGCGGCGCCGAGCCGCAGAACCCCGAAACAGCCCACCAGACGGTGGCTCCGAGCCGCCGTCCACGCCGCGCAAGGCGACCCGGTCGCGAGCCCGTGTCGCCGCCGGGGACGAGACCGCGGCACCAGCCGCTGAACCCGACGGCTCGGCCTCCGAAACTGCCACCGCGGGCAAGCGAACCCGAGCCACGACGGCCACCAGGGCGAAGCGCACGGCCACGTCGACCGAAGCCGCGCCCGAAAGCGAGGCAACAAAGCCACCGAGACCGACCAAGAAGGCGGCAAAGGCGGCAAAGGCGGCGCCCTCGGCGCCTGCGATGGACAGCTCCGTCGAGGCCGCGACGGCCAAAAAGGCGCCGAGGTCGCGAGCGCGGAAAGCGGCGACCGAGGCGGGCGTAGCAGCGGCAACCGAGCCTGCTCAGCTCCGGCTGAGCGATCAACCGGTTGCGAGCTCGGACGCGACTGTTCCCGCGGCATCGCCGGACAAGGGCCGAAAGGCGGCACCACCGGCAGTCATGTTCATGCCGCCCGCAGCGGTCGACCCGGCCGGGCTCGACGATGAGGCTCGGCCCGCTCGGGGTCGCCGCACCAAGTCCCCCGCCGCGGAGGGGGAGAGCGCCGGCCCGATCGCAGGGCCGCCGGACGATGAGGACGCCGCGAGGCCCGCGCGAAAGCGGGCAGCCAAGAAAACGGCGCCGGAGCCGGCCACCGAATTCAGCACCGGCGATGAGCCGACGACAGCGCCAGCAGCTGTGACCGGCGGCGTGGAAAGCCCAGATGAGGACGCCGACGACACCGGCCGCCGGCGCCGACGGGGCCGGCGTGGTCGCGGCCGCGGCCGGCCAGACGGCGATCGCCCGCAGGACGACAGTGCCGATAATGCAGCCGACGACCAGCCAGCCGACAGCGACCCTGGATCGGGCACATCGCCGGATCTGGAGTCCTCGTCCGAAGACGCCGACACCGGAGGGGTCGCGGACGACGAGGGTTCGGGCACCCGTCGGAGGCGTCGCCGGGTCCGACGCGGCGACGTCGCGGAGGACCCGGGTGCCGGCAATGCGCCCCGCACTCGGGATCGCGCCGCTGACGAGGTGCAGGGAGTGCGGGGCTCGACCAGGCTGGAGGCAAAGCGGCAGCGTCGCCGCGACGGCCGGGAGCAGGGCCGACGGCGTACGCCGATCCTCAGCGAGGCTGAATTCCTCGCTCGCCGTGAGTCCGTCGAACGCGTGATGGCAGTACGGCAGCGGGGCGAGCGCACGCAGATCGCCGTACTGGAGGATTCGATCCTGGTCGAGCACTACGTGACCAAGGCGACCGCCACGTCATTCGCCGGCAACGTCTATCTCGGGCGAGTGCAGAACGTCCTGCCGAGCATGGAGGCCGCCTTCATCGACATCGGCAAGGGCCGCAACGCCGTTCTGTACGCCGGAGAGGTCAACTGGGACGCCGCCGGGCTCGAGGGCAAGTCCCGCTCGATCGAGCAGGCGCTGAAATCCGGCGACCGGATCCTGGTGCAGGTGTCCAAGGACCCGATCGGACAGAAGGGTGCACGGCTGACCAGCCAGGTCAGCCTCCCGGGGCGCTACCTCGTCTACGTGCCAAACGGCTCGATGACCGGAATCAGCCGCAAGCTCCCGGACACCGAGCGGCAACGGCTCAAGGACATTCTGCGCCGGATCGTGCCTGAAGAGGCGGGCGTCATCATCCGTACTGCCGCCGAAGGGGCCAGCGAGGAGGAGTTGACGCGGGACGTCAACCGGCTCAAGGCGCAGTGGGAAGTCATCACCGTAAAGGCCGCCCAATCCGGTGCAACTGCGCCGGCGCTGCTGTACGAGGAGCCGGACCTCGCGATCCGTGTCGTCCGGGACGTCTTCAACGAGGACTTCTCGCAGATGGCGGTGGCCGGGGACGAGGCTTGGGAGACCCTGCGGGCCTACGTGTCACACGTCGCTCCGGATTTGGCATCCCGGCTGGTCGAGCACTCCGGCGACGACGACCTGTTCGCTGCGCTGCGCGTCGATGAACAGCTGCTCAAGGCAATGGATCGCAAGGTGTTTCTGCCCTCCGGCGGGTCGTTGGTCATCGACCGGACCGAGGCGATGACCGTCATCGACGTGAACACCGGGAAGTTCATCGGCTCCGGCGGCAACCTCGAGCAGACCGTCACCCGCAACAACCTCGAAGCGGCCGAGGAGGTCGTCCGGCAACTCCGGCTGCGAGATGTCGGCGGCATTATCGTGATCGACTTCATCGACATGGTGCTCGAGACCAACCGGGATCTCGTCCTGCGGCGGCTCACCGAGTGCCTGGGCCGCGACCGGACCAAGCACCAGGTTGCCGAGGTGACGTCGCTGGGTCTGGTGCAGATGACCCGCAAGCGCGTCGGGCAGGGTCTGCTGGAAGCGTTCTCCGAGCCGTGCGACTGCTGCAACGGGCGCGGCCTGATCGTGCACACGGAGCCGGTTGACGACGCCGCGCGGCGCACCAATGGCAATGACCGTTCCGATCGGCGTCCGGCAAAGAGCGAGTCCCCCGGGCGCGGCCGGAACTCCGCTGCCCTCACCCAGCCGGCAGCCAAGCCGTTGGCGGCGTTGGATCCTGCCGCTCCAGGCCCGCACTCCGTCGCTGCCGCGACGTTCGCCGCCACGACACCGGCAGCCGGCCCTTCGGTCGACGGCGCCTCGTCTGCCAGCGGGGGCCTGGCTGGCACCGACGCCGTTGTGGTGCCGACGGCCGGCGTACCCAAGACGGAGCTCCCTCCAGCCACCCGATCAGCGGCGGACCCTGCGGCAGAAGGTGACGGGCTGTATGGAGGGTTGCCGAGTGCTGAGCCGGCCCCCGAGCCGGCTCCGAGGCGGCGGCGCCGCGCGGCCAGCACTACCACCACGACTGCGGCTTCAATCCCCGTCGAGCCGGCTTCGGCTGGCGCGGACGCCGAACCATCCGGTCCGTCCGGGGCCGCGGCCACGGGGTTGCCCCAGCAGGACGGTGCGCAGGCACCTGGGGGTGATGCCATTGTGGATGCCAGCCCTGCAGTACAGATCGCCGCTACACCCGATCCCGCGGGCGAGCCGCCGCGGCGGCGCCGCCGATCAGCGAGTCGACCGGCCGGCCCGCCCAGCGCTGAGGCGTGAGTTCGGGTTGCCCACATGATCGTGAGGCTGGATTAGACGGTTTGCGCACAATCCAGCCTCACGATCATGAAGCGCCGGGCCGCCACGACATCTCAGCCCGCTCAGCAGGCCACCTGTGGCTGGTAGCAGGATTCCGTAGGCAGCCGGTCGTGGAATACCGTCTCGGAGTCACCGGCCGGAGCCGGCGTCACCTCAGGGCTGCGGGCGGCGAGGTATACCGCCACGGCCGTCATTGCGACCAGTGCCAGACCGAGGGCCATCACCACGAACTGGTGCCACCGAGCGGGGGCCGTCGTCGGGACGGACTGGGTTGCTGAGGACATGACTTCTTCTCTCCGAGCCGCCTGGACGCGGTGCTCTTGACCTGGCCGGGCCGCTCTGTCGTCGCCCCGCCGGACGGGGAGCCGCAGGCAGGTCCGGCGGCTGCCACGACAGTGCGCCAGGGCGGCGCCGTGCGGTATTCGCCAAACGGCGTATTCCTGGTCAATCGAGCGGGGCTAGCGTCGGTCGCGTCACAGGTGAGGAGGCGGCGATGGCTGGCTTGGCAATGCCGTCTGATGGTGACCTGCGCGCCCTGATGGCCGTCCTCCGACGACGGTCTGCGTGACGAGCCCGGTGAGGCGATGCCGTGGGCGGTCCTCGACGGGCTGCTCCGCCTCGTTACCTGCGACGTGGCGGTCTTCAACGACATCAATCTGGCGGAACAACAAGCGATCACCGTGCAGGCTGTCGAGGCCGGTGGCCTACACCTGCTTGGGGTCGGCGAGAACTTTGGGCCGGTCTACCCACAGTATTGGGCGCACCGGCAGCGCTTCCTGCCCTCCGACTACACGGACCGCAGCGGTGACGTGGTCAGTGTGCTCCGTTGGTCAGACTTCTGCACCACATCGGAGCTGAACAACACACCTTTCTACACGGAGTGCCTGAGAACGCATGGGGACAGGTTCAGCGTGTCCGTTCCGATGCCGAGACCCGGTCCGGGTCGGAGCCGCAGGCTGTTCTTGAGTCGGGAGTCGGGACCAGATTTTGGCGAGCGTGACCTGCTCCTGCTCCGCCTGCGACGGCCGCACCTGCACGAGGTCTTCGTCGCCGCTGAGCGCCGCCGCAGCCGTATTCCGCACCTGACCCCTCGGGAGCGGGAGATCCTCGAACTCGTCGGTCAGGGCTGCCGCAGTGCCGACATCGCCTCGAGGCTGTTCATCTCAGTGGGAACGGTTCGCAAACATGTGGAGCACATCTTCGAGCGCACCGGGGTGCGGACCTGCAGCGCGGCAGTGGCGTTGGTCCTGCCGTATGCCGGCCAAGCCACCCGCCCCGAGGCAACCGCGCCGGCGGGTCGGCTGAGCCGGGGCGGCTCGGTGCTACCGGTTCCGGCTATCGGGTAGTCTCGCTGGTGCGCGCCATGAACGCAGCGCGCCCTCTTGAGTGGGTCGGCGGCGGTGCCGTGAACTCACACGCCATGGATTGACGAAGGTAGGAGCGGGTCGTGTACGCAGTGGTGAAGACCGGCGGCAGGCAGTACCGGGTTGCCGTGGGGGACGTCCTCGAGGTCGGAACACTCGTCGGTCAGCGTGGCGACACCGTGAACCTGCCCGCCATCCTGGTTGTGGACGGGGACGCTGTCACCACTGAGGCCGCTGCGTTGGCCGCCGTATCGGTGACCGGAGAGGTCGTCGAGCACACCAAGGGCCCCAAGATCAAGATCCTCAAGTACAAGAACAAGACCGGTTACCGCAAGCGCCAGGGTCACCGGCAGGGCCTGACCCGGGTCAAGGTGACCGGCATCGACGCGAACGGCGCCGGCGCGGCCGCCACCGACAGCTCCGCTACTGACACAACGGCTGCCGACACGAACGAAACCGGAGAGTAGGACGAGCTATGGCACACAAAAAGGGCGCGTCCTCCTCGCGCAACGGCCGGGATTCCAACTCCCAGCGTCTCGGCGTCAAGCGCTTCGGCGGTCAACTCGTCAAGTCCGGTGAGATCATCGTGCGGCAGCGCGGCACCCACTTCCACCCCGGCGCCAATGTCGGCCGCGGCAGCGACGACACGCTGTTCGCCACCGCGGCGGGCGCGGTGAGCTTCGCGGCCAAGCGCGGGCGCAAGTTGGTCAGCATCGTCCCAGCCGACGCGACCGGCTGAGCCGGAGCCGACCAGAACCGTCGTGGCCTCGTTCGTCGATCGTGTCCTGCTGCACATCGCCGCGGGAAACGGCGGGCACGGCTGCGCCTCGGTGCACCGCGAGAAGTTCAAACCGCTCGGCGGACCGGACGGCGGCGACGGTGGGCACGGCGGTGACGTGCTGCTCGTCGTGGACCCCGGCGTACACACCCTGCTCGACTTCCACCATCATCCCCACCAGACGGCCGGAAGCGGCCGGCCGGGGCAGGGCTCCAACCGCAGCGGCGCCAGCGGGGCTTCGCTGCGCCTGATCGTCCCCGACGGGACGGTCGTCAGTACGCCGGACGGCCACGCCCTCGCCGACCTGACCGGTCCCGGAGCCAGCTACCTGGCCGCGCGCGGCGGCCGTGGCGGTCTCGGCAATGCAGCGCTCGCGTCGGCCCGCCGCAAGGCTCCCGGATTCGCGCTGCTGGGTGAGCCGGGCGAGGA
>Ga0136616_10000463_pt1 | contig 19126 bp, 27 predicted proteins | sample AntDrymUQ2992106_2_FD_106648 | JGI IMG/M metagenome (GOLD analysis project Ga0136616, IMG submission 106648) | Polar desert sand microbial communities from Dry Valleys, Antarctica - metaG UQ299 (21.06) | ecosystem: Environmental > Terrestrial > Soil > Desert | place: Antarctica: Dry Valley...
CGTTCCCCAAGAACGCCACTGCCAGGCTCTCATTCGACGGCCCGCGCGCGATCCCGCAACAGCGCTTGACCTTCAACCCGCTCCCACACGCACACAACTCGTTGCGACCGATCTTCGCCATCGACGCATCCTCGCGCCAGCACCGGTCAGAACCCGCCCCGAATACCCCGACGAACTAACGGACGGCTCCACTAGCGACGACGGCGTCGATGTCCTCGACTGCGAATGCGACGTGGCGGATGCCCGGGGTGTTCGCCGGCGCGGGCCGGTCGCCGCCCCGGCCCGACGGGGCGTGAAACTTCGTCAGCTCGCGTCCGTGGCCGTCCAAGGTCTCCACCATCGCGATCTCCGCCCGGACGCCCTCGAGCCCGACCACGCGGTCCACCCAACCGCCCTCGACCGGCCCCTCGCCCTGCAGCTTGAGTCCGAGCTCGATGAGGAACGCCGTCGCGGCCGCGAGGTCGTCGACCACGATGCCCACGTGCTCCATGCGTTGGATCATCATGCGCTCGACGGTAGAGGAACGACGGCCCCAGCTACAGCGTCTCTCGATTGCCGATGGTCTACGACATACCTGTGCTCCGTCGGCCGCGCGACCCCACGCCCCTCACCCGATCGGCTGGAAGAGCTCGATGAGGTTCCCGCAGGGGTCCTCGAGAAGAATCTGATTGCCGCCCCTGCCGAAGACAATCTCACCCCGAAAGTCAGCGCCGGCCGCCCGCAACGCCTCCACCTCGCGCTCGAGGTCCGAGAGCTCGAGCTGGATGCGGTTCCAGCCGCCGGGCTCAGGGCTACGGCCGTCGGGCGTCGGCTGCCCGGCCCCTCCCGAGCCGGGCCTGTTGAGCAGGAGCCGCAGTTCGCCCCGCGAGAGCATCGCGAAACCGGGTGCGGGGTGCATGTCGACGCTGAAGCCAAGCCGCTGCGTGTAGAAGGCGACCGCGGCGTCGACGTCGTCGGCGATGTAGCGAACGCTGACCATGGGTCAGCTCCTCCTCTCCGCGAGCTAGTCGAGCGTAAAAACTGTTCGAGAGACTAACAGTTATAGCGTTAGCATTGCAGCTCGAATGGCCAAGAGCTCGACGACACCGGAGGCGTCGGTCGCCCGCACGCTCAGCGATCGCGCGGGCTTCCTGCTCGCGCAGCTAGGGACGCACGGGCACAAGCGCTTCGCCGAGCGACTCGAGCGGGTCGATCTGCATCCCCGGCACTTTGGGACCCTCAGCCATCTGGCGGGCGCAGAAGGGCGCTCCCAGCAGGCGCTGAGCGCCGCGCTCGGGATCCACCGCAGCGCCACGGTTGCTCTCATCGACGACCTCGAGGCCCGGGGGCTCGCCGAGCGAAGACCCGATCCCAACGACCGTCGCGCCTACACGCTCTACCTGACACCCAGCGGTCGGAAGGTGCTCGCGGAACTCGAGCAGGCTGCCGACGAGCACGAGGACGAGCTGCTGGCCGGCCTCGAGGAGCCCGAGCGTGAGGAGCTCATCTCGCTCTTGCAACGCGTCGCCGAATCACAGGGCCTCGCGGCGGGCGTGCACCCCAATCTGGCCAGGTCGCGAGGAGATGGATCGTCCGAGTGAGGGATCCCTCTCAGGGCCGAGTGGCTCTGCCTTGCCCAGGGGCTCAGCGCGCTTGGCGCTCGGTGACCTCGTCGCGGTCGCTGGGGCCTGCCGCGGCCAGCGCCGGCGCCAACCCGTCGTCGTGGCGCACGTACTTGGCGACGCGGGTGCCCTCGACGAGGAACTGCGAGCCCACGCGGGCACGGCCTTGCTCTGCGCCGGTCGTTGCGTCGACCCAGCGGGCGTCCTGTTCGACCACCACGCTGCCGTCTGCTCCGCAGAACCAGCGCAGCGACTCGGCTGAGAAGCCCGCCCGAGTCAGCCACTGAGAGAGCACCCGCCGGTCGGTGCGCCCGGTGCCCCGCGGCCCGACGATCTCGATCTCCTCGTGCGTCAGCCGCTCGAGGCGAGGACCGTCGGCCCGGTTGACCGCGTCGAGCCAGTCCGCGACGCTCGCCAAGGATCCGATGCTCACGGTCGGGACCCTACCGACGCGAGGTTCCCACGGTTCGAGCACGCAAGCGCGCGCGTCGTGTCGCCACGGGTGCGAGGAAGAGCAGCACGTGCCGCTGGAGGAAGGCTGACCGGAGCGCCCGCAAGAGGATTCCTTGAGCGAGAACGACGGTGCTCTCCTTCGGCGGGCCGCCAACGTTTGAGCCGTCGGACTGGGAGTCGGCCGCTCGGCGCCGACGAGCTTCCCGCCGGTGAACGGCATGGGCCGTCGCGTCGCCCGGATCGTCCACTGCGGCCAGCTCGTGCGGGCTCTCGGCACCCTGCCGTAGTCAGCCGCCCTCGAAGCGCTCGAGGCGCGTAGTAGCGTCTTCCGCAGAGCGTCCTCGGCGTCGGCTACCGAGGCGAGCATCCGCCGGATTGATCGTCCCGGTTCCACGGAACTTCTCACCCGCGTTGCTGGGTTCCGATGTACGCAGAATCGGCACGTCCCTTAGCCCGAGGTCGCGCGGCGACGCGCTCAGCCGCCGTGTGCGAGCCCGGATTCGTAGGCGAGCACGACGGCTTGGACGCGGTCGCGCAGGTCGAGCTTCGCGAGCAGTCGCGAGACGTGGGTCTTGACGGTCGTCTCCTCGACGATCAGCCGCTCGGCGATCTCGGCGTTGGAGAGTCCTTGGGCGACGAGCTGGAGCACCTCGAGCTCGCGTGGCGTCAGCTGATCGAGGCCGGGCGCCGCACCGACCCGGCGGCGGCCGCCGCGGGCGAGCTCGTCGATCAGGCGGCGCGTGACGGTCGGCGCGAGCAGCGCCTCGCCGGCCGCGATCACCCGGATCGCGTCGGTCAGCTGCTCTGGGCCGACGTCCTTGAGCAGGAAGCCGCTGGCGCCGGCGGCGAGCGCGTCGTAGACGTACTCGTCGAGGTCGAACGTGGTCAGGATCAAGATGCGCGGCGCGCCGGCGCCGGTGCGGGTGATCTCGCTGGTGGCCGCGATGCCGTCGAGCTCGGGCATGCGGACGTCCATCAGCACGACGTCGGGCCGCAGCCGGCCGGCGCTGTGGATCGCCTGGCGCCCGTTCGCGGCCTCGCCGACTACCTCGATGTCGGGCTCAGTGTCCAGCAGCATGCGAAAGCCGGTGCGGGCGAGCGTGTGGTCGTCGGCGAGCAGGACGCGGATGGTCATGCCAGCGGGATCCGCGCCCGCACCACGAAGCCGCGGCCGGGAACCGGGCGGGCGTCGAGCTCGCCGCCGTGCAGGCGGACGCGCTCGCGCATCCCCGCCAGCCCCTGCCCGTCACCCTCCGCCGCGACCGCCGCACCGGTGCCGTCGTCGGCGATCTCGAGCGTCAGATCGGCCGGCTCGTAGCCGACGGTCAGGCGCGTACGCACCAGCCCCGCGTGCTTGATCGTGTTCGTCAGCGCCTCCTGGACGATGCGGTACGCGGAGCGGTCGATCCCGTCGCGCAGCTTGCGCGGCTCGCCCTCGATCCGCAGCTCAACCGCCAGTCCTGCCTCGCGCATCTCGTCAACCAGCGCGCCGAGATCGTCGAGGCCGCGCTGCGGTGCGCGCTCGGCCTCGGCGTGCTCGTCGCGCAGGATGCCGAGCGAGCGCCGGATCTCCGCGAGCGCGGTCTGGCCAGTCTTCTCGATCGCCGCGAGCGCTTCCCGTGCGCGCTCGACGTCGTGGTCGAGGATGCGGCTCGCGCCCTGCGCCTGGAGCACCATCAGCACGACGCCGTGGGCGACGACGTCGTGCAGCTCGCGCGCGATCCGCTGGCGCTCCTCGCTCGCGGCGGCGCGGGCGCGCTGGTCGCGCTCGCGCACGAGCGCCTCCATGCGCAGCCGCCGCGCGCGGGTGGCGCGGCCGGCGAGCCACGGCGTCAGCGCCACGAGCCCGGCCGAGAACAGGAAGCTCGGCAGGTCGATGTCACCGGCCAGGGGCACCGACGCCCACAGCCCGGCCACGCCGGCGAGCAGGCCGAGCGTCGCCCGCCGGTCCTCCGCGCCGGCGCCGAGCGAGTAGAACGTCAGCACGCCGGCCGCGAGCGCCCCGATCAGCGGCGGCTCGCCCTCGTAGAGCCCGCCGCCGAGCAGCGCCTCGAGCGGCACCACCACGGCGTAGGAGAGCGCCACCGCCAGCGGCGCACGGCGGCGCCACGCGAGCGGCAGGGTGATCGCGAGCGCGGCGATCACCGGCACGGGCGCAGCGCCCGGCTCGTCGGCGAGCAGCACCTGCAGCTCGAGCAGCACGGCGAGCGCGAGCGCGAGCACCACATCGATGGGGCGCAGTTCGAGCACGGTCCGGACGGTAGCCCGCCGCCGCCGGCGCGTCGTCCTCCTAAGGGCTACGCCGGATCCTCCCGCGCGCCGACGACGGATCGCCGCCGGGCGCCGATGCTTGCTCCCGAGCGACATGAAGGAGAAAAGGAACATGACCGACCACGTGATCGAGACCCGGGCGCTGACGAAGCGCTACGGGGAGATCGTCGCCGTCGACGCGCTCGAGCTGCGGGTGCGCCGCGGCGAGGTGTACGGCTTCCTGGGACCCAACGGCGCCGGCAAGACGACGACGCTGCGGATGCTGCTCGGCCTCGTGCGCCCGACCGCCGGCGACGCCGCGGTGCTGGGCGAGCCGCCCGGCTCGCGCGTCGCGCTGGCGCGGATCGGCGCCATGGTCGAGGCGCCGGGCCTGTACCCGTACCTGTCCGGCCGCGACAACCTGCGCGTGCTCGCCGGCCACGCCGGCGCGGCGCCGGAGCGCGTCGAGGCGGTGCTCTCAGAGACCGGGCTGAGCGCCCGCGCGGGCGACCGTACGGCGACCTACTCGATGGGCATGAAGCAGCGCCTCGGCGTCGCCGCGGCACTGCTCAAGGACCCGGAGCTGCTGATCCTCGACGAGCCCACCAACGGGCTCGACCCGGCCGGCATGGCCGAGATGCGGGCGTTCATCCGCTCGCTCGCGCAGGGCGGGCGCACCGTCGTGCTCTCGAGCCACCTGATGGGCGAGGTCGAGCAGGTTTCAGATCGCGTCGGCGTGATCCGCGACGGCGCGCTCGTCGTCGAGGGCACGGTCGACCAGCTGCGCGGCCGCTCCAGCCTGCGCCTGCGCGCCGAGCCGCTCGCCAGGGCGGCGCAGCTCGTCGCGGCGTTGCCGGAGGTCTCGGCCGTCGCCACCAGCGGCCGGCTGCTCGACGTCACCGCCGACGTCACGGCGGCCGCCGGCATCAACCAGGCGCTCGTGTCCGCCGGCATCGCGGTCTCGGAGATCGGCGAGCGGCGCGCCTCGCTCGAGGATGTCTTCCTCGAGGTCACCAGCAACGGAGGAGGTTCACGATGACCCGCCAGTTGAGCTCCGAGCTGCTCGTCCTGCGCAAGCGCGCGGCGACCTGGATCCTGCTCGGGATCTGGACGCTGCTCGGCGTGTTCTTTGCCTATGTGGTCCCGTACGCGCTCGATCCCGAGGACGGGACCGGCGGGATCCGGCCGTTCCTGCCGGAATCGCTGGCGGGCACGCTGCTCGCCGGGTTTCCGTTCTTCGGCGGGGTGTTCGCGCTGATGCTCGGCGTCTTCGCCCTCGGCAGCGAGTACGGCTGGGACACGCTGAAGGCGCTGTTCACCCAGCGGCCCGGGCGCCTGCGGGTGTTCGCCGGCAAGCTCGCGGCACTGGGGATCGTGCTGGTCCCGTTCGTGCTCGCGCTGTTCGCCGCCGGCGCGGTGGCGAGCGTCGTCATCGCACAGATCGAGGGCGCGCCCGTGAACTGGCCCTCGGCGTGGCTGCTCGTGCGCGCGATCGCCGCCGGCTGGCTGATCCTCGCCGTGTGGGCGACGCTCGGCGTGCTGCTCGGCGTGCTCACCCGCGGCACGTCGCTGGCGATCGGCGTCGGCATCCTCTACGCGCTCGTGATCGAGGGGCTGCTCAGCGCCTTCGCCGACAGCGTCGGCGCGCTGGAGCCGCTCACGCAGGGGTTCCTGCGCGCGAACGGCTACTCGCTGGCCGCCACGCTCGGCGCGACGGTGGACTCGATCGAGTCCAGCGGCCCGGGCTCCTACGCCGGCCCGCTCGTCAGCAGTGTCCAGGCTCTCGCGGTGCTCGTCGCGTTCGTGGCGGCGTTCGCGGCGCTGTCGGGATACCTGCTGCGCCGCCGCGACGTGGAGTGACGCTCTCGGTCAGCGGGCCGCGAGGCGAAGGCCTCCAGGACATCACGTGGGAGCGATGGGCGGGGCGAGAGTCGGACCCCCGCGCGACGCATGTGAGTCGCGGCTCGTGTGGCCGGTGAGCCGGACTTCGTGGGCGGGTTCGTGCGATGGACCGCGTTCCGGTACGCCGCCAGCAAGGGGCAGAGGGCTGCAGAACCAACGGCGGCCCTAGAGGCCGTGCCGTAAGCGGAACGCTTTGCGAACGCCGCGGAGTCTCGACTGATCGGCTGGCTCGGCGGACGCTCGTCGGGACCACTGTTGGCGGCTGCGGCCGTGCTGAAGCGACGGGAGCCCGGCGCTGTCGTCGTGTCGGTCGCATAGCGCCGGCACGACAGTTCGAGGAGGAGTCTCATGGCTCTCTTGATTGGCTACGCCCGGGTGTCCACCGACGAGCAAGACTTGACCGCCCAGCACGACGCGTTGACCAGCCTCGGCGTGACCGCCGAGCGGATCTACGTCGATCACGGGTTGACCGGGACAAACCGCGACCGACCGGGGTTGCGTGAGGCACTTGCGGCGTGCCGCGAGGGCGACACACTGGTGGTGGCCAAGCTCGACCGGCTTGCTCGGTCGCTACCGGACGCTCGCGAGATCCTCGACGACCTAACCCGCCGGCAAGTCAAGCTCAGCCTCGGCGGCTCCGTGCACGATCCGACCGACCCGGTCGGGCGGCTGCTGTTCAACGTGCTTGCCATGGTCGCGGAGTTCGAGGCCGACCTGATCCGGTTGCGCACTCGGGAAGGGATGAAGGTCGCCAAGGCCAAGGGCCGTCTGCGAGGCAAGCAGCCCAAGCTAAACCCGCGCCAAGAAGCGCACCTCGTCGCGCTGCACCACGCAGGCGAGCACAGCACCGCCGAACTTGGTGACCTGTTCGGCGTCGCGCGCGCTCCACCGTCTACCGCGCCGTCGAGCGCGATCAGCGACGCCACCGCCACGAAGGCCCCAGCAGACATAGGAACGTGCTGCCGGCGCGATAGCGGATGCGTCGCGCTCTCGCCGCTCGGGGCCACCGCCCGTCATTTCCGTAGTACACTATTTGTCGTGTGGAGATCCATCGGTCGGCACGCCGCCACCAAGTCCCCGACGAGGACATTGCCCACGCCTACGAGCACTCGATCGCCTGGGCCGAGCTCGGCGACGATCCGCCGCGCTACCTCGTCGTTGGTGCCGACCGAGCCGGCAACCTCCTCGAGCTCGTGGTCATCACGGTCCAGAACATGCACCTGGTGATCCACGCCATGACGCTGCGATCCAGCACCCAGCGGGAACTGTTCGGCACAGAGGATCGATGAGCAAGCGAATCTACGACCACACCAAGAGCGGCGAGCCCATCACAGACGAGATGATCGAGAGGCTCGCCGACGAGGCCGAGCAGGGCTACGAGCCTGGTCAGCTGCGCCCGCGCCGTCGAGGTCCGGGGCGGCCACCTCTGGGCGCGGACGCCAAGTCCGTGCACTCGATCCGTCTCGAACCAGCTCTGCAGGCCGAGATGTCGCGGCGAGCCGCAGCCGAGGACACCACGGTTTCCGACGTGATCCGTCGGGCGCTACGCGAGTACCTCAAGGCCCACGGCAGCGCCCGCTAGCGGATCGTCGAATGGAACGGCCGGTCCTACGGGATTAGCGGTGTAGGGGCCAGAACCGAGGCCGTCTCCACCGTCCGAGACCTTCCGCCCGAAAGGATGATGTCCGCACTGCTGGGCTCCGTCACGAGCAACTCCGGCTGCGAGAGCGGCGCTAGCGCGTCGATGACGTCGGTGACGGGGAACTCGCGACGGTCCGCGAGATACCTGGCGACGGTCCGAGCGGGCGGACGAGACAGTGCCACCTCCTTCGGAACCTGGGCGTCGGCCGCCAAGAACTGAGTTACCACCTCCCACGCCTTATAGAACGTCTCCACGAAGCTTCCGTCGTAGGGCAGTGGGCAGACGACCAGATTTCGTCGGTCGTCCTTGTAAATCTTGTCGGACCTCCCCTCGCTGGCAGGCACGACCGCGACTCGCAGGCCGCGGTCACCCTGCAAATCAGCCCGGTTGATCTTCACCGTCGTGCCGACCCACCTGTCAGCGTCTGGCGACCCTAGGAAGAGGTCGGCACGCCACAGCCCGGAGATGCTCTGCGGCAAGTCGGAGCTGATGCCCTTCTTCCGGAAGGCAGCCGCTGCAGCACTCAGATGCCTGCGCAGCTTGACCGGCTGGCCTCGGTAGCCCGAGAGCAGTCGGGAGTCCTCGGTCAGCAAGGCCGCAGCGGTGTCGATCAACTGCTGGGAGCCCTGCTTTTCGGCACCGAAGAGGATCGAGCCGACCTCGTCGCCGGGCACGTTGCAAATGGCGAGCGCGTCGTACACGCGATCAACCACGCGCGACTCCTGCCTGCGCACTGCGTCGTGCGCCGCGTACTCAAAGCAGATTCCTGTGTCGCCATCACCTGCCCGGCGCAGGCGCGGCAGCATCTTGAGCTTGACGCTGTCTCGCCCTCCCGCCTCGGCGACCACATCCCCCTTCAGCGAGAAGAGGATCCCACTCAGGATGGGCCGCACTACCGCCGTGATTGCCGAGACCTCATCGGCAACGGGGTGCAGCTGCTGCTCGCTACGGATATCCACAGGGCGAGGCTAGAGGACAGCGCAGCTGGAGCATGTGCTGTGGCCCTCGGCTCGACCGCTAAGCAGTCTCGTATGAGGTTCGTGTAATCGGACGCGCAACCTCGTCGCTGGTTGCACTCCGGCGCGAGCCGTTTGACCATGTCCGCGACTCGGTACGCGTGGCCGTTGTAGTAGCGCTCGTCCTGGCGGACTTCCGTAAACCCGAAGCGCCGAAACACGGGCATCGCGCGCACAGAAGCGACCGCCGTCAGCCGCCGTGCGCCCTGCGCCCGAGCGAGATCTTCGATCGTCGCATAGAGGCGACGGGCCACACCGATGCCGCCGTAGTCGGGGTCGACGTAGAGCTGGTCCACCTCAGCCCCGTCAAGGTTGGCCCAGCCGATCACCTGTCGGTCGACCACCGCCACGAAAGCTGCCGTCGTCTCGATCTTGCGGCGTAGCTCGGCCTCCGAGCCGCCGGAGGCCCAAGCCTCGAGCGCGTCGGCGTCGTACAGGCCAGCGGCGGAGAAGCGAATCGCACGCTGCCTCACCGCGAGCACGGCAAGCGTGTCCTCGACCGCAGCTCGGCGAACGTCACATCGCGAAGGTGCAGGGGCTCTCATCAGCTCGGTATGGTCGCCCCGCACCCGGACAGGTGCGTCGCGCTCACCGATCGGTGAGCGAGACAGCAACGCAGCTGCCGGCCGTCCCCCGTCAGGTGCTCGGCTTGGACTTCTTGCCGTGGACGCGGTGGACGAGCCCGGCGACACCGAGTTGGTCAGCCTCGATGATGTGGAACCCGGCACCTTGAGCTAGATCGAGCGGGTCCCGCAGCAGGTTGTCGGCCTGCCAGCGGACCGTCAACGGGTTGAGGACGTGCTGTGCGGCGCGCAGCCAAGCCGACCGGGTGGGACCGTGCTCGACCAGCAGTAGGTGACCGCCCGGACGAAGCACCCGTCCGGCCTCGAGCAGCGCAGCGTGCGGGTCCGCGACGGTGCACAGGGCGTAGGTCGCGAGGACGGTGTCGACGGACGCGTCGGGGAGGTCGAGCTGCTGCGCGTCGCCCTGCCGTAGATCGATGCGGTCGGAGACGCGAACGCTACGCAGCCGGGCGCGGGCGTGGTCGAGCATCGCTTCCGGACAGATCGATGCCCAGCACATGTTCGACGCCAGTCGGGTACAGCGACAAATTCCAGCCGGTGCCGACGGCCAACTCGAGCACCTTGCCAACCGCCCGCGACGTCGCCCACTCCCGCTGCGAACCGAGCAGGCGGCGTTCCGCGACTCCCATCTGCCGGTCGTAGCCCCCCGCGTGCGCGTCGAAGTACCGCTGCACGCGCGCGTTCGACAACCTCCGCGTCACTGCGCAGCGACCGCCACGAGCAGTCCTCGGTCGGCCCGGTCAGGCACCATCATCCGGCACGCGCGGGCTCTCCCGTTGTCGCATCCGCGCGGATCGGAACGAGCTCGAACACCGGGTGATGCTCGGCTTCGGCGACGAAGCTCTCTACCGGGTCGTTGCGGTCGGCCTGGAAGTACTTTCGCGTGGCGGAGGCGATGGCGATGTATCGCTTCAGCACCGGTCCCGCCTGCTCCGGAGGCACCTCCCGGATGGTGTAGCTCCTCGTCTGGCGGCGACGGGTCACGCTCACCCGCCCGCTGGCGCGCGCATTGTGGACCCACGACACGACCCCGTACGGGGCGACCAGCCAACGCCGCCCGTCGAGCTCCACCACGATCACCGGGTTCCGACGCGTGCGGCCGGTCCGGCGCCCGCGCGTCGTCAACACATAGGAATGGGGCACCACACCAGCGGCAACCAGCGCTGTCATGACGATGTTTTCGAGATGACGCCACCGGCCGGGGCGGTAGCGCTTCGCCGGCGAAACCCCTCGCCGTCAGCCATCGTTGCCTCCGTCGATCACGGTCTCATACGGCTGTGCCCGGACGTTGTCCACCACCCCTGAACTCGAAGATCACCTCTGACATTTCTAACCGACCGACCGTATCCGCGTCGGCGTGTCGATAGCCGAAGGTCAACCGGGGCGCGGTGTGCTTCGATCGACCGCTTGCCGCGTCCGCACGGAGCCTCACATACGACGGTTCCTCATCCAGCGGCCGCGCTGCGGTCGAGTCCGAGGATCAGCGCGAGCGCGGTCTCGATCTGCTCCATGATCGCCGCGTCGACGCTTCCGATGCGGCGTACCAGCCGCGAGGGGACGACGGCTCTAACTGCTCTGCAGACGGCGCGGCTCGAACGCTCGACACCGACGGCAGGCTCGATCTCGACACGGAGCGCCGACGGAGCCAGCGAGCTCGACAACGGAACGACGACGATCAGATCGCCCGGCGCGCCCGTGCTCAGCTCGTCGACGGAGACGACGATCGCGGGACGCGTCTTGCCGGGCTCGCCTGCGCGTCCCGCGCCGAGCGCGACGAGCCAGACGTCCCGGCGATGCGGCGCCTCAGTCGAGGCCATCCTCGAGGGTGGCCTCCCACTCGCGGAGCTCGGTCTGCGCGTCGGCGTTCTGCGCGTCGATGCGGTTGGCCTCATGCTCCGAGCGCCAGATGGCTTCGCGGCGACGCTCCTCCGCGATCTCGGCGAGCAGCGCCGCCACCGACACCCCTCGCTCGCGCGCCTGCTCAGCGAAGAGATCGCGTGTCGCGCGCGTCACCCGGATGGTGCTCGTCTCGGTGGCCATGTCGCTGAATGGTAGCGCCTAGATATGGCGCCACATTTGGCAGGTCGATGGAAGGTCGGGACACGAGGCGGTCGCGACTGTCGCTCAGCCGCTGCGCGCGGGTGATGCGTCCTGTAAGCCCGCCCGGTGAGATGCCCGGGTGAACGTCCGGCTTACGGCGAGGAGCTGAACGATCGGGAACAGTTCCGGCCGACCAGACAGCCGAAGGCCACCGCACGGGTGACAGTCCACGCCGTACCGACGATCAAGCGAGACGGTTCACAGGTCCGTCCAAGGCCCGAGATCCCGTTCCCGTAGATTCGGCGCATGCGGCGACAACGATGGCGTTGGCTCGCGGCGGCCGCCATGGTGGTGCTCGCCGTCGCCGGCTGGTGGTTCGCCCGCAACGCCTTCCTCGAGACCGTCGCGGTGCCCGGCACCAAGCTCGTGCTGAAGACGCAGCTCGAGGACGACGGACGCTCGCTCGCGGTCGGTCGCCGCGGCGCGGTGGCCGCGGATCGCTGGCTGCGCGAGGCGTTCGGCCATCCGCTGCAGGACGAGACGGCGATCCGGCTGGCGCGAACGGCGAACTGCGTCTGGATCGACGGCTTCGGCGATCAGGCCACCGCCTGGTCGGGGACCGGCGGCGTCTGCGTGTACACGTCCCGTCCGCTCTGGCGTTCGATGCGCGCGCAAGACGGCGGCCGTGATGCCGTCGCGCTCGTCGTCCACGAGGTGATCCACGAAGCCCAGCGCGAGCTCGGCTGCGTGGACGAGCCCGACCGGCAGCGGTTTCGGTGGCTGATGGAGGGGACGGCGGTTATGGAGCGCACGAGGCGATGATCGCCGTCGGCGAGCGGCGCGCGGACGAGACCCGGCGCTCATCCGCGAGGGCGGTGGGTTCCGGCGCGATCTCGTCGCGCTCGAGCTGTTCGAGACCCGCAGCGGAGACGGCGCCGCCTACCAGCTGTGGCACCGCGCGGTCCGGCTGCTGGCGGACGAGCACGGAGCTCGCCGGCGCGCTGAGGCGGTTCTGCGCGGAGGTGGGCAGGGGCAGGGACTGGCGCGCGGCCTTCGCCGCCGGCTTCGGCCTCACCACGGGCGCGTTCTACGAGGAGTTCGAGGGCCGGCGCGTCAACGCGGGCTGACCGGCGACGACTGACTTCGGCCCTGAGCGGGGAGGGAAGGCTCACCCGGGGGCGAACCTGACATCGTCCCGGTTCGTCCATCCATCGGAGGCCACCTGCAATGAACACCCGCACGATCGCCATCATCGCGCTCATCGTCGCCGTGATCCTCGTGATCGTCCTGTTCGTCATCTAGTGCAGCGGGGAGGGCCCGCGCATGCGCGGGCCCTCGTCACCCGCCGCCTCACGCGGCCCGGCTCGAGACCGCCGCCAGCGCCGGCGCCAGGTCGCCGCGCGGCACCACGGTCACGCCTCCCCCAAGGCCCAGCCAGCCAGCCATCGCGGCCAGCTCCTCCGCCAGCTCGCCGGCCGTCTCGGCCGGCGCGCCCGGCTCCGCGTAGGCCGCCTGCACGCGCAGCACGCCCGCGCCGCGGTCGGCCTTGAGGTCGACGCGGGCGACGAGCCGGTCGCCGAGCAGGAACGGCAGCACGTAGTAGCCGTGCACGCGCTTGGGCGCGGGCACGTAGATCTCGATCCGGTAGCGGAAGCCGAACAGCCGCTCGGTGCGCGCGCGTTCCCACACGAGCGAGTCGAACGGCCCCACCAGCGCCCTGGCCGAGACCGAGCGCGGCAGGCGCGCGTCCGGATGCACGAACGCCGGCACGCTCCAGCCCTCGACCGCCACGGGCCACAGCTCGCCGCCGTCGACCAGCTCGGCCACCCGCGCCCGGGCGTCGGCGACCGGCAGGCGGAAGTAGTCGCGCAGGTCGCGCTCGGCCGCGACCCCGCACGCGCGGGCGGCGATCCGCACCAGCTCGCGCTGCGCGTCCTCCACGGCCGGCGTCGGCGCGGCGACCACCTCGGCCGGCAGCACTCGCTCGGGCAGGTCGTAGAGCCGCTCGAAGCCGCGCCGGCGCGCGGAGGTGACCTGCCCGCTCCAGAACAGCCACTCGAACGCGCGCTTGACGTCCGACCAGCCCCACCACGGCCCCGAGCGCGCCGGGCGCTCGTGGGCGAGCACGTCGCCGGCCGCCACCGGCCCGCGCGAGCGCACCTCCTCCAGCACCTCCGCCACCAGCTCCGGGCGCTCGTGCTGGATGCGGCGCATGCCGCCCCACGCGTCGTCGGTCGCGCGCTCCATCCGCCAGCGCAGCAGCGGCTGCAGCGCGACCGGCAGCAGCGACGCCTCGTGGCCCCAGTACTCGAACAGCCGCCGCGGCGCCCGCCACGCGGCGCGGTCGAGCAGCTCGGTGGGGTACGGGCCGAGCCGCGCGAACAGCGGCAGGTAGTGCGCGCGGGAGAGCACGTTGACCGAGTCGATCTGCAGCAGCCCGACGCGGTCGAGCACGCGACGCAGCGCCCAGCCGTCCGGCGTGCGCTGCGGCCGCGGCTCCGCGAGTCCCTGCGCCGCGAGCGCCATCCGGCGCGCTTGGGCCGCGGACAGGCGCTCGAGCGGGCGGCGGCGTGCAGTCGGCACGGCGCGGCATCCTCGCAGGCCGATCGGGGGACTAGCCGCGCCAAGGCGCCTGAGGGGGCGCGGAGGGATACGAGGGGAGACCGACGCACTGATGGCTGACTCAGCCGCCGCCGACGCCGCGCAGGACCGGCCGCGTCGCAGGCTCTACACCCAGCTGTGGTCCCTGGTCCTGGTCGCGATCGTCGCCGGCATCGCGTTCGGGCTGGCGTTCCCGGGGCCGGCGGTGGACGCCAAGTGGCTCGCCGACGCGTTCATCCAGCTGATCCAGACGATCACCGGGCCGGTGATCTTCATCACCGTCGTGATCGGGATCGCCTCCCTGGGCAACATCGCCCGCGCGGGCGGCCTGGCGCTGCGTGCGCTCGGCTACTTCCTGGTGATGACGGTCATCGCGCTCACGCTCGGCCTGCTGGCGGGCAACATCGTCAAGCCCGGCTCGGGCTTCGAGGGCCAGCCCAGCGAGGAGGGGCGGGCGGACGCGGAGGAGCAGATCGGCGAGGCGGGCGGCGATCAGGGGCTCGTGTCCTTCATCACCGACAGCCTGCTGCCCGAGAGCTTCCTCGGCCCGTTCGTCGACAACGAGATCCTGCGCGTCCTGATCCTGGCGATCCTGACGGCGACCGCGATCTCGTTCCTGGCCGATGACCTGCGCTGGCGCTGCGCGGCGAGGACCTCGACGACGACGGGAGGCCGGACGGTTACAAGGGGCCGAGCTTCGACCGCGAGAAGGAGCCGGTGGGCGCGGGGAGCTAGCCGGGCTCGTCGCGGTGCACGGTGTCCGGCGAGAACGCCGGCAGGCAGACCGCCACGTACTCGGCCCCCGCGGGATCGGGGGTCGAGTAGCGCACCCACTCGCCGCCGCGGACGAGGATCGCCTGGCCGGGGCGCACGTCCAGCTCGCCGCCCTCGTGCTCGACGTGCACGGCGCCGTCGAGCACGAGCGTGTACTCGTCGAAGTCGGGCCGCTGGCCGGGCTCGACCCAGCCCGAGGGCGAGCGCATGTGCGCGACGCTGACGCGCTCGTCGCCGGTGTTCACGCGGCCGGCGTACTCGTCGATCAGCTTCGGCTTCGTGCCCGCCGCCTCGACGCGGCTGGGGCTCTCGATCAGTTCCGGCACGGCCGCCGAGCGTACCGCTCCAGCCACTTGCCGACGGGGCTCGGCTCCCAGCCGGCGAAGCGCTCGAGCAGCTCGGCGGGCTCGGAGGCCACGTGCAGCGCGGCGCGGTGCCGCTCGTGCAGGAAACCCTCGCCGACGGCGTGGTCCAGCTGCGCGGCGAGCGCGTCGTAGTAGCCGCCGACGTTGAGCACGCCCATGGGCTTGCGGTGGAGGCCGAGCTGGCTCCAGGTGTAGACCTCGATCAGCTCCTCCAGCGTGCCAGCGCCGCCGGGCAGCGCGACGAAGGCGTCGGCCAGCTCGGCCATCAGCGCCTTGCGCTCGTGCATCGAGCCCACGATCCGCAGCTCGCTGAGGCCGTCGTGACCGATCTCGCGGTCGATCAGCGCCCGCGGCATGACGCCGATGACCTCGCCGCCGGCCGCCAGCGCGGCGTCGGCGAGGACACCCATCAGGCCGACCTTGCCGCCGCCGTAGACGATCCCGGTCCCGCGCTCGGCGAGCAGGGTGGCGAGCGCGCTCGCGGCCTGCGCGTAGGCGGGGTCGCGGCCGGGGTTGGAGCCGGCGTAGACGCAGACGCGGCGCATTTGCGCGAGGCTAGCGGGCATGCAGACCACCACGCTCGGCCCGCTCACCGTCAGCCGCATCTGCCTCGGCACGATGCTGATGGGCGGCGCGACGCCGCGCGAGGAGGCCCACCGGATGCTCGACCGCTACGTCGACGCGGGCGGCAGCTTCCTCGACACCGCCGACGTCTACGGGGACGGGGAGTCCGAGCGCACGCTGGCACCCTGGCTGGCGGACCGCCGCGACGAGGTCGTGCTCGCCACGAAGGTGCGGATGCCGGTCTCCGACCCGCCGGGCGAGGGGCTGGCGCCCGACCGGGTGCGTGCGGCGTGCGACGCGAGCCTGGCGCGGCTCGGGGTCGAGGCGATCGACCTCTACCAGGTGCACGCGCCCGATCCGTCGGTGCCGCTGGAGGACACGCTGGAGGCCCTGGACGGGCTGGTCCGCACCGGCAAGGTGCGCGCGCTGGGCGCGTCGAACTTCCCGGCCTGGCTGCTGGCGTGGGCGGTCGCGCTGCAGGATCGCGAGGGCTGGGCGCCGTTCGTCTCGCTGCAGCCGCAGTACTCGCTGGTGGAGCGCTCGGTGGAGGTGGAGCTGCTGCCGTTCTGCCGCGCCGCGGGGATCGGGCTGATCCCGTGGGGCCCACTGGGCGCCGGCTTTCTCACGGGCAAGTACTCGCGCGACACCGAGCCGCCGGAGGGCTCGCGCATGGCGGGCGCGCCCGACGACGTCGAGGAGTCGCGCGCGCGGCGCGCGATCGAGCGCAACTTCCGCGTCGTCGACGAGGCCGAGGCGATCGCCGGCGCGAAGGGCGCCACGATCTCGCAGGTGGCGCTGGCGTGGCTGATGGGCGTCGACGGCGTCGCGGCGCCGATCGTCGGCCCGCGCACGCTCGAGCAGCTCGAGGACCTGCTCGGCGCGGTGGAGCTGTCGTTGAGCGCCGAGGAGCGCATGCGCTTGGAGGCCCACGCCCCGCCGCCGACGATGTACCCGCAGCGGATGCTGGCCGAGCAACTCGGCCTCGGCGAGCTGGCGCAGCTGCGGCGAGCGGGCTAGAGCTGCCGGCCGCGGCGGCATTGTCACCTCCGTGGCTCCCACCGGGACGGAGGCGACAATCGGCCGGCGGACGAGCGCGGCGCTCGCGCCCCACTCACCCTCCCTACCCAGCACCGTTGAAGTTCGTCCCTAGAGCGCGGCCAGCAGGCGCTCGAGGTCCGACGCGTCGTTCCAGGCGCCGACGGAGGCGCGCAGGAGCGGGCGGCCCGGGAGGTTGCGGATCGTGACGCCCGCCTCGGCGAGGCGGTCGCGGGTGGCCTCGGGATCCGGGTCCTCCCACGCGACGAGCGTGGAGTCGCCGCGCGGGGCGACGGTGCGCCCGGACTCGGCGAGCCGCGCGGCGAGCGCCGCCGTCTGCTCGATCCCGCGGGTGAGCACGGCGTCGTGCCCGTGGCGCTCGAGCAGCCCGAGCGCCGCGAGGCTGAGCGCGACCGCCTCGCGCGAGAGCGACGGCGTGTCGTAGCGCCGGGCGTCGGCCTTGTAGGGCGAGTCGAGACCCCGGGTGGTGTCCTCGAAGCAGACGTAGCTGGGCGAGACCGGCCGGATGCGCTCGCGCCACTCCGCTGCGACGTAGAGCATCCCGGTGCCGTCGGCGCCGCACAGCCACTTCTGCCCGGCGGCGGCGTAGGCGGCGCAGCCGAGCGCGTGGACGTCGACCGCAACGGCGCCGGCGCCCTGGGCGCCGTCGAGGATCACCGGGACGTCCAGCTCGGCCAGCTCGGCCGGGGCGACCTCGCCCGAGACCCAGCCGACGTGCGAGGTCGCCACCAGCGTGGTGGTCGCCCGCACCGCGCTCGCCAGCTCGGCGAACGGCACCAGGCGCACGTCCGCGCCGCGCTCGCGCGCCGCCTTCAGCGGCCCGATCAGGCCCGGGTGCTCCTGGTCGGAGGAGACGATCTCGTCGCCAGGGCCCAGGTCCAGCCCCGCCATCACGGCGCCGATCCCCTCGCTGGTCGAGGTCGTCAACGCGACGTCGGCGACGCCGCAGCCCATCACCCGCGCGTAGCCCGCCCGCAGCTCGTCCTGCAGCGCGAAGCGCCGCGCGAAGTGCGCCGTCGCGCGCCCCTCGCCGAGCGCGGCCTCCAGCTCCTCGCGCGCGGCCGCGACGGCGGCGCCCGCCAGCGGCCCGTCGGTCCCGGCGTTCAGGTAGGCGACCCGCTCGAGGACGGGGAACTCCGAGCGCAGCGCGGCGGCGTCCATCGGCGAGCAGGCTAGTAGGCCCGGGTCTGCCAGTGACCGCAGGGCCTTGACGTACGCCCCTCGCCGCTATACTTCCCGATGTTGATCACGCGTTCCCACACCGCGCCGCGCCCTTCTTGACGCGCCGCACACACTTCTCCTAGTGCCGGTCCCCCGCAGGTTCGACCGGCAGCCGCCGGAGCGTGACCCCACCCGGACCAACGAGCGCATACGCGTGCCCGAGGTCCGGCTCATCGACGAGACGGGTCAGCAGGTCGGCATCATGAAGACCCAGGACGCCCTGCGCATCGCGCAGGAGCGCGACCTCGACCTGGTCGAGGTGGCCGCCGAGGCCAAGCCGCCCGTGTGCCGCATCCTGGACTACTCGAAGTACAAGTACGAGCAGAACCAGAAGCAGAAGGCGGCGCGCAAGCACCAGACCCAGATCAACGTGCGTGAGATCAAGTTCCGCCCGAAGATCGCGCAGCACGACTACGACACCAAGAAGGGCCACGTCGAGCGCTTCCTCAAGGCGCGCGACAAGGTCAAGGTGACGATCATGTTCCGTGGGCGCGAGATGGCCCATCCCGAGCGCGGCGAGATGATCCTCAACCGCCTCGCCGAGGACCTCGGCGAGATGGCCGTCATCGAGCAGCGCCCCCAGCAGGACGGCCGGAACATGACCATGATGCTGGCGCCGACGACCAAGGGCGTCGCCGAGGAGGACGGCGCCCCCGAGCCCGAGCCCGAGGCGCCGGCGCCGGAGCCCAAGCGCCGCCAGCCGCAGCAGCGCCCCGCCGGCTCGGCCCTGCCGGCCGAGGTCCAGCCGGACCAGATCTAGCCGGACCGGATCCAGCCGCGCTCTATACTGCGCGGCCGGCATGCCGAAGATGAAGTCCCACTCCGGCGCGAAGAAGCGCTTCAAGAAGACTGCCACCGGCAAGCTCAAGCACCGGCAGGCGTTCTCGAGCCACATCCTCGAGAAGAAGTCGCCCAAGCGCAAGCGCGCCTTCTCGAAGGACCAGCCGATCAGCAAGGCCGACCGCAAGACCGTCACCAAGCTGCTCGGGTCGGGCGGCCGATGACCCGCGTCAAGCGCTCCGTCCACGCCCGCAAGAAGCGCCGCGCGACGCTGGAG
>Ga0136616_10000467_pt1 | contig 19105 bp, 14 predicted proteins | sample AntDrymUQ2992106_2_FD_106648 | JGI IMG/M metagenome (GOLD analysis project Ga0136616, IMG submission 106648) | Polar desert sand microbial communities from Dry Valleys, Antarctica - metaG UQ299 (21.06) | ecosystem: Environmental > Terrestrial > Soil > Desert | place: Antarctica: Dry Valley...
CGCCGAGCTCGATGGCCGTCCCTGGGGCGGCGCCGATGACGCGGCCCGCCCCCGCGGCCTCGGCCGTCCGCTCGACCAGCGGCTCGGGCACGACGAAGCGGGCGCCCCTCGCGGCCGCTGCGATCGCCGGAATGCTCGGCAGGTCGAGATGGTCGCGGTGCTCGTGGGTGGCGAGCACGAGGTCGGCGAAGCCAAGCTCCTCCGCCGCGAGCGGTGCCGGCTGCGTCCGGTCGGGACGCGCGGACAGGAACGCGTCGACGACGACGGCCATCGTCGTCCCGCGAATGACGAACCCGGCCTGTCCGAGCCAGAAAAGCCAGACCGAGCCGGACCGTGGCCGGCTCCCGGCGATCCGTCCGGCATAGCCGCTCACTCGCGCACGCGGAAGACCATCTGCGTGGGGCTCACGAAGCGGAGCGCCACGACGAGCATCGTGAGCGTCGTGAGCATGTAGACCACCGCCAGCGCATCGACCGCCTGGGCCGGGCGGATCCCCGCGCCGAACAGGGCCGTGTACAGGGCGACGACGAGGGTCTGGGTGTCCGCGCCCGAGACGAGGAAGGTCAGCTCGAACATCCCCATCGTCCGCACCACGACGAGCAGCGCCGCCGTCAGGATGCCCGGCACGAGGAGTGGGAAGAGCACGCGCCGGAAGACCTGCAGCGGTGAGGCGCCGAGCGTGCGCGCGGCCCGCTCCACGTTCGGGTCGAGCTGCTCGATGAACGGGGTCATGACCAGGATGACGAACGGCAGCGCGGGGACGAGGTTGATCAGGATGACCCCCGGGAGCGTCGCGGCGAGCTGCGTGCGGTAGAGCTGCGAGGCCAGCGGGATCCCGTACGTGAGCGGCGGCATGAGCATCGGGAGCAGATAGAGGGCGAGGAGCACGCGCTTGCCGCGGAACTGCGCCCGCGCCAGCACGTACGCGGCAGGCACGCCCATGAGGCAGGCGAGCACGGCGACCGCGAGCGTGACGACGATCGTGAAGCGGAGCACGTCGACCATGGCGAACTGCGAGTCGGCGTAGCCATACCACCTGGTGGTGAAGCCGCTCGGCCACCACCCGCCGAACCAGGTCTGCGCGAAGGAGTTCACCACGACGGTCGCCATCGCCGCGAAGAGGTTGATGAAGAAGACGCCCAGCACCACGGCGAAGAGCACGCGCAGGGCGGTCTCGAGCGGCCCCGCCGGCCGGGTGCCGCTCATCCCTTGCCACCGCGTGCGGGGCCCGCGTAGAGGCGGGCGCGCAGTGCGAACACGAGGCCGATCAGCGCGAGCTGCAACGCGCCCATGACGAGCGCGATCGCCGAGCCCGCCGAGAAGTCGAACCGCTCGTAGGCGGCCTGGAACGCCGCGATCGAGAGGACCCGCGTCGAGCCGCCGGGCTCCCCAAGCAGCACCGCCGAGGGGAAGACGCCGAACGCGAGGACGAACGTCAAGGCGAACGCGGTCGCGATCCCCGGTGCCATGAGCGGCAGGAGGACCCGGCGGAAGGTCTGCCACCGTCCGGCGCCGAGCATGTGCGCGGCGCGCTCGAGAGCGGGGTCGATCCCCGAGACGTACCCGAGCATGAGCAGGAAGGCGAACGGGAAGGCGGTGAGCATGATCGCCAGCAGGACCGCCCCGTACGTGTGCAGCAGGCGGACCGGCGCATCGATGAGGTGCAGCGACTCCAGCGTCCGGTTGAACCAGCCCACCGGGCCGAAGTAGAAGAGCATCGCGTCGGCGATGAAGACCGGACCCAGGGTCACCGGCACGACGAGCAGCGCGGTGAGCACACGCTCGCCGCGCAGCCCGTGCCGCATCCGATACGCGAGCGGGACCGCGAGCAGGACGCAGAGGAGCGCCGCCGGCAACGCCAGCGCGAAGGTGTTGCCGATCGACGCGCGCTGGAACTCGTCGCCGAAGAACGCCGCGTAGTTCGCTAGCGGCCCGCCGGTGCGTGGCGTGACGCTCAGGAAGAGGCCGTAGCCGAACGGGTAGACGAACGCGAGCGCCAGGAAGAGCACCGCAGGCAGCGACAGCACGAGGCCCTGGCGGGGGCTCACGGTCGCGCTTCGCCCTCGGCCGGGTACACGAGCAGACGATGCGGCGCGACGTCGAGCGAGATCAGGTCGCCTGGCGACAGTGGCCCGGACGAGACCGCGTAGAGGCGATGCCCGCCGTCGACGACGATGTCGGCCGCGAGCGAGTCACCCTGGAACTCGACCACGTCGACCCGGCCCCGGATCGGTCCGTCGCCGCCGCGCCGGCAGGCGATGTCCTCCGGACGCACCGCGGCGATGGCGTGCCCGCCGGCGCGGACCGGTCCGATGGCGGTGCCTCGCAGCGCCAGGCCCGGCGCCTGCACGGTGGCCTGGCCGTTCTCCACCGCGACGACTTCAACGGGCACGAGATTCCGGTAGCCCATGAAGTCGGCGACGAACGCACTGGCCGGCTTGGCGTGCACCTCGGGCGGCGTGCCGATCTGCTGGACCAGGCCATCGCGCATCAGCACCAGCCGGTCCGAGAGCGACAGGGCCTCGCCCTGGTCGTGCGTGACGTAGATCGTCGTCAGCCCGAGGCTCTGATGCAGCCGCTTGATCTCCGTGCGGAGCTCTCCGCGCAGCTTCGTGTCCAGGTTCGAGAGCGGCTCGTCCATCAGCAGCAGGCGGGGCTCCATGACGAGCGCGCGGGCGATCGCCACGCGCTGCTGCTGTCCGCCCGACAGCTGTCCCGGATGCCGGTCCGCGTGCTGCTCGAGGCGGACGAGCGCGAGGGCCTCGTTGGTGCGGCGCCTGACCTGCTCGCGGGCCAGTCCGCGGACCTCGAGGCCGAAAGCGACGTTGCGGCGGGCGGTGAGGTGGGGGAAGAGCGCGTAGTTCTGGAACACCATGCCGAAGCCGCGCCGCTCCGCGGGCAGCCCATCGATGCGGCGGCCGTCAAGCCAGATCTCGCCGGCGCTGAGGCCGAGCAGCCCCGCGAGGCAGTTGAGCGCGGTGGTCTTCCCGCATCCCGACGGCCCGAGGAGCGTGATGAACTCGCCGGGCATCACGCTGAGGTCGAGAGACTCGAGTGCGGTGATCGCCCCGTAGCGCTTCGTGACGCCGCGGAGCTCGAGACGTCCCGGACCCGCGCCGGCCGGCCTCGTGGGGCCGGCCGGCGGAACAGCGCCCTCCTGTGGCGCCGCGGTCACTTCTTCTTCGCGCCGAAGGCCTTGTCCCAGAGTTCGAACGCCGTGACGAGCTCCTTGGACCCGAGCGGAAGCACGATCTTGGACTCCTTGGCCCACTGGTCGTACTCCGGCCGGCCGAACTCCTTGATCGCCTGCTGGCTCTCGGCCGGAGCCTTGTCCAGGGTCACGCCCTTCACGGCCGGGCCCGGGTAGAAGTAGCCGGCGTCGAAGGTGATCGCCTGGCTCTCGGGACGGAGTGCGAAGTTGATGATGTCGAGGACGACGGCGAGGCGCCCCTCGTCGAGGCCCTTCGGGACGGCCATGAACTGCTCATCCGCGACGAACGAGGTGTTGTCGAGCCGCGCGACCTTCATCTCCTTCGGGACCTGGCCCAGGACGCGCGGGTTGATGTCCCAGCCCATGGTGCTGGCGATCATCCAGCGCGTCCCGTCGGACAGCTCCTTCATCGTCGGCGTGGTGCCGGTGGGGTAGTACTCGATGTACGGATCCAGATCCTTCAGGAACTGCCAGGTCTTGTCCCACCCCTTCTCGGGGTCCCTGGGATCCTTGTCGCCGAGGATGTACGGCAGGCCCTGGAGCAGCGTGCGTCCGGGGCCGCTGTTCGCCGGCCGGGCGTACACGAACTTGTTCGGGTTGGCCTTCGCCCACGCGAGCAGCTCGGCCGCCGTCTTCGGCGGGTTGGGGACCCTGGCCGCGTTGTACTCCAGGAGCGGGCCGCTCGGGGTGTACACGACCTGGACGCCGAAGCCCTTCGCGAGCTCCTGGATCGGCTTCACCTCGTCGAGGTAGTTCTTCATGTTCTCGAGCTGCGCCGCGTACTTCGGCGTGAGCGGCTCCCAGATGGTCTGCTCGACGCCGGCGGCCATGCCGTCGAGGCCGGTGAGCACGATCGAGGTCTGGATGTTGCCGGCGTCCTGCTGCGCCTTGATCTTCGCCGGCATCTCGGGCGAGGTCGCCTTCTCGATCTTGTAATCGCGGAGCCGGTTCGGATAGGTCTTCTTGTAGCTCTCGAAGATGCCCTTCACGAGCTGGTCCTGGCCCGCGATGTCGAGGATGTTGAGCGTCACCGGTGTGTCGGGGAACTTCGGTCCGGCCGCACCCGCGCCGGCTCCGGGTGCGCTGGCCGCAGGTGCTCCGGGCTGCGGTGGTCCGCCGCAGGCACCCACGACGATCGCGCCCAGTGCGAGGGCTGTGATCGCGCCTCTCATCGATCGCATGTGTCGTCCTCCTCTATCAGTCGCTGCGTGTGTCAGTCGCTTGGCGTGCACATCCAGGTCCACTCGTCAGAGGACGTCGCTCCGGGTCGCGTCCGAAGCGGATCATGTCCTCGCTGCCACGGCGCCCAGCGGCCGCCCGGCCTCGGCGAGCCGCACCAGCGCGTGCTCGAGGTCCACGGCATCCTCGTCCGCGAGTGGCGATAACGGTGGCCGCACCGGTCCCGCCGGTCGCCCCTGGAGGGTCATCGCTGCCTTGATCGTCGTGACCTCGTAGCCGCGGCGTCTCGGGCGCATCGAGTACAGCGGCTGGATGTGCTGCTGCACGAGCTCCTCGGCGAGGAGCGCGTCCGAGCTCGCGAGCTCGAAGAGCCGCACGGCAACGTCCGGGTAGAGGTTCGCGATGCTCGACGTGTAGCCTTCCGCGCCCGCGGTGAAGTACTGCGGCGCCATGTCGTCGCCGACGCCCGCGAGCCAGCGGATGCCATCGCCGACGTGCTCGCGGATGCGCTTCCAGAGCCGGATATCCCCGTGGCCATCCTTGAACGCGATGACGTTCGGCAGGCGCGCGAGACGCGCGACGAGCGCCGGCGAGAGCACCGCGTGGTCGCGCGCGTACGGGAACACTCCGATACCCACCGACTGCGCGATCGCCGAGTAGTACGCGAAGAAGCCGTCGTCCTCGGCGCGCCCGTACGCCGGCGGCATCAGCAGCAGCCCATCCGCGCCGGCGGCCTCGCAGCGGCGGGCCAGGGCGGTCGCGAGGCTCGCGTTGAGCCCGACCCCCACGATGACCGGCGTGCGCCCGGCCGACGCTTCGACGGCGATGGCGCAGAGCCGGACGATCTCGTCCGGGGTGAGCGAGTGGAACTCGCCGGTCCCGCCCGCGACGACGATCGCGACGACGCCGGAGCCGACGAGGCGCTCGATGTTCCGCGCGAAGCCGTCCCCATCGAGCGAGAGATCACCCTGGAACGGCGTGATCGGGAACGCGATCGCGCCGCGCAGCCGGTCGCGGAGCTCGAGTGGATCCAACCGTTACCCCCAGCCCCGCCGTCGCGGCGGCGGCCCGAGGATGCTAGAGCACCCCGGTGCGTTCACCAGTCGCCAACGTGCGGGCGCCAGTCCGGATCGGTCTTCCGCATCTCCGCCACGTCGTCGCGGTAGCGGAGGTCGGTCCCGCGGTACCGCTCGTGCAGCCGCGCCAGCGCATCGCGGTCCAGCTCCACCCCGAGACCGGGTCCCGGCGGCACCGGGAGCGCTCCGTCGTGAAAGCGGAGCTTGCCACCCGTGATCACCTCGTCGGTCTGCCAGGGGTAATGCGTGTCGCAGGCGTAGGTGAGCTCCGGCACCGCCGCCGCGACGTGCGTCATCGCCGCGAGCGAGATGCCGAGGTGCGAGTTCGAGTGCATCGAGACGCCCAGGCCGAACACGCGGCAGAGCCGGCCAAGCTCCACGGTCGCGCGCATGCCCCCCCACATGTGGTGGTCCGACAGCACGATCGAGATCGATCGCTTCGCGACCGCCGCGGGGAGGTGCTCGAATGCTGTCACGCACATGTTCGTCGCGAGCGGGATGGGGGAGCGCTCCGCGACCTTCGCCATCCCGTCGAGACCGGGCGTCGGGTCCTCGAGGTACTCGAGGGTCCCGGCGAGCTCCTCGGCGATGCGGGTGCTCGTCGCGACGCTCCAGGCGGCGTTCGGGTCCAGGCGCAACGGCACCGACGGGCCGAAGGCCTCCCGCAGCGCCCGCATCGCCGCGACCTCACGGTCGGGCTCGAGCACGCCTCCCTTGACCTTCAGCGAGCCGAAGCCGTACCGCTCGCGCATCCGCCGGGCTTCGCCGACGAGCGCTTCCGCGCTCATGACCTCCCCCCACTCGTCGTCCCCGGCGTGCTTGAAGAACAGGTACGCGGAGAACGGGATCTCGTCCCGAACCCGGCCGCCCAGGAGATCGCACACCGGGCGCCCGGTCTGCCGGCCGATCGCGTCCAGGCAGGCGACCTCGATCGCGGAGAAGAGCGCGGGCGCGGCAAATCCGCGCGCTTCCCAGGGCCGCTCCTGGGCGGGCCCGCGCGCGGCGTCGAGCTCGACCCGCAGCGGCGTGAGCCGGTAGGCGTCGCGGCCGATGACGAGCGCCCGCGCCGCGTCAAGGGCGCGCAGCGGGGCGTCCCCGCCGTACGTCTCGGCGACGCCGACGAAGCCCTCGTCGGTGTCGACCTCGACGATGGTGCGGAGGGCGAACGGCGCGTGCCGGCCGAACGCACTGCGGAGGGGCGGGTCCGCGATCGCGATGGGTGTCGCGCGGAGATCGGTGACGCGCACGGCTAGCGCTCGGGGAGCTCTGCCGCGGCCCGGACCCACCTCTCGGCCCGCGGCGACAGCGTCAGGCCGAGGCCGGGCCGGTCCGGGACCTGGATCCGTCCGCCAGCGATCTCGAGCTGCTCCTCGAAGAGCGGCTGCAGCCAGTCGAAGTACTCCACCCAGCCTTCGGCGGGCTGGGCCGCGGCGAGATGCACGTGCAGCTCCGTCGCGAAGTGCGGCGCGACGGTGACGCCGAGCTCCGCGGCGAGCGCGGCGATCCGCAGGTACGGTGTCACGCCTCCCACGCGAACGGCGTCCGGCTGGAGCACATCGACGGCGCCTGCGTCGAGCAGCCGGCGCAGGTCGCGCGTCGTGCTGAGCATCTCGCCGCTCGCGATCGGGGTGTCGAGCGCCTGCCGAAGCGCCGCGTGTCCGGCGGCGTCGTAGGCATCGAGCGGCTCCTCGAGCCAGGTGAGGTCATACCGTTCGAGCGTCCTGCCGATCCGCCGCGCGGCGGCCCGGTCCCACTGCTGGTTCGCGTCGGCCATGAGCGGCGTGGCCCCGCCGATCGCGCCGCGAACGGCCGCGACGCGGGCGAGGTCCGAACGCTGGTCCCCTCCCACCTTGATCTTGATCCCGCCCACGCCGCGGGCGAGGCTTCGCTCGGCGTTCGCGACCACCTCGGCGTCCGTCGCCGAGAGAAAGCCGCCGCCGGTGTCATAGCAGCGCACGCTGCCGCGGTAGTGCCCGAGCAGCGTCGCGAGGGGAAGTCCCGCCTGCTTCGCCTTGCGATCGTGCAGCGCGATATCGAACGCCGCGACCGTCTGCACCGCGAGCCCCTCGCGTCCGATCGACGCCGCGGCCCACACCAGCTTCTCCCAGATCCGCCCGATGGCGAGCGCGTCCTCGCCGATCAGCAGGGGTGCGAGCTGCTCAGCGTGGGCGAAGAGCGCGGGCCCGCCGGCGCGCTTGGAGTAGCTGAACCCGATGCCCTCCAGGCCATCGGCTGTCGCGATCCTCGCGACGAGAACGTCCACGCTCGCCAGCGGCTGCTGGCGGCCGCTGGTCACCTTCGCGTCGCTCACCGGCTCCGCGAGCGGCACGCGATAGAGCGCGCAGCGCACACGCTCAACAGCGCACCCGGTCCGCGTCGCCGGCCTTGTGTTGGGTCTCACAGCACCCGATGTGTGCGACGCGTCACGAGCCACGCGGGATCTCCTCCTGGCTCGCGGCGGCCACGGACGGGCTCCGGAGCTGCGCCGACAGACCGCCGTCGACATACAGGATCTGGCCGGTCACGAACGCGGCGTCGTCCGAGACCAGATACAGCACGGCCTCGGCGATGTCTGTGGGGACGCCGCCGCGCCGCAGCGGCGCGTCCTGCGCCCGTCCCTCCGCCGGTGCGTCGGCGGTGGCGGCGGGACCGACCGCGTTGACGCGGATCCCGGCCGGGCCGAGATCGACGGCAAGCGCGCGGGTGAGCGCGTCGAGCCCACCCTTGGTGACGTCGTAGATGGCGTTGTCGTGATGGGCGCGCTGCGACCCGCCGACGGAGGTGAGGTTCACGATCGCGCCGCGCCGCTTCGCGGCCATGACCCGGGCGGCGCGCACCGAGAGCAGCACCGCGCTTCGGAGGTTCACGCGGAGGATCTCGTCGACCCGCTCGTCGCTCACCTCGAGCACCGGACCGAAGGTGTCGGTGAGCGCGCCGTTGTTCACGAGGATGTCGATGCCGCCGAGGCCTGCGGCGGTCTCGATGAGCGCGTCGAGCGTGGCGCTTGAGCCGAGATCGCCGACGCAGCGCTCGGCCCGTCCCCCGGACCGCCGCGTCTCGCTGACCACCGCATCGACCGCAGCCGCGTCCCTGCCGTGCACCACGACGGCAGCGCCATTCGCTGCGAGCGCCACGGCGATCGCGCGCCCGATGCCCCGCGTCGAACCCGTGACCACCGCGATGCGACCCTCGAGATCGACACGCACGGCGCGGAGTCTAGCGGCGCGATCGGATCGCCCGGCCGCGACGTCATGTGAAAGCTCACGCGACGAGTGAAGCGCGCGCCACGCGTGCGCCCTGGTCAGGCCGGCAGGCGCCCCCAGACGATCCGCGAGAGCGCCAGCACGAGCGCGACGAAGGCGAGCGACCACGAGAGCGCCGAGATCGCCGGCGAGCGGAAGTCGGTCCCTGCCAGGAACGCGTGCACGAAGGTGAGCCCGAACGCGATGTACGACGTGCGGTGGATCCACGACCAGAGGCGCTGCTCCATCCGCGTTCGGAGCCAGCTCGTGATCGTGACGACGATGAAGATGTCGAAGGCGAGCGTGCCGAGGCCGATCGCGGTCCGCGCGTCGCCTGTGCCGTAGTCGATGCCGAAGGGTATGACGAGGTCGGCGACCCCGACGCGCGCGGTCTTGTCCACGACGAGCGCGCCGAGATGCACGAGCCCGAGGGGTATCCACAGCGCGGTCGTGAACTGATGGAGGGCCTTCAGCGCGCGGTTCGTGCCGAGCCAGCCGAGCACGGTGGTCCGCAGCGCGATCCCGGTCAGGATCGCGATGAACAACGCGAGAAAGGACGTGATGCCGCTCGCGCGGGCGAGGAGCCAGAAGAGGAGATCCGCCTGCTGCTGCGTCACCGCTGGCTCAGGAGCTCGGCCTGCTCCGCGGTCACCCGAGGCTCCAGCCGAGTGCCCGCCCTCGGAGCCAGGCCCCGGCTCGGTCGCGGCCGAGCAGGAGTGCCGTCTTCGCCAGGATCTCAGCGTCCGCTGCGCTGCGCGCGAGAATGGAGACCTCCTCGAGGTCGCTGTCCGCCGGGAGGCCGGTGCGCGGGTCGATGAGGTGGTGGAGCCCGGCGCCCCAGCGCCGGCGTGTGGTCCCGCTCGTCGCAGCGCCCATGTCCCAAAGGAGCACGGTGCGGTCACCGAAGCCGACGGCCCAGCCCTCACCGCCGGGGCCTGGACCCCGCGCGCGCAGGTCGCCGCCCAGGTTCACGAGCGCGTTCGCGCCCAGCCGCTCGGAGCAGCGGTCGGCGAGCCAGCCCTTCGCGAGCCCGCCGAGGTCGAGCGCAGCGCCCGGGGCAACGCGCGCGCGCCCAACGTCGATCTCGAGCAGCTCGGGCAGCGGCTGGAGGGGCCGCGAGCGATCGAGCGTCGCGACCGTCGGCCCGGCCGCGAACGTTCGCGTGTAGCCGGCGGCCTCGAGCGCCGGCAGGACGCCCGCGTGGACGAGCCCCGCGCTCTCGGTGTAGGCGTCGAGCGCGAGATGCAGGAGCGCCTCGAGCTCCGTGCTGATGGGCATCCACGCGCCGGCCGCGGCGTTCAGCCGGGAGAGCTCGCTCCCGCTCTCGAACCTGGTGAAGCGGTGGTGCCGCTCCTGGACCCACGCCTCGGCGTCGTCGAGGGCCGCAGCGCTGACGCCCATCGCGTAGATCTCGCACTCGCTGCCCAATGCCTGGAACCGATGTACGCGAGGGAGGGCTTTGCCCGACCGAGCCGTCCCAGGCCCCCCCGACCAAAGCAGCCGAAGGCGGCGAAGGGAGGAGGGTGTATCACGAGACATGGGTGAAGGTGATCCCCGGCAGCGCGGTCTGCCGCACCGCCGGCTCGATCTGGATGCGGCCGCTGGGCCGTGCGCTCGGCGTGGGGCTCGGGCTCGGCTGCACCACCGGCGGCTGGAGCGGTGCGCTCGGGTCCTTCGGGTGTGCCGCGACGTAGGCGCTCGACCCGAGCAGTGTCGCGACGGTGGCGGCGGTCGCGGCGATCCGCAGAGCGAAAGCGCGACCGACACGCACTACGCCCTCTTGATGAAGGGCACCCGCTCGAAGGATTCGCTGAAGATCTCCCGCTCGTCGACACCGAGGTGCGAGCCGAGGATCTCCTGGTAGACCGAGCGGAAGTCGACCTCGTATCCGACGTTGCCGCGCGGGTCGAGCTTCGCGAGATCGGGCGCCTGACCGTACAGGCCGCCCGTGACCGGGTCGCCGAAGAGGATCACCGGCGCGGCGGTACCGTGATCGGTGCCGGCGCTCGCGTTCTCGGTGGCGCGACGGCCGAACTCCGACCAGGTCGCGACGACCACCCGGTCGGACATGCCGTACGCGGCGATGTCCTCGTAGAAGGCGGAGATCGCCTGGTCGAAGTAGGCGAGGAGCTGCTCGTGGCGGTTCTGCTGCGCGTAGTGCGTGTCGAAGCCGCCGAGCGTCACGTGGAGGACCTTCACGCCGGTGCCCGTGACGATGAGCTCCGCCGCGAGCTGCAGCGCGGCGGCGAGCTGGTTCTTCGAGGAGTACACCAGACGCGAGTCGTCGGAGTACTTCGCCTTCGCCACGTAGCGCTCGGCTGACGTCTTCAGCTGCGCGACGGTGTCGCGCGCGGTCGCGACCGCGGTGTCGAAGAGCGCGCCGTAGATCCCAGGCGTGCCGGTGTACAGCGCGCCGACCGAGCGGTCCACGTCCTCGCTGCCCTGGAACTTGAAGGTCTTCTGGTCCTGCACGACGGTGAGCGTCGCCTCGAGATCGCGCAGCGCGCCCGGCACCGAGGTGGTGCCGCAGGCGCAGCCGATGAGCGGGTGCCCCGCGGTGTCGTAGTTCTTCGCGATCGTCTGGCCGAGCCAGCCGTCCTGCTCCCGACGCGTCGGGTCAGCGGTCTCCCACACGCGGATCGAGTCGAAGTGCGACTGCGACGGCTGCGGGTAGCCGACGCCCTGGACGATCGCCACCTTGCCCTCGCCGTAGAGCTTGTGGAGACCTCCGAGACTCGCGCTGAGGCCCCACTGCTCGTTGAGCGGCAGCGCGGTATCGGCGGCCTTCGAGAGCTGCGGGCGCAGGTCCCGGTAGCGGCTGTTGGCGAGCGGGATGACGGTCTGCAGCCCGTCGTTGCCGCCGGCGAGCTGGATCATGACGAGCACGCGGTCGTTGACGACGCCGTCCTGCTTCGCGGTGTAGACCGCGCGCGCGAACACGTCGGGGACGGCCGCGTAGCCCGCCGCAAGGCCCGCCGCACCCGCGCCGAACACCATGCCGGCGCGGAGGAAGTCGCGCCGTGAGATGCCGGACACGCCAGGACCCTGATTCATCGCAGACCTCCCCGGGGCGTGCAGGGGTGTGACCACCGCTCTGTCGTCATTTCAGCTGGAACTCCGGTGAGGCGAGCAGCAGCATCCAGCGCCGCCTCTCATCGCCGGCCTCGTTCAGGAGACGGAGGGTCGGCGGCCCGAGCACCGCGTCGAGCTGCACCTCATGTGCGTTGCCGCTCGGCGGCAGCTTGCGGGTCTGCTGCACCGCCGCGGTCGCGTAGTTCACGCGCGTGAGCATCGCGTTCGAGCTCACCCACGACTCGTTGTTCGGCCAGCCGCCGACGCTCGGGGGATCGAAGAGCGTCATGCCCATCCCCGGACCCGATGCGGTCACCACGCTCGTGAGCGCCGGGTTCCCGAGCGCCTTGGCCGCGCTGAGCATGTACTCGATGGGCGACTTGATGAGCGAGCGGTACGCCGTCGGGGCGGTGAACTCGGGGCTCGCGAAGATCTGGCGGATCACGTCCTTCACGCTGTACTTCGACCTGCGGAACGTCTCCGCGAGCTGGGAGACGTACGCGTCTGAGGGCGTCGGCGTCACGAGCTGCACGGCGAGCTTGCGCGCGAGGTACGGCGCGGTGGACTCCTGCTCGAGGATACGGTCGATCACGGACTGGGTGTCCCACTGCCTGGTCTGGCCGAGGAAAGTGATCCCGCCCTGGACCGCGCGGTTGCGTTCGAAGACGCCGACCCGCGACGTGTCGGACTTGGGCACGTTCGGCGGAGGATTCCCGGTGCGCTTGATGGACTCCTCGACCTGCGCCTTGACCATCTGCTCGGTGCGAGGGGCGCGCCAGCCGACGAGCGCGCGCGAGGCCGCCTTCACATCCTCCTCGGTGAAGCTGCCGATCCCCATGGTGAAGAGCTCCATCAGCTCGCGCGCGTAGTTTTCGTTCGGGTTGCGCGGGTTCGACTGCCCGAGGTCGAGGTAGTCGAGCATCGCCGGGTCGATGGTGACCTGATAGAGCATCGACCGGAGGTCGCCCAGCGCCATCTTGCGCCAGGTGAGGTTCTGCCAGTACATGAACGGGGACTGTGCGCCGACCTTGCGGAAGTCGCTCGTGAAATGGCTGTGCCAGAAGAGCGTGAGGCGCTCGGCGAACGGGGTGGGGGACGCGAGCATCCAGTCGAGCCACCACTTCTGGAGCTCGCCGATCTTGAGCGGCTGGCCGCGGCTGGCGTTGTCGCCGTTCGGGAACGCGGGCGGCTCCGCGATCTTCGTGTCGACGAGCCGGTCGACGGTCCGCTCATAGCCATCGGACACCGACTGCTCGAGCTCGGCCTGCGTGTACCCGAAGGACGTGCGACGCAGCAGGTGCGCGATCTTCGCGGGCGTGTTCTCGAGCGGCGAGACCCAGTCGAGGCCCATCGCGTTCGCTTGGGTCCCGGTGGCCGGGACCGGCACGCGGGCCGGTGGGGCTGCCGCGGCGAGGAGGCGGCTTGCCGCGACCCCCGCACCGCCGGCTGCAGCGGCCGCGAGGACGGTCCTGCGCGTCACTACCTGCTCGACCATCCTGTGAAGACTAACTACGGGCGGGCGGTTTCGTGTGGTCTTCTTAGGATGTTCTTAGTCAGGCCTTCGGTGACCCGGTCCACCGTCTCCAGGTCCGCCGTGCGGCCCTCCGCGGTCCTCGCCTCGAAGGCGCCGCGGTCCAGGTGTTCCCGCACCAGTGCGAGGTCGAGCGCCCGGACCAGCTCGTCCGCGGGCGGCAGCACCCCGTGCTCCGCCTCGAGCACCGCGTCAGCGGCGCCGAAGAGCAAGGCCGCCTCGGTGAACCTGTCGGCGTGCGTTGCGAGACCGGCGAATCCCGCGAACGAGGACGCGAGGTTCACGTTCCGCCCGCCCCTGCGCCGCAGCGTCAGGCTCTCGCCGAGGTGGGCGGCCGCGGTCGGCAGGTCGCGGACCTGGAGCGCGACATGACCGAGGTTGTGCTGCGACCAGGCGATGAGCGGACCGTCGCCGATCGCGCGGCCCTCGCGCAGCGCCTCGTCGAAGAGGGGCGCCGCGTCGGCGGCCCGGCCCTCGCAGCGGTCGACCTCGCCGAGGCTGTTCAGCGCGATCGCGATGGCCCAGCGGTTCTCGCCGGTCCGGCGTACCGCGAGCGCCTCCTCCACGAGCCGGCGCGCGAGAACGAAGTCCCCCTCGGCGCACGCGAGGCGACCGAGGCTGAGGAGCGGCAGGGAATGCAGGGGCGAGTTACCCCCGGTCTGCCGGAAGAGCGCCAGGCTCTCGGTGAGTGCACGGCGCGCCGCTGCGTACTCACCGCGTTTCAGCGCGGCATCGCCGCTGAGGAATCGCAGGAACCCGAGGCTGAAGAGGTCGCCGGTCTCGTTCAGGAGGGACTCGGCCTCGGTGAACGCTGCCAGGTCGTACCCGGCCGAGCCCAGTAACATCAGGGCCAGCGCGAGCTCCCGCGACTTGCCGAGCGCACGCAGGATCCCCACTGCCTCCGTCGCCTGGGCCAGCGCAGCCGGGGCGTCCTCCTGCATCCCGGCCAACCCCGAGGCGGTCGCGAGGGCGCGCGCGCGGCCGAGCGTGCGTCCGTTCGGATCGCCGCGCTCGAGCGCACGGGCCAGCATCTGCCGGAGCTCGCCGCTCCGGCCACGGTAGGTCGCAACTTCCAGCATCAGCCCGGCGAAGAGGAGCACGCGTTCTTCGCTTTCTGGCTCGGCCTCGGCCCATTCGAGCGCGGCCAGCAGGTTCTCGTAGTCGGCGGTCAGCGCCATGCCTTCGGCGCTGGCGCGCCTTTCGCCGGCCCGCTCGAGCAGCCGGAAGTAGTGGTCGAAGTGGCGCCTCCGGATGACCGGTGCCTCGCCAGACTCCACGAGCTTGTCGCGGGCGTATTCGCGGATCGTCTCGAGCATCGCGTAGCGCGCGCTGCCAGAGCGCTCCTGCTTCACGACGAGCGACTTGTCGATGAGGTGGGCAAGGTGATCGAGAATGTCGTCGCGCCCCAGACCGTCGCCGGCGCAGATCTCCTCCACCGCCTCGAGCGTCCAGCCGCGCGCGAAGGCCGCGAGCCGCGCCAGGAGCGTTCGCTCGGGAGGGCTGAGAAGGTCGTAGCTCCAGTCGATCAGCGCACGGAGGGTCTGCTGCCGCGCCACGACGGTGCGCCCGCCGCCGGTGAGCAGGCGGAAGCGGTCGTCGAGGCGCTGCGCGACCTGACCCAGCGAGAGCGCGCGGACGCGCGCGGCGGCGAGCTCCAGCGCGAGCGGGATCCCATCCAGGCGACGGCAGATCCGCACGACGTCGTCCGCGTTCTCAGGCGTGAGCTCGAATCCCGGCTGGAATGCCGCTGCCCGGTCGCTGAAGAGGCGCACGGCCTCGTAGCTCCGCAGCTCGTCGAGCGGTGGCAAGGTGCCGGGCTCCGGGAGGCGCAGCGAGGGGACCGGCATGAGCATCTCGCCCGGCACGCTCAGGGCTTCCCGGCTCGTGGCGATGATCTTCACGCGTGGGCACGAGCGCAGCAGCACGTCCGCGAGCTCGGCACACGACTGGATGAGGTGCTCGCAGTTATCGAGTACGAGGAGCAGCTCCTGGCTGCGGAGCGACTCGGTGATCAAGGCCAGCATGTCGTGACCGGACCGTTCGGAGATGTGGAGCGCGCCCGCCACGGCGGTGGCCACCGCGGCGGGATCGGTGACCGCCGCGAGCTCGACGAGCCAGGCTCCTGCCGAGAAGCGGTCGAGCGCGCCCGCGGTGACCTGCAGGGCGAGCCGGGTCTTGCCGGTGCCGCCGCTGCCGGTGAGGGTCAGCAGCCGGCCGGAGTCGAGCAGCCCGAGCGCCTTCTCGATCTCCCGTTCGCGTCCGATGAAGCTGGTGGTCTGCGTCGGGAGGTTGTTCGGGGTCGCATCGAGGCTGCGGAGCGGGGGGAAGTCGTCCGGCAGCCCATCGACGAGGAGCTGGTACACGCGCTGCGGATGCTCGAGATCCTTGAAGCGGTGCTCGCCGAGGTCTCGGAGCGCGACGGCTCGACCCGGCTGATCGTGGACGAGCGCGCGGGTGGTGTCCGAGACCAGGATCTGCCCACCGTGACCGGCGGCGGCGACGCGGGCGGCGCGATGGACCTCGAAGCCGATGTAATCGGTGCCGGCCCCCGTCGTCGCCGGCCGCGCCTCGCCGGTGTGCAGGCCCATCCGGACGCGGACGGCCGCACCGTGCGGCCAATCAGCGGCGTGGAGCCCGCGCTGGGCCGCCACCGCGGCGGCGAGAGCCGCGCTGGCGCTCGTGAACACGGCGAAGAAGGCGTCACCTTCGGTGCGGACCTCAGCGCCGTCGTTCTGGGCGGGCGCCGCCCGAAGGATCCCGGCGTGCAGCTCGAGGACCTCTTCCCACCGATCGGACCCGAGCGCGGCGACCTGCGCCGTCGATCCCTCGATATCGGTGAAGAGCATCGTGACCGTCCCCGCGGGCCACGGCACACGGGAAAAGCTCACGCCGGGGATTCTAGGAAGGCTCGCGGTCAGCGCGGGCCCCGACACCTCCGGCCCCAGCAGCCCCGTGCAGCCTCGCGCGACTGCCTATTGACAGGCGGGGCGGGCAAGCGGACTATCTCCTGTCCCTTGACCCCTGAGGAGGGTCGGACTACCATTCGGTCCTTGCCACACGTGTCCCCGTCTATGCGGCTGCGCGCCCACCGCCAGATCTCGTAGGAGGACTCCCGTATGTCTATGACGCTGGACCGCGTGCCCGGTCGCGCAGTGGAACGACAGAACTTCGCGTCGCTTCCCGAGGTGCTCCCGCTCCCGAATCTCATCCAGACGCAGATCGACTCCTTTAAGTGGTTCTGCGACGAAGGCTTGCTGGAGCTCTTCGCCGAGATCTCCCCGATCCAGGACTTCACCGGGAAGAACCTCGACCTGCGCTTCCTGGGCAGCGAGTTCCGGGAGCCCAAGTACTCCGAAGAGGAGTGCCGCACCCGCGACCTCACGTACGCGCGCCCGCTCTGGGCTCGAGTGGAGCTCGTCAACAAGGAGACTGGTGAGGTCACCGAGCAGGACGTGTTCCTCGGCGACTTCCCCTGGATGACGGACAAAGGCACCTTCGTCATCAACGGCGCGGAGCGCGTGGTCGTGTCGCAGCTCGTGCGCTCGCCGGGGGTCTACTTCACCGCGATCGATGACCCGACCACGGGCCGCCAGCTCTACTACGGCAAGCTCATCCCCAACCGCGGCGCCTGGCTCGAGTTCGAGACCTCGAACAAGAACCTCCTGTCGGTGAAGGTCGACCGCAAGCGCAAGCTTCCGGTCACCACCCTCCTGCGCGCGGTCGGCTACTCGTCCAACGAGGAGATCAGCGCGCTCTTCACGAGCGTCGACACCAACCCGGAGCACCAGTACATCCAGTCGACGCTCGACAAGGACCCGACCTCCAACACCAACGAGGGACTCGTCGAGGTCTACAAGCGTCTGCGTCCGGGCGACCCGCCCACGATCGACAACGCGCGCAACCTCGTGAACTCGCTGTTCTTCAACTTCCGCCGCTACGACCTCGCGAAGGTCGGCCGCTACAAGCTGAACCGCAAGCTCGGCCTCGACCTCGACATGACGCACCGCACGCTCACGACCGAGCACATGACCTGCCCCGCACACCCCGAGGGCGGCCTCACCGGGCACGACGACATCGTGAAGATCATCTCGCGGATCGTCGAGCTGAACAACGGCAAGGGGAAGGCCGACGACATCGACCACCTGGGCAATCGCCGGGTGCGCGCGGTCGGCGAGCTGATCCAGGGACAGTTCCGCGTCGGCCTGCTCCGCATGGAGCGCGTCGTCCGCGAGCGCATGTCCATCGTCGAGCCGGAGAAGGCGACGCCGAAGGAGCTCATCAACATCCGCCCCGTCGTCGCTTCGATCAAGGAGTTCTTTGGCGGCTCGCAGCTCTCGCAGTTCATGCAGCAGACGAACCCGCTTGACGAGCTCACGCACAAGCGGCGCCTCTCGGCGCTTGGCCCCGGCGGCCTCTCGCGCGAGCGCGCCGGGTTCGACGTCCGTGACGTGCACTTCAGCCACTACGGCCGCATCTGCCCCATCGAGACGCCGGAGGGCCCGAACATCGGCCTCATCGGCTCGCTGGCGACGTACGGTCGCGTGAACCCGTACGGGTTCATCGAGTCGCCGTACCGCCGCATCGTGATGGACGGCGAGGGCCGGCCGCGCGTCTCCGACGAGATCGTGTACCTCACCGCCGACGAGCAGGAGCTCGCCACCGTCGTGCAGGCGAACGCCAAGCTCGACCGCGAGGGCTTCTTCATCGACGAGCGCGTGCAGGTCCACCGCGGCGAGACCTACCACGAAGAGTCGCCGGCGAACGCCGAGTACATGGACGTCTCACCGAAGCAGATCGTGTCCGTGTCCGCGGCGCTCATCCCGTTCCTCGAGCACGACGACGCGAACCGAGCGCTCATGGGCTCGAACATGCAGCGGCAGGCCGTCCCGGTCATCCGCCCGGAGGCGCCGATCATCGGGACCGGCATCGAGTACCGCGCCGCGAAGGACTCCGGTCAGGTGCTCCTGGCGCAGGTCGCCGGCACCGTGCGCTCCGTCTCCGCGACGGAGATCTGGGTGGAGGCCGAGAAGGGCGAGCCGGTCCGCTACCGCCTGCAGAAGTTCGTCCGCACGAACCAGGGCACCTGCTACAACCAGCGGCCCCTCGTCGCGGTCGGTGACCGCGTCGAGGAGGGCGCGATCCTCGCCGACTCGTACTCCACCGAGCACGGCGAGCTGGCGCTCGGGCAGAACATCATGGTCGCCTTCATGCCCTGGGAGGGCGGCAACTACGAGGACGCGATCATCCTCAGCGAGCGCATCGTGCAGGACGACAAGTTCACCTCGATCCACATCGAGAAGTACGAGTCCGAGGCGCGCGACACGAAGCTCGGTCCCGAGGAGATCACGCGCGACATCCCGAACGTCGGCGAGGAGGCCCTCGCGGACCTCGACGAGAGCGGCATCGTGTACATCGGTGCCGAGGTCGGCCCGCAGGACATCCTCGTCGGCAAGATCACGCCGAAGGGCGAGACCGAGCTGACGGCCGAGGAGCGCCTGCTCCGCGCGATCTTCGGCGAGAAGGCGCGCGAGGTGAAGGACACCTCCCTCCGCCTGCCGTCGGGTGAGCACGGCAAGGTCGTCGACGTCGCGGTGTTCAGCCGCGAGAACAACGACGAGCTGCTGCCGGGCGTGAACAAGCTCATTCGCATCGCGATCGCGCAGAAGCGGAAGATCTCGGTCGGCGACAAGATGGCCGGCCGCCACGGCAACAAGGGCGTCATCGCGAAGATCCTGCCGGTCGAGGACATGCCCTTCTTCCCGGACGGCACGCCCGTCGACATCGTGCTCAACCC
>Ga0136616_10000469_pt1 | contig 19073 bp, 18 predicted proteins | sample AntDrymUQ2992106_2_FD_106648 | JGI IMG/M metagenome (GOLD analysis project Ga0136616, IMG submission 106648) | Polar desert sand microbial communities from Dry Valleys, Antarctica - metaG UQ299 (21.06) | ecosystem: Environmental > Terrestrial > Soil > Desert | place: Antarctica: Dry Valley...
ACCTCGTCGATCATCTGGATCGCCAGCCCGTTGTGGATCGACGGGTTCGGCACGCAGCCGATCGTCAGCGGCATGGCGCGCGCGGCGGAGATCTCGGGGAACGGGATGATGGAGAGGAACAGCTTCTGCCACTCCATCCAGCGCTCCTGGACCTGCCGGAACATGTTGCCGCGGATGGCGCCGTCCATCGCGCCGAAGACGCGGTTGTCCTTCTCCTCCTCCATCGGGAAGTAGGAGCGCAGGACCTGCTTCATCGGATCCTTCTTCGGCGCCTTCTCGAACGTGTAGTCGGTGGCGTACTTCTCCACCGGCGTGACGTAGGTGGGATCCCAGGAGAGCTCCTGGATCTTGTCATGGGCCTTCGTGATGCTCGCCCGACTCACGGTTTCGACCTCCGGTTTGGAACCACGGGAGCTTCCGGTCGCGGGCGTCCGGAAGCTACGCTCACCGGTTGGTGATCGCTCCCGATCATGACCGCGACCGGCGAGGGAGGGACGTTATGACCACCCTCCCGCCCCCGCAAGAAATGCGTGCTTTTCCGCACGATGTTGGAATCCCTGTCGGCGGCGGGCCTCACGCCCACGCCTCGTCTCGCTGGGGCGCCAGGCCGCCGGCCTCGGCAGCCATCTCGCGTACGGCGTCGGCGAGCTCGGGGTGCTCGGCGTCGAAGGCGCGCGTGGAGGCGGACAGGCCGAGGATCGCGGCCAGGCGGCCGTTCGCGGCCAGCACCGGCGCCGCGACGCAGCAGAAGTCCTCGTCGAACTCCTCGCGGTCGACGGCGTAGCCGCTGGCGCGCACCACCTCCAGCTCGGCGGCGAGCGCCTCCGCCGTCGTGATCGTGCCGGGCTGGTAGCGCGTCAGGCCGCGCGCGACGTAGCGGGCGACCGCGTCCGGCTGCAGCCGCGAGAGCGCCACCTTGCCCATCGCCAGCGCGTGCGCGTTGTCGCGGATCCGTGCGCCGAGCCCGGGCATCCGGGCGATGCCCTGGCGGCCGCGCACCACGGTGATCTCGATCGCCCCGGAGCGCACGATGCCGAGGTAGCAGCGCTTGTGCGTGCGCAGGAAGAGGTCGTCGACGGCGTCCTCCAGGCCGTGGCCGGCGTGCAGCTCGGCGGCCGCGGGCGGCCGCTGGAGCGGGCGGTACAGCCCGCCGGCGTCGTGCACCGCGAACCCCTCCTCGATCAGCGACGCCAGCAGGTAGTACGCGGTCGAGGCGCTCTTGCCCACGACCTGCGCCACGTGGTCGGCCCGGACGCCGTCGGGGTTGTCCTCCAGGAAGGCGAGCACCTGCAGGGCGGCGCGGGCAGTCGCGAGGCCCCGCCGAGCGGGGGGCTTCGTGCCGTGGGTCCGCGGTCGCACGCTCTGGATGACTCCTCCCTCGTTCGAGGCCCGGCGCTGGCCGGGCGCTCCCTCGCCATGGGTTCTACCCCGAAGGCGCTGCACCGGCGCTGCACGCGCCGGTTGCCCTCGCGGCGGGGCGGCGCTACGGTGGCTCGGAGCTGGAGGAGCGAGGGGGACCATGCGCAATCCCTGGGTGGCGATCGACGCGGCGACACCGCCGGCCGAACGGGCCCGGGAGCTTCGTCACGAGTGGGAGCGCTTCCTCGGCGGCGACCGGCCCGAGTCGGTGCGCGCACCGATCGCCGATTCCTGGCGGCGATCCTCGGTGGCCGGCGTCGACCCCTCGCGCCAGGGGTGTGCCCCGTCGGTGGCGGACGACGACGAGGCCGCGGCACGCTGGGAGGTCCACCCGCTGGTGTCGGTCGCGCCGCTGATCCGCGACTGCCTGGCGGGCGTCGCCGACGACGCCGCGCACCTGTTGGTCATCAGCGATGCGGACGGGATGCTGCTGTGGCTGGAGGGCGCGGCGCGCGTGCGGCTGTCGGCCGCCAACACGATGAACTTCTCCGTCGGCGCGCTGTGGAGCGAGAGCGGGGCCGGCACGAACGCGATCGGCACCGCGCTGGCCGCCGACCACGCGGTCCAGGTGTTCGCGGCCGAGCACTTCAACGAGGTCGTGCAGGCCTGGACGTGCGCCGCCGCGCCCGTGCACGACCCCGACACCGGCCGCGTGCTCGGGATCATCGACCTGACGAGCCGCATGCGCACGGTGCATCCGCACTCCCTTGCCGTCGCGGTGGCCACCGCCGAGGCGGTCGAGGCCCACCTGCGCTGCCGCATGCACGAGGCCGACGCGCGGCTGCGCTCGCGCCACGGGGACCGCGTGCTCGGCGGCCCCGAGGCGCGCGCGCTCGTGACCGCGGGCGGCCGCGTGATCCGCGCCGAGCCGGCCGGCTGGACCGCTGACGACAGGCTGGCGGTGCCCGCGGCGGGGGGCGAGTTCTCGCTGCCCTCGGGCGAGCCCGCGTTCGCGGAGCCGCTGGACCGCGAGGGCGCGCTGCTGGTCCGACGCCTCGAGCCCGCGCCGGCCGGGCGCGGGCCGCGCGTGATGCGGCTGCGGCTGCTCGGCCGCGAGCCGGCGTCCGTGATCGTCGACGGGCGGTTGGTGGCGCTGCGCCGCCGCGAGGCCGAGATCCTGGCGCTGCTGTGCTTGAGCCCCGCAGGGCTCAGCACGGAGGAGCTGGGCTGCGGCCTCTACGGCGACGACGCGAGCAACAGCACCGTCCGCGGCGAGGTCTCGCGACTGCGCAAGCGGCTCGAGGTCCCCATCGACACCGACCCCTACCGGCTCCCCGGGCACGTGGAGTGCGACGTCGGCCGCGTGCAGGCGCTGCTCCGGCGAGGGGCGCTGCAGGAGGCGGCCGAGCGCTACGACGGACCGCTGCTCCCGCAGTCCGACGCCCCGGGCGTCGCCCGCGAGCGCGACGCTCTGGAGAACTGGCTGCGCCACGCGGTCATGACCGGCGACGATCGCGAGGCGCTGTGGGCGTGGGCGCAGTCACCCTCGGGGCAGGACGACCGGGCCGCGTGGAAGCGCGTGCTCGGGACGCTGGAGTTCGCCGACCCACGGCGCAGCCAGGCCGTCGCGCAGATCGGGCGGCTCCGCGGCGGGTGAGCGTCCTCTCCCCCGAGGAGCTGCGCGCCGCGGTGGCGCGGGTCGGGTGGTTCCACTCGATCGACCTCGGCCACGGGATCGTCACGCCGGGCCGCGACGAGTCGGCCCGCAAGCTCGGCTGGATCGGCCTGCCGGAGGACCTGCGCGGCCTGAGCGTGCTCGACGTGGGCGCGTGGGACGGCTTCTTCTCCTTCGCGGCCGAGCGCCGCGGCGCGGAGCGGGTGCTGGCGCTGGACGGGCCCGCGTGGCGCGAGCCCGCCTGGGGCCCGGGCGGCTTCGGGACGCGCGCCGGGTTCGACCTCGCGCGGCGCGCGCTCGGCTCGGCGGTCGAGGACCGTGAGCTGGAGCTGTCCGCGATCGCGCCGGAGACGGTCGGGCGCTTCGACGTCGTGCTGCTCCTCGGCGTCCTCTACCACCTCAAGCACCCCTGGCTCGCGCTGGAGCGGGTCGCGAGCGTGTGCGACGGGTTGCTGATCGTCGAGACCCACGCCGACCTGCTCGATCTGGGGCGCCCGGCGATGGCGCTCTACCCCGGCGCCGAGGTGGCGGGCGACGCGTCGAACTGGTGGGGGCCGAACGTCGGAGCGCTGACGGCGATGATGCGCGAGGAGGGCTTCGCGCGCGTGGAGGTCGTCCACCGCGAGCCGCACGCCTACCGCGTGGCACGGGCGGCGTACCGGCGGCTGCGCGGGCCGCGCTTCCGGGCGCAGCAGGGCCGCGTGGTGGTGCACGCGCGGCGCGCGTGAGGCGGACCCGGCCAGGCGACGCGGCCGCGCTCTATCTCGCGCGGGCTTCGCCGACGTGAACGCGCGCGCCCTCGAGCACGAGCGCCGGGTGGCGGCCGGAGCGCAGCCAGCCCGGCAGCGTCGGGCCGCGCGACTCCAGCTCGACGCTGGCGAGGCGGGCGCTCGCCCTCGCGCGCGTGGTGAAGGTGATCTCCGTGCCGGAGGGCGCCACCTGGCGGGTGCGCAGGATCGCCGTGACCGGCAGGCGCCGGCGGCGCGGGCGGACGGTGGCGTGGAGGGACCAGCGCTCGCCCTCGGCGTCGACCTCGAAGCCGCGCGCCGTCGAGACCGGCCACTCGAAGCGGGCGAGCGCCTTCGGCAGCTGCCAGTTCGCCCGCCCACCGTGGACGGACGGGAGCGAGTCGACGGCGATGAAGGGCACGACGGCGGCCGGCAGCGGCAGCTCGGCGAGCAGCACCGGCGCGCCGAGCACCTCGTGGTAGGGCCCGACCGGCGTGCTGCGGTAGCGGAGCAGCGCGCCGACCGTGACGGGCAGGGTCCGCCGGGCGTGCAGCCGATCCGGCAGGTGTCGCGCCGCTCCCGGGGCCGCGGGGTGGAACCACACGACGGCGTCGAGCACGGTCGGCCACGGCGCCGGCGCGGACGCCGCCGGCAGCCGCGCCGCCTCGGCGTCGCCCAGCGCGGACTCCGCGACGCCCGCCACGGCTTGGAGGGGGTGGACCGGCATGCGGGCGCGCAGCGTAGTCACCGCGGCGGGGCGGACCGGCTGCTCCCGCGCCGGGTGGTCACCGCGGCGGCGCGGACCGTTTGCTCCCGCGCCGGACGGGAAACGAGTATCCGCATGCTCGAGCTCGTACGACACACGCCCGACTGGCTCGCGGCGCTCGGCGTCGCGCTCACCCGCCCGCCGGGCGTGCCCGAGCGCCGCCGCGAGGAGGACCCGTGGCAATCCGACGAGGCCGCCCCGCGGCCGCGCCGGGTCGCGGACGACCTCGCGTGGCTGCGCCAGGCGTTCGACGAGCCGGAGACCAACGGCCTGAAGCCGTTGCCGGAATCGGCCGCCGTCGCCGCCTGGGATCCCGATCCCGCCTGCTCCGAGCGCCTCTCCCGGCTGCGCGAGCGCCAGGTGCTCGACGCCGCCGGCTTCCTCCTGCACCAGGCCGACGAGCCGGCGCTGCTCTAGAGGGTCAGACCCCTCGCTTCATCTCGCTGCACGAAGGGTCAGACCCCTCGGGCGAGATCCTGCGGGGCACCGCGTGAGAGGCGGATCGCGAGCACGACCGGCAGCAGGCCGACGGCGACGATCAGCAGCGCGGGCAGCGCGGCGGCGTCGAAGCGCGAGTCGCGCGTGGCCTCCCAGACCGCGACGGCGAGCGTGTCGCCGCCGAGCGGGCGCAGCAGCGCGGTGGCGGGCAGCTCCTTCATCGCCTCCACGAACACGAGCAGCGCGGCGGTGACGATGCCGGGCCACAGCAGCGGTAGGTGCACGTCGGCCAGCACGCGGTTGGCGTCGGCGCCGAGGCTGCGCGCCGCGTCGTCGAGCGCCGGGTCCACGCGCCGCATGCGCGCGTCGACCGAGAAGAGCGCCAGCGCCTGGAAGCGCACCACGTAGGCGATCACGAGGCCCACGATCGTGCCCGTGAACAGCAGGCCGACGTCGATGCCCAGCAGCTCACGGCCGCCGTCGAGGAGCCGGCGGTCCAGCCACGCCAGCGGCGTGTAGACGGCTACGGCCACGACCGTTCCCGGCACGGCGTAGCCGATCGTGCCCGCCCGGGCCGCCAGCGCCCCGAGCCGCGACGGCCGGGTCCGGCGGCCGTAGACGACCACGGTGGCGACGGCGCCCGCGATCGCGGCGGCGATGGCCGCGAGCGAGATGCTCGTCAGCGCGGCGCGCGCGAGGTCGGCGGCCGCCGCGCCCTCGCCGAGCGACTGCACCGCCCACGCCGCGAGCTGCAGCACCGGCGCGACCAGCACGAGCGCCAGCAGCAGCGCCGGCAGGCCCGCGGCGGCGGCGGCGCGCACCCCGTGCAGGCGGCGGGGCACGACGGCCTCCCCGCGCGCGAGCGCCCCGTGGTAGCGCGCCCGGCCGCGCAGCAGACGCTCGAGCGCGATCAGCGCGAGCGTGAGCGAGAGCAGCAGCGTCGCCAGCTGCAGCGCCGCCGCCTGGTCGAAGGCGCCGTACCAGACGCGGTAGATCGCGTCGGTCATCGCGCGGTAGTTGAGGAGGTTGACGGCGCCGAAGTCGGCCAGCGCCTCCATCACGGCCAGCGCCGCGCCGGCGGCCAGCGCGGGCCGCGCCAGCGGGAGCGCCACCCGCGCCACCGCGCGCCCGTGGCTGACGCCGAGCGTGCGCGCCGCCTCCATCGTGTCGCGCGACTGCTCGAGGAAGGCGCCGCGGCCGAGGATGTAGACGTACGGGTAGAGCACCAGCGTCAGCACGACGATCGTCCCCGCCGTGGAGCGCACCTGCGGCAGCTGGAAGCCCGCCCCCAGCACCGCGCGCAGCGCGCTCTGCAGCGGGCTCGCCTCGTCGTACTGACCCAGCAGCACGAACACGAGCACGTAGGCGGGCATCGCGAGCGGCAGCACCAGCGCCCAGTCCAGCCAGCGGCGGCCGGGGAAGTCGTAGAAGGAGACCAGCGCCGCCAGCGACCCGCCCAGCAGCAGCGTCCCGGCCCCCACCCCCGCGGCGAGCACGAGGCTGGCCTCAAGCGCCTCGCCGAGCAGCGAGTCGGCGATCTCGCCGAACGCGCCCGGGTCGGTGACGAAGGAGAGCGGCAGCGCGGCCAGCGGCCCGGCCACGACCAGCGCCAGCAGCGCCGAGGCGATCGCCCAGCCGGGCGGGCGCCGGCCGCGCCGCGGCGCCGGCAGTGCGACTAGCGGCCCCGCCGCCAAGCCCGGCCGCCACCGGCGCCGTGCGGCGCCACTACCTCCATCCGACTTCCTGCATCAGCTCGATCGCCTGCGGCAGCAGCCGCCCGGCGCGCTCGACGTCGATCGGGTCGCGCTCCACGTCCGCCCAGTCGCGGATGTGGGCGGGCGGCGGCACCGCCGGATTGGCCGCCAGCTCGGAGTTGGCCGCGATCTGCTCCTGCGCGGGCGGGCTGGTGAGGTGCTCCATCAGGGCGAGCGCGTCGGCGCGGTGCTCGGAGCCCGCGACGAGCCCGACGCCCGAGAGGTTCGTGTGCGCGCCGGCGCCGTCCTGGTCGGCCCAGGCGGGCGCGACCGGGAAGTCGGGCTGCTCGGCGAGGATGCGGCCGAGGTAGTAGTGGTTGGTCAGCCCGACGTCGCAGCGGCCGGCCTCGATCGCCTCCAGCACGTCGACGTCGGAGCCGAGGATCTGCGGCTCGTTGGCCATCCAGGCGCGCAGCAGCGCCTCGGTGGCGGCCTCCCCGTGCTTGGCGATCCTGTCGGCCACGAGCGACTGGTTGTACTCGTTGTTGGAGGTCCGCAGGCACAGGCGGCCGCGGAACTCCGGCTTGCCGAGGTCGGCGTACGTCTGCACCGCGTCCTCGCCCACGCGCTCGGTCGAGCGCATCGGCGTGCGGATGCGCAGGCTCAGCCCCCACCACTCGCCGTCACCGTCGCGGTAGGCGCGCGGCACCTGGCGCTCGAGCACGGGCGTGGAGATCGGCTGCAGCATCCCCGCCTCCTTCGCGCGCCACAGGTTCGCGAGGTCGGTGGTGACGAGCAGGTCGGCGGGCGTCTCGGGACCCTCGCTGCGCAGGCGCTCGAACAGCTCCGGCGCGCTGCCGGCGCGCAGCTCGAGCGACTTGCCCGTCCGCTCCTCCCAGGCGGTCAGCGCCGCCTCGTCGCCGTACTGCGAGCGGCCGTTGTAGACCACGACGTCGGAGGAGCCGCCGAGGGCGACGACCGCCGCGCCGAGGAGGACGGCGACGACCAGCACGGCGCCGGCCAGAACGCGTCCGCGGCGACGGAGCAGGGCGGAGAGCATTCGAGTTAGGGTAGCCTAATCCCGCGGCACGCGTCACACTTGCACGCGTGAGCGAGCACGCCGCCATCGAGGCCAGAGGCCTCAGCCGGGCCTTCGGCTCGCTCACGGCGGTCGACGGCGCCAGCCTGCGCGTCGAGCGCGGGCAGCTGGTGGCGCTGCTCGGGCCCAGCGGCTCGGGCAAGACGACGCTGCTGCGGATGATCGCGGGCTTCGAGCGGCCCGACGCCGGCACCGTCGCGGTCGGCGGGCGGACGGTCGCCGGGCCGGGCACGTGGGTCGAGCCCGAGGCGCGGCGGATCGGCATGGTCTTCCAGCAGGGGGCGCTGTTCCCGCACCTGGACGTCGCGCGCAACGTCGGCTTCGGCGCGGCGCGGCCCGAGCGGGTCGGCGAGTCGCTGGAGCTGGTCGGGCTCGGCGGGCGCGCGGACGCGTTCCCGCACGAGCTGTCCGGTGGCGAGCGCCAGCGCGTGGCGCTGGCGCGCGCGCTGGCGGCCGATCCGGAGGTGATCCTGCTCGACGAGCCGTTCGCGGCGCTCGACGCGGGCCTGCGCGAGAGCCTGCGCGAGGAGGTCGCGGCGATCCTGCGCGCGGCCGGCGCCAGCGCCCTGCTCGTCACGCACGACCAGGCCGAGGCGCTGTCGCTCGCCGACGCCGTCGCGGTGCTGCGCGACGGCCGTGTGCAACAGCTCGGGTCGCCCGAGGAGGTGTACGAGCGGCCGTGCTCTCGCTGGGTGGCCGAGTTCCTCGGCGAGGCCGACGTGCTGCCGGGCACCGCGGAGGCCGGCATGGTGCACTTCGAACTGGGCCGCTTCTCGACGGGCCGCGAGCTGGACGGCGCCGTGCAGGTCGTGATCCGGCCCGAGTCGGTCGCGATCGGCCACAGCGCCGCCACGCGCGACGCCGCCGAGGCGACGGTGCTCGAGCGCTCGTTCTACGGGCACGACCAGCTCGTGCACCTCGAGCTGCCCAGCGGCCTGCGCCTGCGCAGCCGGCGGTTGGGGTTCCCGGCCTGGCATCCGGGCGACCGCGTGCGCGTGTGGCTCGACGGGCCGGTGAACGCGCTGGCCGAGGATCAGCCCGCTCCTTCCGCCCGCGCCGGCACCGCTCGATAGAGCGCGCCGTTGCCGGAGGCGAAGACCAGCTCGCCCTCGCCGTCGGTGCCGATGTGGGTGAGCCCCGGCACCTTGGCCTGCTCGCGACGGACGTCGGCGGCGCGCCCGTCCGGCGTGCCCTCGAGGCTCCACAGGGAGCCCGAGCAGAAGTCGCCGTAGACGTAGCGGCGGCCGAGCGCGGACAGCCGCGAGCCGGCGTAGACCACGCCGCCGGTGACCGAGCAGCCCTGCTCGTGCGTGTAGACGGCGACGGGCCAGATCAGCTCGCCGCCGCGGTCGAGGTCGTGGCCGCCGATGCGCTCGGTCCCCTCGAACGCGCTCCAGCCGAGGTTCTTGGGCGGCTCGTCGGGCTCGGGCAGCAGCCGGTCGATCTCCTCGACGTCGTCCTGGCCGACGTCGCCGATCACAGCTCCCCGAGCGCGAGATCGAACGAGAAGCGCCAGGGGTTGCGCAGGCCGGTGACGACCGGCGTCCACCGCGGCCGGGTCGCCTCGACGTCGGCGGCGACGATCTTGCCGAGCAGGTTCCGGGGGTCCTGGGCGGTGCGCCGCGGGTCGAACGCGCCGCCGCCGTCGCCGAGCCCGAGGTAGAGGCGCTGGTCGGGGCCGAACAGGAGCTGGCCGCCGTTGTGGTTCTCCTCGGGCTGGTCGAGGTACAGCAGCTCGCGCAGCGGCTCGGGGTCGACGGTGCCGTCGTCCGCCGCCAGGAACTCGGCGACGCGCGTGTCGCCCCTGCGGTCGGACCAGTGCAGGTAGAGCCGCCGGTCCGTGGCGAAGTCCGGGTGGAAGGCGATGCCGAGCAGCCCCTGCTCGGCGCCGACCAGGACCCGGTCGGAGAGGTCGAGCACGGTCGTCCGGCGCTCGCCCTCGACGCGCAGGACGCGGCCGGGCTGCTCGAGCACCCACAGCGCGCTGTCGCCGGGCGCGCCGCCGACCCAGGTGGGGCGGTTGAGCCCGTCGGCGATGCGCTCGACGGCGAAGTGGCTCGCACGGCCGGCCTCGGTGGCCGGCTCGAGCGGCTCGAGGCCGGCGAGCCGGTCGTCGCGGCCGCTCGCGACGACCGCGTAGGCGACGGCCAGGCCGGCGGCGAGCAGGACGGCGAGAACGGCGAGGGCGCGCATCGGCGCAGCATGTTAGGGCACCCTAATAGGGAGGGCAGCGTGCCAGGACCTGCCAGGTTCCCGCGCGGGCGGCGGTCTCGAAGCCGGCGGGTGCGCGCGGCGCCGCTGCGCTGGTGGCCGTGAGGCTGGCGCGGAAGACCGTGCCCGGTGGGCGGGGCGGGTCGTCGGGCTCGACGGCGTGCTTGGGCACCCGGAGGTGGTAGGCCATCAGCGGGCCGCGCTGCGGGCCGACGTAGGGGGTGCCGCAGGCGAGGATGGCTCTTGTGCCGCCGGTGGCATCGATCGCCTGCGCTAGGTCACGCGCGAGGGCGTGCTGATGCGCCTGGGCGCGGTGCAGGGCCGGGAGGTCGGCGGCGCGGGGCGTGGCGGCGGCTGTGAGGAGGAGTGCCGCGGCCAGCGTCAACACCCGCCTGTAGGGGAGGGGGTTCGGGGGGTGGGACGAGTTGACCACCGTATAGGGGGTGAATCCGTCCCACCCCCTGATGAGGCCGGCCGCTCCCGCGATCGAGAGCAGGGCGGCTCCGGGGAGCAGGTAGCGCGGCTCGCCGGAGAAGCCGGCCTGGGCCATGGCGGCGACGAGGGCGATCCAGGCGGCTCCGGCGGCCGCGAGGGGCCATGCCGCTCGGTTGAGCAGGCCGAGCCAGAGTGGCCAGAGGACGAGGCCGGCGGCCGCGGCGAGGGACGCGAGCGCTCCGGCGGGCCGGTCGCCGACCGCGGGCTGGAGCGCGCGTGCTCCGGAGCGCAGCGGGTCGCCGGAGCCGATCCACTCCGGTACGAACCACGCCAACGGCACGAGCAGGGCCAACAAGGGCACCACAGCCCTTACCTGCGGGTGTAGACGCCACGCCACCACCGCCGCCACCGCGAGGAACGGCCACGCCTCCACGCGCAGCAGCGCGCACGCCGCGCCGCACAGCAGCGCCGTCCGCAGCCGGCCCGCCCGCCACGCCTCGGCGCCGGCGAGCGCGAACGCCAGCAGCAGCGGCGCCTCGCCGCCCGCCGCGGCCTGGGTCGCGAAGCCGCCGCAGAGCGCGACCGCCGCGGCGGCCAGCACGCCGGCGGCGACGGAGCCGTCAGCCAGCCGCCGCCCGAGCCGGAACGCGAGCCAGCACGCCGCCACGGCGGCCGCGCGCACGAGCAGCACCCACAGCCACGGCGCGGCGCCGCCGAGCGGCGCGAGCAGGGCGCAGACCGCGACGGGCAGCGGCTTGAACGCCGGGCCGTCGACCGTGCTCAGGCCGCCGCCGGCCACCTCGCGCCCCCACAGCAGCCAGGTCCACGGGTCGTAGCCGGGTGCCGGGCGGAAGGCGAGCAGCGAGACGGCGGCGACCGCCGCGATGACCAGGAGCACGCGTGCCAAGAGCGGGCCGCGAGGCTACACGCCTCACCCCCGTGCCCGGCGGGTACGTATCTCTGCACAACCGTGATCCCCGGAGGCTGAACCAATGGCGACCCAAGTCAGCGAGCAGCAGGCCCGACAAGTCGCGGAGGCGGCGCGCGAGCAGGAGTGGAAGCTCCCGAGCTTCGGCAAGGAGCTGTTCCTCGGCAACTTCCGGCTCGACCTCATCCACCCGCAGCCCCGGCTATCGCCCGAGAAGGCGGAGAAGGGCGAGCGGTTCCTGGCGGAGCTGCGCGCGTTCCTGACCGGGAACGTCGATCCGCTGCAGATCGAGCGCGACGCGAAGATCCCCGACGACGCCGTCGACGGGCTCAAGCGGCTCGGCGCGCTCGGCATGAAGGTGCCCGAGGAGTACGGCGGGCTCGGGCTCTCGCAGGTCCACTACAACCGGGCGCTCGCGCTGGCCGGCACGTGGCACGCGTCGCTGGCCACGCTGCTCTCCGCCCACCAGTCGATCGGCGTGGCCGAGCCGCTGATGCTGTTCGGCTCCGAGGAGCAGAAGCGCAAGTGGCTCCCGCTGGTCTGCAAGGACCACATCTCGGCGTTCCTGCTCACCGAGCCCGACGTCGGCTCCGACCCCGCGCGCCTGGCCTCGACGGCCACGCCGACCGAGGACGGCACGGGCTACCGGCTCGACGGCCGCAAGCTGTGGGCCACCAACGGCTCGATCGCCGACATCGTCGTCGTGATGGCGCAGGTGCCGAAGTCCGACGGCCACAAGGGCGGCATCAGCGCCTTCGTGCTCGACTACACGAGCGAGGGCGTGACCGTCGAGCACCGCAACGCGTTCATGGGCCTGCGCGGGATCGAGAACTCGGTCACCCGGCTCGAGGACGTCTTCGTGCCCGCCGAGAACCTGATCGGGCGCGAGGGCCAGGGGCTCAAGATCGCGCTCTCGACGCTCAACACCGGCCGCCTCGCGCTGCCCGCGATCTGCGCCGGCAACGCCAAGTGGGCGACGAAGGTGGCCCGCGAGTTCGCCTCCGAGCGGGTGCAGTGGGGCCAGCCCGTCGGCAAGCACGACGCGGTCGCGCAGAAGATCGCGTTCATCGCGGCCGGCGCGTTCGGCCTGGAGGCGATGCTCGACGTCTCCTCCCGCCTGGCCGACGACAAGAAGTCCGACATCCGCATCGAGGCGGCGATCGCCAAGCTCTACGCCTCGGAGCTCGGCTGGCTGATCCTCGACGAGCTGATGCAGGTCCGCGGCGGCCGCGGCTACGAGACCGCCCAGTCGCTCAAGGACCGCGGCGAGAAGCCCGTGCCGGTGGAGGCGGCGCTGCGCGACATGCGCATCAACCGCATCTTCGAGGGCTCGACGGAGATCATGCACCTGCTCATCGCGCGCGAGGCGGTCGACCAGCACCTGCAGGTCGCGGGCGACATCCTCGAGGGCGACGGCGACCTCAGGGGCAAGGCGAAGTCGGCCGTGCAGGCGGGCCGCTTCTACGCCAAGTGGTTCCCGCAGCTGGCCGTCGGCGACGGCATGAAGCCCGGCTCCTACGACGAGTTCGGCGAGCTGGCCGCGCACCTGCGCTTCGTCGAGCGCGCCTCGCGCAAGCTGGCGCGTACGACGTTCTACGCGATGGGCCGCTGGCAGGCCAAGCTCGAGAAGAAGCAGGCGTTCCTCGGGCGGATCGTCGACATCGGTGCGGAGCTGTTCGCGATCGCCTCGGCGGCCACCTACGCGAGCACGATCAAGACCGAGCAGCCGGAGCGCGGCGAGGAGGCCTACGCGCTCGCCGACCTGTTCTGCAAGCAGGCCCGCGCCCGCGCCGAGCGCCTGTTCAGCGAGCTGTGGTCCAACAACGACGACGCCAACTACGCGCTGGCCCAGGAGGTGCTGGCGGGCCGCTTCACGTTCATCGAGGAGGGCATCGCCGACCCGTCGGGCGACGGCCCGATGATCGCCGGCCAGCCCGAGGGCGTCGACGAGCCCGCGCTGACGACGTAGGCGCGGTGCCGGTCCCACGCCGCAGCCTGCCCAGCCGGCAGGAGATCCCCTGGGCCGAGCTGCGGCGCCGGTCGGCGGTCGTCTACTTCTGGCTGCAGGCCGGCTGGGACGCGCTCTCGCGGGAGGAGCGCGAGGAGGTTCGTCAACTGCTCCTCAAGTCGCGCGGGCGGCCGAACCGGCTCTCGAAGACGGAGGCCCGCCGGCTCGGCGGCCTGGCCGGCCGCGCCGCCTCGGCGGCCGCCACCCGCGCCCGCCGGCGCCGCTGATCAAGACCGCCGGCGCACCACCGCGTGCGGTGCTGCGGGGCGGGCGCGCTACCTTGCCGCGGGTGACTTGCGGCCGTCTCACGCTCGCCGGCATCCTCGCCATGCTCGCGTTCTCCGCGCCCGCCGCGGCGCAGGACCCCGAGCGCGAGGCCGCCGTCGAGGCGCTCGAGCAGGCCGAGGCGATCGCCGAGGGCGGAGGCGTGCGCACCGGCCGTGAGCTGAGCCCGGCGCTGGCGGCGCTCGCCGCCCGCCGCGCGGACCTCAGCCGCTCCCAGCGCCGCGAGGCCGACACGCTGCTGGCCCGGCCCACCGACCCGGGCGACGACGGCCCCGGCGCGCTGGGTCCCTACACCGTTCCCTCGACGCGCAGCTGCTCCCGCCCGGGGACCAGCAGCAGCCACTTCTGCGTGCACTGGGTCGAGACGACCAACGACGCCCCGCCCGGAGCCGACGGCAACAACGCGACCGTCCCGCCCTACATCCGGACCATGCAGAACGCCCTCGAGACGGCCTACACGGTCGAGAACGAGCAGCTCGGCTGGAGGCTGCCGGTCCCGGACGGCTCGCGCGGCGGCAACACGCTACCCGACGTCTACGTCCAGGACATCGGCAACGAGGGGATCTTCGGCTACGCCAGCGTCGATCCCGGCCAAGTCGGACGCAGCCGCTCCGCGTACCTCGTGATGGACGACGACTACGCGGAGTTCGGCGACCCTCCGCAGGGCCTGCTCGAGGTCACGGCCGCCCACGAGTACAACCACGTGCTCCAGTACGCCTACGACACCTTCCAGGACACCTGGATGTTCGAGTCGACGGCCACGTGGGCGGAGGAGAAGGTCTTCGACGCCGTCAACGACTACCTCTTCTACCTGCAGCCGTGGGCCGGCCTGCCCGGCGCGCCGCTCACCTCCTCCGGCGACGGGGTGCGCCTTCGGGCGACGACCTGAAGATGTACGGCTCGGCGGTCTGGAACCACTGGCTGGAGTCCAAGTACGGCGCGAGCGTCGTCCGCCAGGCATGGGTGCTCTCGCAGGCCGCCTCGGTCGCGGGCGGCGGCTTCGCCCCCGCCGCCTACGATCGCGCGATCCGCGAGCAGGGCGGCCCCGGCTTCACGGCCGAGCTGGAGGACTTCACCGCCTCGACCGCGGAGTGGGACGCCGCCGACAGCGGCGTCCGAGAGGGCGCGAGCTTCCCGGATGTCGTGCGCAGCGGCACCCTGGCCCTCAACGGCGCGGCCGCCTCCGGCGTGCTCGACCACACGGCCTTCGCGCTCTACGAGGTCCCGCTCAGCAGCGCAGCCAACCTCCGCCTCACGGGCACGATCCCCGCCGGCACGGCGGGCAGCATCGCCCTCGTCGGCATAGCGGGCGGCAGCATGACGAAGGTGCTCGGGGTGCTCGACTCCGGCACCTCCACCGTGACCCTGCCCGGCCCCGGCCGCTTCGAGCGGATCACGGCGGTCGTGACCAACGCCGACACGGCGCAAGCCGGCTTCGGCGCCGGCGACTGGCGCTGGCTCAGGGACGCGCAGCCGTTCTCGCTGAGCGTGAGCGACGTCGAGCCGGCCCCGCCGCCGAGCCCGGCGCCCGCGCCACCCCCTGCGCCCACGGCCAGCGCGGCCTCGCTGAGGCTCGCGTCCGGGTCGCAGCCGCGGCTGCGGCGGGTCGCGCGGCGGGGCATCCTGTCCCTCACCGCGACGGTGAACAAGGCCGGGCGGCTGACGGCGAGCGCGACGGTGGACCGCCGCACGGCGCGGCGCCTGCGCGTCGCGCGCAAGGCGGCGCGGGTCGGGACGGGCCGGCGGACGGCCACGCGCGCCGGCCGCGTGAAGCTGAGCGTCCGGCTCACGAGGAAGGCGCGGACCGCGCTGCGGCGCCACCGGCGCGCGCTGCGCATCAAGGTCCGGGTGCGCTTCGTGCCGGCGGGCGGCGGCAAGGCGGTCGTCCGGACCGTCTCGGTGCGGCTGCGGCCGTGACTACTCCACGCCCTGGATGAACTCGACGAGCCGGCGCACGTCCTCGGGCTTCCCGCCGAGGTCGAAGCCGGCGATGCTCGCCGTCATCAGGCCCGGGGCGTAGCCCTCCACCACCTGGGCGTCCGGGTCGACGATCGCGCGCTCGAGGTAGGCGGCGTCCGCCTGCACCTGCGAGCCGTCGGCGAGCGTCACGGTGGAGCCCGCCAGGCCCTGGAAGGTCGGCCCGGTGCCGTCGCCGCCGTTCAGCGAGTGGCAGCCGGCGCAGGCGTACTGGCGGTAGACGTCGGCGCCCGGCGCGTCGGCCGAGCCGCCACCGCCTCCGCAGCCCGCGGCGACGAGCGCCGCCACGCAGAGGACGGCGGCCGGGAGGCTGCGGAACGCCGGCATCGGCGCGGGAGCCTACAAAGGCGGGCGACGGGTCGCCGCCGCGCCCAGGGTGCGCGCGGCGGCCCCGTCAGCTCGCACCGGCCGATCGGGCGCCGAAGGAGGGGGGAAGGCGCTCCGAGGCCGAGGCCGAGACGATGGGGACCTCATCCCTGAGGTTCGTCTCATGTGTTCGGGGGAACGCGACGCATGTTTCCACCAGCCGCCCCCGACCTCCGTACGGCCCTCCGGTGAATCGCGGTGCGGTCAGCCGTACCCGTCGGTGCGGCTAGCCTCGATGCCCGTGGACACGTCCGTCGTCACCGTCCTGCACCACCTCGAGCGCTCATTCCTCGGCCACGCCGGCCCGCCGCTCGAGGCCGCCGGCGTCGTGCTCGACGAGCGCCGCCTGCGCGAGGGCGACGGCCTGCCGGCGCTCGACGCGGTACAGGGGATCGTGTCGCTCGGCGGCGAGCAGAACGCGCTCGACCCCGAGCTGGCCGCCGAGGCGGCGCTGCTGCGCGAGGCGACCGAGCGCGGCGTCCCGGTGCTCGGCGTGTGCCTGGGCGCCCAGCTGCTCGCGCACGCGCTCGGAGGTGACGTGCGCCCGCTGCCGCGACGCCAGGTCGCCTGGCTGGCGCTCGAGCCGCTCCCCGCCGCCGCGGGCGACCCGGTGCTCGGCGACCTCCCGCCCGGCGCCGCCGGCCTGCACTGGAACGAGGACGGCTACACGACGCCCGCGGGCGCCACCGAGCTGCTGCGCACCTCCGCCGGCTCCGGCGAGGCGTTCCGCGCCGGAGAGCGCTCCTGGGGCGTCCAGTTCCATCCGGAGCTCGACGACGCCGCGCTCGAGCACTGGTACGAGGACTGGCACGGCGCGCTCGAGCAGGCCGGCGTCGCCGAGGCCGCGGCGCGCGCCGCCGACCGCGAGCACCTGCCCGGCCAGGGGGCGCTCTCGGAGGCGATCTTCGGCGGCTTCGGGCGCGTCGTGACCCGGGCGCAGAGGTAGATTCCCCCGCCATGCCCGAGTCCACCTGCCGCGTCGGCGACCTCGAGATCGCCTACGAGACCTTCGGCGACCCGGCCGACCCCGCGCTGCTGCTGGTGATGGGCCTCGCCACGCAGATGATCGCCTGGCACGACGAGTTCTGCGCCGCGCTCGCCGCGCGCGGCTTCCACGTCATCCGCTTCGACAACCGCGACGTCGGCCGCTCCACCGCCTTGCGCCACCTCCCGGTCCCGACGCTGCGCCAGCTCGTGCTGCGCTCGCGGAAGGCGGCCGGCTACACGCTGGCGGACATGGCCGGCGACGCGGTCGGCCTGCTCGACGGGCTCGGCATCGACCGGGCGCACGTGGCCGGCGCCTCGATGGGCGGCATGATCGCCCAGACGATCGCGATCGAGCACCCCGACCGCGTGCTCTCGCTCGCCTCGATCATGTCCAACACCGGCGCCCGCCGGTCCGGGCAGCCCCAGCTGGCGACCTACCGCGTGCTGGTCGGGCGCCCGCCGCAGGAACGCGACGCCTTCGTCGAGCACGTGCTGCGGGTCTACGCGGTGATCGGCTCCCCCGGCTTCGACCGCGACGAGCCCGACCTGCGGCGGATGGCGGGCCTGAGCTACGACCGCGGGCGCAACCCCGCCGGCTCGGGGCGCCAGCTCGCCGCGATCATCGCCTCCGGGAACCGCACTCGGCGCCTGCAGGCGCTCGCCGTCCCCACGGTCGTGATCCACGGCACCGCCGACCGGCTCGTGAACCCCACCGGCGGGCGGGCGACCGCGATGGCGATCCCCGGCGCCCGGCTGGTCGAGATCGAGGGCATGGGCCACGACCTCCCGCGCGGCACATGGCCGCGGATCGTCGAGGCGATCGCCGACAACGCCGCCCGCGCGGACCCGATTGTCGCCTCCGGCCCGCTGACGCGCATGGAGGCGACGACCGGGGGCTAGAACCAGCCTCAGAGCAGCAGGATCAGGACGAGCGCGAGGACCAGGAAGAACAGGATCGAGCCCGCCGCGGCCGGTTGCCACTGGCGGGCCCAGAACCCGGGGTCGGCCCGCTCGCGCGAGTGGCGGCCCTCGGGAGGCTCGCCGACCCAGTCGTCGTCGTCGTCAACCACGCCCACACCCTAAGGGGTCAGATCTTGCATCACATCACACCGCTTGTCGGTGCGCGAACGCAAGATCTGACCCCGTTGGGTGGCTAGGCGCCGGTGTTGACGGTGATCTTGGCGACGCCGACCACGAGGCCGCCTTCCAGCGCGTCCACGCCGAAGGTCTCGTTGAGCAGCTGCGCCGACTCGGCCTTGAACTTGACGGTCGTGCCCTCGAGCACGGCGGTGCCGTTCTCCTTGGCCTCGAGCGGGTTCAGCGTGCGGCCGTCGAGGAAGAACAGCGGGGTGCTCTCCGCGGCGACCTCACCGTCGACCGTGACCTTGCCGGTCAGCACGGAGGCGCCGGGGTCGACCACGAAGTCGGTCAGGCGAACCGTCTTGCCGCCGCCCTTCAGCTGGAGGCCGGAGCCGTCGTGCATGATCGCGCCCTGCACGTACGGGGAGACGCTGCCGGGCTCGTAGTACGTGACGTTGCCGCCGGTGATCGGGAACGTCGCGACGCCCTTCGCGGAGACGTTCGCGTCGCCGACCGGGCTCGGGGTGAGCTTGAGCGTCGTCAGCGCCTCGACGAAGCCGCCGTCGAGCGTGACCGCGGTGCTGCGGCCGGTCAGCTGGTCGATCTGGGCGACCGGCTCGGGCTGCGCCTGCGCCTGGCTCTGGCCCGAGGACCCGCTGGCGCTGCTCGGACTCTCGTCGTCGCCGCCGCAGGCGGCGGTACCAAGGGCGAGCGTGGCGGTGACGGCCAGTGCGGCCGGGGTACGGAACTTCATGAGGAGCTTCCCTTCGTGGCTTGCAGTGCGGCTTCTGCGCGCCGGTGACCGCCGGCGGATGCCCCGTCGACGGCACCTGGCGCAGTTGCCTCACAGGTGATCCGCGGCGCCGCCGGCGGCGTACCGCGACGCTCGTCGTAGGGTTCCGCGGGTGCCGCGCACGGGCTGGCCGCCGCGCTCGCGTGTGCGGCGGCGCCGCTGGCCAGCGCGAGCGGCAACGTGGCGATCAAGCGCCGCGGCGGCGCGCTCGACGCGATCGTGCTCAACGGATGGTCGATGCTCG
>Ga0136616_10000472_pt1 | contig 19024 bp, 16 predicted proteins | sample AntDrymUQ2992106_2_FD_106648 | JGI IMG/M metagenome (GOLD analysis project Ga0136616, IMG submission 106648) | Polar desert sand microbial communities from Dry Valleys, Antarctica - metaG UQ299 (21.06) | ecosystem: Environmental > Terrestrial > Soil > Desert | place: Antarctica: Dry Valley...
AGTTCTCGAACCCGGTGATGAAGAAGCCCAGGATGCCGAGGAGGATGTAGATGATGCCGACGACCAGCGCCAGCGTCCTGGTGACTCCATCAAGCCGTGCGGCAGCCGGCACCAGCCCGCGTAGCATCCGCGCATGCCGCAGGACAGCGAGCCGCGTACGACGGAGTCAGGTCTGCCGTTCGATCCGGTCTATGGCCCCGAGGCACTCGAGGACTTCGATCCTGCAGTCAAGCTGGGCGCGCCGGGGGAGTTCCCGTTCACCCGTGGCGTCTACCCGACGATGTACACCGGACGACCGTGGACGATGCGCCAGTACGCCGGATTCGGCACTGCGCAGGAGTCCAACGAGCGCTACCACCAGCTCATCGAGGCGGGTACCACCGGTCTGTCTGTCGCGTTCGACCTCCCCACGCAGATGGGTTACGACTCCGACGATCCGATCGCGCACGGCGAGGTCGGCAAGGTGGGTGTGGCGATCGACTCGGTCGAGGACATGGGCATCCTTTTCGACGACATTCCGCTCGGCGAGGTGTCGACGTCGATGACCATCAATGCGCCGGCGGCACTGCTGCTGCTGCTCTACCAGCTGGTCGGCGAGGAGCAGGGTGTCGACCCGACAAAGCTGTCCGGCACCACGCAGAACGACGTGCTGAAGGAGTATGTCGCGCGGGGTACGTACATCTATCCGCCGAAGGCGTCGCTGCGGCTCACGACCGACATCTTCCGGTACTGCCGTGCGGAGATTCCCCGGTGGAACACCATTTCCATCTCCGGGTACCACATGGCCGAGGCCGGCGCGACGCCCGCTCAGGAGGTGGCGTTCACCCTCGCGAACGGCATCGAGTACGTGCGAGCCGCCATCGCGTCGGGCCAGCAGGTGGACGACTTCGCACCGCGGTTGGCCTTCTTCTTCGTGTCACGTACCTCGCTGCTCGAGGAGGTCGCCAAGTTCCGGGCCGCGCGGCGCATCTGGGCCGGGGTGATGCGCGACGAGTTCGGTGCGCGCAACCCGAAGTCGATGATGCTGCGCTTCCACACCCAGACGGCCGGCGTGCAGCTCACCGCCCAGCAGCCAGAGGTCAACCTCGTACGCGTGACCGTGCAGGCGCTGGCCGCCGTACTCGGGGGCACCCAGTCGTTGCACACGAACTCCTTCGACGAGGCGATCGCACTGCCGACGGAAAAAGCGGCCCGGCTCGCCCTGCGCACCCAGCAGGTGTTGGCCCATGAGACCGACGTGACGGCCACCGTCGACCCGCTCGCCGGCTCCTACGTCGTCGAGTCGCTCACCGATGAGCTGGAAGCCGCCGCCCGCGACCTCATGGCACGGGTGGAGGACATGGGCGGTGCGGTAGCCGCGATCGAGCGCAACTTCCAAAAGGAGCAGATCGAGCGGGCGGCGTACCACTCCATCCAGCAGATCGAGCAGGGGGAGAAGGTGGTGGTGGGGCTCAATCGGTTCGTCCGCCCCGACGACGAGCGCTACGAGCCCCTCCGCGCCGACCCCACGATCGAGGAGCGGCAGGTCCAACGCCTGTCCGAGCTGCGGGCGCAGCGAGCGGGCGCCGACGTGCGCCGGGAGCTCGACGCGCTGCGCCGAGCCGCGGAGGTGGAGCGGGGCCCGGACGCCCCGGGGACCGAGGGCAACGTGCTCTATCCCATGCACGACGCGCTGCGCGCACGGGCAACGGTCGGTGAAGTATGCAACGCGCTGCGCGATGTCTGGGGCGAGCACACCCCGACCGACGCCTTCTGACCGCCCTCCGCCGGTTACGACCGGAGAGCGACTTGCCGGATCTCCAGCCAGGACACCAATGAGCCGACACCATGGGTTGAGGAGTCTCCCGGCGCGAAGGGATGAGCAGGGGGCGATGAGTCATGGCAGCGGCGCGAGGGGGCAAGCCCCCTCCGGGGCGGGCGTGCCTGGCGACCTTGACCGCGTCCTGCGTGAGGCCGGTTCGGTCGCCGAGGTCTGCCAGGCCACCGTCGACCATCTGGTGCATGCGGGCTACCCACTGCCGTCGGTGTATCTCGAGCAGAGCGGACGGTTGCGCTGCCAGGCGTCCCACGGCTACTGGCAGATCTACGACGGGATGCCGCCCGCGGCGGGCGTGATCGGTCGTACGTTTCGCACTGGTGAACCGCAAGTCGTGCGGTCGCCCACGGAGGAGGAGGCATATCTCCCGGCGGTGACAGAGGTACGCGAGGAGGTATGTGTGCCGATCCCGGTGGCCGACCGCTGTGCAGGAGCACTCAATGTCGAGACCGTGGACCGGCTGCCGCCCGACACTCCGCACGTTCTTACCACGACAGCGCAGTTGCTCGGCCAGCGCATCCAGGACCTGGGCGGGCTGCCGGCCGAGTCGCCCATGCGGCGGCTCGCCACGCACGCGCTGACGCTCGTCGAGGAGCCCGTCGGGTCGGACGCTCTCGGTCGGGCGCTCGCTGCGGCCTCCGAGCTCAGCGGTCACAGCACGGGCATCATCGCCGTATCTGGCCCCAGTACCGGGTCACCGGAGCGGGCGAAGTTCGGCGACTGTGCCGGCTCCGGTGCCTTCGAGGGCGAGGTCGATGCCCTGCCGAGGTCGACGACGTGGCGGGTGGTGGAGGCGTCAGGTCCGTTGGGCGAGCAGCTGGCGGCGCTGTCCGATGAGGACTTTGCTCTGGTCGCCTCCTGGGTGGAGAGCGGGACCTCCTGCTACACCGTCGCGGGTGCGACCGGCTTGGGCTTCTATGGCGCGGAGATGCTGCGAGAGCTCGGTGTCCGCTCCCTCATCCTCATCCCGCTGAATGCTGCCGCCGGCCGCATCGGCATTCTGCTCATGGTCGACTCGGCGGAGCACTCTCCCTCCACGGAGACGGTCGAGCGCCTGGAGCTCTTCGGCGCCATCTTGGCAAGCAGCCTGCGTACCGCCGAGGTCATGCGCCAGCTCGAGTCCCGCGCCGACCGCGACCCGCTGACCGAGCTGCGGCACGGCGGAAGCTTCCGCGTCGATTTGGCCCGCGCGCTCAGCGACCGACGCTTCGCCTCCCGGACCGCCGTGCTGGCCATCGACGTCGACAACTTCAAGGAGGTCAACGACACGCGCGGTCATCCGATGGGTGATGACGTGCTGCGGAGGTTGGCGATGACGCTGGCCGGGGCGCTGCGTGACGCCGACCGGGTGTACCGAGTCGGCGGCGACGAGTTCGCCGCCCTGCTGCGGGTACGTGACGGTTCGGACGCCCTGGCCACTGCCCAGCGCCTACGGTCAGCCGTCCGCCAGGCCGGTGACCTGCCAACGCTGTCCATCGGGGTGGCCGTGCAGGAACCGCGGGAAGATCCGCAAGACCTCGTGCAGCGGGCTGACGCCGCTTTGTACGCCGTCAAGCGCGGCGGCCGCGACGGCACCCGACTGCACGCCTCATGACCGCCCGCATCCAGCTCCAGACGGGAACACTGCGAGAATGGCCTCACGGTAGGAGGTGGACGAGGGTGGTGTCACCCTTGATCGCGTGGTGGATGTGCCGCTCAGCGAGGGTGGGAGAGGGTCAGCTGTCGTGAGTGGTCTTCCCATCGAGGCCGCCTTCGGTGATGGCCGGGCGTCCGGGGTGGGGTCCGCCGAGCTCGGGCAGCTGCTGCTGCCGTACGCCGCTGAGCTGGTGGAGTTCCGGCGTGACCTGCACGCGCATCCCGAGCTTGGGCGCGCCGAGGTGCGCACCACAGCACAGGTTCGCGAGCGGCTCACCCGAGCCGGTCTGTCACCGGTGATGTTGCCGGGCGGAACCGGACTGCTCTGTGACATCGGGGGTGGCGATCGCCTCGTGGCGCTGCGCGCCGACCTCGATGCGCTGCCGGTGCCCGACGACAAGGACGTGTCCTACCGCTCCACCGTGCCAGGCGCCTGCCACGCCTGCGGGCACGACGTGCACACCACGGTCCTCGTCGGCGCGGCGCTGGTGCTCGCCGACCTGCACCGACGGGGACGCTTGCCCGGCGGTGTGCGCTGTGTGTTCCAGCCGGCCGAGGAGTCGACTCCCGGCGGGGCGCTCGACGTGATCGCCGCAGGCGGTCTCGACAAGGTCGAGCGGATCTTCGCTTTGCACTGCGACCCGCGCGCCGACGTCGGAGAGCTGGGCATCCGCGTCGGCGCAATCACCGCCGCGGCCGACAGCGTCACCGTCCGGCTCTCCGGCCCGGGGGGGCACACCGCCCGGCCGCACCTGACCGCCGACCTGGTCTACGCGCTGGGCCGGGTGGTGACCGAGGTACCCGCCGCGCTGACCCGCCGCGTCGACCCGCGTGCCGTCCTCAGCCTCGTGTGGGGGCGGATCTCCGCCGGCTCCACCGCCAACGCGATCCCCGAGCACGGCATGGTGCAGGGAACGGTCCGCTGTCACGACATCGACGCCTGGGAGCGGGCGCCCGACCTCATCCGGGAGATCGCCACCTCGGTTGCGTCGGCGTACGGCGTGACCGCCGAGGTCGAATACAGCCGCGGCGTGCCGCCCGTCGTCAACGACGTCGACAGCGCCGAGCTGCTCGCCGCCGCTGGCCGGGTGCAACTCGGCGAGGACGGCGTCGTCGCCACCGAACGCAGCCTCGGCGGCGAGGACTTCGGATGGTATCTCGACCGCGTCCCCGGCGCCCTCGGACGGCTCGGCGTACGCCGCCCCGGCGACCAGAGCGTACGGGATCTGCACCAGGGTGTGTTCGACGTGGACGAGCGGGCGATCGGACTCGGGGTCCGTGTCCTCGTCGCCACCGCGCTCCTCGCGCACGCGTAACCGCGCTCCTTGCGCACGCGTAAGGGGCTGCTCGCGCACGCGTAACAGCTTCGCGTCAAAGCCCGCGCGGCTCTCCAGGAGGGGTGCCAACCCGGTCTAGGCTGACGCGACTGCACACGGGGCGCGCCGGACGGGCGCGCAGCGGAAGGAGACCACAGTGCGCCGATTCTCGAGGCTCGCCCCTGTACTGCTGGCCGGGGCGCTACTGGCCACCGGCTGCGGCGGGGAACCAAGCGAGACGACCAACCCGCCGAGCACTGGCGGTGCCACGGGTGGCGCGACCACTCCGGCCGCCGCAGCGCTCAAGGTAGGTCTCGCCTACGACATCGGTGGGCGGGGTGACAAGTCCTTCAACGACGCCGCGGCGGCGGGGTTGGACAAGGCAGAGCAGGAGATCGGCGTCGAGCCCAAGGAGCTGGAGGCCGCAACCGGGGAGAGCGACGCCGACAAGGAATCGCGGCTGCGGCTGCTCGCCCAGCAAGACTTCAACCCGATCATCGCGGTCGGCTTCGCCTACGCGACGGCGCTGGGGAAGGTGGCTCCCGAGTTCCCGGACACGAAGTTCGCCATCGTCGATGACGCCAGCGTCGAGGGTGACAACGTCGCCAACCTGATCTTTGCCGAGCAGCAGGGCTCATTCCTGGTCGGAGCGGCCGCCGGGCTGAAGACGAAGAGCAACAAGGTGGGCTTCGTGGGCGGCGTCGAGACCCCGCTGATCCAGAAGTTCCAGGCCGGCTACGAGGCCGGCGTGAAGCGAGTCAACCCCGAGGCCGAGATCGTCGTGCAATACCTCACCCAGGCGCCCGACTTCACCGGGTTCACCGATCCCGCCAAGGGCAAAGCGGCCGCGGAAGGCATGTACGACGCCGACGCAGACATCGTCTACCACGCCGCCGGCGGTTCTGGGACCGGCGTCTTCGAGGCGGCCAAGGCCGCGAACGCCCTGGCGATCGGCGTCGACTCCGATCAGTACGAGACCGTCGATCCCAGCCTGCAGGACGTCATCTTGACGTCCATGCTCAAGAAGGTCGACGTCGCCGTGTTCGACTTCGTCAAGAGCGTGTCGGACGACTCCTTCAAGGCCGGTCCCACCATCTACGACTTGGCGAAGGATGGCGTCGGCTACTCCAGCTCCGGCGGCAAGATCGACGACATCACCGACCAGCTGGAGGAGCTCAAGCAGCAGATCATTGCCGGCGAGATCCCGGTGCCGGACGCGCTGTAGGCGCCTACCGGCGCGGCTGGTCAGCTTCAGCCGGATCCACCAGCGGGCTCGGGCGTACGCGATAGCGTTCGCCCGAGCCCGCAGCCGTCTGCAAGGGGGTGTCCCATCGCCGCAACCACTCCCGCCGGCGCCCAGCCGGTCGCTGCCGCGGACGCTCCACCAGCGGTGGAGTTGCATGGCATCACCAAGCGGTTTCCCGGGGTCGTCGCCAACCACGATGTCGACATTGCCGTCCACCGCGGGACGGTGCACGCGATCGTCGGGGAGAACGGCGCCGGCAAGTCGACGCTGATGAAGATCCTGTACGGGATGCAGCGGCCGGACGAGGGCACGATCTCGGTCGACGGCCGCGGGGTTTCCTTCACCTCTCCCGCCGATGCCATCGCCGCCGGAGTCGGCATGGTGCACCAGCACTTCATGCTCGCCGATAACTTCACCGTGCTGGAGAACGTCGTGCTCGGCAGTGAGCCGACCACAGCAGGTCGGCTCGACTTCGCCGCAGCCCGGCGACGCATTGCGGAGATCTCCGACTCCTATGGGCTGGGAGTGGAGCCGGACCGGCGGGTCGAGCAGCTGGGGGTCGGCGACCGGCAACGCGTCGAGATCCTCAAGGTGCTGTACCGAGGGGCGCGCATCCTCATCCTCGACGAGCCCACCGCGGTCCTCGTACCCCAGGAGGTCGACGAGCTCTTCGCCAACCTGCGCGAGCTCAAGGCCGAAGGCCTCACCGTGCTGTTCATCTCCCACAAGCTCGACGAAGTCCTGAAGGTAGCTGACCAGATCACGGTCATCCGACGCGGCACCACGGTCGCCACCGTCGACCCGGGCACGGTGACCGCTCCGGCCCTGGCCGAGCTCATGGTGGGCAGCGAGCTGCCCGCGCCAGAGCTGCGTGACTCCACGGTGACGGACCAGCCGATGCTCGCGGTCGAGGGACTGACCGTGCGGGGCGCCGAGGGGCGCGCCCTGGTCGACGATGTCTCCTTCACCATCCACCGGGGCGAGATCCTCGGGATCGCTGGTGTCGAGGGCAACGGCCAGGCCGAGCTCGTCGAGGCGGTCATGGGTATCCGACCGCTGGAGCGCGGCCGCGTCCTGCTCGAGGATGATGACGTGTCCCACTGGAGCACTCGCCGTCGTCGGGAGGCCGGCGTCAGCTATGTGCCGGAGGACAGGCACCGGCACGGCCTGCTCCTCGATGCCCCGCTGTGGGAGAACCGGGTGCTGGGCCACCAGACCCGGCGGCCCAACGTGCGTGGCCCGTGGATAGACCGGACGGGGGCCCGCGCTGATACCCGGCGGATCGTCGATGAGTACGACGTACGCACACCAGGCATCGAGGTGGCAGCCTCCGCGCTGTCCGGAGGCAACCAACAGAAGCTCATCGTCGGCCGCGAGATGAGCGGGCAGCCGCGAGTGCTCATCGCCGCGCACCCCACCCGCGGTGTCGATGTCGGTGCCCAGGCCGCGATCTGGGAACAGCTGCGGGTTGCACGCGCGGAAGGGCTGGCCGTACTGCTCGTCTCCGCGGACCTCGAGGAGCTCATCGGCATGTCCGACACTCTGCGCGTCGTGCTGCGCGGGCGGCTGGTCGCGGAGGTCGACCCGCGCGAGGTCACTCCCGAACAGCTGGGCTCGGCAATGACCGGCGCGCGACCGGGCGGCGCGAACGGTGCGCACAACGCGGCGACCACCCCGGCGACCACCCCGGCCGAGGCGGAGACGGCTACGTGAGCGGGATCGGCGCCCGCCTCGGTGGACTCACTCGTGGAGGAGCGTTGCGCGCACCCGGCTCGGGTCAGCGGCTGGTCTTCGGTCTGGCGGCCCCCGCGCTGGCGATCCTGTTCGCCGCGCTGCTCACGTCCCTGGTGCTGGCGGCGGCGGGTGATTCCCCCCTGGCCGCCTTCCGGGCGATGGTGGAGTTCGGCGCCGATCCCGCCAGCATCGTCAACATTCTCAACAAGGCGACGACGTATTACCTGTCGGCGCTCGCCGTCGCCATCGGCTTCAAGATGAACCTGTTCAACATCGGCGTGGACGGGCAGTACCGGCTGGCCGCCATGCTGGCGGCCGCTGTGGGCGGCGCCGTGGACCTGCCCGGCCCGCTGCACGTACTGCTCGTCGTCGTCGTCGCCATGCTTGTCGGGGCTGCATGGGCCGGCATCGCCGGCGTGCTGAAGGTGACCCGCGGTGTCAGTGAGGTCATCTCGACCATCATGTTGAACTTCATCGCCACCGGCGTCGTCGCCTACCTGCTCAGCCCCGACCGGCTCGCCGTATCGATTCAGGGCAGCAACAACATCGGGACCCGGCCGATCCCCGAGTCCGGACGCGTCGCCGGGCTGGCGCTGGTGCCGGGCACCGGCGGCAAGGTGTTCGGCTTCATCGTCATCGCCGCCCTGGCCGGCGTTGCCTACTCTGTCCTGCTGAACCGGACGAGGTTCGGCTTCGACCTGCGCACCACCGGCATGTCGGAGTCGGCCGCGGTCTCCAGCGGTGTCAACGTCAAGCGCATGATCGTCGCGGCGATGCTGCTCTCCGGTGCAATGGCCGGACTGGTGGGCATGCCCCAGCTGCTCGGCGCCTCCTACTCCTACGCGTTGGACTTCCCCGCCGGTCTCGGCTTCACCGGCATCGCCATCGCGCTGCTCGGCCGCAACCATCCGGTCGGCATCGCCATCGGCGCGCTGCTGTTCTCCTTCCTCGACGTCTCCTCGCTGATCCTCGACTTCGAGGACGTGCCGCCCGAAATCGTGATCATCATGCAGGGCGTCATCGTGCTGTCCGTCGTGGTCGCCTATGAGCTCGTGCGCCGTTATGGGCTGGTGCAGCAGCAGCGGCGGGTCGGTGAGCAACTGGCCGCCGAGGAGACGGGCAGCGACGGGCCTGGCGCGGCGGCTCCGGCCGATGAGGTGCGGGCATGACCACGACAGAGCTCGAGCGTCCCATCGACCCCTTGTTGCGGCGACAGTCCTCACTGCGGCTCACGTGGCCCGTTGTGCTGCTCGGCGTCGCCGCGTTGCTGCTGCTGCTCTCCGTCGTCCGTGCGCTCACCGGCGTCGACTCCCTCACTTCCAGTGGAACGGTCAGCGCGGCGCTGGGCCTGGCCGTCCCCATCGGCATGGCCGGTCTCGGTGGGCTGTGGGCCGAACGTGCTGGGGTCGTCAACATCGGCCTCGAAGGCATGATGATCCTCGGCACCTGGTTCGGAGGGTGGGCCGGCTACCAGTGGGGACCGTGGATCGGGCTGCTGGCCGCTGTCCTCGGCGGGGCGCTGGGCGGGCTGATCCATGCGATCGCCACGGTCACCTTCGGCGTCGACCACATCGTGTCCGGCGTAGCCATCAACCTGCTCGGCGCGGGCGCCACCCGCTACCTGTCCGCGCTGGCCTTCGAGGGGGTCGAAGGTGGGGGGCCCACCCAGTCCCCGCGGGTTGCCAACCTGCCGTCATTCACCGTCCCCGGCCTGTCCGGGGCGCTTGGCTCCGTGGAGGATCAGCGGATCGTCCTGGTGTCTGACGTGGCGGGCATCGTGCGCGGACTCGTCACGAACGTGTCGGCGCTCACCCTTATCGCGGTGGCGCTGATCATCGGCTCGTTCTGGGTGCTGTGGCGTACGGCGTTCGGGCTGCGGCTGCGTTCCTGTGGGGAGAACCCGGTGGCCGCGGAGTCGCTGGGCGTCAACGTCTACAGGTACAAGTACGCCGCCGTCATCGCCTCGGGGGGGTTTGCCGGTCTAGGGGGAGCGTTCCTCGTCATCGTGGCCGCGTCGCTCTACCGCGAGGGCCAGACCGGGGGGCGCGGCTACATCGGCCTCGCGGCGATGATCTTCGGCAACTGGCGTCCGGGGGGCCTGGCCGCTGGCGCCGGCCTGTTCGGCTACACCGACGCGCTGCAGCTGCGCGGCGGCAACGCCGTACACGCACTGCTGCTGCTCGTCGTCGCCCTGCTTGTCGCGGTCACCGCGTGGAACCTGGTACGGCGGCGGCCGGTGGTAGCCGCAGCCAGCCTGGCCGCCGCCGCCCTGTTGCTGTGGTGGTTCCTCGCCACGGACGAGGTGCCTAACCAGTTCACGTTCTTCGCCCCGCACCTGACGACACTGCTCGTGCTGTCCCTCGCCGCCCAACGTCTGCGCATGCCCGCAGCGGACGGGCAGCCCTATCGTCGCGGCCAGGCGAAATGAACGCCGACGACGTCGACTGGGCCGGCCTGCTGGCGGCAGCGGGGGAGGCGATGCGGCGCGCGTACGCGCCGTACTCCCAGTTCCCGGTAGGCGCCGCCGGGCTCGCCGACGACGGTCGGGTGGTCGTCGGCTGCAACGTGGAGAACGCGTCGTACGGACTCGGGCTGTGCGCCGAGTGTGGCCTGGTGTCCGCGCTGGCGGCCAGTGGCGGCGGCCGCCTGGTCGCGGTGTGTTGCGTCGACGGCCGCGGTCGGCCACTCATGCCGTGCGGACGTTGTCGACAGCTGCTGTGGGAGCACGGCGGACCGGAGCTGCTGCTGCATACCGCTGAGGATGTTCGGCCATTACGCGAGCTGCTGCCGGACGCCTTCGACGCCACCGACCTGCGCGGCACCCAGTGACCGCACGAGCTTGCTCGCCCGCGCCCTGCCGCCACCCCTCCGACCTTGCTCGCCAACGCACACTTTGCTCGTTGGGTGATACGCAAGGTGACCGTTATGCCGGCTTTGCGGCGCAGGCCAGCGAGCAAAGTCGCATGGGGCGAGACGGGTGGGTACGGACGGCGACGGATAGCCGCTGAGCGAGGAGGTGAGCGCAGCCATGGACGCCATCGACGTCATCCGCGCCAAGCGCGACGGTGCTGAGCTGTCGGCCACGCAGATCGACTGGGTGATCGACGGCTACGTACGCGGCGAGGTGGCGGAGGAGCAGATGGCTGCGCTGGCCATGGCGATCCTGCTCAAGGGCATGACCATTCCCGAGTTGTCCCATTGGACCGACGCCATGATCCGGTCCGGGAAGCGACTCGACTTCTCCGGGCTGACCCGCCCCACCGCCGACAAGCACTCCACCGGGGGCGTCGGCGACAAGGTGACGCTGCCGCTGGCGCCGTTGGTCGCCGCCTGCGGCGCGGCGGTGCCGCAGCTGTCCGGGCGGGGGCTCGGCCACACCGGCGGCACGCTCGACAAGCTGGAGAGCATCCCCGGCTGGCGGGCATCGCTGTCGCAGGACGAGATCCTCGCCCAGTTGCGCCACGTCGGGGCGGTCGTCTGCGCGACGACCGAAGGACTCGCCCCCGCCGACCGCAAGCTGTACGCGCTGCGCGACGTCACCGGTACCGTCGAGTCGATCCCGCTGATTGCCAGCTCCATCATGAGCAAGAAGATCGCCGAGGGCACCGGCGCGCTCGTCCTCGACGTGAAGGTGGGGTCGGGCGCGTTCATGAAGGACGTCGGCTCGGCGCGAGAGCTGGCCGAGACGATGGTGCGGCTCGGCAACGACCACGACGTGGCGACGGTCGCCTACCTCACCGCGATGGACACCCCGCTGGGCCGTACGGCGGGCAACGCGCTCGAGGTCGCCGAGTCGGTTGAGGTGCTCGCCGGCGGCGGGCCGCCCGATGTCGTGGAGATCACCCTCGTCTTGGCGCGCGAGATGCTGGCCCTCGCCGGACTCGACGGCCGCGATCCGGCCGAGGCGCTGCGCGACGGGTCGGCAATGGACGTGTGGCAGCGCATGGTTCGGGCCCAGGGCGGTGACCCCGAGGCGGCGCTGCCGCAGGCGCCGGAGACGCACGACGTCGCGGCGGGGGACTCCGGCACGCTGTTGCGCTTGGACGCGTACGCCGTCGGGGTCGCCGCCTGGCGGCTCGGTGCCGGGCGAGCCCGCAAGGAGGACCCGGTGTCGCCCGTCGCCGGTGTCGTGCTGCATGCCAAGCCCGGCGACGCCGTCCGCGCCGGGCAGCCGCTGCTCACCCTGCACACGGACGATCCGGCACGCTTCGCCCGGGCCGAGGAGGTCTTGGTCGGTGCGATCGAGGTAGGTGCGAGCGCCGCGACGACCCCGCCCCCATTGGTCCTCGAGCGAGTGGGGCCCGAGTGACGGCCCCAGTGTCGGCCCCAGTGTCGGCCGCAGTGTCGGCCGCAGTGTCGGCCGCAGTGTCGGCCGCAGTGTCGTACGAGCAGATCCGCGCTGCCCCCAAGGCGCTCCTGCACGACCACCTCGACGGCGGCCTGCGCCCGGCGACGGTGGCCGAACTGGCCCGCGAGACCGGATACGACCAGCTGCCGACGTACGACGCCGACGAACTCACCCGCTGGTTCACCGCGGCCGCCGGGTCGGGCTCGTTGGAGCGCTACCTGGAGACGTTCGCGCACACGGTCGGTGTCATGCAGACGCGGGATGCGCTGGTGCGGGTGGCCGCCGAGTGCGCCGAGGACCTCGCTGACGACGGCGTCGTCTATGCGGAGGTGCGTTTCGCCCCTGAGCAGCACACCGAAGCGGGCCTTTCTCTCGAACAGGTGGTCGAGGCGGTCCTCGAGGGTTTCCGGCTGGGCTCCGCAGACCGCGACATCCGGATGGGGACGCTGCTGACCGCCATGCGGCACGCCGCCCGGTCCAAGGAGATCGCCGAGCTCTCCATCCGCTACCGCGACCGCGGCGTCGTCGGCTTCGACATCGCCGGCGCCGAGGCGGGTTACCCGCCCACCCGCCACCTCGACGCGTTCGAGTACCTGCAGCGGGAGAACTTCCGCTTCACCATCCACGCGGGTGAGGCGTTCGGGCTTCCGTCGATCTGGCAGGCGCTGCAGTGGTGCGGGGCCGACCGGCTCGGCCACGGCGTACGCATCGTCGATGACGTGACGGTGGCCGATGACGGCGAGGTGACGCTCGGCCGGCTGGCCGCGTACGTGCGTGACAAGCGCATTCCGTTGGAGATGTGCCCGACGTCTAACGTGCAGACCGGTGCGGCGCCGTCGATCCAGCGGCACCCGATCGGCCTGCTGCGCCAGCTGTACTTCCGCGTCACCGTCAACACCGACAACCGGCTGATGAGCGGCACCTCCCAGTCGCGGGAGATGGCGCAGCTGGTGGAGGCGTTCGACTACGACCTGGCCGACCTGCAGTGGTTGACGATCAACGCGATGAAGTCAGCCTTCATCCCGTTCGACGAGCGGCTGGAGCTCATCAACGCGGTCATCAAGCCTGGGTACGCCGCGCTGCGCGGACACCTGGAACGCCCACCGGCCTGACTGCACCGTCAGGTCGCAAGAGCCAACTTGCCAGCTAGGGACATGGCGTCGTACGGAGCGCGCACCTTGACGTCGTTGTCGAAGTAGACGAACACATCTCGGCCGGATGCGTGGTGGTCGGCGGGTGTGGAGATGGTGCGCGCGGTCTCCGGGTTGCCTCCGGCGTTCCAGCAGCGGATCTTCTCCGCCCAGCTGTCGAGCGACTGGTCGGTGTAGCCGCTGACGTAGAGCTCCTTGTCGCCGTGCAGCCGGATGTAGACGAAGTCCGACGTGACGTCCTCCATGAACGGCCATCTGCCGGCGGTGTCGGCAATGACCAGGGCGATGTCGTGCTCCCGCAGCAGCTCGACGAACCCGGCGTTCTGGTAGCTGGGATGTCGTACCTCGACGGCGTGTCGCACCGGCCGGTCGGCGTCGGCCGTCGTCCACGACCTGTCGGTGAGCCGCTCGTCGTGGCCCCCGGCGAGCGCGGCAGCCTGCGACGTCGTACGCGGCAGCAGCGCGAAGAACGCGGCCAGCCGGGCCGGGTCGTAGCCGAGCATGGGTGGCAGCTGCCACAGCACCGGCCCCAGCTTTGCCCCGAGGGCGAGCACGCCGGAGGCGAAGAAGTTCGCGACCGCCGTCTCGACACCGGCGAGCTTCTTCATGTGCGTGATGAACCGCCCGCCCTTGACGGAGAACACGAAAGTGTCGGGCGTCTGCGCGGTCCACGCCAGGTAGCTCGTCGGCCGCTGCAGTGAGTAGAACGAGCCGTTGATCTCAACGGAGTTCAGCCGCTCGGCGGCGTACTCCAGCTCCCGTCGCTGCGGCAGCCCGCGCGGGTAGAAGTCGCCGCGCCATCCGGCGTAGCGCCACCCGGAGATGCCGATGTACGGGCGGGCCATGCCGAGGACTCTAGGTTCTCGGCGACTGGTCCTCTCGCGACTGGGGGCCTGTTCCCCCTCAGACGCCGACGGGGTGCCAGACGGTCTTGATCTCGAGGACGGACAGCATCCGGTCGAGGTCCTGCTCCACCGTCCAGTCCGGTTCACCGCCCCCGGGTGGGCGTCGTACCCGCTTGAGGTTGTCGGCGGCTGCGCGTTCGAGGTCGGCGGCGAGCCCAGTGTCAGCGAGCCCGGTGTCGGCGCCAGGGCTGTCGGCGCCGGTGAGGTCGATCGCGTTGACGTCCATGTGCGAGGCGAGCCAGGGAGCGACCTCGGCGGTGCGCCCGGTGAGCACGTTGACCACGCCACCTGGGACATCGGAAGTCGCCAGCGCCTCCGCGAAGGTGATGGCCGGCAGCGGGCGTTCTTCGCTGGCGAGCACGACAACGGTGTTGCCGGTGACAACCACCGGGGCGAGCACCGACACCAAGCCGAGAAGCGAAGAGCGCTGCGGAGCGAGCACGGCGACGACACCCGTCGGTTCGGGAGTGGAGAAATCGAAGTACGGTCCGGCCACCGGGTTGCTGGACCCGTGCACCTGGGCCACCTTGTCCGACCAGCCGGCGTACCAGACGAGTCGGTCGACCGTGGCGTCGACGACCGTCGCGGCGGCCGGGGCGGTCAGGCCCTCGGCCGACTCGACCTCGGCGGCGAACTGCGCGTGTCGGGTCTCCACCATCTCCGCCACCCGGTACAGCACCTGTCCACGGTTGTACGCCGTCGCCCCGGCCCAGCCGGGGAAGGCCTTGCGGGCGGCGACGACCGCGTCCCGGGCGTCTTTACGGGAGGCCTGCGCCGCGTTCGCGAGGAAGCGCCCCCTGGGGTCGGTGACGGCGTAGGAGCGACCGCTCTCGCTACGGGGAAATGCACCCCCGACGTACAGCTTGTAGGTCTTGCGCACCGCCAGCCGATCGCTCATCGGACGTACGCCGCCAGCCCGTGCCGGCCGCCCTCCCGGCCATGGCCGGATTCCTTGTAGCCGCCGAAGGGGGAGCTGGGGTCGAACCGGTTGAAGGTGTTGGCCCACACCACGCCGGCGCGCAGCTGCTGAGCCATCCAGAGGATGCGCGAGCCCTTCTCCGTCCAGACCCCCGCCGACAGCCCGTACGGCGAGTTGTTCGCCTTCGCCACCGCCTCGTCCGGCGTGCGGAAGGTGAGCACCGACAGCACCGGGCCGAAGATCTCCTCGCGGGCGATGCGGTGCGCCTGGGAGACCCCGGTGAAGATGGTCGGCGGGAACCAGTAGCCGCGATCGGGCAACTCGCACGGCGGCGACCACCGCTGCGCACCCTCGGCGTCGCCGACCGCGGACAGCTCACGGATGCGTTCCAGCTGGGCGGCGGAGTTGATGGCCCCGATGTCGGTGTTCTTGTCCAGCGGGTCGCCGAGGCGCAGCGTGCCGAGTCGCCGCTTCAATGCTGCCAGCACCTCATCCGCCACCGACTCCTGGACCAGCAGGCGCGATCCGGCGCAGCAGACGTGCCCCTGGTTGAAGAAGATGCCGTTGACGATGCCCTCGACCGCCTGGTCGACGGGGGCGTCGTCGAAGACGACGTTGGCCGCCTTCCCGCCCAACTCGAGCGTCACCCGCTTGCGCGTTCCGGCGACGCTGCGCGCGATCTGCTTCCCGACCTCGGTCGAGCCGGTGAACGCGACCTTGTCGACGTCGTCGTGCTCCACCAGCGTCCGGCCGGTGTCGCCGGCGCCGGTGACGATGTTGACCACCCCCGGCGGCAGGTCGGCCTGCTGGCAGATCTCGGCAAAGGCGAGCGCGGACAGCGGCGTCGTCTCCGCCGGCTTGAGTACGACGGTGTTGCCGGTGGCCAGGGCGGGCGCGATCTTCCACGAGAGCATGAGCAGCGGGAAATTCCACGGGATGACCTGCCCGGCGACACCGAGCGGTCGTGGGTCAGGTCCCAGTCCGGCGTAGCCGAGCTTGTCCGCCCAGCCACCGTGGTAGAAGAAGTGCGCGGCCACCAGCGGCACGTCGACGTCGCGGGACTCGCGGATCGGTTTGCCGTTGTCCAAGGACTCGAGCACGGCCAGCTCGCGCGCCCGCTCCTGCACGATGCGGGCGATGCGGAACAGGTACTTGCCGCGTTCGGCGCCGGACATCCGCGCCCAGGTGCCGTCGTACGCCGACCGCGCGGCAGCCACGGCACGGTCCACGTCACGCGGCCCGGCCTCGACCACCTCCGCCAACACTTCCTCACTGGCGGGGTTGACCGTCTTGATCGCGTGACCATCGAGGGAGTCGACGAACTCTCCGCCGATGAACAAGCCGTACGAGGACTTGATGTCGGCGACCGCGCGGGACTCCGGCGCCGGGGCGTAGTCGAATCTCGGCATGCTGCCCTCAGTCCAGGGTGACGTAGTCAGGGCCGGCGTAGCGACCGTTGCGCATGCGCTGGCGCTGCAGCAGCAAGTCGTTGAGCAAACTGGAGGCACCGATGCGGAACCCAGCCGGATCCAGCCACTCCTCACCGGCAGTCTCGTTGACGAGCACGAGGTAGCGGATGGCGTCCTTCGCAGTGCGGATGCCGCCGGCCGCCTTGACCCCGATCCGCTGGCCGGTGGCCGCGTGGAAGTCCCGCACTGCTTCGAGCATCACCATGGTGACCGGCAGCGTGGCTGCGGGGGGCACCTTGCCGGTCGAGGTCTTGATGAAGTCGGCACCGGCCAGCATCGCCAGCCACGATGCGCGCCGTACGTTGTCGTACGTCGCCAGCTCGCCGGTCTCCAGGATCACCTTGAGGTGGATGTCACCGCAGACTTCCTTGACCGCGACCACTTCGTCGTAGACCTGTCGGTAGCGCCCGGACAGGAACGCTCCTCGGTCGATCACCATGTCCACCTCGTCGGCGCCCGCGGCGATCGCGTCTTGGGTGTCGGCGAGTTTCACCGCCAGGCTGGCGCGCCCCGACGGGAACGCGGTGGCCACCGACGCCACCCGCACGCCCGAATCCTCAACGACGGCACGGGCTACGGGAACCATGTCGGGATAGACGCAGACGGCCGCCACCGGGGGGGCGGACGGGTCCGTGGGGTCGGGACGCACCGCCTTGGCGGCCAGCGTGCGAATCTTGCCCGGCGTGTCCGCGCCCTCGAGAGTGGTGAGGTCGACGAGGCGGATCGCCAGGTCGAGCGCCCACGACTTGGCGTCGGTCTTGATCGACCGGGTGGCCAGCATTGCCGCACGCTGCTCCGCACCCACCTGGTCGACCCCGGGCAGGCCCTGCAGAAAGGTGCGCAGCGATGCCTCCGTGGCGGTGAAATCCGCGACGGACTCCACCGGCAGGGAGGAGGTCATGGTCACGTAGCGAGGATAGCTCCGCGGCGGGGGCGAACCTTCCACGTGGGGCCGGTCCGGCAGGTTGGGAGGGCGGTGCGGCGCACCACCCTCCCAACCGCTTCAGTCACCTGAGCAAGTGGATAACAAAAAGCGCTTCACCGCGCGGAAGATCGAAGACGTTGAACTGGCCGGACGCGCCCTTATAAGCGCCGGTGCCGCCGACGACCGCGAGCGTGAGGTCGTTCTCTCGGAACAATGCACCCGAGATCATGATCTTGCCCTTGTGGGCGATGCGCAGCGTGCCTTCGCAGGAGAAGGTCCGGATGCGGGCCTCGCAGCGCACCGAGTCCCGGCCGACCCGCTCGGTCCCGTCCTGGTCGAACAACTTCTCCTCGAACATGAAGAAGTCACCGGGCCCGAAGCCATCGTTGTTGATGTCGACCTCGGCGTCCCGCACGGTGCGCGCGCGCAGGATCAACACGTCCGAGCGGGCGGCCGCGGCAGCGCCGACCTTGTCGGCGGCCAGCTGCCTCGCCGCGGCCACGGACGGCGCTGTCGCCGTCGTCGGCCAGCCGTTCCCCCACCGGTCATCGCCGGACGACCCTGCCCCAGTTGCGGACGCCGCGCCGACCCCGAGCCATGCGGACCCCGCGGCCAGCGCCGCCGCTGCACCTACTGCCACCGTCCTGTGTCGCATTGCAGGCTCCCTTCCCCCCGGGCGCCCCAGTGGCGCCCAGGACGACATGGACGTTAGGAACGGCGCGGAACCCGGTCAAGAGACAAACCGGACCACTCCCTTGCGCATGACCATGAGCACGGGGAGTGTCCACCACCGAGCCGCGGTCGAGGCCAAGGCAGAATCTGACTGTGACGCAGCGTACGGCGGGTGCTCGGCGGGTGTTCCGGTCCACGTTCGGCCGGGTGGGCGCCTACGTCTGGTTCGCCTTTGCGGCGGTCAACGCCATTGACGTTGCGCTGCGCGGCAGCGGCCAGAGCAGCCGGATCGCTCTTGCTGGGCTGCTGGCCTTCAGCGCGGTCATCTACCTGTTCGCCTTTCGGCCGGCGGTCGTTGCCGATGCGCGGGGAGTGGTGCTGCGCAACGTCGTACGCGAGGTCTCGGTCCCCTGGTCCGCGGTGACCGCCATCGATGTCACCGACGCGCTGCGTGTCCACGCTGGTGGAGCCATCTACCGCAGCTGGGCGGAACAGGTGTCCTCGCGCGACCGGGCGAGAGCGCGCTCCCCGCGCGGTCGGCAGGTGCACGCGGGCGGGCGCGCCCAAGTGTCCGACGACGTACGCGCGGAGCTGTCCGGGCGGACGAGCGTCGACTTCGTGGTCGACCAGCTGGAGGAGATGCGCCGCTTGCATGCAGCTGCTGGCGACGGTGCGCCACGAGTGCGCTGGGCGGTGCCCGGCCTCGCCGTACTCGCCGGATCGGTGCTCCTCCTTGTCGCGGTCATCGTCGCCGGCTGAGTGACGCGTCCACCGGCCGCGCGACCTTGTTGTCGCGGCGCGGGACGCGTGGAGCAGCTGCCGGGCGGGCAAGGCGTAGCGCATGCCGCGAACCAAGACCCTCGTCATCGTCCTTGCCGGGGGAGCCGG
>Ga0136616_10000473_pt1 | contig 19011 bp, 18 predicted proteins | sample AntDrymUQ2992106_2_FD_106648 | JGI IMG/M metagenome (GOLD analysis project Ga0136616, IMG submission 106648) | Polar desert sand microbial communities from Dry Valleys, Antarctica - metaG UQ299 (21.06) | ecosystem: Environmental > Terrestrial > Soil > Desert | place: Antarctica: Dry Valley...
ACTCAACGACCTCGATCCCCGAATCGAACCATTTACGGCCAAGGGAGAGAGGAGAAAAACCGGATGAGCGATAAGAAGGCGCGGCGCATCGCTCGGGGAACGTTTTTGAAGGGCGCCGGGGCGACTCTCGGGGCGACCCTGGTGCTCGTGGCCGGTGGCGGGGTGTGGCGCGCCGCCGACCAGGGCGTCTTCGGCGTTGGGGAAGGGCCGGCCTACGAGCCGTGGAAAAACTGGCGTACGAACGAGGGCGAGGGACCTATCGAACTCGTACGCGCGGCTGTCTTGGCAGCCAACGCGCACAATTCCCAGCCGTGGCTGTTTCGCGTGGAAGACTCGCGCATCGACCTTTTCGCGGACCGCGAGCGCAACATAGGCGCCGTAGACCCCTACCTCAGAGAAATGTACATGAGCCTCGGCTGCGCCTTAGAAAACCTCCTCCTGGCCGCCGAGGCCAACGGCTACGGACACGAGCTAGCGCTCCTACCCGACAGCTCGAACCCTGCCCACGCCGCGCGGATCGATCTTACGCCCGCGGCAGCCTCCACGACCGAGCTCTATGAGGCCATCCCTGACCGTCACACCAACCGCGGTCCCTACGACACGGGACGCGCAATACTGCGGGAAACCCTCGAAGCGTTGCGGGAGCTGGGCGAGGAAGACCCGGAGGTGAGCGTCTTCTGGTTCGCCACCGACGCGGAGCGCCGACGGGTGGGCGACCTGATCCTGGAGGCCACCGAGGCCATCACCGCCGACGAGGAGCAGTCCGTAGATAATCTCGGGTGGAACAGGTTCGACTGGGATGAGCTCCAGCGGTACCGGGACGGGCTGACCCTGGACGTCTTCATCGCGGATCCACTCACCAACTTCGCGGCTAAGGTGTTGCCTCCGCCGTCGCGGGAGCAGAGCGACCAGTCCTGGCTTCGGAGTACCCGGGAAGACGTCGTCGGGACCGCGGCGGCGTTCGGCATCCTCGCCGTCAACGACAAGTGGGAGGATGCTCAGCGGCTACGTGGCGGGAGAGCCTGGCAGCGCATGCACCTGTGGGGTACGACGCTGGGCCTTGCTATGCAGCCGTTAAACCAGATGACCGAACGCGCCGACAGGGAAGCACAGTCCGGGATACCGCATCCGTCGTCCTGGATTTCCAGGTGGAGTCTACGGTTTTCCTCATCGAGCGTGAGACGGACGGCGCACCTTTTTGCCCTGGCGTGTCGCGCGACGTTCGTCAGGGCCTCCTGCGCAATGCGGTAGGCGGCTACCTCCACGGCCGCGGGTAGGAGCGGCAACGCCTCCGGCAGCTCGGTGGAGATGCGTAGACCGTTCGTGCCGTATTGCGCGGCGGTCTCGCCGATAGCGCCTGCCAGCCCGAGATCGTCCAGGGCGGGAGGACGTAGCGCGTACACCAGGCGGCGAATGTCCGTGACGGCGCTCTGGGCCTGTGTCTTCAGGCTCCGGATCAAAGCCCGGGCGGAGGCGGGGTCCTGCTCTACCAGATCGTCCGCTACGTCCAGCTTGAGTGGCAGGCTGCCGAGAGTGGGGCCGAGGCCGTCGTGCAGGTCCCGGCGCAGCCGGCGGCGTTCCTCCTCGCGGGCCGTCACGAGCCGCTCGCGCGAGCGCTGGAGGTCGGCGGTGAGGCGCACGGCGTGAACCGCGATGCCCGCCTGCCGGGCGAGGTCGTCGAGCAAACGGCGGTCGGAGGCGGAGAATTCCTCCCCGGGTCCACGAGGCGACAGGAGTAGCTCGCCGACCTCCTCTCCCTGGTAGACGAGCGGCAGTCGCAGCGTCTCTTCTGCGGGCGTTCCGTGCCCTGTGGCGATGACCGGCTCCTCTCCTTCTCTCAGGGCAATGGCCGCGTAGGGGAGCTTGAGCGCCTCGCGGACCGTCTCGACGATCGTTGGCAGAACGGCCTCGGGAGCCAGTACATCCTCCAGGCGTTGCCCGAGGCGCGTGATCACGGCATATGGGTCGTCGCGCTCGCCGTACATCAGTCGGTTGGCACCGCGCTGGAGGCGGTCGCGCAAGGGCGCGAAGAGAACGGCTACGACGCCGGTGGCGATGAGCGAGACGAACAGATTATCCCCCGTCCGGAGCAGCGCGCCGAGGTAGCCCACGACAAGCACGTAGATCCCGACGACCAGGGCGGTCAAAGCGCCGTAGACCAGGGTGCGGTTGAGGACCACGTCTATGTCCCACAGACGGTAGCGCAGGATGGCGGTGCCGATGGTCAGCGGGATGAACAGGTAGGCGAGAGTGACGCCGGTGAAGCCGGCGAGGTCGTAGAGAAGCGCCGGTGGTCCGGGTTGGGTGAGGGAGGGGAAGAAATCGACGAGCAACGGGAAGGCGACCTGCCCCGAGACCGCCACCGAGATCCCGAAGACGACCCACTTGGTCTGCTGGCGTTGGAGCGGGCCCGACACCCGCGCGTAGCGGTAGATCTGGGCGGCCGCGCCGACGGGAAGGCCGCCGAGGATTATCAGCGCGAGCCAGACCCCGCCGGGGTCGCCGAGGGAGTCGCCGGTCAGCAGCAGCGTGACCGGAATCGAGCCGAGCCACACCAGCGCGAAGGGGTGCGTCCAGCGGGGCACGAAACGCCCGTCGGGGAAGAGGCAGAGGAACAGAAAGAGGCACGCGTACGTGAGAAACAGCAGGCACTGGGCCGGAAAGACCAGCGCGGAGTATGCCTCCATCAACGCCTGCATGTTGGGAGCATTGGCTACCCCCAGCAGTACGAGAAAGAGCGAGACCAGCAGCGCCAGGCCATCGCCGGGCTTGCGCTAGGCGATCACGACGGCGACGGTGAAGCACGCGACCGCGAAGACGACCAGGACCGCGCTCCAGTATGCGGCGTAGAAACCGACTGAAAGACCGAGCTGCTCCAGCCCCGCGCGCACGGCCTCGGGGGGCGCACTGCGTTGGACGTAAAGCGCGGCGATGGCAACCGCAAAGAGGCCCAAGGCCAGCACCACGGCGGTGACCCACGCGATCCGGACGAGGAGGAGCCAGCGACCGCTCGACGTGAGAGTCGTAGGGTAAGGGTCCATGGTCGGGTCTCGTCTCAAACGTCCCTCTTGTGGTCGTGCTCGCAAGGTGTGTAGACGTTGGACTTTATTTTACTCTTCGGCACGATCGCTCGTCTCTCGGTTCGTTCGGAAGGCGGTCAAGCAAGAGGCTGTGACGCCTTTGTCCGGGGCGTAAGCTCTCGCGCAGACTCTTTCCAGAGCGCGTAGCCGCCCCAGGCGTATCCGAGGAAGGTCAGGTAGTACAGGAAGGCGATCGGGGAGACGCCCGGAAGGGGGCTGGGTGCGTCGGGCGAAATGACGAAGGCGCTCAAAAGGAACACGGGGACGCTGGCGATCTGCAGCCAGCCCGCCCAACGCGGCAGGACGCCGGCGCGCACGGTCGCAATCCCGAACAGCGGAAAGGCCAGGATGGAGGCGAAACCGAAAGGACCGAGCGCCCCGGCCCCGTGGGCCAGCGGTCCGTTTGCGATCAGGGCCTGCGTCGCGGGGTCCCGGGCGAGCGCGACCGTCGCGTACGCCTCGTACAGCAGGAGGTAGAAATGGTACGCCGCGGCGAACACGGTGGCGGCGAAGCCGATCAGGCCCAGCACCCCTGCCCGGTGCGCCTGACGCGCATAGAATCCCGTCAGGCCGAGCAGCGCGAACATCCACGAGACGAACAGGATGAGATGCGCCGGTCCATAGGCAGGCTCGAGAACGTCTACCACCTCTTCGCTGGGAGGATGGAGGACAAACCCTAGTACCTGGAGCGGCAAAGCGATGAGCAGGGCTAGCCCGCTCAGCCGGAAGAGCGCTACAGAAGACATCTTGTTCTCCTTTCAGATCAGCCCGTACAACTGCCAGCACTCTACGAGGCGCGGCGTCATACCGGCAGAGGCAGGAGTCCCGATCTCTTGGGAACATCTTCCCAGAGCCCGGGAACCGATTGAGTACGGGCCGATCGCGCCGTACAATACACATCAGGAGGTGTATAGATATGCGCACGAACATCGTGCTGGACGACGAGTTGGTGGAGGAGGCGTTCCGGCACTCGGATGCGAAGACGAAGCGGGAGCTGGTGGATCTGGCCTTGCGTGAGTTCGTGGAGAATCGCAAGCGCAAGGACATACGCGAGTTGCGGGGAAAGATCACCTTCCATCCTGGCTATGATTACAAGGCGTTGCGGGAAGGGACCTGACCCTGTATCTGGTTGATTCTTCGGTCTGGATCGGTTACTTGGGAGGGGAGAGGACCGAGGTAACCGAGCGGTTCGCGGGGATGCTGGACCGAGGCTACCCGGTCGGGCTTACGAGCGTTATCCTTCAAGAGGTCGTTCAGGGCGTCTCCTCGGAGAGGGAGTTCGAGCGGGTGTCGGACTACTTGGGCTCCCAGACCTTCTACCATCCGCAAGACCCAGTCGAGAGCTACAAGGAAGCCGCTCGCATGTACTTCGATTGTCGTCGTGCGGGGATAATCATCCGCTCCGCCATAGACTGCCTCATCGCCCGCACCGCCATTGAGCACGATCTCTTGCTGTTGCACGACGACCGGGACTTCGAGAACATGGCCGGAGCTATCCCGGAGCTTTCCCTCGCCTGATCGGGAGGCGGCTCCTCGGTTGGCGGTAAAGACCGGGCAATCATTTATAATCGAGGTAGATCAAGCCTAAAGAAGAGGTCACGAACACATGCCAGAGAACAACGCTTTTGACTCCCAGGCGCGTCTCGCGACGGGCTCCGGTGAGGTTACGTACTACAGCCTGAAGAAACTGGACGAGAAGGTAGGAGGCGACGTCTTCTCCCTACCGTTCTCCATCCGGGTAATGCTGGAGTCGCTCCTCAGGAACGCTGGCGGGAAGTTCGTCTCTAGAGAAGACGTGGAGGCTCTGGCCTCCTGGCCGGAATCGGTCGGGGGGGAGCTGGCTTACCTTCCGGCGCGGGTCGTCATGCAGGACTTTACTGGGGTTCCGGCGGTTGTGGATCTGGCGGCGATGCGGAGCGCGATGCAGAGTGTTGGGGGAGACCCGACGAGGATCAACCCGCTCGTCCCCACGGATCTGGTGATCGACCACTCCGTACAGGTAGACGCCTTCGGCTCGGCCGCCGCGCTTCAGTTCAATGCCGAGCGTGAGTTCGAGCGTAACCTGGAGCGTTACGAGTTCCTGAAGTGGGGTCAGCAGGCCTTCGATAACTTCAGCGTGGTCCCGCCTGCGACCGGCATCATCCACCAGGTCAACCTGGAGTACCTGGCGAAGGGCGTTGTCGTGAAGGACGGCGTGGCGATGCCGGATACGCTGGTGGGGACGGACAGTCACACCACCATGATCAACGGTCTCGGCGTACTCGGATGGGGCGTCGGTGGTATCGAAGCGGAGGCTGTAACCCTCGGACAGCCGTACTACATGCTCGTCCCGGAGGTTATCGGCTTCAAGTTGACCGGCGCCTTGCAGGAGGGCGTCACCGCCACCGACCTGGTGTTGACCGTAACGCAGCAGCTTCGTTCTCACGGCGTCGTCGGCAAGTTCGTGGAGTTTTACGGCGAGGGCTTGAGCAAGCTCTCGTTGCCGGATCGGGCGACCATCGCGAACATGTCGCCGGAGTTTGGGGCGACGTGTACGTTCTTCCCGGTGGACGCCGAGACGCTCAAGTACCTGCGGGGCACGGGGCGGGATGAAGAGCTGGTCGAGTTGGTCGAGGCGTACAGTAAGGAGCAAGGCCTCTGGCGCACCGACGAGCAACCCGAGCCGCGCTTCTCGGAAGTGCTGGAGTTGGACATGGACACCGTCGAGTCGAGCCTCGCGGGTCCGCGCCGCCCGCAGGACCGGGTCGCGCTCACGGACATGCGGCCATCCTTCCGGCAGGCGCTGGGGGAGATGGCCGGCATGGACCACGCGCTGGTGAGCAATGGCTCCTCCAACGGGCACGCTGACGCCTACGATGAGGCGGACGCCGAGTCCTTCCCGGCCAGCGACACCCCGAACCCGGACGCCTCCACCGGCAAGAGCCACACCTCGGACGACATCGAGTCGATGGAGGCGAGCGATACGCCGGGCGGCGCGGCGGACGCGACGGGTGAGGGCGAGGGGGACCGGACCTCCGGCGGCGAGCCGGAGAGCGGCGAAGCCGAGGCTGCGCCCTCCGGTGCGATCACCGTCATCGTGGACGGCGAGGAGGTCTATCTCAAGCACGGCTCCGCCGTCATCGCCGCCATAACCAGCTGCACTAACACCTCGAACCCATCGGTGATGATGGGCGCCGGGCTGCTGGCAAAAAAGGCGGTCGAGAAGGGGCTCTCGGTCGAGCCGCACGTGAAGACGAGCCTCGCGCCGGGCTCGAAGGTGGTCACGGAGTACCTGCAGACCTCGGACCTGCTGCCGTACCTGGAGGAGCTCGGGTTCGACGTGGTGGGCTATGGATGCACGACTTGTATAGGGAACTCCGGGCCGCTGGCCGAGGAGATCTCGCAAGCCGTCGACGAGAATGGCCTCATCGTCGCCGCCGTCCTCTCGGGCAACCGTAACTTCGAGGGGAGGATCAACCCGGACGTCAAGGCCAACTACCTGGCCTCCCCGCCGCTCGTCGTCGCCTACGCGCTCGCCGGCACGGTCGATATCGACCTCTCCAGGGACTCGCTCGGCGACGACGAAAACGGCGACCCCGTGTACCTCAGGGACATCTGGCCGTCGCAGGAGGAGGTAGCGCGCGAGGTCGAGAACGCCCTGGACCCCGGAATCTACAAGAAGCAGTACGCGAACGTCTACACCGGCAACGAGCAGTGGAACGACGTGGAGGTGCCCGAGGGCGACCTCTACGAGTGGGACCCGGACTCGACCTACATACAGGAGCCGAGCTTCTTCAAGGACCTCGACCCCGACGCCGCGGACCTGGAGGACATAACCGGCGCCCGCGTCCTGGTCAAGGTCGGGGACTCCGTGACGACGGACCACATCTCGCCGGCCGGCGCCATACCCTCCAAGATGCCGGCGGGGCAGTACCTCATCGAGAAAGGCGCCGACTCGCGCAACTTCAACTCCTTCGGCTCCCGCCGCGGCAACCACGAGGTGATGGTGCGCGGCACGTTCGGCAACATTCGCCTGAGGAATCAGTTGGTGGAGAAAGAAGGCGGCTACACCGTACATCTCCCGGACGGCGAGGAGACCACGATCTACGAGGCTTCCATGCGCTACCAGGAGGAGGGCGTGCCCCTCGTAGTCCTCGCGGGCAAGGAGTACGGCACCGGCTCCTCGCGCGACTGGGCGGCCAAGGGAACCTTCCTGCTCGGCGTCAAGGCTGTCATCGCCGAGAGCTATGAGCGCATCCACCGCTCTAACCTGATCGGAATGGGCGTGTTGCCGCTCCAGTTCGCGAACGGCGAGGACGCCGACACTCTGGGCCTTACCGGCAAGGAGACATATGACGTCGTGGGCCTCGCGAACATCGAACCCGGCGCTGGGCTGACGGTTAGGGCCACCGGGGATGACGGTGGCCCGAAGGAGTTCCAGGTCGTAGCCAGGGTGGACTCGCCCGTCGAGGTTGAGTACCTTAGAAACGGCGGCATCCTGCAGACCGTCCTCAGGCAGTTGCTCAAGGAGAGCGCGTAGCGAGTACGTTGTAGAGAGGAGCGGAGCCCGTGGCAGAGAAGGTGCTCGTAACCCGTCAGATCCCCGAGGCTGGGCTCCGCCCCCTCGAAGACTTCGACGTGACCGTCCTCTCCGAGCGTCCGTCCGAGCGCGGCGAGCTCCTCGAAGCCGCCCAGGGGATAGACGGCGTCCTCTCGACCTTGACCGAGAAGATCGACGCCGAGTTCATGAACGCCGCCGGCGAAAATCTCAAGGTCGTCGCGAACATGGCCGTTGGCTACGATAACGTCGACGTGACGACCGCCGACGAGCGGGGCATCGTCGTGACCAACACCCCGGACGTCCTGGACGAGACGACCGCAGACACCGCCTTCATGCTGGTGCTCGCCGCGGCGCGGCGCCTGGGCGAGGGGGAGAGGATCGTGCGGTCCGGAAGGTGGGAGGCCTGGGGACCGAAGATGCTCATCGGCCCCGACGTCTGGGGCAAGAAGCTCGGCATAGTAGGGTTCGGCAGGATCGGTCAGGCTCTCGCCCGCCGCGCCAGGGGCTTCGACATGGAGATCCTCTACTCGGGACGCTCCCGTAGAGAGGATGCCGAAAAAGAGTTCGACGCGCGCTACCTCGAACTCGACGAGCTGCTCGAGGAGTGCGACTTCCTCTCCCTCCACACCCCGCTCACCGAGGACACCATGCACCTCATTGGCGCCGGGGAGCTGGAGAAGATGAAACCCGAAGCCGTCCTCGTCAACACCTCGCGCGGGCCGGTGGTGGACGAGGCGGCGCTCGCCGAAGCGCTCGCCGAGAGGCGCATCTTCGCCGCCGGACTCGACGTGTATGAGAACGAACCGGAGGTCCATCTAAAACTCCTAGAGTTGGAGAACGTCGTCCTCGCGCCGCACATCGGTAGCGCCTCCTTCGAGACGCGGGACAAGATGGCGGCGATGGCGGGTGAGGACCTGCGGGCCGTGCTGCGCGGTGAGCAGCCGAAGAATCCCGTCAATCAGTAGGAGAGCCGCTTTGGACTCGACCCGCGTCGTCCTCGTCACCGGCGCCGCCCGCGGCATCGGACGGCAAGTTGCCCTGACGCTGGCAGAGAAGGGGTACGCGGTCGCCGCCAACGACTTGCACGCGCCCGAAGAGACCCTGGAGGAGTTGGAACAGGTCGGCGCCTGGGCGATTTCAGTCTCCGGCAACGTCTCCGACGAAGAGTCGGTGCGTGGGATGGTCGAGGCAGTAGTGGGTGAGTTCGGGCGGGTAGACGCGTTAGTTAACAACGCTGGGGTCAGCGCCATAGTCTCCGCGGAGGAGACCACGCTGGCGGACTGGCGGCGCGTCCTGGAGGTGAATCTCACCGGTCCTTTCCTGATGAGCCGCGAGTGTGGCAAGGAGATGCTCCGCGGGGGAGAGGGGAGCATCGTCAACATCAGTTCGATCGCGGGGCTCCTCGGGATCGCGGACCGGGCGGCCTACAACGCGAGCAAGCACGGGCTTATAGGGCTGACGCGCACCCTGGCCGCCGAGTGGGGCGGACGCGGCGTGCGTGTGAACGCCGTCTGCCCCGGTTGGGTCAAGACCGAGATGGACGTGGAAGACCAGGCCGGGGGCGGCTACACCGACGCCGACATAGAGGGGCGCACCCCGATGGCCCGCTTCGCCCGTCCAGAGGACATAGCGCAGGCCGCCGCCTTCCTCGCCGACCCGGCACTCAGCGGCTACGTCAACGGCCACACCCTCTCCGTGGACGGCGGCTGGTTCGGCGACGGGAGCTGGGAGAGCCTCCGGCGCGGCAAGCAGGGCCTCTAAAACCTGGAGGGGCACACGAGCCGCTAGTGGCGCCTCGATCGACGACTGTAAAATAGCATCGCAGCGGGTACGGGCGGTCGTGCTAGGCGGGGGAGAGGACGCTGTGGTAGGCCTCTATCTCCTCCAGGAATTTGCCGCAGCCCGTGACGACGCAGGTCAGGGGGTCGTCCGCCACGCATACCGGGATGCGCATCTCTCGTCTCAGGCGCTCGTCCAGCAGCGACAGCTTCGCCCCGCCACCGGCCAGGAGCATGCCCCGGTCCATGATGTCCGAGGCGAGCTCCGGGGGGGTGCGGTCCAGAGTATCCCGTACCGCGGTCACGATGGCGTCCACGGGGGTGCTTATAGCCTCCCGGACCTCCTCGCTCGTGACGACGAGCGCTTTCGGGAGACCGGCCATCAGGTCGCGCCCCCTTATTTCCACGGACATTTCCTTTGCCAGGGGCAGCGCGCTTCCGAGCTCAATCTTGAGCTGTTCGGCGGTCTGGGGTCCTATGGCGAGCTTGTGCTCCCTCTGGATATAGGTGACGATCGCTTCGTCCATGTCGTTCCCGGCGATCCTGATCGAAGACTTGGTGACTATTCCCCCGAGCGAGATCACGGCGGCCTCGCTTGTCCCTCCACCGATGTCCACGACCATGCTCCCCTCGGCCTCGGTGACCGGGAGCCCCGCTCCTATGGCCGCCGCCAAAGGCTCCTCGATGACGTACGCCTGCCGCGCCCCGGCCGACTCGGTCGCTTCTTTGACCGCCCGAAGCTCGACCCCCGTAACCCCCAAGGGGACGCAGACGGCGACCCTGGGCCCCCCGACCCGGGAGCCGAAGAGGCGACGCCTGGGCTGTGCCTCGCGGATGAAGTAGGCGAGCATCTTTTCCGTCACCTCGAAGTCGGCTATCACCCCGTCCTCCAAGGGCCGTATGGCCACTATGCTGGCGGGAGTTCGTCCGATCATGCGCTTGGCCGCCATCCCGACGGCCAGCACCTCGTCGGTCTTGGTGTCTACGGTGACGACCGATGGCTCGGAGATGACCACGCCCCGCCCCTTGACAAACACCAGCGTGTTGGCCGTGCCGAGGTCGACCGCAACGTCCCTTCCAAACAGCTCTTCATACATGTCCCGCCCCAATCATCCATCCCTGCGCGAACACCGGCTCTCGCAAAAGGACGGTCCATACCCTTCGACGACGAGTCGTGCGTTAGTACCCCGTCCAGGTGTTGTTTATGCCTTCGACCGCATGCGAGGGGAAATTTGACCTTCGTACAACACGAGACCTTCCGAACAAATCCGACCCGGGACGGGAGGAAAGCCTGGTGGCCGTTGGTCTCTAGACCCTACGGAGACAGGAGACGAGACGGCGCCCGAGCGGCCCAGGCGCCGGTGTGACTGCTCGCGGCGCCGTTGCTACGGCTGCTTCGACGCCGCCATTGCTCTGGAGATGTACTCCATCATCTCTCGCATAGGGCGTGTCTCTATGCCGTGGATGTTCTCTTCTTCCTGCCACATCCGGCCTACCGGGCGCTCGATCCCGGGGTTGCCGCCGGTGAACTCCTGGACCAGCTCCATCCAGCGCTGGGCGAGGAGCTGCACCCGCTCGTTCGCCGGGTCGGTACCCGCCTCCATCTCGGCGCGGACCTGCTCGATAAGCTCCGGCCACTGGCTGAGCTGGCTAAGTTCCCCTGACTGGCAGGTACGGGTACATGATGTCGTTGGGATCGTCGCTGTGGAGGAGGCCCCGAGCATGTCCCATCTCGTGCTCCAGCAACAGCGCGAGGTCGTTCGGTCCCACCCCGAGCCTCTCTATGGCGCACTCGTTGACCACGATGCTGCCGATGATGCTGTTGCCGTCGTAGTACGGGACGTAGAGCGCGCCCAGGTCGTTGGGTAGGCAGTCGCGGTAGATGGGGACGTAGCCGTCGCTGTCCGCGAAGCCTATATCACTGTCCGGGGTCAAGAAACCGATCTCTGCCGCGCCCGCGCCGACCGGCGTCGCCAACACCATACCCGCGGCAGCGACAAAGGCCGCTACAGAGAGCTTCGCCGCCCTACGCGCCGCCTCGGCCCTCGACGCCATCGTCTTCTTTATCATCTTCTTCCCCCCTCATTTTCACCTGGCAATACTCGAAGATACCCGAGTCAGCAGGATAACAGTAAAGAATCGCGAATTCGACCATCAATCTTACTCTATTTCGCGGCCATCCGGTATCCGAAGCGGTGCCGGAGGTCATGGCAACTCAGGTTCTCTACTCTGGCGAGCTTCGCATACCTCTTCACCAGTTACCCCGGTGCTCTCAACACTATCGGCCGGACTTCCCTCTCGCCGTCGCTGCCTTTCTTGCCCTTGCGCGAAGGCCACAACCAGGACGAGCTGGTTCCTCTGGCAGCTCCTCCATCCGCTCGGCCAACGCTTCTCGCCGTGACGTTGAGTGGTGCCTCCCGGTACTTGCCCGCTTGCCGTATGCCTTCAGGTGGCCGCTCCTCTTGCCTAGCTTCGCGTGATGAGGCTTCAGCTGTCGCAACTCCTCCGCCCGGAACGCTGAGTGCAAAGCCGCTACTAATTAGGGTGCGATCCTGTAGGGTCCCGTATCTCTCGGCGGCCAGATCGAGTGCAGGGTTACAATCAGGACTCAGACGTCCAGGGCTCACCGAGGTGCAAAACACGCGTTGATCGGAACATTTTCTTCACCAGCGTGAAACTTTCCGCGCTGCTGCGGTGTTGTATGGGTATGGAAATCGAACTTGAGAGTGCGGAAGACATGAGGAGCGAAGATCCGCTGGCAAAACGCCTGGCGGATGGCGACCCCGGCGCGCCCGGGGAGCTGGTGGAGCGGCACCACGCCGAACTCTGCCGCTACGCTCGGGCCTTGCTGCGCGACGCGCCCGCGGCCGAGGACGCCGTGCAGACGGCATTCGAGAGGGCCTTTGTTGCTCTCGGGAAATACCCGGAGGAGCGGATCGCGGCCCTCTCCTTGCGTCCCTGGCTATACCGCATCGTCCTGAACGTGGTGCGCAACGCCTGGCGCGATAGTCGTCGCGAGGTGCCCGTAGCCGAGCCGCCGGAGCCCGACGAGCGCTTCGGGACCGTGTCGGGCTCCGGCGCGGACAGGGAGGCCTGGATGGACGCGCTCGGGGCGCTGGGGCGGTTGTCCGAGCGCCAGCGGGTGGCCGTGGCGCTGCGCTACGTAGAGGACTTGCCCTACGCCGAGATCGCCGAGACGACCGGCTGGCCCGAGAACACCTGCAAGACCCTGGTGCGCCGGGGCATCGCACGGCTCGGTGTTTTGTTGTCGGATGGATCAGACGGAAACGGAGGTCGTTAGATGAACAACGAAGGATCGTACAGGTTCGGCGAACGCCCCGACGAGGAGCGTGCAGTCGAGTTGCTCAGGGACGTGGCTACACGCCTCGAAGCGTCACGAGGAGACCCTGGTGAATCGGTCGAGCGCGTGCTCGCGCGCGGGACCGACCGTCTGTTCTCGTGCGATTCGCCCCTGGGTGAAGTCTACGTCGGGGTGAGCGAGAGAGGTGTACGTCTGGTGGGTAGGGCCGTCTCGCCCGAGGGGTTCGCCCGGCGCTACAGAGAGCGTTTCGGCCGGCTCCTCTCGTGGGGCATGGACGAGACGACGCGCAGGCTCGCCGAGCGGGTCGCCGCCGCGCTCGCCGGTGAGAAGGTCGAGGTCCCGGCGGACCTTTCGGGGACGACACCCTTCCAGCGGCGGGTGCTGGAGGTGGTAAAGGGGATCCCTCACGGCGAGGTCAGGCCCTACGCCTGGGTAGCTCGCGAGGCCGGTTCGCCGAAAGCCTCCCGCGCCGTGGGATCGGTCATGGCGAACAACCCCGTCCCGCTCGTCGTCCCCTGCCACCGGGTGGTCAGGAACGACGGCACCACCGGACAGTACGCTTTTGGCGCTGAGGAGAAGGTCGGGCTGCTCGAAGGAGAGGGCGTGCCGGTAAGGGAGTTGGCCGGCACGCCGTACCTCGCCACTCCGACTACGGGGATCTTCTGCCACGCTACCTGCCGCAACGCCAGGAGGATAAAGCCCGAAAACCGGCGGCGCTTCCGCTCGGCGGAGGCAGCGACGAACGCCGGCTTCAGGCCCTGCGAGGTGTGCCGCCCAGTAGTGGCCTGGTAGCCGGCGCCGTCGACCCGGCCACTAGGCTCGCGCGCGGCTGGATAGCGAGCCGTCCTTCCCTGTTAGACGCTTTGACGTGAAGGCGACGTGAAGGCGAACCCCTCGTAGTCGTTCGCCGCGACCTCGTCGCACTTCTGCCGATAGGCTCCGAGCCCGCCGAGGTAAGGCAGGAACACCTGCGGCTTGCCGGGGATGTTCGCTCCCATGTACCAGGTGGCGGACTGGGGGAGCAGCGTGGCGTATGCCACCTCCTGCGAATGTTCGACCCACTCGTCCTCCGCCTCGCGAGTGGGCTCGACGCCGCCGAGGCCGTTGTCGAGCATGTACTGGATGGCCCCCGAGATCCAATCGACGTGCTGCTCGATCGCGACCGGTATGTTGGTGAGCACCGACGGGCTCTGCGGCCCGGTGATGGCGAACAGGTTAGGGTAGCCCACGCTCATGAGCCCGAGGTAGGTACGCGGGCCCTCGGCCCACTTGTCGCGCAGCAGTTGCCCGCCCCGGCCCCGGATGTCGATCCTCTCGAACGGGCCGGTCATGGCATCGAAGCCGGTGGCGAACACCAGGGCGTCGAACTCGTATTCGCCGTCCTTGGTGCGCGCCCCGGTCGGGGTGATCTCCTCGATCGGCGCTTTCTTGACGTCGACGAGCTCGACGTTGTCGCGGTTAAATATTTCGTAGTAGCCGGCCTCCAGCGGCACCCGCTTGGTGCCGAACGCGTGGTCGCGGGGGGTGAGCTTCTCGGCGGTTACGGGGTCGTCGACCCGCTCCCGGATCTTCTCGCGCACCCACTCGGAGACAGGGTCGTTGGCCTCCCTGCTCTCGAGGATGTCGTCGTAGTTTCCCAACCACAGGCCGAAGCCGCCCCGGTCCCACCGGTCCTGAAACGCGTGCTCGCGCTCCTCCGGCGTGGCCTCCAGGATGGATTTCCCAATGAAATCGTAGTCGTGGCCCGAGAAGTTGTGGCGGACCCACTCCCATATCTCTTCGTAGTTTTCCTTGTACCATCGCCTGAACTCGGCGTCTAGCGGATGGTTGCCGAGCGGGAGGGCGTAGTTGGGGGTGCGCTGGAAGACGGTGAGGTGATCCGCCTGCTCGGCGAGTTCCGTGGCGACCTGGGTGCCGGTCGCACCCGTGCCGATGAGCCCGACCGACTTGCCGGTGAAGTCGACGCCCTCGTGCGGCCACTCCGCCGTGTGATACCAGTCGCCAGCGAAGTTTTCTATGCCGGGGATGTCCGGCACGTTCGATGCCGACAGGGCGCCTAAGGCAGCGATGAGGAACCGCGCCGTGATGACGTCGCCAGTTTCCGTGCGGACCTCCCACCGGTTCGCCTCCTCGTCGAAGGTCGCCTCGGTCACGCGCGCCCCGAGTTGGATGTCCCGGTTCAGGTCGAACTTGTCGGCCACGTACTCGAGGTAGCTCAGCATCTCATTCTGCTGGGGGTAGCGTTCGTTCCACTGCCATTCCTGGCGGAGCTCCTCGTCGAACGAATAGCAGTAGATCCAACTAGACGTATCGCTGCGCGCGCCCGGGTAGCGGTTCCAGTACCACGTCCCGCCGATGCCGTCGCCGGCCTCCAAAACCCGCGCCGAGAGCCCCATCTCGTTGCGCAGCTTGTGGAGCGCGTACAACCCCGAGAACCCGGCGCCGACGATGACCGCGTCGAAGTCGGTGGCCGGCTCTGCGCCGGCTTCCTGATGGTTTTGCTGCGTGCTAGACAAATCTTTCTCCTCCTGGTTGTGGTTCTCTCTAACTTGTGGCGAGAGACATTTGCTCGATAACCTTCGCGTTGTTTGCCGGATCCTTCCCCTTGCCCGTCAAGTACCAATAATCTTACCCCACGTAAAAAGCGTAATGAACTCTGGCCTGGCCGTCAACTACACGGGCATGATGTTTTTGGCCGGTATGCGTATTGGAAAACCCGGACGCTCAAAGAGAAGCTCGGGGTTACGGATCGCTTCTTTCTTCCATCCCGGTCGAGAGGCGGCGAGGGTTCCGCGCTAGTGACGATTACACGGCGGCCGGTGACGCTCTTCGAGGGCGGACCGCATCGGAAGAATTTCTTCGCTCGCGTGAAACTCTTTACGCTGCTACCGTGTTGTATGCGTATGGAAACCGAACCTGAGAGTGCGGAGGACATGACTAGCTCAGATCCGTTGGCGCGGCGCCTGGCGTACGGAGACCCTACCGCGCCCATCGACCAGCAGGCGTCGGCCCCGCACACCAGAGCGGAGCTCGAGACGATCATGGGCCTTCTGTCCGAGCGACGCCCGCGCATAAGCGCGATCTCCGTCGGGCACGCCCGCGACGCCGCCTCGCGCGCCGCCGCGAACGCGATCGTGCGGGCATGGACCGACCAAAAGGGAGACGTGCTCGGCGTGGTCGACTGGCCCGAGGAGGCCGCGTCCTGGCTACGCCAGGCGACCCGACTGGTCGCGGGAGCGCCGGATGTGTGGGTCGTCGCGGGCTCCCCGCTCGGCTGGGCCCAGATGGGTCGCCGCCTACTCCGTCCCACCGACTGGGACCCCGAGCGCACGATCGCGTTCTCGTCCCTGGCCGACATCCGACTGATCGAGCTGGCCGGCCCGGACGTCTTCAAGGGCCTGCGCGGTGCGCTGCCCGACGGCGGGACCTGGCGCATCGGGGGCGGTCTGCTCATCCGCTACCCTCCACCAGACGTCCACCACCGGCCAGAAGTAAGGACTCCCGCACCGTGAGCACGTCGATCCCCAGGACTCGGGCAGAGCAGAAGGCGATCGTCGGGGAGGATGGCCTCGGACGTTGCCCCTGGGCGATCGGTCACCCTGCCAACCTGCATTACCACGACACCGAATGGGGGATGGTGGTGCGCGGCGAGCAGGCTCTCTACGAGCGGATCAGCCTCGAGGCGTTCCAATCGGGACTCAGCTGGCTGACCATCCTGATCAAACGCCCCGCGTTCCGCGCTGCGTTCGACGACTTCGACCCGGAGGCCGTCGCCGGGTATACCGACGCCGATGTCCAGCGGCTCATGAACGACAAGGCGATAGTGCGCAACCGGGCCAAGATCGAGGCCGCCCGCATTAACGCGCGGGCCGTCTTGGACCTGCGAGAGCACGGCGGTCTCGACCAGCTGATCTGGTCCTATAAACCCGACGAGACACCCGTCCCTCGCATCGTCTCCGAGGTCCCCACCAGCACTCCCACCTCAAAGGCACTCGCGGTGGACCTGCGCTCCAGGGGCTTCCGGTTCGTCGGCCCGACCACCGCCTACGCCTTGATGGAAGCCATCGGCATAGTCGACACCCACCTGACCGGATGCCACCGTCGCGGCTCCTCGGGGCAATACCCCTGGCCCGCTGACGTCCGGAGCAGGGCGAGGTTCGAATCCCGCCAGACTCGGCCATGACGCTCGACGATCACAGGCTCGCGGGCTACACAGAAAGTCCCGTACACGACCTCCACCAGGGCCTGCCGCCAGCGGGAGGTAATCCCTGATCGGGGTAGAGTTAGGGAGGCTGATACCAGGGGCAAGGTGTACTACCGGGGTTCGAGAAGATTCCTCGACACCATGTCCAAGTACCGCTCGGGCCACCCGTCCGGGCGGCGCTCCTCTCCCAATGTGTAGGGGTAGGGGTCGAGGATGCTTTCGCCCTCCCACCACTCCACCTCGGTCGCGTGTTCCCAAGGGAGGTCTCTCAGGAGGAGGGCCTTGTCCTCGGGGAAAGCGGTGGTCGTAACGTTGACAACCCGCGAGGCGCGGAGGTGGTCGGCCACGGCCACCAGTCCGGAGAGCTGCTCTGCGAACCGAGACACCTCCTCGGGTTCGTTTAAGTGCTCTCCGGACTCCTTGCACTCGAAAAGCAGGAGCCTGCCGTGGCGCAGGGCCACGAGGTCGATCTCGAGGTGTTCCACGGGTACCGAAGCACCCGCCTTGGCCCTGAGTTCGACTCCCGGGTAGCAGCCGAAGCCCGACTTGTCCGAGGACGTCCCCCAGCTCGAGCGCAGGAGGCGCAGCACCAGCAGGGGCAGGAGCGTGCCCTGGTCGTAGCCCGCGGCGAACAGCTCGTTTATGCGGTAGAGCCAGTGGGTCGCGTCGGGGTTCAGCGGTATGGGCATGTCCTCTTGGCAGCCGTCGCAGCGCCACACCTCGCCTATGCGATCCACCGCGTACCACCTCTTGAGCCGGCACCTAGGACAGGTAAGCTCCGCGCCCCGTAGGAGGACCCGCCTCTCGACGAGCCACCTCAGCAACTCTCGCCCAGAATTTCGTCCCCACGGCCCGTCGAAGTAGTTGAGCGCCACCGTCCTGCGCTCGGTGGTGGCGAACTCCCTGCCTTCGCCTCTCCTTCCGCTCAACTTCTTAAGCGTCTCGTAGACCTTGCTGCTGGAGAGCACTCCAGCGTTGCTCAAGCCACCGAGAAGGGAGAGCTGGCCGAGCGACAGCTTGCTCTTCTCGGTGGGTTCGCAGTCGTAGCCGTGCTCTTCGAATAGGGCGGAGAGCAAGGTCCATCCGTCTGGAAGTTGGATGGTCGGGAGGTTGCTTTTCGGGGTTCGGTCGGTGGTATAGGACAGGTGTTCAAGGGCGCCACCCTTGGTGATGCGGTCGGGCGTGTTTCCGAAGATCGAGGCGCGGACAGCCTTGCTCTGGGGGAACCGTACGCCGTCGATGTCGAGCTCGTAAACCGCCCGGTCCAGGAGCGGCAGGAACTCTCGAAACTCACGGGGTCGAGGGCGCGGCAGCCGGGCACTCCCGGCCTCGAAATACACCGGCGCCTGTTCCTCCGTGAGGTAGTGCTTCCACCTTCCCGTGAAGAAGTCCGACAGCCGTTCCGCCCTGATCACAGCGTCGGGAAACCTCGGGGAGAGGAGAGCCTCGAGTTCGGGCTGGGAGGCGGATGCGCTCAGAATGTACAGTTGCGAGCCCTTGGGCAACTCTCGGCGGATACTAGGATGAGTCATACCGACGGCTTCCTCGACGAGGGCTTCCCCACGCTCTCCGTCCAAGACGTTCAGAGGCAGCCAAAGAGGGAAGGGTTCGGCCCCCAATCGCTCGTTCCTGAGGTTCCAGTACAGCGCGAGGTCCGTCACGCTATCCGTCTCGCCCGTGACGACCACGAAGTCGGCGTAGCCCTCCTCGAACTGGGGCTCCTCGGGGGTCCTGCCGCCGGCCCAGGCAGGCCCGCTGGCGGCTAGTCCGATGCGGGTAAGGTCGGGCAGCTTCAGGCCCAGACCTGCATCCGACTCGCCTTCGACCCTTGCGGGAACGCGGCCAAGCAGCGCGTCAGTGGGGTGGCCGGAGAAGTCGACGAGTCGCAACCTAGCGAAGCCCGAATACTCCACGGGGAGGTCCCTGTACTCGTGCCGCAGACGCCGGATTGCTGTTCTCAAAGCGTTGGTAGTGGTTCCACTGGTGTTGTCGGGATACACTGAGGGACATGATGGAAGACGAAACGACCCAAACCCCGAATTGCCGCCATTGCGATAGCAGTAACACCATTCGACACGGGTACACCA
>Ga0136616_10000477_pt1 | contig 18946 bp, 17 predicted proteins | sample AntDrymUQ2992106_2_FD_106648 | JGI IMG/M metagenome (GOLD analysis project Ga0136616, IMG submission 106648) | Polar desert sand microbial communities from Dry Valleys, Antarctica - metaG UQ299 (21.06) | ecosystem: Environmental > Terrestrial > Soil > Desert | place: Antarctica: Dry Valley...
CCAGGACTGGCATCTGCTGACGGCCGGTGCCTTCGTCTCCATGATCGTGCCGATGGTGGTGTTCTTCTCGCTCCAGCGTTACTTCATCCGCGGCTTGACCGCAGGCTCGGTCAAGGGCTAGGACGACTCCTCAGCGGCTGCAGCGCCTTGCCGCCGCCGCCGGCTTCGGCCTCCGACGACCAGCGGCGCTTCAACCTGTGGCAGGTGCCGACGGCCGTATGGCTGTACGGGTTCCTGCGTGCGTTGGCCTTCGCGGTGCCCTACGCCACGGGCACCGGGGGCTTCGGGCTGGGCGTGGTCGTCATCGGGCTGCTGTTCATCTGGCTGGTGCGCGGTTCGCGGGTGGCGTGGGCCGCGCTGGTCGTGCTCGACGTGATCTCTTTTGTGCTCCTGCTGCTGGCCACGCCGCAGCTGGCGGAAGCGCCGCTGATCCTGCACATTCTCGCCGGCCTGGCGCTGCTGACGTTGCTGCTGCCGTCGACGCGCCGGTATGTCCGGTCGGACGGCAGTAAGGCGTCGGCGTGAAGCTGGCGGTGGTCGGCGGCGGCTCGACCTACACCCCGGAGTTGATCGACGGGCTGCTACGACGGCGTGCGCAGCTGCCGGTCGATACCGTCTCGCTGTATGACCCTTCTGCCCAGCGGTTGGGTGTGATCGGCGGGTTCGTGGCCCGGATGTGCCAGGCGGCTGGGGGCGGGTTGCGGCTGGAGACGACCGACGACCTGCGCGAGTGTGTCGGTGGAGCCGACTTCGTGGTGTCGCAGTTTCGGATCGGCGGGCAGCCAGCCCGCCACGGCGACGAGCTGCTCGGCCGGCGCTGGGGCGTCGTCGGCCAGGAGACGACCGGGGTTGGCGGGTTCGCGAAGGGCCTGCGGACCATCCCCGTGGCGCTGGCGGTGCAGGCCGCAGTCGCCAAGCACGCTGCCGCGGGCGCGTGGCTGATCAACTTCACCAACCCAGCCGGGATGGTGACCGAGGCGCTGTTGGCGCACGGCGTTGGCGACCCGCCTCGCGTCCTCGGCCTGTGCAACTACCCGTGGGTCCTGCGCGCCGAGCTGGCGGCGGGGTTGCGCGCCCCAGCAGACGCCATCACCTTCGACTACGCCGGGCTGAACCACCTGTCGTGGGTGCGCGACGTCCTGGTCGACGGTCGCTCGCGGTTCGCCGAGGCGTGGACGGTCTGGCGGCATGGTCTCGAGACCGATCCCGACGCGCCGTTCCGTTTAGCGGTGGCCGACGATGTCGGGCTGATCTGCAACTCCTACCTGCAGTACTACTACGAGACCAGCCGGATCCTGGAGCGCCAGCGGCACACCGAGACCCGGGCCGAGGTGGTGTTGCGCATCGAGGCGGCGCTGCTGCGCCGGTACGGCGAGGAAGCACGCTACGACCCCGAGATGCTGCGCCACCGCGGTGGGGCCTACTACTCGGAGGCGGCGGCGGCGCTCCTGACCGATCTGCACACCGACGCCCGGGCGGTGCACGTCGTCAACGTCCGCAACAACGGGGCGCTGCCGGGCGTCGCCGACGACGTCGTCATCGAGACCAGCTGCGAGGTGGGGGCCGACGGGGCGCGGCCGCTGCCGGTCCCAGCCGTGCGCGAGCCGATCAAAGGTCTGCTGACGGCGGTCAAGGACTACGAGTTGCTGGCCATCCAGGCCGCGGTCAGCGGTGACACCAGGGCGGCACGGCTGGCGCTCGTGGCACACCCGCTGGCCGTTGACGGTCTGCGAGCCGGGCCGTTCCTGGACGACCTGTTGACGACCAACAGCCGCTGGCTGCCGCAGTTCGCATGAGCGTGCTGCTCGGCGTGGACGCCGGCGGCTCCAAGACCGACGTGCTGGTGGTCGACCACACGGGACGGGTGCTCGACCGCAGGCGCGCCGGTCCGGCCAACCACGAGGGCGTCGGTCACGACGGCGTTCGCGCCGTCCTGACCACCGTGGTCGGCGCCGCCCTCGCCGCGACTGATACCGCCGCCCCCGACGTCGCCGCCAGCGCCTGGGGGCTGGCCGGCCTGGATTGGTCGGGCGATGTCGCGCCGGCCAGTCGGCTGGTGGCCGACCTCGGGTTCGTCGAACCGTGTCTGGTTGTCAACGACGCCTGGGTGGCGCTGTGCGCCGGGGCGCCGTCGGGCCTCGGGATCGTGCTCAACTCCGGCACCGGCGTCGTCGCCGCGGGGCGCGACGCGTTGGGTCGCCGGCAGCGCACGCCGGGCGTGGGCGCCGGTTTCGGCGACTGGGGCTCGGGACCCGACATTGTCACCGCCGCCTTACACAGCGTGGTGCGCGCCTACAGCGGTCTCGGCCCGCCCACGGCGCTGACGCAACGATGCCTGCAGCGCTCTGGCATGGACTCGGTGGAGGCGTTCGCAGAGCGCGTGTGGCGGGCGCGGATCAGCGATCTGCTGCCGACGGACGTGTGGGAAGTAGCGGCCGCCGGCGACGCCGAGGCGTTGGCCATCGCCGACCGCGTGGCGGCATCCCTGGCCGCGGCTGCGACGGCCGTCGCCCGACGCCTTGGCGTGGACTCCACACAAGGCCCGCCCTTTGACCTGGTGCTGTCGGGAAGGGTGCTGGTCGAGCGGCATCCCGTGCTGCACGACCGGCTGATCGCCGCGCTACATACGAAACTGCCCCACGCTCGGCCTGTGCTGCTGCGGGTTGCTCCCGTGGTGGGGGCGGTGCTGATGGCAGCCGAGGCGGCGGGCTTGGACGGCGAGCCGTTGCGGAAGGCGCTGCTGCCACCGCAACGGCCCTGACTCCGCCCGCCCACCGCCTCGTCGCCTGGTCAGCGCCGGTGGACGCGCACCTGTGCGGTTCCGGCGGTAATGTGCTGCACGGCGGCGAACGTGGCGCGTGACAGGTCGAAGCGTCGGCCCGTCCAGCTGGCCGGCCCGTAGTCGTCGACCACGGCGTTCACCCCTCCTTCGGGACCGACCACGCGTACCGGGGTGCCGCAGGGCAGTTCCCGGCTGGCCAGCGAGTAGTCGGACGGGTCAAAGCGGTTCCCGCACGCTGTGGTGTTGCCCTCGAAGCCGGGGCCGTACCAGGAGGCCAGGCCGCGCAGCGGCGGGGGCGCGTCGTAGGAGAAGCGGTCCGCCAGCGCGCGGTTGCGGTCGGTTAAGCGGGCGCGGCTACCGTAATGGTTGGCCCACAGCGGCTTGGTGCCGCGCAGGTGGACCGAACCCCGCTCGGTCGCCCCGCGGCCGCTGTGCAACTTGACCCGGCCGTCGGGATGCAGGCGGTAGGCCGGCAGGGTGCGGGTCCGACCCGAACGGGACGCGTGCAGCCGCCAGCCGCCCAACCGCACCCCAACCCGGCCGGTGTTGACGACCGTCACGCGCTCACGGTTGAGATACCGGTCATCGGCGCCCGGCGGGTTGAAGCGGATACGGGCGATCCTGAGGCGGTACACATTGACCCGCCCTGCGCGTTGAGTCGCGCGCAGGTGGCCTCGGTCGGCAGGGCGCACCACGCGGTAGTACGCGCGCACCGACTTCGACGGGTGCACCCGGAAGTTGAAGCGGCTGCGTGGCGACAGCCGCTGCCTCGCCGTCGTCTGCCAGCTGCCGTCGCGGTGGCGCTGCAGGATCACGACGGCTCCGGGGCGGACGGGGCGAAGTTTGCCGCGGACCCTCGTCGCCTGGCCCACCGGCATCGCCCCGCGTGCCAGCGCCGCGCGCAGGCGCGGACGCACCGCCACCGCGTGGGCCGTCGTCCTGCTGGCGACGGTGGTCGGCGAGCCAGGATGGCGCAGCCGATAGGCGGTGTGGCGGCGAGGCGCGACCCGCCATTGCACTTTGCCGTCGTTCGCCGTGCGCCGGCCGCTCACGACGGAGAACCCCTCGTCGCCGGCGGCCTTGGCAAGCAACTCGACACGCCGGGAGCTCATCGGGGTGTTCCTGCCGGCGCGAGTGAGCCGCCCGGTCACGGTCACCTGGCCGCCGAACAACACGGTGCGCCGCCATACCTTGACATGCAACGCGGTTGGCCGTGGAGCAGCGTCCGACGACGCCCGTGCCGGCTCGCCCTTGTCGACCGAGTTGCGGGCGCCGACCTTCGCGGTGCGGGTGGCTTGGCCTGCCTTGGCTGTCTGGGCCATGGCGGGGGTGGACGCCAGCGACGTCACCGTCGCGAGCGCGAGACAGCCCAGGGCTGCGCACGCCCGAGACCATGACGAGGACATGCGGGCACGTGCTGACACCATCAAGACTCCAAGGTTCGGGGGCGGCGGGCCGACGGCACACAATCCGCCCCGGTCTCCCCACTCAGGTGATGACTCAACCCCCCGCTAGGCAGGGACCGCTGCCACCGGGCAGCGCCGTAGCATCACGGCATGGACCTGGGCAGCCCTAACACACAGCGTGGGTTGGCGCTGGTGGTGGTGGCGCTGTTGCTGGTGTTCGCCAGCGTGGTAACCGCCCGCCGCCCGCGACAGCCGGTACCTGACCGCGACGGGTACTTCCAGCGGTGGCGGGACCTGCACGGCGGCTACGACCCCCGCACGGGCAACCCTTGGCTACGCGGCTGGCTGACCATGTCCTACGCGATCGCCCGGCCGCTGGCACGGCGCGGGATTCTTCCCGACATGCTGACGATCTGGAGCGTGTGGCTGGCGTTCGCGGTGTTCGTGCCCGCGGCGGCGGGTGGCTACTGGCCGATCCTGGCCGGCTGGACGTTGGTGCTCAGCGGCTTGGGCGACACCCTCGACGGGGCCGTCGCGGCGCTCACCGACCGGGCGACCAAGTGGGGGTACGTCCTGGATTCTGGCGTCGACCGGATCAACGACGTCATCTACCTGCTGGCCGTGGTCTCGGTCGGCGCGCCTGCCTGGTTGGCCGTCGTCTGCGGAGTGGCCTTCTTCTTGCTGGAGTACCTGCGGGCGCGCGCCGCCAACGCGGGGGGCGGCGAGATCGGCGCCGTCACGCTCGGCGAGCGGGCAAACCGCGTGATCCTGTGCTCGGCCTCGATCCACTTCGGCGGGGTCTTCGTGGACTCCGCCGAGCTGGTCGCTACCCTCGGCATGGCGGCGTTGACAGGCTTTTCGATTATCGGTCTCGGCCAGCTGGTGTATGCCGTGCACCGCCAGCTCGCCGGCCAGCCTTCCTGACGCCGGCGCTCTCCGTAACGCCGGCTCCGGGCTCAGGGGCCGGGCGCCGGGCTCCCCATGCCCACGCGCAGAAAGAAGGGTAGGTCACAATAGTGTGACCAACCCTTCTAATTGGCTGGTGCAGTCACGGAGTCGACGGTGGGGCGACGCGGTGAGGCCGGGGCTGTGCGGGTCAGGCCGGGCCGATGAGGTCGGCGACGATCTTGGCCGACAGCGCCACCAGGGGCAGCCCGCCGCCGGGATGGGAGGAGCCGCCGGCGAGGAACAGACCCGGAACCGGTGATCGGTTCGCCGGCCGCAGGAACGCCGCGCGGCGGCCGTTGGACGACGTGCCGTAGATCGCCCCGCCCACCGCGCGGGTGCGCCGCTGGAGGTCGGCCGGGGTCAGTGTCTCGCGGAACACAGAGCGGCCGCGGATGTCGAGGCCTCGCTCGGCCGCCATGTCCAGGAGCCGGTCGGCGTAGCGCTCGGCAAGCCCTGGCGCGTCCCAGTCGACCCCTCGTTCCGGCTCGTGGCGGGGGGCGTTGACGAGCACGAACCAGGCCTCGCAGTCCACGGGTGCGACCGAGGTGTCCCGCGGCACCGACACGTAGAGGGTGGGGTCGACGACCGGCCGCGGTGCGGGGCCGAAGATGTCGTCGAACTCGGCGTCGTAGCGGTCGGGGAACAACACGTTGTGATGCGCGATTCCGGGCGTCGTGCCACGGACGCCAAGGAGCACGACGAAGCCCGACAGCGACGCCGGTGCTCTTGCCAGCCGGCGCCGTGGCGCCGTCGCTGCCGGGACGGGCAGCAGATCGCGGTACATGTGCGCAGCGTCGGCGTTGGCGACCACCGCGTCGGCGGCGAGGCGCTCGCCGCCGGCCAGCCGCACGCCGGCGGTCCGGCCACCGGTCAGCTCGATGCTGGTCACGTCGGCGCCTGTGCGCACGACCGCCCCACGCTCGACCGCGCGGTCCCGGATCGCCTCGCCCAACCGGTACAACCCGCCGGGGACATACCACGCCCCGAATGCCTGCTCGGCGTAGGGCACGGCGGCCAGCGCCGCCGGGGCGAGGCGTGGGTCCGAGCCGGTGTACGTCGCGTAGCGGTCGAGGAACATCCGCAGACGCGGGTCACGCAGGTAGCGGCGGCTAAGGCCGCGCAAGGTCCGATGCGGTGCGATGGTGGCCAGGTCGCGCAGGCGCACGGCCTGGCGCAGCAGGTCGGCCGGTCCACCTAGCGGCCGGCGCAGGAACGGCCCCTCGACGGCGTCCCAGATCGTTTCCGCGCGCACCATGAATCGGTGCCAGTCGTCGCCGCTGCCCGGCGTGAGCGCCCCATCTAGGCGCCGCGCGAACTCCGCGAGATCGCCGGTGGCGTCCAGGCGAGTCCCGTCGGCGAAACGGTAACGGGCAATCGGCTCGACCGGTCGGAGGTCGAGCACAGTCTCCAGCGGCGCGCCGGTGTCGGCGAACAGCTCGGCGAAGACCTGCGGCATCGTCAGCAGCGACGGGCCGGTGTCGAAGCGAAAGCCGTCCCGCTCGAGCAGGCCGAGCTTGCCGCCCACCACCGTTGCCTGCTCGCAAATCGTGACCGCGTGCCCGGCGGTGGCAAGGCGCGCGGCCGCGGCCAGCCCACCGACCCCCGCGCCCACCACTACGACGCGGCTCAGGCGATCACCCGGCCCTTCCAGGTTGCCGTCCCGGCTCGGTGGTGCCGCAGGCTGCGCAGCGTCAGCCAGGCCAGGGCTGCCACCGACACGGGATGCGCCGGCGAATCCAGCAGCCGGCCGCCGGTGCGGTAGGCAGCCACCATCCGGCCGGCAACGCCGGCGAGGTAGCCGGCCGTGCCCGTCACCGCCAGGCTCGGGCGGCGCTGCAGTACGCCGGTCACGGCGGCCGCCGGCGGCAGCACGTACAGCCAGGTCAGCAACGCGGTCACCCCGACCGCCCCGCCGGTGGAGCCAAAGGCCGCCCACAGGCTCTTGGTGTAGCCGTCGCGCAGCTCGGGCCAGTCCTGGTACATCCGGCAGGTCGCGACGTCGGTCCCGTCGGCGACTGTCGCCCGGTAGCCGTGCGCCTTGAACCGGCGTGCCAAGGCCACGTCTTCGACGATCTCGCCGCGGACAGCCGCGTGACCGCCGGCGGCACGGTAGGCCGTCGCATGGCAGGCCAGCAGCTGGCCGTTGGCGGCGCACAGCGAGGGGGATCGGGAGCGCTCCGCTAGCCGCAGAGGCAGGAAGGTCAACCAGGACCACTGCAGCAGCGGCTGCAGCAGCCGCTCCGCGGCCGTTGCGACCAACTGACGCGGGTACGGCGACACCAGGTCGAGGCCGGCGCCGTCGAGCAACGCCACGGTGCGCGCGAGGCCGTCGGGGGCGACCACCACGTCGGCGTCGACGAAGAGCAGGACGTCACCGCCGGCTGCCTCGGCGAGCTGCTGGCAGGCGTGCGGCTTGCCGAGCCATCCGCGCGGCAGCGGCTGGCCTTCTAGCACCCGCACGCGCCGGTCATCGCCCGCGGCGTGGCGCACGACCTCGGCGGTCCCGTCCCTGGAGCCGTCGTCGAGGACCAGCAGCTCGAAATCCACCCCGCGCGACGCCAGCAGCGCCGACACGCACGGGCTTACCCGCTGCGCCTCGTCGCGGACCGGCAACAGCACGCTCAGCCGGCGCTGGGCCTGGCTACTGGTGGGCGGCACCAGGGCTGGCGGGCGGCGCAGCAGCCGGGCGTTGACCGCCGCGTGGATCGCCAGCGCGGCCGAAGCGAAGAACGCCGTCACCACCACCCGGCTCACCGGCTCACCGGCGCAACACGCGCAGCAGCAGCGCCACCACGATTCCCATGCCGACGCCGCCCAGCAGCGCCGACCCGGGCAACCCGAAGAAGGCGGCGTGCGCCAGCACCGACGAGGCATAGGTCCAGAGGTACAACGCGAAAGGCACCCGGTCGGCCGTGCGCACCGCCGCCCGCTGCGCGTCATCCACCACCCAGTAGCCGCGGGCCGGCACCCGCCCGAGCACCGCCATCATCGCCGTGGCGATGACGAACCAGGCGACAAAGTTCAGGATCGGGATGCCGAGCACCTCGGGTCCGCTGCCGCCCCGCCACAACCAGTGACCGGCGTCGACCATCTGCGGATCCAAGAACAGGTCCCACGACGCCAGCGCGGCTCCCGCGACCAACGGCGTCCACCAGCGGTCCCGCCCGATGCGCGCCCCGACCAGCAACGCCGGGTAGCCCATCATTGTCCACGCCAGTGGGATCACGACCGGCACACCAAGCAGCTTCACGCCGAGGCTGTCACCGTAGGTGTAGGCGCCGAATGGCACCCCGGTGGCCACACCGGCGGCCTCGACCAGCAGCCCGCCGCCGGCGGTCACCGCCACCAGCACGGCCGCGAATCGCCAGCCGCGCCAGACGGCGGCATGGCTGACCGACGCGGCGAAGAACAGCACCACGCTGATGACGGTGACTGTATCCCTGACGCTGCCCTGCACCAGGGGATAGAGGATCTGCGAGCAGACCGTCGCGGCACCAAGGACCACCGGGACGGCGCGCGGACCCTGGTCGGGGAGCGCAACGGCCCTCCGTTCGGCGGGGACCGTCACCGCCACCAGCGGCGCGCCTTGGTCCGGTCACCCAAGATGACGTTGGCCGCCGACCGCCCGCTGGCGCCGAACACCCCGCCGCCCGGATGGGTCGACGCACCGGTCAGGTACAGCCCGTCCAACGGCGTGCGGTAGCCGGCCAGCTCCGGCAATGGCCGCCAGGCGAACATCTGGTCCAGCGACATCTCGACGTGCATCACGTTGCCCCGCCGCAGCCCGAGCTCTCGCTCCAGGTCCAGCGGCGTCTGCACATGCATGCGCTCCACGCTGGCGGCGAAGCCGGGAGCGGCCGCGTCTACTGCCTCGACCAGTTTGGTGCCCTCGCGCTCGGCGATGGCGTCCCAGGTCTCGCCGTTGCTCAGCTCGTAGGGATGCCACTGGCCCCACACGGTCACGTTGTGCTTGCCGGGCGGTGCGATGGTGTCGTCGAACGCCGAGAAGGTCATCGCCAGCGCCGCTGGCTCCGAGGGTGGCAGGCCGGCGCTGAACTCGCCGTGGGCGCGGCGCAAAAAGTTGCGAGACGGCGCCAGCAGCTGCAGCGCTCGCCACGGCTGTTCGCCGCCGGCGCCGGGGTAGCGCGGGAGGGCGTTGGTGGCAAGCCGCACGACCATGCCGATGCCGTTGCCGACGCGGATCGTGCAGGCAACCCGCTGCGCGAACGCGGGCGGCAGGTCGTCGACCAGCTCGAACGCGGTGAGGACGTGGCAGCCGGCGAGGACCGTCGTCGCGGCGATCCGCTCGCCGGAGTCGGTGGCGATCCCGCGCGTCTTGCCGTCGCGGACGTAGATGCGCGCGCAGCCGTCGTTCAGTCGCAGGGTGCCGCCGAGGGCCTCGAAGCGGCGGGCAAGGGCCACCGACAGCATCCCGGAGCCGCCGACGGGATGCCCAGGAGGACATCGGTGCAGCAGGGCATTCCAGCCGACGAGGTCGGCGGTCGCGACCTCATGGGTCGGCGGTCCGGACTGCGCGCCCATCCATGCCAGCGCCGTCTTGAGGCGCTCGTCATCGAAGTGCTCGTCGAGCAGCGCGTCCCCGCTGGTCAGGAACTGCCGCGACAGCTCCATCCCGTCCAGGCCTGTGGATCGTCCCACCGACCACAGGTGACGGCCGAGGTTGGCACCGGTGGGCGGTGCCTGGAAGGCCTCAAAGATCCGGGTGTTGCGGTCCCCCCAGTCGTCGACGAACCGGTGGTAGGCCTCGGCGTCCTTGGCACCGCAGACCTTCTCGATCGAGGCGCAGGCGGCGTCGATGTTGCCCCAGAAGGTGATGGCCTCGTCACCGAACGGGGCGAAGCCCCACGGGTCGAGATCCTGATAGACCAGTCCCATGGCCGCGAGGTCGAGGTCTTCGACGATGCCGGTGTGGCGGACCATGATGTGGGCCGAGGAGCCGACATCCATCTGGTAGCCACCGAAGCGCTCGACGGTGGAGACCGCCCCGCCGGCGACCGCACGGCGCTCGACGACCTCGACGTCAAGGCCGGCGCGCGCCAGGTAGCAGGCGGCGACGAGGGCGTTGTGCCCCGCCCCCACGATGACGACGTCGCGCATGGCTGCCGAGTCTAGGTGGGGGCAGGTCAGCCGAGCGGATCGACGCCGTTGACCGTGCCCTCCCTGGCCAGCACGGCGAAGCGCGAGAACAGCTCCTCGGCGTACCAGCCCTCGTCGCGGGTGCGTCGAATAGCCTGACGGTGTGGGTCTCCGCCGTAGGCGTAGGCGGTCAGGTCGGCGGCAGAGTCCCACACGCTGAAGGTGGCCTGCAGGCCGACAGGGGCCTCGCCGATCCCGATGGCGTAGCGCAGGCCCGGCTGGCGGTGCAGGTCCGCCGACACCGGCGGGACCGCACGCCAGAAGGCGAGGCTGCGCGACGACCGGATCCGCGCGCGGGTGAGCACGGCGACACTGGCGCCCGCGGGCGGCTGAGTCCACAGCGCCGAGGCCAGCGGGTCACGCCCGGCCCAGCGGCCGCGCGACCGAACTGGAGCCAGCTCCGCCCGCCAGCGCTCGTCGGCGATCCCCGCCCAGGCTCGAGGCACCGGTGACCCCGCCTCGAAGGCATCCAGCGCGGCCGCGTCGTCCCAGACGCCGAACAGCCCCCAGCGGCGGGGGTCGGCGTCGCGCAAGGTGAACGTGCGCCCGCTGCCGGTTCCCAGCAGCTTGGAAAACCGCAGCCCTGGGGTCGAGGCGAGTGGGGCACGGTCCAAGCCCATCCGCAACAGCGCCCGTGCGACGCCTGCTCCCGAGACGCCGAACAGGTGCAGGGTCGCCACCGGCGCGCCGTCGTACCGCACGACCGGACAGTACCCCTTCGTGCTTGCCCGCAGCGTCAGACAAGGCACCCGTTGTCGAAGCTGGAGGTCAGACATCGACCTCGGCGTACTTGCCACAGGGATCGACCCGGTCCCGGATGTCCCGGCAGACCCGGAAACGCCACGCGTCGATCCCCATGGCGTCCACGTCAACGGTGCCACGGTAGTGGTCGGTGACGGGGTAGCCCGGCGAGACGTTCTCGGTCGAGTGGCAGGCACAGCGAGCCCGATCAGTCGAGCAGGTCGCCGGTGCGCACGACGGTGGCGAACTCCTCGTCGAGGTTGGTGGCGGTGACGTGCGCCAGCAGGTCGGCGGGGACGGTTTGGCCGTCGGGGCCTCGCCGGTCGAACGTATGCGTCGCGTCGAGGGCGAACAGGACGCGGTAGCCGAGGTTGCCCCCGACGCGCGCGGTGGTCTCACAGCAGTGGTTGGTGGTGATGCCGCAGATCACCAGGCCGTCGAGTTGACGGGTGCGCAGCCAGGCGTCGAGATCAGGGGTCGCGTGGAAGCACGAGTTGACCGTCTTGCTCAGCAGCAGGTCTGGAATACCCGTGATGATCGGTTTGAAGTCGTTGCCCGGTTGTCCGGCCCGCAGCGGTGAACCGGGCTCGGCGGAGTCGTGGCGGGCGAAGATGACGGGTCGTTGGGCCGCACGCCATGATCCGAGCAAGCTGGCGATATTGCTCTCGCAGGCCGGGTTGTTGCGCCTGCCCCAGTAGCCGGCGTCGTCGAAGCCGCGCTGAACATCGACCACGAGCAACGCCAAGCGGTCCAGATCGGGCAGCGTCACCGCGCAACACTAACAACTCATAGCGAGTCGGGGAGACGGCGGCGGCCCATGAACCCGGTCGCTGCGGGGTGATACCAGCCGAGGCGAGTCTCGCCTTCCAGCCAGCACAGCAACACCGGCTCACCGTCGAGTTCGCTGGGCAGGTCGATGATCAGCGGGGCGACCCCCTTCAACTGGATGCCCCGTGCCGCGAACCAGTCGATGCGTTCCTGGAGGTGGGCCTCCAGGGCCTTCACCTCGGGCAGGCCGCCGGCTGGTTGGATCCCGCTGCGCAACGCCGCCGAGGCGTCGGCCAGGTCGGCGCGCAGAGCCACGATGCGGTCCGCGTTCGCCCGCAGGGTGGGTAGGAGGTCGCGGGCCTCGGCCAGGGTGAAGTGCGGTTGCATCGAGCCCGCGGTCACCTCTCGCCGCCGTCGCTGCCTCGCGCCTCGAGCCGGCGCACCAGCGTCACCGGCGCGACGCAGCGGTAGGCCTCCTCGACCACGCCGGCGACCTCGTCCCAGTCCACCGCGGTGTCCAGCCGCAGCCCGATCCAGCCGCGGTGACCGACGTACGCAGGCCGGAAGAAGCGCTCTGGGTCCGACCGGATCATCTCCTCCTGCACGCCGGGCGGCGCGGCGCACATGAGCGCGAGGCAGCCGTCACCGTGGTGGTCATCGGTCAGGTAACACAGCGTCCGCTTGCCCCGGATGAAGAACGTGACCGCCCCATGACTGACCCGTTCGCTGATCTCGGGCATGCCCGCGCAGATTTGCCGGAGGCGGTCGGTCGCCGACGCCACGTCGGTGGCGGTGTAAGGCAGCTGATCGCGAGGAGTCGGCTCCATGTCAGGCGGCGTGGTTGAGGAGCGCCTCGACCTGGGCCCGTGTGGGCAGACCGGGCTCGGCCCCGCGGATGGTGGCGGCGTGGGCGCCAGCGGCGCACGCGAAGCCGACGGCCTCGGCGTAACCCGCGCCCTCGGCGAGGGCGACCGCCAGGGCGGCGCAGAAGCTGTCGCCCGCGCCGGTCGTGTCCACAGCCCGCACCTGTGGAGGTCGCCCGCTGCCACAGTCCGTGCCGTCGCACCAGGCCGCTCCGGCGGCGCCGAGTGTCACCACGCAGCTGCGCTCCTCAGTGCCCAGCGCACGCGCCATGGCGGCGCCGTCGCTGCGATCGGGTTGTGCTGGGCCGTCGGCGAGCAACGCTGCAGCCTCCACCTCGTTGGGGCAGATGACGCTGGCGGTGGCCAGCAGCGCCGGGGTGACGTCGTGGATGGGCGCGGGGTTACAGACAACGATCCCGCCCCGCCTGCGGATGGCGCCGCCGGCCCGCTCCGACGCGGCCGGCGTCACCTCGCCCTGCAGCAGCAGCACGTCGCAGTCCGGCAGGTCGGCGCAGTGGGCGGGTGGCAGCTGGCGGTTGGCACCGGGATGCTGCACGAACCCGACCTCGCCGTCGGGGGTGATCAGCGGCACAGCGACCGCGGTGCTGACGCCACGCAGCCGCACCACCCGCCCGGCGTCGATGCCCTCGCGCTCAAGGGCTGCGAGGAAGCCGTCGCCGTAGGGATCATGGCCCACGGCGCCGACCATCGTTACCTCGGCCCCGAGCCGCGCCAAGGCCACGGCCTGGTTGTAGCCCTTGCCGCCGCGGAAGGTGCCGAACTCGTCGGCAATGATGACCTCGCCAGGGCCGGGTCGTTGCGGAATCTGGAACGCCAGATCCTGCACCAAGGATCCCACCACCAGCGCGCGCACCATTGTTTTGCTCCTCGGTCCTGGTGCGCGCGAGCTTTGCGTCAGCGCAGCGGTGCGCCGTTCTCCATGTCGAAGAAGTGCAGGTTCTCGGTCTTGAACGCCACGTCGATCTTCTGTCCCACCTTGGGTGCGTTGCGCGGTTCCATACGGGCGGTGAAGATCTGTCCGCCGGACTCGGCGGCGCGTTGCATCTCGGCGAACGCCTCGGCGTCGTCGACGGCCTCTCGCATGTCCTCGGTGACGATGGGGGGCGCGCTCATGCCGAAGTGGACGATGAGCTCGGAGCCCAGGGCCTCGACCAGCGTCACGTTGCGCTGCGGTAGCTGCAGGTCGTCGGGCACCGACCCGTCCGGGCGGAAGAAGTGCTCGGGCCGCATGCCGACGGCCACCTTCTTGCCGATGTAGTCGCGGACCCTGGGGTAACGGTCGATCGCCTCGTCGGGCACCCGCAGGGCGACGGTGGTTCCCATCTTGAGGGCGACCCCTCCGCTATCGCTGTGTTCCAGCGTCCCCTCGGCGAGGTTCATGGCGGGCGAGCCGATGAAGCCGGCGACGAACAGGTTGTCCGGGTTGTCGTACAGCTCCTGAGGACTGTCCACCTGCATCAGCTCACCACGCTTGAGCACCGCGACGCGGTCACCCATCGTCATGGCCTCCACCTGGTCGTGGGTTACGTACAGCGTGGTGACGCCCATGCGGGTCTGCAGCTCGGCGATCTCCGCGCGCATCTGCACGCGCAGCTTGGCGTCGAGGTTGGACAGCGGCTCGTCCATCAGGAACGCCTTGGGCTCCCGCACGATCGCGCGGCCCATCGCCACGCGCTGACGCTGTCCACCGGACAGCGCCTTGGGCTTGCGGTCCAGGTACTCGGTGAGGCCGAGGAGCTCGCCGGCCTCCCGGACCCGCTTGTTGATCTCGTCCTTTGGCACCTTGGCCAGCTTGAGTGCGAAGCCCATGTTGTCGGCGACCGACATGTGGGGGTACAGCGCGTAGCTCTGGAACACCATCGCGATGTCGCGTTCCTTGGGCGTCATGTTGTTGACGACCTGATCGCCGATGATCATCTTGCCGTCGGAGATCTCCTCGAGTCCGGCGACCATCCGCAGGGCCGTGGACTTCCCGCAACCCGAGGGCCCGACCAGGATGACGAACTCACCGTCCTCGATGTCCAGCGTCAGGTCCTTGACGGCCTCGGTGCCGTCGGGGTAGCGCTTGTACACTCCGTCGAACTGCAGCTTGGCCATCTTGCTCCCTCGCGTCGCCCGGCGTTCCGGGGGGTTTCCTGCGCTCCTCGCGGGCAGCGTAACCCCGACCGCAAGGGTTCGGCAGCATGATCCCCCTGTTCCTGCTGGTCAACCTACTCCTGATGCTCACTGCTGGTGGTGGGTTCCGTTGGCTGCTCCGGCTGAGCTACCTGCGCGACCTCGGCGCGCAGCGCCTCCAATTCGGTCGTCAACCGTCCCAGCTCTCGCGTCAGGTCGCGCTCGGTAACCAACTGCGCAACGGCCAGTCGCACCGAGGTGATCTCGCGGGCGAGAAACTCGGTGTCGGCCAGCGTCCTGGCGGTGACCTCCCGGTCGCCTTCGACCTGCGCCCGGTCACGTTCGGCCTGGCGGTTCTGCGCCAGCAGGATCAGGGGTGCGGCGTAGCTGGCCTGGGTGGAGAAGAACAGGTTGAGCAGGATGAACGGATACGGATCCCAACGCAGTCGCACCGCCACGACGTTGACGATGATCCAGACGATTACCACGATGGTCTGGGCGACGAGGTAGCGGGCGGTGCCCAGAAACTGCGCGATGGCTTCCGAGAAGCGTCCGAAGGCGTCGGGGTCGTAGTGGACACCGAAGCGGGTGCCACCACGCGGACGGGTCAGGTCGCTTGGTCGCCGGCTCACCGGTGGGCCCGCCAGTCGGTGGGCAGCACCCGGTCGAGCACGTCGTCGACAGTGACCGCGCCCACCAGCCGGCCCGCCGCGTCGACCACGGGCAGCGCCAGCAGGTTGTAGGCGGCGAGTGTCTCGGCGACCTGCAACTCGTCCAGATCAGGCGCCACCGGCTCTGGCTGGGAGTCCACGCAGTCGATGACGCGCACGCTGGGCGGCTCGCGCAGCAGGCGCTGGATGTGACAGACGCCGCGGAACCTCCCGGTGGGCGTCTCCAACGGCGGGTCCACCACGAACAGCTGTGACGCCAGGGCAGGGGTCAGGTCGGGTTCCCGCAGCAGCGCCAGCGCCTCAGCGACGGTGGCCTGCGACGGCAGCAGGACCGGTTCGGGGGTCATCAGCCCGCCGGCGGTGTTGTTGGCGTAGCGCAGCAGGCGCCGCAAGGGGGCGGCCTCGTCGGGCTCCATGGCGGCCAGCAGCTCACCGCGCCGCCCGCGCTCCAGCTCACCGAGCAGGTCCGCCGCGTCGTCGGGTTCCATCGCCTCCAAGACGTCGGCGGCGCGCTCCAAGCCGAGCTCGTCGAGCAGCTCGGCCTGCACCTCCTCGGGCAGCTCCTCCATGACCTCGGCGAGCTGATCGTCGTCCAGCGTCGCCGCCGCGGTGGTGCGCTCTGGCGCCGGCAGGTCCTGCAGCTGCTCGGCGATGTCGCGTGGGTGCAGGTCACGCAGGTCGCCGTAGACGTCCGAGCCCTTGGCGAACAGCGGGCGGACCTGCTCCCACGGTTCGGTGCGACGGTCACGACGCCGCCCGCCGAGCAGGCGCCGGCCGGGTGGCACCAAGTCGACGACGGCCACCTCCCAGCCCCGCAGCCGGCCACTGGCCGCCCGGATGCCGACGTCGTTGACAACGCGGTCGCCACCGGGCACGGGCCGGTCGATCAGGTCGTGCAGCAGCGATACCTCGGAGGGTCGTGGCACGAAGCGGCGCAGGTTCAGATCAGAGGAACGCAAGCGCAGGCCGTCGGGGTCCAACGACACGACGCGGCCCGCGGAGACGAAGATGCGGCGGCCAGGCACGGCGATGACGAACCCGATGACCGGCGGCCCGTGCCCACCGATCGGGCCGCCGACAATGACGTCGTCGACGCGGCCGAGGGTGGCTCCGTCGGGGTCGAGGACTCCAAGCCGCGCGATGCGGGAGGCGTAGATGATTGCGGCCATAGCTGCACGATAGGTCAAGGTTGCGCGCTACCGGCCGAAGGGTGCGTTGACGACGTTGTGCCGACGGCTGCACACTTGCGGGTGCCGCCGGCGGTGAGCCGCCGGAGGCGGGCCAAACGTCCGGTATGTACCGGGTCATGCGTGCCGGTACTATGGTGACGCTCGGTGATGACAGGGGTGCGCTGTGATGATTGTTGGGTTCGGTCGCCGCTTCGGCGGTCTGCTTGCGGGCGCAGTGATCCTGGCCACGGCAGCAGGTGCTCCCGCCGCCACGGCGTCGCCGTTCGTCACCGGGGCCGCGCCTGTCGTCACGCCTGCTCCGCCGGTCACCGGAGCGGCGCCTGTTGTCACCCCGGCTTCGCCGGTCGCGTCCGGCGCCAGCGCCGTTGCCGCCAGACGGTTCCGAGCGGCTGTCATTCCCGGTGAGGTGCTGGTGCGCTTCGACGAGGCCGCGAGCCGCGAGCCGCCGGTGCTGAGCCGGGTGAGCGCCACGGTCGGCGCCACGGTGATCGGTCGCCCCTTGCGCGGCGTCACGCGGCTTGCCGTACCGCGCGGCCAGGAGTTGTCGGTGGCCCGTCGTCTGCAAGCCGCCCCCGCCGTCGCCTACGCCGAGCCCAACTACCGCCGGGAGGCCTTCGCGGAGGAGGGCTGGGGGGTGCGCGCCGTCAAGGCCGACCAGGTCTGGGACTCCACGCCGGCACGCCAGGGCGTCACCGGGGCCGGCGTGCGCGTCGCGGTCCTGGACTCCGGTGTGCAGCGCGATCAGGGACAGCTGGCACCTCGGGTCACGCCCGGAAAGGTCTTCGGCCGCTACGGCGACGACACCGACAACTGCGGCCATGGCACCGCCGTCGCGGGCGTGGTCGCCGCGGCGCGCAACGATGGCGTCCCCGTGGCCGGTGTGGCGCCACAGGCCACGATCGTGCGCGGCAAGGTCTTGGAAAGCGACCCGCGTTTCGAGGGCTGCGGTGGCAGCGACACCACCATCGCTGCTGGCATTCGCTGGGCCGCTGGCCGCGCCGAGGCCGACATCATCAACATGTCGCTGGGCGGGCCCGGCTACTCCGCCACCTTGTGCGACGCCGTGGCAGCGGCCGCGCGGTCGGGCGTCCTGGTTGTGGTGGCCTCGGGCAACGCCGGCGACCGCGCCCCGAACTACCCGGCGGCCTGCCCTGGCGCGGTCTCGGTCGGCGCGCTGCGGCGCTCGTCGAGCGGCCTGCGGCCGGCCGAGTTCTCCTCCTTCGGCAAGGTCGACATCGCCGCTCCAGGCAAGGCCATACCAGTGCTGGGTGCCAGGTCGGTGTCCCCGGCCATCTACTCCGACTGCCCGGACCCCGGCTTCCGCCGCTGCCTGACCGGCACGTCGTTCTCGGCACCGCATGTGGCCGGTCTGGCGGCGCTGCTGTTCGAGCAGCACGCCGGACAACTGCGCGCGGCCCCACCGGCGGGGCGGCTACGGATGCTCCGCCAATGGCTGCTGGGTACAGCCCGCGAGGTCGGCGGCACGGGCGCCGGGGTGGACCTGCGCACGGGTCACGGGCTGCCCACCGCGCCGGCGGCTGCGGCGGCCAGCGTCGATCCCGACCGGCTGCTGGCCACCTGGCGGACGTCCACGCGCGTGATCGCGCCAACTCGTGATCTGCTCAGCGAACGCACTTCGGCTCCGCTAGCTGCCGTGCTCACCGACGGTACGGGACGACCCGTCGAGGGCGCCCGGGTCGTCTTCGAGTCGCCGGCACGCGGTTCGGCGACCCCAAGCGCCGCCGACACCGGCGGCCGTGGCGAGGCGCGCACGGCGTTGCGCTCGACGCGTGGTGGGTCGATCGTGGCGGTGACGATGGGTTACCTCGACGACGGCACCACCCGCCGGCTGCCACTGCACTTGTACGTGCTGGCGCGCGACGACAACGTGCGGGGCGTGGCCGGCAGGCCGTCGCAGTACGCCGACGAGGTCGACCCCGTCCTGGACGTCGACGACGTGCTCCGCTTCCACCTGCGCGACGGTGAGACGCTGCGCGCCCGGGTCCGGGGTGTCAGCGCTGTGTCGGAGTACGTCGAGCTGTTCGGCTTCGGGCCTTCCACCACCGACGTCACCGACTTCTCGCAGCCGATCCTGCGTGAGGACACCCTGGAGGCCGACTACAACCCGCGCTCCTTCGTCTTCACGGCTCGCAGCACCGCCGTGCGCTACCTGGACATCTTCGGTGACGGCAGCTACCGGCTGACGCGGTCGATCGAGTCTCCCGGCGCCATCGCCGCCTTCTCGGCGAACCCGGCGCGCTTCACACCCAATGGTGATGGCCGG
>Ga0136616_10000479_pt1 | contig 18895 bp, 19 predicted proteins | sample AntDrymUQ2992106_2_FD_106648 | JGI IMG/M metagenome (GOLD analysis project Ga0136616, IMG submission 106648) | Polar desert sand microbial communities from Dry Valleys, Antarctica - metaG UQ299 (21.06) | ecosystem: Environmental > Terrestrial > Soil > Desert | place: Antarctica: Dry Valley...
GCACCTCGACCCGGACGGCGACATCCACGCCACCGCCGCCTACCGCCGGCACCTCGCCGGCGCCCTCACCACGCGGGCGCTGCGAGCCGCGTTGCAACCTGCCCTTGGCGAGGCACCCGACCAGGCGGTCGCATGACACCGACGACCGAGCTCACGCACGCGGTGCGGGTCCGCGTGAACGGTGTCCCGTACGAGGCGGCGGTGCCCCCGCGACGCCTGCTGTCGGACTTCTTGCGGCACGACCTGGGCCTGACGGGGACGCACGTGGGCTGCGAGCACGGCGTGTGCGGCTGCTGCACCGTGCTGCTCGACGGTGCACCGGTCCGGTCCTGCCTGCTCCTCGCGGTCACCGTGGCCGGGCACGAGCTCACGACCGTCGAGGGCTGCACGGAATCTGACGGCTCGCTCGGCCCCGTTCAGCAGGCGTTCCGGGAGTGCCATGGGTTACAGTGCGGCTTCTGCACGCCCGGCTTCGTCACCACCATCACTGCGTTCCTCGCGGCCAACCCCGAACCGACCGAGGACGAGGCGGTCGGAGTGATCGCCGGGAACCTGTGCCGCTGCACCGGCTACCAGAACATCGTCCGGTCCGTGCTCCGCGCTGCCGAGCTCACCCGCGACCGCAACCGCTCGCCTGACCGGGAGGACGCGTGACCACCCGGTCGGTCGGCTCGCGCGTGCTCCGGCTCGAGGACCCGAGACTGCTCACCGGCAAGGGCCGCTACATCGACGACGTCGGCCGCGGCGCGCTCGAGGCGTCGTTCGTGCGCAGCCCGTACGCGCACGCGCGGGTCACCGACCTCGACGTGAGCGGCGCGCTCGACATCGACGGCGTCGTCGCGGTGTACACGTACGAAGACCTGGGCGGACGGATGGCCGACCCGCTGCCGCTGCTCCTCCCGCACCCGGCCCTGACCCACGCCCGGACCGCGTTCCCGCTTGCCCGCGACGAGGTGAACCACGTAGGCGAGGCGGTCGTGATGGTGGTCGCGGCGAGCCGCTACGCGGCCGAGGACGCGTGCGACCGGATCCGGGTCACCTACGAGCAGCTCCCGCCGGTGGTCGGGATCGCCGCTGCCCGCGCGGCGGACCGGCTCGTGCACGACGACGTACCGGGCAACGTCGCGGCGCAGCTGGTCCAGGAGGTCGGCGACGCGCGAGCGGCGATCGCATCGGCGCCGCACCGGCTCGTCCTCGACCTGGAGGTCGAGCGCAGCGCCTCGATGCCGCTCGAGGGCAAGGGCGTGCACGCGAGGTGGGACCCCGACGACGACAGCCTGCGGGTCCACACGTCGACCCAGGCCTCGACGTCGGTCCGGGCCGCGGTCGCGGCCAAGCTCGGCCTGCCGGTGTCCAAGGTCGAGGTGGTGACGCCGGACGTCGGTGGCGGCTTCGGCGTCAAGATCGTCCACCCTTGGCCGGAGGAGCTCCTGGTCCCGTGGGCGGCACGCGCGCTCGGCCAGCCGGTGCGGTGGACCGAGGATCGGCGGGAGCACTTCATCTCGTCCGCGCACGAGCGCGGGCAGGTGCACCACGTCGAGGTCGGCTTCGACGAGGACGGGGTGCTCCTCGGGCTCGACGTCACGTTCTGGCACGACAACGGGGCGTACGCGCCGTACGGCATCGTCGTGCCGATCATCACCTCGACCCAGCTGCTCGGGCCGTACAAGCCAGGTGCGTACCGCGTCGAGTTCACATCTCTCTACACGAACACCGTGATCGTCACTCCGTACCGCGGCGCCGGCCGGCCGCAGGCGTGCTTCGTGATGGAGCGCACCATGGATGCGATCGCGGCCGAGCTCGGGCTGGACCGCGCCGAGGTCCGGCTGCGCAACTTCATCCGTCCCGACGAGATGCCCTACGACCACCAGATGATCTTCCAGGATGGTCGCCCGCTCATCTACGACTCGGGGGACTTCCCGGCGACCCTCGCCCAGCTGCGCAAGCTGGTCGGGTGGGACGACTTCGCCGCGTACCAGGAGGCGGCGCGGGCCGATGGACGTCAGGTCGGGATCGGCCTCGCCTGCTACGTCGAAGGGACCGGGGTAGGCCCGTACGAGGGCGGTCACGTGCAGGTGCAGACCACCGGCCGCGTCGACGTGGCGACCGGGCTGACCAGCCAGGGCCAGGGCCACCAAACGATGCTGGCTCAGATCGTCGCGGACGAGCTGGGAGTGGCGGTCGACCAGGTGCACGTGACCACGGGGGACACGCGTCGGTTCGGGTATGCCGTCGGGACGTTCGCGTCCAGGACCGCGGTCATGAGCGGCAGTGCCGTCGCGCTGGCGGCGCGGAAGGTGCGGGAGAAGGCGCTGCGGATCGCCGCCGACGCGCTCGAGGCCGACCCGGGCGACCTCGAGATCACCGACGGCGTGGTGCACGTCAGAGGCAACCCGTCGGCGGCGGTTGCGCTGTCTACCGTCGCCGTCCTGTCGAACCCGCTGCGCTATGCGTTCGACGAGGAGTCCAAGCAGGCGACCCAGTTCGCCGGTGCCGACCTGTCCAAGCCACCGGTCGCCGAGGACGACGAGCCCGGCCTCGAGGGCACCGACTACCACTCGCCGATGCAGTCGACGTTCGCGAACGGGATGCACGCCGTGGTGGTCGAGACTGATCCGGCCACTGCCGAGATCAAGATCTTGCGCTACTGCGTGGTGCACGACTGCGGAACGTTGATCAACCCGATGATCGTCGAGGGACAGATCCACGGCGGGGTGGCGCAGGGAGTCGGCGGTGCGCTGTACGAACGCATGGTCTACGACGAGGCGGGGCAGCTGCTCAACGCCTCGTTCATGGACTTCCTGATGCCGTACGTGACGGAGGTCCCGAAGGTCGAGATCGACCACCTGGAGACGCCGTCACCGCTCAATCCGCTCGGTGTCAAAGGCGCCGGCGAGGCGGGCGTCATCCCCGGGATGGCCGTGATCGCGGCCGCGGTCGAGGATGCCGAGGGGTTCCCGATTACGCGGATGCCGATCTCGCCGAGCGAGCTGTTCGAGCTGCGCCGGCTGCACGGGCGGGACCGCGTCGACGAGGCACGAGGAGACCGATGAAGATCACTGGTGAGGCCACCGTCGCTGCGCCCGTCGAGCGGGTGTGGTGGGCGCTCAACGACCCGTCCGTCCTGGTGCGGACGATCCCCGGGTGCCAGCAGCTCGAGGAGACCGGGCCGGACGCGTACCGGATGACCGTCACGGCCGGGGTGGCTGCGATCAAGGGCACCTACGACGGTGAGGTCCGGATCACCGACCAGCAGGAGCCCGAGCGGTTCGTGCTGCACGCCGCTGGGGCCGGGGCGCCTGGCACCGTGAGCGCCGATGTCGTGGTCCGGCTCGAAGCGGTCGGCGACGGGACGCACCTCACGTACGACGCCGACGCGGTCGTCGGCGGCGTGCTGGGCGGAGTGGGCCAGCGCATGATCGCCAGCGTCGCCCGGAAGACGGCGGACGAGTTCTTCGGCAATGTCGAGGACGTGCTCACCGGCCGTGCGCCGGCTGGTGCCGCGGCCATGGCCGAGCTCCGGCCGGACCCGGACGGCGGCCCTCGCGTCTTCACCGCACCCGCCCGGGCTCCCGGGTTCGGGGCCCCTGCCGCCGGGCTCGGCGTGGCCCTCGGTGCCGCGGCGGCGCTGGCCGGCGTCGCCCTGGGTTGGCTGATCGGCCGCAGGTCGCGATGAGGCATCCCGCATGCGTCCGCTGACCGCAGCGGCGGTCCAGATCGCGCCGACACCCGGGCCGCTGACGGCCGAGTCGATCAAGGCCAATCTCGGCCGCTGCGTCGAGTACGTGGAGCGCTGCGTCGAGGCGTCCGGCGCCGACCTGGTCGTCCTGCCCGAGACCGCCACGACGGGCTTCACCCCCGGTGTCGGCGCGGACGATCTCTGGGACCTCGTGTCGACGATCCCCGGACCGGTCACCGAGCCGGTGCAGGACGTCGCCCGTCGCCTGGGCGTCCACGTCGTGCTCGGCACGTACGAACGAGGCCCAGCACGCGGCGTGGTCTACAACGCAGCCGTCCTCATCGACCCGGCCGGTGAGATCACCGGCGTCTACCGCAAGACCCACCCGTTCTGCACGGAGCTGGCGACCCGGGGCGGCTGGGTCACGCCGGGCGACGAGGCGATCGTCGTGGAGACCGCGCTCGGCCGGATCGGCTTGATCATCTGCTTCGACGGCGACTTCCCCGAGCTGGTCAGGATCGAGGCGGTGCTCGGCGCGGAGATCGTGTGCCGCCCGTCCGCGCTGCTGCGCTCGGCCGACCTCTGGGAGCTCACGAACCGCGCACGGGCGTATGACAACCACGTGTACGTGATCGGCGCGAACGCCACCGGCACGGACCCGGCCGGCGTCCACTACTTCGGCAACTCCATGATCGTCACGCCGATCGCGGAGGTGGTCGCCCGGGCCGCGACGCACGAGTGCTGGGTCACCGCGCGCCTCGACCCGGACGCGGCACTCGGCTCACTCACGCCGGGGTCGAGTGTCCCGCAGGTGTTCGACCACCTCGCCGACCGCAATCTCGACCTGATCCGCCGCCATGCCGAGGACATCGTCCGCCCGGCCGCCACCGGGTTCCGGCACTCGTCGCCACCGGACCGCCGGGCCGAGGCCGACCAGGACCGTCCCTGATCTGGCTGCTCCCCACTCGCCGGTCAGCGCGTGGACGGGCGCTGGAGCTCCCACTCCTCACGGTCGATCGCGTACTCGACGTCGCCGTGCTCGTCGCCGGGGATTCGGTCTGGCCAGTCCGCGTGGAACTCGCGGACCAGCCGGAGACCACACCTCTCCATGACCCGCCGCGACGCCGTGTGCACAGTCATGGTCTCGGCCAGGACCCGTCGGACGCCGGGCTGGGCGAAAGCCTTGTCGATCAACGCTCGGCCGCCCTCGGTCGCGTAGCCCTGGCCCCAAGCTGATCGCCGGAGCCGGTATCCGAGCTCCGGCTCGGTGGTCTCGTGCCCCTCGCCAGGGCGCAGGTGGAACCAACCGAGGAACTCCCCGGTGGTCTTGACCTCGACCGCCCAGAACCCCATGCCCGTCGACTCGTCGTAGAACCTGAGCATGTGCGGCAGGACCACCTGCTGGATCTCGTCACGCGACGTCGGCCGCCCGCCGGTGATGAAGTGCATCACCTCGGGATCGGCGTCGAGCTCGACCAGGTTGTCCACGTCGTCGGCAGTGAACTCACGCAGCACGAGTCGCTCGGTCTCCAGATAGATGTCCACCTCGTCATCATCGCGGTCCTCGAACGCTGCTCGGATCAGGCGATGAACCGGACGGCTCGACCCGAGGCCAACCGGGAACGCCCGCGTCCGCAGGAGAGGGGTGCCTATGCAGTTTGCATGCAGGGGCATGCGAACCGCCGATAGGGTTCGGTCATGGCGAAGACGCTGCAGGTGCGCAACGTGCCGGACGCGGTGCACCGAGCCGTACGCGATCGGGCCCGAGCCGCCGGGATGAGCGTGTCGGAGTATCTGCTCGGGCGGGTTCAGGCCGACCTCGAACGGCCCCCGCTCGACGAGCTGTTCGCCCGCGCTGCTCGCCGGCGGTCGCGGGTGAGTCTGGCCATGGCGAGCGAGGCGGTCCGCGCGGGACGCGACGCGCGTTCGTGATCGTCGTCGACGCGTCCGTCCTCGTGACCGCGCTCACCGACGGGGGAGCCGAGGGCGCGCTGTCCCGCAACGCACTCGCATCCAGCGGGTCGCTGCATGCACCACACCTCCTCGACGTCGAGGTGACTGCGGCGCTGCGCGGTTTCGCGCTGGGGAATCGGATCGACGCATCCGACGCGGCGACGGCGATCGCAGATCTGGTGGGATACCCGATCGCCCGCTACGACCATGCCCCGCTGCTCGAGCGCACCTTCGAGCTCAGGGACGTCCTGACGACCTACGACGCGATGTACGTCGCGCTCGCCGAGCTGCTCGAGACCTACGTGCTGACCGGCGATCGCCGCATGGCGCGGGCCGTCGCGTCTCCCGACCTCGTCCGGGTGCTCGAACCGTGACCGACCGGAGACGAGTCAGGGTCGGGATCGACACGGGCGGGACGTTCACCGACGTGGTGGCGCTCGACACCGGGTCGGGCGAGCTGGTCACCACGAAGACGCCGTCGACGCCGGCAGACCCGGCCGAGGGGTTCATGGCCGGCGTGGCGAAGGTGCTCGCTCGGCTCGGCTGCGACGGTGATGCCCTGGTGTCGGTGTCGCACGGGACGACGGTGGCGACGAACCAGCTGCTCGAGGGCAAGGTCGGCCGGCTCGGGTTCGTCACCACTGAGGGCTACGAGTTCGTGCTCGAGATCGCGCGGCAGTCCGTGCCCGACGGGTACGGCAACTCCTACTTCTGGGTGAAGCCCGACCGGATCGTGCCGATCGACCGGGTCCGCGCGGTCGGCGGTCGCGTCGACGTCACCGGTGCCGAGATCCGACCGTTCGACGAGGCGGCGGCGGTCCGGGCCGCCCGCTGGTTCCGCGACCAGGCCGTCGACACCGTCGGGGTCTGCTTCCTCCACTCGTACGCGAACGACGCCCACGAGCTGCGCATGCGCGCGGTGCTCGAGCAGGAGCACCCGGCGTGCGTCGTGTCGATCTCTTCCGAGGTGCTGCGCGAGTACCGCGAGTACGAGCGGAGCGTCACCACACTGGTCGACGCGGCCGTGAAGCCGCGGCTGGCGGCGTACGTCGAGCGGATCCGCAGCCGCCTGGACGAGGTGGCCGAGGACGTGCCGTTCTACGTGATGAAGAGCAACGGCGGTGTGCTGTCGGGAGCCGAGGTGGTGCGGCAACCGATCACGACTGTGCTCTCCGGGCCGGCGGCCGGCGCCCTCGGCGCGGCCGTCGTGGCTGGACGGGCTGGGTTCGGCTCGGTGCTCACACTTGACGGTGGCGGCACCTCGACGGACGTCTCGGTGGTGCTCGACGGGCGGCCGACGCTGACGACCGAGGGCACCGTCGGCGCGTACCCCTCGAAGATCCCGATGATCGACATCGTGACCGTCGGAGCCGGCGGCGGATCGATCGCCAGCCGTTCACCGGAAGGGACGCTCAAGGTCGGACCGCAGTCCGCGGGCGCGGAACCGGGCCCGCTCTGCTACGGCCGTGGCGGCACCGCGCCGACCGTGACCGACGCTCACCTGGTGCTCGGGCGGATCCCGCCTCATCTTCTCGGCGGCGAGATCCCGCTCGACGTCGACGCCGCGCGGACGGGACTGGCCACGCTGGCCGACTCGCTCGGGCTCGACCTCGAGCGGCTCGCCACCGGCATCCTGGAGATCAGCGCATGGAACCAGGCGAACGCGATCCGGCAGGTCACCGTCCGGCGCGGGCTCGACGTCCGCGAGCTCGCGATGGTGGCGTTCGGGGGCTCCGGCCCGCTGCAGGTCTGCCGCTTGATCGACATCCTCGCGCTGCCGGCCGTGGTCGTGCCGCCGGACCCGGGCAACCTCTCGGCGTACGGCCTGCTGACCGTTGACGTGCGCAACGACGACGTGCAGACGGCGGTCCAGCGTGACCGCGAGCTCGATCTCGAGCGGGTCGCGACGGCGTACGCCGCACTCGAGCGACGATCGGCTGGTGCGCTCGCGGTGGAGGGCTTCGGCGCGAGTGATCACCAGCTGGTGCGGAGTGCGGACCTGCGGTACGACGGCCAGGCGTACGAGGTGCGGGTGGACGCGCCAGCCGGCGCCGTCGACCGCCCGTTCCAGGCGTCGGTGGTCGAGGCGTTCCATGCCGCGCACGAGCGGCTGTACGGCTACTGCTACCGCGGCGTCGACCGGCACCCGGTGGAGTGGGTGAACCTGCGGGTGACCGGGATCGGGCCGATCGACCGCCCCGAGCTCGCCCCTCGCGCCGCCGGCGACGGGAAGATCGAGCGGGCCCGGACCGGCACTCGCCCGGTGCACTTCGACGGTTGGTCCCAGACGACCGTGTACGACCGGAGCCGGCTCGAGCCGGGCGACGTGATCGACGGGCCGGCCGTGGTCGAGGAGTTCGGGTCCACGGTCCCGGTCCACCCCGGGTACACCGCCCGGGTCGACGCCTACCTCGACCTGGTGGTGAGCCGGACATGAGCAGCCCGGACGTTGGCCGGGACGCCGTGGATCCCGTCCTGGTGGAGATCGTCGAGGGCACGCTGGCGTCGGTCGAGCAAGAGGTGGAGACCGCAATCGGCCGGACCTCGAGGTCGCCGATGATCAGGGACGCGCACGACTTCCGGGCCGGGATCCATGATCGTCGGCTGCGCAAGCTGACCGGTCGTTCGTACTCCGCACTCGTCCACCCCGTGGTCCGGGACCACCCGATCGAGACGATGCGCGAGGGCGACGTCTACTTCCACAACGACGTCTACCTCTCCGAGGGCGGGATCGGGCACCTGCCCGACCTCTGCGTCACCGTGCCGGTGTTCCACGCGGGCGGGGTGGTCGCGTTCGTGCAGGCGTTCGGCCACCACGACGACATCGGCGGCGCCGTACCCGGCTCGATGCCCTCGCACGCCACGAGCGTGTTCGAGGAGGGGCTCATGGTCCCGCCGATCAAGCTCTGGGACCGCGGCGTGCCGAACCGCGCCGCGCTGACGATCATGACCCGCAACTCGCGCATGCCCGACTCCCTGGCCGGTGACCTCGACGCCGAGTGCTCGGCCTGCCTGATGGGTGCGCGTCGGCTCGGTGAGCTCTTCGCCCGCTACGGGCGGGCACAGGTCGAGGCGTGCTTCGACGCGATCCTGGCCAGGACGACGGCCGTCTTCCAGTCCGAGCTGCTCGGCCGGATCCCGGACGGCGAGTACGTCTGGGAGGACTACGCCGAGCACGACGGCGTCGACGAGCCACGGCTGCACGGCCAACGGATCACCCTGAACAAGACGTCGTCCGACGGAGCCGGCGCGGATGCCCGGCTGGTGCTGGACTTCACCGGCACGTCGCCGCAGGCGAAGGGGCCGTTCAACCACGCGGGGGACTACGCGGACGGCAACTTCCTGGCCAAGTGGCTCGCCCCGATCCTGCGCAACCTCGCCGAGACGCCGGAGCGGATGGCCGAGCTGGACGTGAACGAGGGCGTCGTCCCGCTGCTCGAGCTTCGCTTCCCGCCGAAGGGGACGCTGCTGACCCCGGTGTTCCCGGCACCAACCAACGCGCGCACGTTCGTGATCTTGCGCCTCCTCGGCGTGCTGGCCGGCGTGCTGGCCAAGGCGGTCGACGGCCGGATGCCGGCGGACCAGGAGACGATCCGTTACACCGGTGTCTACGGTCTGGACCTGTCTGGCGAGCCCTATCTCATGCGTGAGGTCCTCGGCGGCGGCTCCGGCGGCCGCTGGTACGCCGACGGCGAGGACACGATCCACGTCGTGCCGGACTCCCGGAACCTGCCGACGGAGTTCACCGAGTCGCGCTTCCCGTTCGTGGTCGAGCGGCTCGGTCTGGCCGTGGACTCCGGCGGGCCGGGGGAGTACCGGGGCGGCCTCGGTTACGACAAGCACATCCGCATGCTGCGCGACGGCCACTTCATGTCCATCGCCGACCGATCGATCCTGTCCTGCTGGGGGGTGCGCAGGGGCCGGGCCGGGCAGCCGTTCCAGGTCGTGATCGACCCCGGTGGTCCGGCCGAGCGCGAGGTGGACGCGCTCGCGGACGCCGAACCGGTTCGCGCCGGCGAGACGATCAGGATCCGGACGACCGGTGGCGGCGGATGGGGTGATCCGCTCGACCGGTCGGCGGACGCCGTGCTGCTCGACGTCCGCTGGGGGAAGGTCTCGATCGACGCCGCCCGCGACTCGTACGGTGTGATGATCACCGGGACCGGGGACGACCTCGTGGTGGACGGAGATGCCACGGACCGGCTGCGGTCTCGCCTACGCTCCGAGCGCCCGGCGGACCAGCCCTTCTTCGACCGCGGCCCCGGCTACGTCCGGCTCTCCGGCGGCGCCACGTCGAGCCCGTACGACTGGGTTTGATCGGTCCGGCGCCCGGTGACGAACGCGTGTTGCGGGGCGTGCGGGACAGCCGGGTCTCCGTCGACGACGAGGTCGGTCCGCTCGGGGGTGTGATCCACGGCGACGTGGGACTCCTCGGCACCTTGCCACGCCTCCCACTGCGGTCGCAGGCGCTCGCCGTCGCGGGCGATCCCGCGCTCGAGGCGGACCGCTTTCGGCGCGGCGACCCATACCGACAGGGTCAGCTCGGGGCGGATCGCTGCGCGTGCGCTGCTCACGCCTTCGATCACGAGCGAAGCCGCAACAGGGACCTCGCGCCAGCGTGCCCCGAACTTCTCGTGCAGCCAGTCGTAGCGGCGGTACCGCCCCGGCTGCCCGGCCCGCAGCGGGGCGAGCGCCCACGCCTCGAGCCGTGGCCAGAAGGTGGTCGGTTCGGCCCAGCCCTCGAGCAGGTCGTCAGTGTGCACGACCTGCGCTTCGAGAGCCGCGCCGAGCCGGGCGGCGAACGTCGTCTTGCCGGAGCCGGCGAAGCCGTCGACGGCCACCAGCCGGACCGGGCCGAGCCGTGGCGGCGCCGCGAGCACGCGCGCCGCGAGCGCCGCGTACGTCTCCACCCGCACCTCGCTCTCCACGCGACGATCATGAAGCACCGGTCGGCGTGAGCGGGCGGTACGGTCCGGTATGGCTGGGACAGACCTGTCGGAGCACCACTACGTCCTGCACCCGCGCGACTTCGACCGGTCGAGCCCGGCATGAGGGTTCGGCTGTCCCCCGAGGTCGCCGACGCGGTGGGCTCCGGCCGCGGTGTCGTCGCGCTGGAGAGCACGTTGCTCGCGCACGGTCTACCGGCGCCGCGGAACCGCGAGGTCGCGGCGCGGCTCGAGGAGGTCGTCCGCGCGCACGGAGCGGTGCCCGCCACGGTCGCCGTGCTGGACGGCATCGCGGTGGTGGGCCTCACATCGGTCGAGCTGGACCGGATCTGCGACCCCGCCCGCCAGGTGGACAAGCTCTCGCACCGCGACCTGGCCGTCGCGGCCGCGCGCGGTGGCGACGGGGCGACGACCGTGGCGAGCACCTCGACGCTTGCCCACGCTGCCGGCGTACGGGTGTTCGCCACCGGTGGGATCGGTGGGGTGCACCGCGGAGCGGCCGAGACCTACGACGTCTCGGCCGATCTCGACGTGCTCGCGCAGACGCCGATCGTGGTGGTGTGCGCCGGCGTGAAGTCGATCTTGGACGTCACTGCGACGCTCGAGGTCCTGGAGTCCAGGTCCATCCCGGTGCTGGGCTATCAGACATCACGATTCCCGGCGTTCTACCGCCGTGACTCCGGTCATGACCTGACCTGGCGGGTCGAGACCGGAGCCGAGGTTGCCGCCATCGCCGAGATGCACTGGGGCGGGGTCGGACCGAGCTCGGCGGTCGTGGTCGCGAACCCGGTCCCGGCCGAGGCCGAGCTCGACCAGGCCGTGCACGACGCCGTGCTCGAGGCCGGGCTGGCCCGGGTCGCTGCCGACGGCATCCGGGGCAAGGACGTGACCCCGGCGCTGCTCGCCTACTTTCACGAGCACACCGACGGTCGCAGCCTGCGGGCGAACGAGGCCCTCGTGCTCGCCAATGCCGCGGTGGCCGCCCAGGTCGCGGTCGCCCTCGCGCCGGACCAGCCATGACCGATTCCGCTCAGGTTCGCGTCGCGCCGGCGGACCCGATCCGCCCGGTGGTGGCAGTGGTCGGGGACGCCGGGCTGGACGTCCTGGCCAGGGCGAGCGGTCCACTCGCGGTGGGCAGCGACACGCGCGCGGCCGTGCGGGTCACCGGCGGCGGTGCGGCGGCGAACACCGCGTCGTGGCTGGTCGCCTGCGGCGCGGAGGCGCTGCTGATCGCTCGGGTCGGTGCCGACGACGCGGCCGACCTCGTCCGGGCCGGGCTGGAGCGCTGCGCTGTCCGCGCGGCACTCACCGTCGACCCGGTCCGGCCCACGTGTTGCGTCGTCGTCCTGGTGGTCGCCGACGGTGCGCGCACGATGCTGCCCGACCGCGGCGCGAGCGGGGCGCTCGCGCCCGCTGACATCGAGGGCGTCGACCTGACCGGCGTCGCCCACCTGCACCTGTCGGGGTACGTGCTGCTCGACGAGAGCTCACGGGCGGGTGGTCTGGCGGCGCTCGAGGCGGCCCGTCGAGCCGGGCTCACGACGTCGGTGGACCCGCAGGCGGCCGCGCTGCTCGTCGACCCGAGCCGCTTTCTGGCCGACGTCGAGGGAGTCGACCTGCTCCTGCCGAACGCCGACGAGCTGGCAGCGCTCGCCGGAGCGTGTGACGTGCGCGCGGCCCGAACCTTGCTCGACCGGGTCGGCGCGGTCGCGTTCACGACCGGAGCCGGCGGGGCGACCTGGGTCGACAGATCGGGCGAGACCTCCGTTCCGGCAGTCGGTGCCGCGGTCGTCGACCCGACCGGTGCCGGGGACGCGTTCGACGCCGGTCTGCTGACCGCCTGGTTGACCGGTGCGTCCAACGAACAGGCACTGCGGGCGGGCGCCGCCGCCGGCGCCTCGGCCGTCGCCACGATCGGGGGCCGACCAGTTGGTCGGGCCGTCCAGCCCGAGCTCGCCGTCGCCCCGAGGACGGACCGGTGACCGGGGTGGACGACCCGGGCGCCGGGGAAGCGGGCGCGAGCCGGGGCGGACCGCTGACCGGGCTGGTCGTGCTCGACCTGTCGCGCGCGCTCGCCGGGCCGCACGCCGCCATGATGCTCGGCGATCTCGGCGCGCGGGTGATCAAGGTCGAGCACCCTGTGGGCGGCGACGACTCGAGGGGGTGGGGCCCCCCGTTCGTCGGCCCGGACGAGCAGCCCGAGTCGACCTACTTCTTCTCGTGCAACCGCAACAAGGAGTCGATCACCCTCGACCTGAAGGATCCCGTCGACGCGGATGTGCTCGGCCGGCTGGTCGAGCGGGCGGACGTCCTGGTCGAGAACTTCCGCCCAGGGGTGCTCGACCGGCTCGGGTTCTCGGTGGCCGCGCTGCATCGGCGCAACCGCCGGCTGGTGATCTTGTCCATCACCGGGTTCGGGCACGACGGTCCGGAGGGCGACCGGTCCGGCTACGACCAGATCGCGCAGGGCGAGGCTGGCCTGATGAGCCTCACCGGCGCCGCTCCGGACCAGCCGACCCGCGTCGGGGTGCCGATCGCGGACCTCCTGGCCGGCATGTACGGCGCGTACGGGGCGGTGGCAGCACTGCACGAGCGCGCCGTCACCGGGCTCGGGACGGTCGTGCGGACGTCGCTCCTGGCCGCCGTCGTCGGGGTGCACGCCTTCCAGGGCACGCGCTGGACCGTCGCCGGTGAGATACCGCGCGCCCAGGGGAACCACCATCCCGCGATCAGCCCGTACGGAGCGTTCACGGCTGCCGACGGCGTCGTCCAGATCGCCGTGGGGAGCGAGGCGCTGTGGCGCCGGTTCGCGCCGCTGGTCGGGCTGGACCCAGAGGACCCGCGGTTCGCCACGAACACCCAGCGGGTCGCGCATCGTGACCCGCTCATCGCGATCATCGACGAGGCGCTGTCCACCGCCCCGTCGGCGACCTGGCTGCCGCTCCTCGAGCAGGCCGGGATCCCGGCCGGACGGGTCCGCACCCTCGACGAGGTCTATTCATGGGACCAGACCCGTTCGCAGGGACTGCTGGTCGACGTCGTGCACACGACGGCAGGCTCGATCACGCTGCCAGGCCCTCCGCTGCGCTTCGACGGGTCGGGCACCGTGACTCATCGCGCGCCGCCGACGCTCGGCCAGCACAACGAGTCGATCCGCGAGTGGCTTGACCGTGACGCCCCTAGTTGATCATGGACGAATCCCAGCGGGGTCGCGAGATCCCCGTGATCAACTGCGAAGGCAGCCGACCCGTACGCTTCGTTGCGCTCGGGAGGGATCGAGCCTGATGCCGAGCCAGCTGCTGAGCAGATTGGGATGATCTCGTGCGCGTGGTAATCGCCCTGGGCGGCAACGCCATGACCGGGGACGACGGGCAGGCGGGGCCGGAGGACCAGCGGGTCGCGGTGGACACCGCGATGCAGGATGTCGCGGACCTCGTCGCGGCCGGCATGGAGGTCGTCCTGACGCATGGCAACGGTCCGCAGGTCGGCAACCTGCTGGTCAAGAACGAGCTGGCCGCGAGCGTCGTCCCGCCCGTGCCCCTGGACTGGTGCGGTGCGCAGACCCAGGCGACGATCGGGATGCTCGTGCTGAACGCGCTCGACCGGGCGCTCGTGGCACGCGGGGTCGATCGACGCCCAGCGGTTGTCGTGACCCGCACGCTCGTCGACGCCGGTGATCCGGGCTTCGCCAGCCCGAGCAAGCCGATCGGCCGGTTTCTCCCCGAGGACGAGGCGAGACGGCTGGTCGAGCACGGGCAGACGTGGCAGGACCGGGGGGCGCGTGGGTGGCGCCGGGTGGTCGCCTCGCCCGAGCCGCTCCAGGTGCTCGACGCACCGGCGATCGCCGCGCTGCTCGACGCCGGGTTCGTGGCCGTCGGTGCCGGCGGTGGCGGCATCCCGGTGGTCCGCGGCGCGGACGGCACGTTGCGCGGCATTGAGGCGGTGATCGACAAGGACCTGGCCGCGGCACTGCTGGCCAGGTCCCTCGGCGCGGACGCGCTCGTGATCGCCACCGACGTCGACCACGCCATGATCGGCTTCGGCACGCCGGACGAGCGGGCCGTCGGCCAGACCACCCCGGCCGAGCTGCGCGACCTCGCCGCCGCCGGCCACTTCGCGGGCGGCAGCATGGGCCCGAAGGTCGAGGCGGCGATCCGCTTCGTCGAGCAGGGCGGCAGGCTCTCGGCGATCACCTCGCTGCACCGGATCGGCGACGCCGTCCGCGGGACGGCCGGTACGGTCATCCAGGCCGCGGAGACATGACGTCGCGCCTGACGCCGCATGCATGAGCCGCCTGAGGAGGGCCACATGGCCAGACCGGTCGAGGTCCACAAGGTCGCGATCAACAGCGTCACGGACGCGACGGGGCTCGCCCGCCTGATCGACGACGGGCTCTTCGCCGCCGACGACGTGCTCGCGGTGATCGGCAAGACCGAGGGTAACGGCGGTGTGAACGACTTCACCCGCATCCTTGCCGACCGTGCGTTCCGCGAGGTCCTGGTCGCGCGGGGCACCCGGACCGGCGACGAGGTCGCTCGCGTCCCGCTGGTCTGGTCCGGCGGCACGGACGGCGTGCTCTCCCCGCACGCGACGGTGTTCGCGTACGCGCCGGAGGGCCGGTACGAGCCGAGCGACGAGCCCCGCGTGGTCGTCGGGGTCGCGATGAGCGAGGAGCTGCTGCCCGAAGACATCGGGAGGCCGGCCATGGTCGAGAAGGTGGCCGCAGCAGTCCGCACGGCGATGGCCGCCGCCGGCATCGAGGACAGCGCCGACGTCCACTACGTCCAGACCAAGACGCCACTGCTGGTGCTCGAGACGATCAACGACGCGAAGGGCCGGGGGCATGACGTGGTCACGGAGGACACGCTCAAGTCGATGGACATCTCCAACTCCACCACAGCACTCGGCATCGCGGTCGCGCTCGACGAGATCGAGACGCCGACGGCGGAGCAGATCCACAAGGACCTCTCGCTCTACTCCGCGGTTGCGTCGTGCTCGTCGGGCGTCGAGCTCGACCGCGCGCAGGTCGTCGTGGTCGGCAACGCGCGCGGCGTGGGCGGCCGGTTCCGGGTCGGTCACGACGTCATGCGGGACGCGCTCGATGCCGACGGCATCTGGTCGGCCATCCGCAGCGCGGGGCTCGACCTGCCCGAGCGGCCGCACCCGACCGACCTCGGCGACCGGCTCGTGAACGTGTTCCTCAAGTGCGAGGCCGACCCGGGCGGAAGAGTCCGCGGTCGCCGGACCGTCATGCTCGACGACTCCGACGTGCACTGGCACCGTCAGATCAAGGCAACCGTAGGCGGCGTCACCGCGGCGGTGACCGGCGACCCGGCGGTCTTCGTGTCCGTGGCGGCGGTCCACCAGGGCCCGTCCGGCGGTGGACCGGTCGCCGCCGTGGTCGATCTCGGTCCGTGACCCAGCCGTGAGGGGGCCGCACGAGCTTCACCGCCCCGCGTTCTCCGGCGACACCGGCGCGGCGGACCCCGAGCTCGTTGCCCACCTGGCCGCGCTCGACGGCACGGCGGCGAGGCGGCTCCCCGCCGTCCGGGCGCTCGCCACGGCGCGCGTGTTCGTCCCGGTCACCGCCGCGCTGACGACCGATCTGGCCAGTGCGAGCCCGGGGCTGGACAAGCACGCCGAGATGGCGCTCGTGACGATCACCGGGCGGGACGGCCGACGGGCAGTGCCGGCGTTCACGTCAGCCGCCGCGCTCCTCGCGTGGCACCCCGACGTCCGACTGGTGCCGGTCGAGGGTGCCCGGGCAGCACGGACGGCCCTGGACGACGGTGCGGCCGCCGTGCTGGTCGACCCGGGCCAGCCGACCCAGCTGGTCGTGACAGGGTCAGAGCTCGACCAGCTCGCCGCGGTGTGGAGCGAGGCAACAGGGGGAGGGCCGGCCGGATGAGGCTGCCGAGGGATCTCGCGGCGTACCGGGCGGCCGCCGTCGTCACCGGAGTCGGGCTCCTGGTCCTCGTGCTCGTGGCGATGCCGCTGCGCTACCTCGGTGACGACCCGAAACTCTCCACTGTGTACAGCCCGATCCACGGCGCGATCTTCATGGTGTACGTGGTCGTGGTCATCTGGGTCACCGCGCGCCGCGGCTGGAGTCCGACCAAGGCGCTGCTGGTCATCCTGGCTGGCGCAGTGCCGTTCGCGTCGTTCATCGTGGAGCGCAAGGTGATCGCGCAGGAGCTCGCCGCCCTGGAGCTCATCGCCCCGGAGCACCGGTCAGGATGATGCGGCCGGGTGCTCGCGACGGCGTACCGCGGACACCCAGAGCGCCACCGCGGCGAGGCCGAAGACCCACCACTCGATGGCGTAGACGACGTTCTGCAGCGGGAGCCGGCCATCCTCGATCCGCTGCGGTGCCGGGATCTCGACGAGGGCGACGGCCGTGCCCGTCGGCGGCGTCTGCGCCGTCGCCGCCACGAAGCCGCCGCGAAGCGCGTACGGCACCAGGTTCACCAGCGTCGGGAGGTGGATGCTCCCGACCTCGCCGGCCGGCAGCACCCGCGTGCCGGGCGGGGCCTCCGACGCGCCGAGCCACCCGCTGACCGTCACGAGCCCGACCGGGGGTGGCGGGGGAGCCACGGCCGGGCCTGACCGCCAGCCGCGTACGACCACCACCGCGGAGCCGTCGTCGGTGACGAGCGGGGCAAGCACCAGCGAGCCGGTCTCGCCGCCGACCTGCCGACCGGGCACCACGAGCTGGGCGTCCGCGTCGTAGGTGCCGCTGACCTCCACGCGGCGGCCCACATCGTCGAGGCGGAGCGAACCACCCGGCGGGAGGACCGCGTCGAGGGCGGCCGGCGCGAGGTCCGCGTTGCTCGCCGGGCGGGCCGACTGGTCGCGCTGATCACGGGCCCGGTCGAGCTGCCAGGCGCCGAGGAGCGCGCAACCCGCCACCGCGACGAGGACGGCGACGTGCAGAGCCAGCCAGCGCGGGGCGAAGAGCCGTCGGTCCACCCGGCAACCGTACGGCCGGGTGCCGGTTCACCCCGGCCGCCGCGGGAATGCCGGGGCGCCATCCGCGTGCTGTAACATTGCGCACCGACCGACCCGGGTCACGCCCTCGAGAGAGACCAGCAAGCACATCGCCTGGGTTGCCAAGCGGATGCCACACATCCCACCCGCACCGACCGTCGAGGTCGTCGGGTCAAACGGTCCGCGTCCTCGCGTGCGAGGACGCTCTCCGGTGGCGTCCGCCCAGCATTGGGCCAGGAGCCCCGACATCTCCTGGACCGACGGTCGGTGACCCGACGTCTCATCCCCAGGAGGACCCATCACCGTCGAGCCCAGGATCAACGACCGGATCCGCGTTCCCGAAGTTCGCCTCGTCGGCCCCAACGGCGAGCAGGTCGGCATCGTGACCGTGGAGAAGGCGCTCCGGCTCGCCCAGGACGCCGACCTCGACCTCGTCGAGGTGGCCCCGCAGGCGCGGCCGCCGGTGTGCAAGCTCATGGACTTCGGCAAGTTCAAGTACGAGTCCGCGTTGAAGGCACGGGAGGCCCGGAAGAAGGCCACCCACACCGTCATCAAGGAGATGAAGCTCCGGCCGAAGATCGATCCCCACGACTACGAGACCAAGAAGGGTCACGTCGTACGGTTCCTCGGCCAGGGCGACAAGGTCAAGATCACGATCATGTTCCGCGGTCGCGAGCAGCACCGGCCCGAGCTGGGGTTCAAGCTCCTCGCCAAGCTCGCGGAGGACGTGAACGAGCTCGGCTGGGTCGAGTCGGCCCCGAAGCAGGACGGACGCAACATGATCATGGTGCTCGGCCCGCACCGCCGCAAGGCGGACGCCAAGGCCGAGCGCGAGGCCGACAAGGAGGTCGCGCGCGCACGCCGGCGCGCCGACGACGAGGCGAACGCGCAGCGCCGACGGGCTCGGGCCACCACCGACAGCACCGACGTCGACGGGGTCGCTCCCGCCGATGCGGTGCCGCTGGATGCGCCGACCGCTCCGGCCGATGCCGAGGCATCCACGGGCGCCGACGCATCCACCGAGGAGGCGTCCATGGAGGTCGAGGCACCCGCGGAAGCGGTCGCACCAAAGACCGACGCACCGGCCGCACCACCCGCCACCGATGAAGCCAGCGGCGAAACCGCGGACCAGGTTGCGGATGCAACCCCGGGCCCGGACCCGGTTGCACCGGTCGCCCCCCGCCCGGTCCGGCCGAGCCCTGCTGCCAAGCCCAGGGCTGTGCGCAAGGCGACCTGAACAAAACGGTCGCCCACCCGGGCGGCCGCTGCAAGACGCACGACAGCCCGGACGACTGCCCGGGCTCGAGGACCTGCGAGGAGACCACGGCGC
>Ga0136616_10000480_pt1 | contig 18884 bp, 16 predicted proteins | sample AntDrymUQ2992106_2_FD_106648 | JGI IMG/M metagenome (GOLD analysis project Ga0136616, IMG submission 106648) | Polar desert sand microbial communities from Dry Valleys, Antarctica - metaG UQ299 (21.06) | ecosystem: Environmental > Terrestrial > Soil > Desert | place: Antarctica: Dry Valley...
GACGTCGTGCGCGACCTCTCGAACGTCAAGCAGGAGATCATCTCCTACCGCAAGATCATCAAGCCGGAGCGGGCGACCCTGCGGTTGCTCGAGCGGCGCGTCGAGCGCTTCCTGCCGGAGGAGCTCGATCTCTACTTCGACGACATCGTCGACGGTGCAGAGCGGATCTGGGATCTCCTCGACAACTTCAAGGAGGTGGTCGAAGCGCTCGAGTCGACGAACGAATCGGTCATCTCGCACCGGCAGAACGACGTCCTGCGCGTGCTCACCGTCTTCAGTGCGATCCTCCTGCCGCTGACCCTGATCGCGAGCGTGTTTGGAATGAACGTGGCCTTCCCTGGCAACGGAACGGCGGCTGCGTTCTGGATCGTCGTTGCCACGCTCGTCTGCGTTGCGGTCGCGCTGCTCGGCTTCTTCCGCTACAAGCGGTGGTTGTGAGCCCGCCACTGCGCCGGCCGGCTCCGTGAAGAACGTCCTCCTCGACGTGGCGGGCGTTCTCGCCGGCTCTCTCGCGCTCTGGGCGATCCTGCGACGCGACGCGCCGGAACGCGCAAAGGCGATGCAGGCGACGGCAATCTGCCTCATGACCGCGGGCGTCGTCTTTGCTGCCTCTCTCCCGCCCGACACGTTCGAGGACTTCCGGGATCACTACTACCTCGCAGGCGAGGCCGTGCTCGACAGCCGCGAGGCCCTGACTCCGCTCGTCGAGGGAGACGTGCATGTCAACGGCTTCGTCAACCTGCCGATCGTCGCCTATCTCTTCGCCCCGTTCGCACTCCTCCCGGTGAGTGTCGCGGAGGTCGTCTTCACGGCGATCGGCGTGGCCAGCATCGTCGCCGCGTGGGCACTGATTGTCCGGCTCGCCGGCCTCGAAGGAAACTCGCGCTGGCTCCTCCTCTTCCTCTTCGCTGCCAGCGGGCCGCTGCACAACAGCCTCAGGGAAGGCAACACGACGCACATGGCGCTCCTCGTTCTCGCCCTCGGCCTCCACCTCCTCCGGAGCGGGCGTGCCCTCTCGGCCGGTCTTCTGCTCGGAGCCGGAGCGGTCATCAAACTGCCTCTTCTTCTACTCGGCGCGTGGTTCCTGTTGCGGCGCGACTGGCGCGCTGCTGCGGGCTTCGGAGCGGTCTGTGGAGCAGCAGGGCTGCTCTCCGTTGCCGTCTTTGGCTGGAGCGTGAACGAGCGGTGGTTCGAGAACTACGTCTGGCAGTACGGCACCCATCCGATCGGCGCCTGGAACGTGCAGTCGGTTCCGGCGTTCCTGGTGCGCCTCGTGAACGAGCCGCAGGTCATCCTCGAGTTCGAGGCGACTCGCTCGCCCGAGGCTACCCAGCGGCTCGCGAGCATCGTCCTCGTGGGGTTGCTGTACGTCATCGCGCTCGTCGTCTCAGGCGTGGGGCGCCGGCGCCAACTCGCGGAGACGAGGGGGTCGGCTGACGAGCGGCGCGAGCTCGAGTACCTGCTCGTCGTGACCCTCGCGGTGGTTACGAGCCCGCTCTCTTGGTCGCACTATTACACCCTGTTACTGCTGCCGATCGCGTTCCTGCTCGGCTCGCGCCTGCGGAGCGTCCGCCAGCCGTGGCTTCGATGGCTCACATGGATCGGCATCGTTCTCACAACACCGGCCGTCTTGATCGTGAACCCACCAGACGCCGTGAGGGAGCTGTACGCCAAGGTCGCCGTCTCACACCTGCTCTACGGCGGACTCATCCTGTTCGCGACCCTCGCGTGGGCACGCGCACGCGCAGAGACCCAGGCGGCCACCACCGATCGCGCACAGGTTCCAGCGCCCTTGGTGGTCGAACGATGAGCAAGGGCGTCAGCGTCCGAGCTCCAGACCTGCACGATATTCGGCGAACGCAGCTGCCAGCATGTCTGCGTCGTCGTGAATCGGGCGCCAGCCCAGCCCCGCCACCGTTTCCGAGACGTCGACGACGAAGTCGACGTCGGCGATCGCGAACTGCTCGCGGTACAGAAGCGGTAGCCCGGCATCATCGAAGACCCGGAGCGCCGCTTTCACGGGCCGTGCCGGAAGCGCCACGAGACGCGAGCGGGAAGCGCCGGCCACGATCAGCCGCTCGAGCAGCTCTCGCACCGTTGGCGGGTCGAGCGAGCCGAGATTGAAGGCGCCGTTCGGCACACCCTGCACGAGCGCGGCCTCGATCGCGCTCACACAGTCGAAGACGGAGACCATCTGGAAGTGGTTGGTGCCGTCTCCGATGAGCGGTACAGGCCAGCCGCGCTCGATCAGCGTGAACAGCTTTGCCAGCACCCCAAGGCGCCCAGGGCCGACGATGAGGCGGGGACGGAAGATCGTCACAGCCAGCCCCCGGCTCCGGAAGTCGGAGCAAAGATCCTCGGCTCTCCGCTTGCTCGCGCCGTAAGGACCGAGAGGTTGACGCGGATGGTCTGTCGGCACCGGCAGCTGCTGCGGCGCGCCGTACACCATGTCGGTGCTGAAGAAGATCAGCCGCAGGCAACCCACCTGCAGCATGCGCTCGAGCAGCCGCTCGGTGCCGGCGACGTTGACGGCCGCGAACCAGGACAGACGCCGGCGCCTCGGTACCGCTCCGTGGAACTGCCGCGCCGCCAGATGATGAACGACGTCGTCCTCCTCGACTGGGATCGATGCGACGGCCGCCGGATCCTCGAGATCGGCTGGCCACGCATCCTGCGTCCCTAGACCAGCGGCGGCGATCGCCCGCGGGAGGTCGACGACAAGAACCTCCTCGCCGCGCTCGCGCAGTCGCGACCGCAGGTGGCGGCCGGTGAAACCGCAACCCCCGACGATGACGTGCTTCATGGCGTGACCGCGCGTCCGCGCAGCGAGCGCCGTCCGAGGCAGGTCGAGGCCTAGAAGCGGCCGCGGCCGAAGTAGCCGAGCACGACCAGCACGAGCAGGACGATCAGGATGATGTAGAGAATGTTCATGTTGCTCCTCTCTTGGGTGAGTTGTCGGCACTGTCGTCCCCGGAGACACCAAACGCTGAACCCGATCTAGACTCGGCGGATGGCAGCTGGCGGCTTCGCGCTCGGTCGGACGGTTGCGGGCGAGCCGTTCGTTCTCGATGGACGCGACCTGACGACGCACGGCGTGATCGTCGGCATGACCGGGTCCGGCAAGACGGGTCTCGGGATCGTGCTGCTCGAGGAGGCGCTCGGCGCCGGGGTACCCGCGCTCGTGCTGGATCCGAAGGGCGACATGGGGAACCTCCTGCTCACCTTCCCCGACCTCTCAGCGGAGAGCTTCTTGCCGTGGGTGAACGAGTCGGATGCGCGCGCGGCTGGGCTGTCGACAGAGGAGTACGCCGCCCGCACGGCGACGAGCTGGAAGGACGGGCTCGCTCTCTCCGGGATCGGACCTGAGCGCATCCGGACGCTCCGCGACGCTGTCGAGCTGACCGTCTACACGCCGGGCTCGACAGCGGGGATCCCGCTGAACCTGATCGGCACGCTGAAGGCGCCCGCCCTCTCGTGGGACACGGAGACCGAGACGCTCCGGGACGAGATCCTGGGAACCGTCTCGAGCCTCCTCGGCCTCGTTGGCGTCCCTGCCGACCCGCTCGCGAGCCGCGAGCACGTGCTGCTCTCGAACCTCGTCGAGCACGCCTGGCGCGTCGGCCGCGACCTCGATCTCGGCAGCCTCATCGGTGACGTCCAGCGTCCACCATTGCGGAAGCTCGGCGTCTTCGAGCTCGACGCCTTCTTCCCGCAGAGGGAGCGGGAGGAGCTCGCGCTCAAGCTGAACGGCCTCGCCGCCTCACCGTCCTTCGCCGCCTGGTCGCAAGGCGCACCGCTCGACCCCGCTGCCCTGCTTGGAGCCGGCACGCAGTCAGACCGGCGTGCGGCGCCCGAAAAGACGCGCGGGGCGGTCATCTACCTGGCGCATCTGTCCGAGGAGGAGCGCCAGTTCGTCGTCACGCTCATCCTCTCGAAGATCGTGACGTGGATGCGAGGGCTGCCAGGGACGACCGACCTCCGCGCACTCGTCTACATGGACGAGGTCGTCGGGTTCGTCCCACCCACCGCCACGCCGCCCTCCAAGAAGCCGATCCTGACCCTGCTGAAGCAGGGACGCGCCTTCGGCGTCGGCACGGTGCTTGCAACGCAGAACCCCGTCGACCTCGACTACAAGGCGATGTCGAACGCCGGCAGCTGGCTCGTCGGCCGTCTCCAGACCGAGCGAGACAAGGAGCGCGTGGTCGAAGGGCTGCGCTCTGCGGCGGGCGACACCGACGTCCGTACCCTGGCGAGCACGATCGGCGCACTCGAGAAGCGCCAGTTCCTGCTCGTCTCCGCGCACGAGCCGGAGCCGGTGCTCTTCTCGACGCGGTGGGCGATGTCGTACCTACGCGGACCGCTGACGAAGGAGCAGATCGAGACGCTCATGCAGAACGTCCCGCGGCCGGCGCCTGCGGCAGCTCCTCCCGTCGAGACCCCTGCCGACGCCACGCCCGTGGCCCCGGCGGTCGCCGCCGGCGTGCCCACACGGTACGTCGATCCCGCCGCCCCTTGGCTCCCGCTCGTGGCCGGCACTCCCGGCGGCCGGCGGCTGCGCGCCTTTCTCGCCGCGCGGGTGCGGCTTCGGTTCGACGACGCGAGGGCGGATGTCGACGCGACCGAAGAGTGGGAGGCTCTGTACGGCCCGCTCGACGGCGGCTTCAGCCTCGAGAGCGGAATGCCCGTCGACTTCGACGAGCGCGACTTCTCCTCGGACGCGCCAACCGGCGTCTCCTACGTCCTTCCCGCAGCGCCCGTCGGCGAGCAGCGGTTCTTTCGTGAGGCGCGAAAGGCGATCGGGCAACGTCTTCTCGACGACCGGACGTTGCAGGTCTTCCGGAACCCGGCGCTCAGGCTCTACTCGCGCCCCGGCGAGTCAGGGCAGCAGTTCGCTGCTCGCGCAGACGAGGCGGCGCAGGCGAGAGCCGATCAGGAGACGGCTCGTATCCGCGACCGGCTCGAGGCGAAGCGCGACCGGCTCGAGGCAGCGCTCGCCACGGCATTGCGTCGCGTCGAAGAGCTCGAGAGCGAGCAGCAGTCGCGCCGGACGACGGAGCTGGTCGCAGGCGCGGGCACCGTGCTGGGAGTTCTCTTCGGCGGGCGCGGGAGCGCCCGAACCATCGCGCGCGCAGGACGCGCAGTTGGGACGGCTGCGAGTAGGCGCGGCACGTCGGAGCGCGCCGCCGCACGCCGCCGCACCGCCTCGGGCAAGGTCGAGTCGACGGACGACGCCCTCGAGCGCCTCGAGCAGCAGATTCTCGACGAAGTCGCGGAGATCGACGCCGCCTGGGACGAGAAGGCGCGCGACATCCAGCCGGTCGAGATCCGGCTCGAGTCCGCCGACGTCCGCGTGGTCGACCTCTCCCTCGTCTGGGTTCCGACCGCCTGAGAACGCCACTCGTCGCGGCGCTCGTCCTGCTCGCAGGCTGCGGCGGCGAGAGCCCGTCCGGAGGCTCCGCCGCCGGGCATGCTCGGGTGGCGTTCGTCTCCGACGGAGATACGCTCCGGCTGCTCGACGGCCGACGTGTGCGCCTCGTGCAGATCGACGCGCCCGAGCCGGACAGCGAGTGCTACGGCGAGGCTGCGACGCGCACGCTCCGCGCGCTCGCCGCACCCGGGACCTCGGTCGAGCTCGAGCGCGACTCGGCCCTCGACGACCACGACCGCTTCGGCCGCTTGCTCCGCTATGTCGTCGTCGGTGACACGAACCTCAACATCGTTCTCGTCGAGCGGGGTGTCGCTTCGCCGTACTTCTACCGTGGAGAGCGAGGACGCCACGCGAGCGAGCTGGTCGAGGCGGCGCAGGACGCACGCGAGGCGCGTCGGGGCCTCTGGGGCGACTGCCCTCGCGCACGGCTCGAGCCGCAGCGGGCACTCGACGCGGGCTCTCCTTAGGACGGGTTCTCAAGCGCCGAGGATCGCGCTCCAGGTGAGTGGCCCGACGATCCCGTCCGGCTCGAGCCCGTGGAGCGCTTGAAAGGCCCGCACCGCGGCCTCGGTCAGCGGCCCGAGCTCCCCGTCGAGCTTGGCCGGCGGCCCCAATTGCCCGTGTCGGCGCAGCAACCGTTGCAGCCGCGTGACCTGCCAGCCGCTCGCGCCGCGGCGGAGCGTCGGCGGGTCGGGCTTGAGGATCTCGTTGTGCCCGTTTTGGCCGAGGTAGCCACGCAGCAGCATGAGGTAACGCTCGACAGGGAAGCCGTTACCGGGATCGCGGTGGTCGCTGCGTCCGAACGCCTCGCTGACCGACGCGTGAGCGGCGATACCCCTTCTCCCTGCCCTCAGGTCGGATGGCCAGAGCCACGTCGGCGGGATCGAGTGTCTGCGACAGAGCTCCGCAGCGAGCGCGGCCGTGCGCGCGAGAACCTCGGTCGAATAGGCGTCTGCCCACTCGCGACGCGACTGGTTGGCGCGTCCGGCCAGCTCGATCCCCAGGCCGTCGTGATTCGCTCCGGGAGCGTGCCAGGCAACGTCTTCGTCCCGCACGCACTGGACGACCGAATCGGCGTCGACGCAGTAGTGGGCCGACAGGCGCGAGCGCGGGTTCTGGAACCAGCGCGCGCAGCTCAACGCGGCGTCGTCACGCTCGTCGAGCTCCATCGTGTGGAGGACGAGGAGGTCGATCCGGCGCCCGCCGGTCCGCGTTACGTGGGGGCTCGGCAGAAACGGGTAGGCCACGGCATCTCCTCTCGGAATCTGGCCGCAGCTCGGTTCGACTCGAGACATCATCCATCGGTTCGGGTGCCGTTGCAAGTCAGCATGCCAGTGCCCCGCACGCGGTCTTGAGTCCTGCGGTCTCACCCGCCGCCTAGCTGCCCGAGCCACCCTCACCGGTCATGTGTGCGAGGCCCACGAGGCCGAGGCAGGAGCCGTTAAGCTGCGCCTCGACGCGGGCGTAGCTCAGTTGGTAGAGCGTCAGCTTCCCAAGCTGAAGGTCGTGGGTTCGAGACCCATCGCCCGCTTCGAGAAAGGGTTGCCGCGCCACATCACGAATCGGGGGCTGGGCGCGCCCAGCGACCGTGCCGTCCCGAGCAGCCCGCTTCCCCTGCGGTGCTCGTGGTCGTCGATCGTTGTGGGAGGTGGGCCGCAGCTCCCCGGGCGCGCCCCTTCCTCCCTCGTCAGCTCGACCGGGCCAGCTCCTCCATCGCTGCGCTGTAGCGGCCCGCGACGGCGGCGCTGTTGCACCGCGCGCGGCGAGCGAGGAACGACTGGGCAGCCTCCACGTTCGCGGGCTTTCCCCCCCAAGCCTTCAGCGCCGGCGCCTGCAGGGCGCGCCCGTAGGAGAACGAGAGCACCCAGGGCTGCTCGCCCAACGAATTGATCGCGTTCAGGTTCTCGCTCGCAGCTTCGTCGGTCTGGCCGCCCGAGAGGAAGACGATTCCCGGGATCGCCGCCGGCACCGTCTCGCGGAAGCAGCGGATCGTCCACTCGGCCACCTCCTGCGCGCTCGCCTGGTTGCTCCAGCCCTTGCCGGAGATGACCATGTTCGGCTTCAGCAGGATCCCCTGCAGGTCGACGCGCTGGTGGTAGAGCTCGGCGAAGACCTTGTGCAGCGTTCGGCGCGTCGCTCGGTAGCACGTCTCGATGTCGTTGTCGGCATCCATCAGCACCTCGGGCTCGACGATCGGAACGAGACCCTGCTCCTGACAGAGCGCCGCGTAGCGGGCGAGCGCGTGCGCGTTCACCTGGATGCAATACGCGGTCGGCAGCCCGTCTCCGATCGTGATCACCGCCCGCCATTTCGCGAACCGTGCTCCGAGACCGCGGTACTCCTCGAGTCGGTCGCGAAGGCCGTCCAGGCCCTCGGTCACCGTCTCGCCCGGTGAGCCGGCGAGCGGTTTCGCTCCTGTGTCGACCTTGATTCCGGGGATGATCCCGCGGCTCGTCAGCAGCTCAGCGAAAGGCGTGCCGTCTGCCGAGCGCTGACGCAGGGTCTCGTCGTAGAGAATGACGCCGCTGACGGACTCCTCCAGGCCAGGCGTCGTGAACAGCATGTCGCGGTAGGCGCGGCGGTTCTCCTCGCTCGTCTCGAGCCCGATCGACCCGAGGCGCTTCTCGATCGTGCCGGAACTCTCGTCGGCGGCCAGGATGCCCCTGTCGTTCGCAACGAGCTCTCTCGCCGTCGTGTGCAACTCGTTCATTCCCGTTCTCCCTTCATCAGCTTCCGAACCTTGGCCGAGGGGTGGTACGCGGCGATCCGTCGTACCGTGCCGGACCGCGAGCGCATCACAATCGATTCGGTCTCGGCGCCGGCCGAGGTCACGCGGACTCCGCGCAGGAGTGCGCCGCTCGTGACCCCGGTCGCGGCCACGAACACGTCTTCGCCGGATACCAGGTCATCGGTCGTCAGCACCTTGTCGATGTCATAACCGCCGTCGCTGAGTGCCTGCCGCTCGCCATCGTTCCTCGGCCAGAGCTTTCCCTGGATCGCGCCGCCCATGCATTTGATCGCCGCAGCGGAGATCACCCCTTCCGGGGTTCCCCCGATCCCCATGAGCAAGTCGACCCCGGTCGACGGCTGTGAGGCCGCGATCGAGGGCGCGACGTCGCCGTCCCGGATCAGGTTCACGCGCGCGCCGGACTGACGGAGCTCGCCGATCAGATCGATGTGCCGGTCACGTTCGAGCACGACCACCGTCACCTCGGTCACGTGAAGGCCCTTCGCCGCCGCCACCGCCCGCACGTTTTCGGTCGGGGTGGCTTCGATGTCGATCGCACCGGCTCCCTGCGGCCCGACCGCGATCTTGTCCATGTAGAGCGCTGCGCCTGGAAAGAACATCGAGTCGCGCTCGGCGACGGCGATCACCGCGATCGCGTTCGGCTGCCCGAGCGCCGTCAGCCGCGTGCCCTCGAGCGGGTCGACGGCGACGTCGACGGCAGCGCCGCTCCCGTCTCCGACCACCTCGCCGTTGTAGAGCATCGGAGCCTCGTCCTTCTCACCCTCGCCGATCACGACCACGCCGTTCATGCGCACGGTGTCCATCACGAGGCGCATCGCATCGACCGCCGCGGCGTCGGCCGACTCCTTCTCGCCCCGCCCGACCCAGCCCGAGGCGGCGAGGGCTGCAGCCTCCGTCACCCGAACGAGCTCGAGAGCCAAGTTGCGATCGGGGGCGGTAGTGCTCATGCGGCCGTGATCCTAACGCCCGCGGCCGCACCGGCCGCGCTGCCGTTCACCATCTGCGGCGAACTCGGCACGAGGCCGCGACAATTCTGTGACGCGCATCGTGGTAGCTCGCGCGCGGACGGTCTCTGAGACCGTTCGCGCGGCTGAGGGTCGGCCGCGCAGAGAACCGAGACGAAGCCGATGCACTTTCGTAACGCGCCCCGTGGTAGCTCCGCCGCCGGCGGTCTCTGAGACGCGGGGCAGGGCCGCGGAGAGCAAGACGCGCGCCCTGGCGCCCCTACATGCTCTCGGGAGCCTCGACGCCGACCAGGTCGAGCGAGCGCGCGATGACACCCCTCGTCGCCCTGACGAGCGCTAGGCGGAAGGGCTCCGTCGCGGAACCCAACACCTTGTGGTGGTGGTAGAAACGGTGGAAGTCGTCGGCGACGCGGATCGCGTAGTTTGGCAGGGCGTGCGGGGCGCGGCGCTCTGTCGCCTCGGCGACGACCGCGGGAAACTCCAGCAGCCGCTTGACGAGGTCGCGCTCCTCGGCCGCGAGTTCCGCCGGCGCCGCCGGCTCGGCCCTGGACGCAGCTGCGTTTCGCAGAATGCCCGCGATGCGCGCGTGCGCGTACTGAACGTAGTAGACCGGGTTCTTCTGGCTCTTCTCCGCGGCAAGATCGACGTCGATCTCGATCGTCTGATCATGACCGCGGTTGACGAGGTACCAGCGCGCCGCGTCGACGCCGACCTCGTCGATGAGCTCGTCGAGGGTGACGACATCGCCTGCGCGCTTCGACATCTTCGTCACGCGGCCACCCCGCGTCAGGTTGACGAGCTGGTAGAGCAGCACTTCGACGCGGGCCGGATCGCTCCCGAACGCCTGGGCGAGCGCCTTCAGCCGCGGGACGTACCCGTGGTGATCTGCACCGAGGACGTAGACCGCTCTGTCGAAGCGCTCCAGCTTGTGCCGGATATAGGCGGCGTCGGCCGCAAAGTAGGTGGGCGTGCCATTGGAGCGAATGGCAACGCGATCCTTGTCGTCGCCGAACTCGGTCGTGCGCATCCAGACGGCGCCCTCGCTTCTGTAGGTGGGCAGCGCCTCGAGCGCCAGCGGGATCTCGCTCTCGATCTCGCTCTGCCGCTCCCAGGTGTCCACGTGGATCCGGAAGCGCTCGAGCGAGGCCTCGATCTGCCGCAGCATCTCCGGGACGGGGTCTCCCGCCGCCTGGGCGAGCTCGGACACGTACGCGCCGCGGTACCCGTCCTCCGGCGGCTCCTCCCCACGCCGCGCCGCCTCCACCGAATCCCGGAAGCGATCCATCTGTGAGCCCGAATCGTTGTAGTAGTACTCCCGCTCCACCTCGTGGCCCGCAAACTCGAGCAGCCGGGCCACCGAGTCGCCGTAGGCGCCGTTGCGCGCCGCCGAGACCGGGATCGGGCCTGTTGGATTGGCGGAGACGAGCTCGACCTGGATCCGCTCCGGTTCCTTCGCTGCGCCGGCGCCGTAGCGGTCGCCTGCCGCGAGCACCTCGGCGAGCGCCTCGCCATACCAGCGGGGAGCGACCCAGAGGTTGACGAAGCCCGGCCCCGCCACCTCGGCGCGCTCGACCTCGGCCAGTTCCAGCGCCCGCGTCGCAAGCTCCTGCGCGATCGTGAGCGGCGGCTGACGCCGTACACCGGCGAGCCGGAGGGCGACGTTCGTGGCGTAGTCGCCGTGCGCAGCGCCGCCTGGACGCTCGAGCGTGACCGCCACCCCGGCGGCGTCGCCAAGTGCCGTCTCGAGCCGCGCCAGCGGGCCGACTGAGTTCGTGTCCGCCACGGTCGTTGTATCGTACGGGGGGTGGACGAGGCCGCTCCGGACCGTCAGCTGAACATCCAGATCGATGCTGACCACCTCGTGGGCGTCTACGCCAACTTCGCGAACATCTCCTTCAGCGAGTACGAGTTCACGATGACGTTCGCCCGGATCGACCACGATGTCGAGGAGGGTGAGATTCCCGGCGTCGTTGTCACTCGCGTCAACATGTCGCCCAAGTTCGCGAAGGAGCTGCTGGACGCGCTCGGCGACTCGTGGTCGAAGTACACAACGGTCAAGGGGATCCAGGAGCTGCCGGAAGCTCCGCCGCGCGAGCAGTAGCGATCCGCTCACCGACGGTCGGATGGGTCGAGAGCAGGGTGTGCAGGAGGCGCGGCGGGTCGGGGTCGGCAAGGCTCGTGCGCACGAAGCGACGGAAGAGCGCTTCGGCCGAGGCGCGATCTCCGGTCAGGCGTAACGCCTCGAGGTCGGCCTCGGCCTCGTAGCGTCGCGAGAGGGCAGTTGCGAGCGGCAGCGTGGCGAGCTGCAGACAGACCAGGACGAGCGCTGCGGCCGGGATGGCGGCAGGATCCTGTAGTCGGACGAGCCTGCCGAGGAGCCACGTTCCCGGCAACGCAAGCAGTGCGAACCACGCCAGTCCCTTCCACGGGTGCTGCTGCGCCAGGTGCTCGAGCTCGTGCGCGGCGGCGAAGTGGATCTCGCCCCGGCCGACGTTCGGCTCGAGCAGGGTGTCCCACAGGATCACGCGCGTCGTCGGCCCAGCTCCGAAGGCCTCCGCATTGACCGCCCGCGTCCGCTCCCGCGCCTTCCGCACCTCGACCGTCGTCTCGCCGAGGCCTGCTCGGGTCGCGAGCGTCTGGATCTCCGCGGCAAGCGGGCGATCCTCGAGTGGGCGCAGTCGCGGCGCCAGTAGCGCCGGGTAGACCAGGACGTAAGCCGCGGCGACCGCGACAAAGGTGCTCCACAGACCGACGCACGCCCGACCGCCGAGCCGCCGCGAGACACCGACGAGGGCCGCCCCGGCCACGCAGGCGAGGAGCAGCTCGCCGAGCGTCGTCGACCACGGGCCGGTGAGGTATCGGAGATAGTCGAGATCGGAGACGTCGTAGCGGCGCCGCCACCAATGCCCGGCGAGCCGGAACGGCAGCTCAGCGACCCACAGCGTCGCGTACGCCGCCCCTCCGAGGAGCGCGGCGCGCACCAGCGGATGACCGCGTAGCTGCGGACGCCGCCAGGCGAGCAGCGCGAGCCCGGTCAGCTGGCCGAGGACGCCGAGCGCCCACAGCCCTGTCAGAACCTCCCGATAGCGACCGTTGCGCGCGATCGTCTCGGCGTCGAACAGCAACCTGGGATCGAGCTCGCCGACGGCGAGATCAGGGACGTCGGTCGGCCAGAGCAGGAACGCTGCCACGGCCCAGGCGCCGGATAGGGTCGCGAGAGCCGCGATGCGCATCGCCGTCATCTCCGACATTCACGCAAATCTGCATGCACTCGAGGCTGTCTTGGCGGCGACCGAGGCCGAGGGCGTCGACGCGCGTTGGTGTCTCGGCGACGTCGTCGGCTACGGGCCACGCCCGAACGAGTGCGTCGAACTCGTGCGGGAGCGCACGGATCTCTGTCTCGCGGGGAACCACGACCTCGTCGTTCTCGGCAGGATCGAGAGCGCCGCCTTCACCGGTGAAGCGGCAGCCGCGGCGGCTTGGACGCGCCGCGTCCTCGAGCCCGACTCGAGATCCTTCCTCGCCGGGCTCGAGCCGAGCAGCCGTGTCCCCGGGGTGGCGCTCTTCCACGGCAGTCCGCTGGATCCGGTGTGGGATTACGTGCTCGACCAGCGGATCGCTGCTTCGAGCTTCCGCGCCACGACGGAGCCGCTGATCCTCGTCGGCCATAGCCACGTGGCGCTGGAGATCTCGAACGGTGAAAACCCACGCGGCAACCAGGCGACGGCGGACGCCGTCGTGCCGCTCGCCCTCGGGGGCCCGCGCCGCATCCTCAACCCGGGATCCGTGGGCCAGCCGCGTGACGGTGACCCCCGCGCGTCGTGGCTCGTGATTGACACTTCGTCGAGACGGGCAACATTCCGCAGGACCGAGTACGTAATCGGGCTGACGCAGACGGAGATGCGCGAGCGGGGACTACCGGCGTCCCTCTCGGAGCGACTCGCGCGAGGCGTCTAGCCGCGGAAAAGGGAGCGACATGGCCGAACTTACGAATCTCGAGACCAAGCTCGGCGAGGTGATCGGGCTCGCGATGGCAGCGCAGGCCGCAATCGACCGCGTCTCGAAGCTTGCGGACGGCGAGAAGGATCTCGTCGCGCAGATGAAAACGATGCGAACCGAGGCCGCGGACGCGGAGCGAGGCGGAACCGAGCTCGCCGGGACGTTCGACGGAAAGAAGAACAAGATCCTCACCGAGGCGCGGACGGTCAAGAAAAAGGGCAGCGAGATGCTGAAGACCTATCTCGACCGTGACTCAGACCTGCTCGACGGGATGGAGTTCATGACCATGGCCGAGGCCGGCGAGGTCGGGCACTGGTCGGTGCTCGCTCAGATGAACAAGAAGGCGAAGCACCCCGGCATCCGCGAGTTGGTGTCGAGGCAACTGCCGATCCAGAAGCGACACCTCCGCGACGTCTCGGCCGCGAGTCTCACGCTCGCTGCGAGAGAAGATCCGGACGCTGAGGCTTAGGCTTGCGAATGCCGTACTCGCGCTCCTGCTCGCCGGCTGTGGCGGTGAGCAGGAGCGCGACCGCGCTACCGCACCGACACCCTCGGCCGCACCGACACCTCCGGCCGCACCGAAACTCCCGGCCACGCCGAAACTTCCGGCAGGGCTAGCGGCCGACCTCGCCGACCGGAGTGACAGCATCTCCGAGCTGCTGGACGTACAAGACCTGTGCTCCGCGCGCACCGAGGCCGAGACGCTCCAGCGGCGAGCGATTGCGGCGATCAACGCGCGGCGTGTGCCGGCAGTGTTTCAGGAGGAGCTGACCGGGTTGGCGAACGCGCTCGTCGTGTCGGTTCGCTGCAGGTCCGGCTCCGCGTCCGAAACGCGCTCCCTCGGCGCAGCCCGCCGGCTCAAGGACTGGCTGCGCGACAACTCGTAGGAGAGGCGGCGCGGCGGAGCGGTTAGATGGGTACTACTGCGGTCGCGACGGGCTCCTCGATGACGCCCGAGCTGGAGCCAAAGGTGATTCCCTCGCGGCCGAGCGCGAGCTGGACCTCCTCGCGGGCCTTGTAGATGCGCCACTTGACGGTGGCGAGCGTCACCTCCAGCGAGTCTGCGATCTCCGTATAGGAGAGGCCCACGACGTCGCGGAGCAACAGTGCCATCTTCAGGTCGACGCTGAGGTCCTCGACCGCCCGCCATACAGCGTCGATCGCCTCCACTCGCTCGAACGGTGCGTCGACGGCCTCGAGCGGCGGAATGTCGTCGAGGTTGACGATGGCGCGCGGCCGGCGCTCGAGGGCGCGCAGCTCGTCCAGTACGCGGTTCTTCGTCACCTGGAAGAGCCAGGTCGTGAAGCGACACCTGAGCGAGAAGCCCGGGAGTCCCTGGTAGACGCGGAGGAAGACTTCCTGCGTCAGATCTTCGGCCAGGGAGCGATCGCCGACGAGCCGCAGAACGTAGTTGAACACGGGCAGCTCGTACGCGCGCACGATGAGCGTGAATGCACGCTCATCTCCGCGCTGAGCCTTCCGCAGGACCCCGAGATCAGGCTGTGGCAGCGCCAAGTGGGCGCCAGTATATCCGTGCAATCACGCGTTTTGGTAAAGATTCTTCGTCTCGCTGGATAACGCGGAACCGGTCATGTCAGGCGGCTGGTCGAGGCCGAGCAGATGCAGGATCGTGGGCGCGAGATCGGAGAGTCCGCCCGCATCCCTGAGCCGGCGCGTCGTGTCGGTGAGGATGAGCGGTACCGGGTTCGTGGTGTGCGCGGTGTGCGGGCTGACACCGTCCGCCTCGAGCATCTGCTCGGCGTTGCCGTGATCCGCGGTGACGAGGCAGACCCCGCCGGCGTGATGGGTGGCCTCGACGATCTGCGCGAGACAGCCGTCCACCACCTCCACCGCCTCGATCACCGCCGGGATCGAGCCCGTGTGACCCACCATGTCCGGGTTGGCGAGATTGATCACGACGAAGCGTAGTCTGTTGTCTATTCTAGCAACAACGCGAGTCGTCAGCTCGCGTGCTGACATCTCCGGCTTCAGGTCGTAGCTCGGCACCTCGCGCGGCGACGGCACCAGGATGCGCTCTTCTCCCTCCCATGCCTCCTCCACGCCTCCGTTGAAGAAGTAGGTCACGTGCGCGTACTTCTCGGTCTCGGCTGCGTGCAACTGTCGCGCGCCGGCGCGCGACAGCGTCTCTGCGAGCGTGTTGCGCACGATCTGCTCGCCGAAGACGGCCGGAGCGTCGAGGCCGTCGCTGTAGCGCGTCATCGTCGTGAGGTCGATCCCCGACTCCTGCAGCCGCTGCGAGAGCTGACGCGCTCGGTCCGACCTGAAGTTGAAGAAGATCGCTGTGTCCCTCTGCGTCAACCGTGGGCGCCCCTCGAGGACGATCGGCTCGACGAATTCGTCGGTGGTGCCGGCGTCGTAGCCCGCCCGCACTGCCACGACCGGATCGGTCGCTCGCCTCCCCTCCGCACCCACCACCGCCGCGAAGGCACGCTCAGTGCGCTCCGACCGGCCGTCCCGATCCATCGCGAAGTAGCGCCCGACGACCGTCGCTATTCGATCCGCCGGCAGCTCTGCGAGATCGCGGACTGCGGATGTCGGTGAGACGTCGCGGCCGTCGGTGAAGGCGTGGATCCAGGTGCGCTCCTGGAGCCCGAGCCTGCGCGACAGCTCGAGCAGCGCCTGGAGGTGCGAGATGTGTGAGTGGACGCCGCCGCGCGAGACGAGCCCGAGCAGGTGCACGTCTCCCCCGCGCTCCCTGGCCCGCTCGAACGCGCCGAGCAGCACCGCGTTCGTAGAGAAGGAGCCGTCGGCGACGGCAGCATGCACGCGCTGGAGGTCCTGGAAGAGGATGCGCCCCGAGCCGATCGTGAGGTGCCCGACCTCCGAGTTTCCCATCTGCCCGGCAGGCAGGCCGACGGCCCCGCCCGAGGCGGCGAGCGTCGCGTGGGGAAACGCGTGCCAGAGCCGGTCGAAGACGGGCGTCCGGGCGGCCTCGATCGCGTTCCCCGGGCCAGAGGCCGCGCAACCCCAGCCGTCAAGGACGACGAGTGTTACGAGCTCGACGCGGCCGCTCTGCATATTGCGCTGAAGGAGTCCGCCTGGAGCGAAGCTCCGCCGACGAGGGCTCCGTCGACGGACGTCTGCGCGAGAAGCTCGACCGCGTTCTCGGGCTTGACGGAGCCGCCGTAGAGCACGGGGCGGTCGAGCAGCCCCTTGATAAAGGCGTGCGCGTCCTGCGCCTGCTCGGGGCTCGCCGTCTTGCCGGTGCCAATAGCCCAGACGGGCTCGTAGGCGAGAACGAGCCGCTCATGCGCGCCGACGGCGAATGCGATCGCCTCGACCTGGATCGTCAGCACGAGCTCGGTGTCCCCCGACTCGCGCTGCTCGAGCGTCTCCCCCACGCACGCGATCACGCCGAGCCCTTCCTCGAGCGCCGCGCGCGTCCGCCGGGCCACCGTCTCGTCGGTCTCGCCGAAGTGCTGCCGCCGCTCCGAATGACCGACGAGAGCCCCGTCTACGCCGAGCTCGCGCAGCATCGTTGGCGACACCTCACCGGTGAAGGCGCCCGCAGGCTCCCAGTGGACGTTCTGAGCGTAGACGGTGCAGCCGCTTCCTACGGCGGCGCCAAGGGAGACGAACGGCGGGCAGAGAACCACCTCGACTCCTGCGGGCGGGTCGAACGCGGCCAGGAACGCCTCCGTCTCGGCCGGCCCCTTGAACATCTTCCAGTTTCCCGCGATCAGCACCGCCGGAGCCTACGCTGCCGCACGCGGGATGGCGGCAACGCCCGGCAGCTCCTTGCCCTCGAGCAGTTCCAGCGAGGCGCCGCCGCCCGTCGAGACCCAGGAGAGGCGCTCCGCCAGCGACAGCTCGTTCACCGCCCGCACCGAATCGCCGCCCCCGACGACCGTATAGCCGCCGCAATCGGCGACGGCTTCTGCCACGGACCTCGTGCCACCTGCGAAGCGCTCCCACTCGAAGACTCCCATCGGCCCGTTCCAGAAGACCGTCCTCGCGGCCCGGATCTTCTCGGCGAAGAGGGTCTGCGACTCGGGGCCGATGTCGAGCCCGAGCCACCCCTCCGGCAGCTCGTCTGGGCGGAAGACGCCGCTCTCCGCTCCCTCGGCGAACTCGGCCGCGGCGATCACATCGACAGGCAGCTGCACCTGCGCCTGGAGTGGGTTGTCCTCGCGGAGCTGCTCGGCCATCTTGCCGCCGATCAGCATCGTGTCGACGTATCCCGCCAGGTTCTGGAGCACGCCGAGCTTGTCCTCCACCTTCAGACCGCCGACGACCGCGATGTACGGCCGCTCGACATCGCCGAGCAGCCTGCCGAGCATCTCCAGCTCACGCTCGAGCAGGAGGCCCGCGTACGCCGGCAGGATGCGGGCGACGGCCTCGGTCGAGCTGTGCGCGCGGTGCACCGAGCCGAATGCGTCGTTGACGTAGAGCTCGCACCCCTCCGCCAGCTCCCGCGCGAACCCTTCGTCATTCTCGGTCTCGCGCGGATCAAAGCGCGTGTTCTCGAGCACCTGGAGCCGATCGTCAGGCAGCAGCGAGCGAAGGTGCTCGCAGACGGGCGCCATGCCGAACGCTGGATCGGCGCCCTCCGGTCTCCCGAGGTGCGAGCAGACGCGCACGGCGGCCGCTCCGCGCTCGAGCAGGAGCTCGAGCGTCGGCACCGCCGCGCGGATCCGGGTGTCGTCCGCGACCCGCCCGTTCTCGAGCGGGACGTTCAGGTCGGCGCGGACGAGGATCGCCTTTCCGCTCACCTCCGCCTCGCGGACGGAGCGCCGCTTCGTCACTGGGTCATGCGAACTGGGTCATGCGGACTGGGTCATGGGAATGGCCTCGAAGAGCTCGAGCAGGTTGCCGGCGGGGTCGCGCACGTACGCCACGCGCCCTCCCCAGCGCTCGGGCCGAGGTCGGCTCCGCCCGAGAGACGCAGGTGGACCTTCCTCAGCCGTCACAGCAACTTCCCGATCAGATCGACGAGGCGGCAGCTGTAGCCCCACTCGTTGTCGTACCAACCGAAGACCTTCACCAGCGAGCCGCTTGCCATTGTCAGCTCCGCATCGAAGACACAGGAATACGGGGAGCGCTGGACGTCGGTCGAGACGATCGGATCCTCCATGTACTGGAGGTACGGCTGCAGCGACCCGGAGGAGGCGGCAGCGCGGAATGCCTCCTTCACCTCGTCCACGCTCGTGTCGCGGCCGACCCGGCAGACGAGATCGGTGACCGAGCCGGTGGACACCGGCGCCCGCATCGACATCCCGTCGATCTTGCCCTTCAAGTCGGGCAGGACGAGCCCGATCGCGCGCGCTGCCCCGGTGGAGGTCGGGATCAGGTTGATCGCGGCCGCGCGTGCGCGGCGGATGTCCTCGTGCGGCAGGTCGAGGATTTGCTGGTCGTTCGTGTACGCGTGGATCGTCGTCATGAACCCGGACTCGATCGTCCCGAGCTCGTCGAGGACCTTTGCGAGCGGCGCGACGCAGTTCGTCGTGCATGACGCGTTCGAGACGATGTGGTGCGCGTCGGCGTCGTACTCGCCGTCGTTCACGCCGAGCACGACGGTGAAGTCCGGGTCGGTCGCGGGCGCGGAGATGACGACCTTCTTGGCGCCTGCGTCGAGGTGCTTCTGCGCACCCGCTCGGTCGGTGAAGAACCCGGTCGACTCCAGCACGACGTCGACGCCGAGATCGCGCCAGGGGAGCGCGGCGGGGTCGCGCTCGGAGAGCATCCTCAGTGTCTCGCCGCCGGCCTCGATCGTCCCGTCCCC
>Ga0136616_10000485_pt1 | contig 18804 bp, 19 predicted proteins | sample AntDrymUQ2992106_2_FD_106648 | JGI IMG/M metagenome (GOLD analysis project Ga0136616, IMG submission 106648) | Polar desert sand microbial communities from Dry Valleys, Antarctica - metaG UQ299 (21.06) | ecosystem: Environmental > Terrestrial > Soil > Desert | place: Antarctica: Dry Valley...
CCGGGGCTCGGCAACCAGCTCCAGGGCCTCGACGTGAACGAGAAGGACATGTCCCGGGTGGAGGCGATCGTGCTGTCAATGACGCCGCAGGAGCGGCGTCTACCGCACGTCATCAACGGCCCGCGGCGGCAGCGGATCGCAAAGGGCAGCGGGACGACCGTGCAGCAGGTGAACCAGCTCCTCACCTCCCGCAAGCAGATGGAGAAGATGATGAAGCAGATGGGGAAGGGGAAGCTGCCCTCGCTCCCGGCTCAGCTCACAGGTGGAGCCGAGGGCGCCGCGGCGCCGACCGGTCGCCACGGGGGCAAGCGGCGCAAGTCCAAAGGGAAATCCAGAGCCGGTAGGAGGTAACGCAGAGTGGCTGTACGGATGAGGCTCACACGTGTGGGCTCGAAGAAGAACCCGATCTACCGGGTCGTCGTGGCCGACTCGCGCTCGCCGCGCGACGGGAGGTTCATCGAGATCGTCGGTCGCTACAACCCGCAGACCGATCCGTCGACGATCGAGTTCGACGAGGCGAAGGTGCGGGACTGGCTCGGCAAGGGTGCGCAGCCCTCGAGTGCGGTCGGACGGTTGCTGAAGGCGAAGAACGTCGTTGTCGGCTGATCTCCTGGGCTACCTCGCTCGCGAGCTCGTCGACCGGCCCGAGGCGGTTCGCGTGGAACAGGTGGAGGAGGACGGCGACACGATCCTGCGGCTGCACGTCGCGGCGGAGGACGTGGGCAAGGTGATCGGCCGCAACGGGCGGATCGCGCGCGCGTTGCGGGCCGTCGTGCGCGCGGGTGCGACTCGCTCCCGCCGCCGCGTGCTGCTCGAGATTGTCGAGTAGCGATGCCGGCCCCCACGACGACCTCGTCGCGATCGGGCGCGTCGGGCGGCCGCACGGGATCCAGGGCGCGTTCTTCGTCGAGCACGCGAGCGAGGCGCCGGAGCGTTTCGAGCCCGGCGCCAGCCTGCTCCTGGCCGGTCGTCCCGCTTGCGTGGCCGAGCGCAAGCGCTCGGGTGGGCGGCTCGTGATTCGCCTCGACGTGCCGGCCGAGCGCGGGGCTCCGCTCCAGATGCGGCGCTCCGAGCTGCCGCCGCCCGCGCCTGACGCGCACTACGTGTTCCAGCTCCGCGGCCTGCGCGTCGAGGAGGAAGGCGGCCGCTCCCTCGGCTTCGTGACGGACGTTGCGCCCGGCCCCGCGAACGACGTTCTCGAGCTCGACACCGGCCTTGCGCTCCCACTGGTCGAGGACTGCGTGCGGGAGGTCGACCTCGACGGACGCCGAATCCTGATAGCGCGCGGCTTCGCCGATCCGCTCGAGGCCTGACGCTAACCTCAATCCGCCCCGATGCAGCTCGACGTCTTCACGCTGATCCCGCACGCCTTCGCCTGGCTCACCGAGCAGCGACCCCTCGCGGCCGTGCTCGGCGATGAGCTGGAGCTCCGGCTCTTCAGTTACCGCGACACGACGCCGCTGCGCGCGGGTCAGGTCGACGACACGCCCTACGGCGGGGGAGCCGGCATGGTGCTGCGCGTCGATGTCGTCGCGGCCGCCTTCGACGCTGTCTACGGCGGTGCGCCGCCTCACCGCGTGATCGCGTTCTCCCCCGGCGGCCGGCCGCTCGATCAGGCCTTCGTGGAGGAGCTCGCGCGTGAGCCGGGACTCACGCTGCTCTCCGCCCGCTTCGAGGGCTTCGACGAGCGCGTGCTCGAGCATCTCGCCGCCGACACGATCTCGATCGGCCCCTATGTCCTGTCGGGAGGCGAGCTGCCCGCGATGGTGCTCGTCGACGCCGTGGCCCGCCGGCTACCCGGCGCGCTCGGCAGCGAGGAATCCGGCACGGAGGAGAGCTTCTCGGAGGCGCTCGAGGGCGGGGTCGAGTACCCGCATTACACGCGGCCGGCCGAGTTCCGCGGCTGGAGCGTGCCGGACGTCCTCCTCTCCGGGGATCACGGCCGGATCGAGCGCTGGCGCCTGGAGCAGAGCCGGCTGCGCACGGGGGCACGGGCGTGAGGAACCCGGTCGACCGGATGACGGAGGGCCTTCCGCGTCCCTGGCGCGTCGCGATCGACTGGATCGTGACCATCGTCGGCGCCCTCGCCATCGTGCTCGCCGTGAAGGCGTGGGTCGTCAATCCCTATCGCATCCCCTCATCGTCGATGGAGCCGACGCTGCACTGCTCCGGGCCGAGCAATGGGTGTCTCGCGCGCTTCTCGGACCGGGTGCTCGCAAACCGTTTCAGCCTTCACTTCCGCGAGCCGAGGCGCCGGGAGGTAATCGTCTTCGACACGCCCCCGCAGGCGCAGGCGAGCTGTGGAGCGGGCGGCACCTTCGTCAAGCGGCTGATCGTCCTCCCGGGTGAGCGCTGGCGCATGGAGAACGGCTTCGTCTACGTGAACGGTAAGCGCCTCGACGAACGGTACGTCCAGGACAGCCGGCGCGGCGCCGACACGAGGGAGGAAGAGCGCGTTCCGGCGGGGCACTTCGTGATGCTGGGCGACAACCGGACGCAGTCGTGCGACTCGCGCACGTGGGGATCCGTCCCGCGCGCGAACCTGATCGGCAACGTCTTCGCCGTCTACTGGCCGCCGAACCGCATCTCGTTGAGCGTCTCGGCAGCGCTCGTCGTGCTCGGCGTCGTCGTGCCGGTGCGTCGCCGGCGCCGGCGTGGGGCCGGGTCGTCCACGCGTTTCCGGTAAGATCGAGCGTCCGCCCGGCGGCCCCTTCGCCCATGAGCAACGTCATCGAGACACTCGAGCGCCAGCAGTTGCGCGACGGCATCCCCAGATTCAAGGCCGGGGACTCGGTGCGCGTGCACTTCAAGGTGATCGAGGGGCAGCGGCAGCGGATCCAGGTCTTCGAGGGCATCGTGATCAAGCGCCAGGGAGCCGGGTCGCGGGAGACGTTCACGGTGCGAAAGCAGTCGTTCGGCGTCGGGGTGGAGCGCACGTTTCCGCTGCACTCGCCGAAGATCGAGCGCATCGAGGTCGGGTCCATCGGTGACGTGAACCGGGCGAAGCTGTACTACCTGCGCGGCAAGGTCGGGAAGAAGGCCAGAGTCCGCGAGCTGCGCCAGTAAAGACGCGGGTGGAACCTGCGGTTCCCCCCGCGAGCCCCCTCCCTCGCAGTTCGTTCTCTCCTGCTCCGTGCAGCCTCCCGCCCGGGCAAGCCGGGCTCCGGCTTCGTGACAGAGGCTCCTGCTCCAACACTTTGCACTTCCAGTTCTTGCTTGCGCCCAGCCTTCGGGTGGGCGCTCGCGCTCGGGGCCGCCTCGCTTGATCCTGGCGCTGGACGGCGATGGGGAAAGGCTGCTTCGCCGTCGGCCTCGATCGAGCGTGAAGTTACGCTTTCGGCACGGTTGCCGCCCGGCGGTGCGGTTATCCTCGGCTCGTGGATCGGCGCACCGGGAGGCGGCTTCTTCAGTTCGATCGTAAGCTCGGCGCTCGGTTCGTGGCCGGAGCGGACGAGGCCGGGCGGGGGTCGCTGGCTGGGCCGCTCGTCGTTGCCGGAGTGTTGCTCGACTACGCGTGTCTGCGAGAGCACCGCGCTCGGCCGCTCGCCTATCTGAACGACTCGAAGCAGTGCTCGGAAGGTCGGCGGGAGGAGCTCTTTCGCGCCGTGCTCGGATGCGCGGAGCGGATTGCGGTGCGGGTCATCCCCTCCGGCGACATCGACCGTAACGGCCTGCACGTCTCGAATCTCGCCGGCTTGCGAAGTGTCTTGCACGAGCTTGCGCCTCCCGCCGAGGCGTGCCTCGTCGACGGGTTCCGCCTCGGCCCGCGCGCGCCCGAGCACCGAGCGGTCACGGACGGCGACGAGAAGAGCGCCGCCATAGCGGCGGCGTCGATCGTCGCCAAGGTGACTCGCGATCGCGCCATGCGCCGGCTCGACGCGCTCTTCCCGCGCTACGGATTCGCCTCGCACGTCGGCTACATCACTCCGGAGCACTCGGCCGCCGTACGGGCGTGCGGCCCGTCCGAGATTCACCGCCGCTCCTTCCAGGCCCTCTGCTACGCGTGAATGCGGGCGAGCGGCGCGCGCGGAACCATCTGCGCGTCCGCGGCTACCGCATCCTCGCGACCAACGCCTGGGCCGGCGGCAACGAGATCGATCTCGTGGCACGGCGGGGACGCCGGCTCGTCTTCTGCGAGGTGAAGGGTAAGACGGGGGAGGCGTTTGGTGATCCGCTCGAGATGGTGGACGCCGAGAAGCAACGGCGCGTGCGCCGGGCGGCCGGTGCGTGGCTGGCGGCTCGTCCCGAGCTCGCGGGGCTCGAGGTCTCGTTCGACGTGGTCGCTGTGCGCGGGCGGCGGGTCGAGCGGCTGACCGGCGCCTTCTGAGCCGCCCGCCTGTCGGCACAGTTTCGGCACAGACACGCGCGAATCTCCCGGCTAGCGTCGGTCCATGCTCGCCCGCGCGGTCACCCATGCTCTCGTCGGGCTCGAGCCGCGCCGAGTCGAGGTCGAGGTGCACCTGCAGCTCGGGCTCCCCTCGTTCACGATCGTCGGACTCGCTGACCGGGCCTGCCAGGAGGCGAAGCACCGCGTCCGCAGCGGAATCGCCTCGGCCGAACGCAGTTGGCCGGCGCATCGCATCACGGTCAATCTCGCTCCGGCGGGTCTGCGCAAGGAGGGCTCGGGGTTCGATCTCCCGATCGCTCTCGCGATCCTGGCAGCGTCCCGGCAAGTGCCGCCCGAGCGGCTGTCAGCCCTGGCTGCGGTCGGCGAGCTCGCGCTCGACGGCCGCGTACGCCCGGTTGCCGGGGCGCTGGCGGTAGCCGAGGGCGCGAGGCGGGCAGGCTTCGAGCACGTCGTCTGCGCGGTCGAGTCCGCCGACGAGGTGGCGCTCGCAGGGGTGGAGCCACTGCCGGTCCGGCACCTCGCCGAGGCGGTGGCCTATCTGCGGGGTGAAATCGGACCGCCGCAACACGTGAGCTCGAACGGCACGGCTCCGCCGCCTGCCTTGCCCGATCTCGCCGACGTGCGGGGACAGGAGCGCGCCCGTCGAGCGCTCGAGCTGTCGGCGGCGGGGGCACACAACTTGCTCCTCGTCGGCCCGCCGGGAACGGGGAAGACGATGCTCGCACGGCGCCTGCCCGGAATCCTCCCGCCCCTGGATCGCGGCGAACTACTCGAGGTGACGAGGATCCACTCGGTTGCCGGTCTTCTCTCCTCCGAGCGGCCCGTCGTCACCGAGCGCCCCTTCCGGGCGCCGCATCACTCGTGCTCGATGGCTGCGCTCGTCGGAGGCGGGCCGGGGCCCCGACCAGGTGAGGCGAGCCTCGCCCATCGCGGTGTGCTCCTCCTCGACGAGCTGCCCGAGTTTCAGCGACCGGCGCTCGAGGCGCTCCGCCAGCCGCTCGAGGACGGCGCGATCAGCGTCGCCCGGGTGGCGGGACGTGCGCTCTTTCCCGCGCGCTTTCAGCTTGTCGGCACGATGAACCTGTGTCCCTGCGGCGGTCGCGGCGACCCTGCGGCGGCATGCTCCTGCTCGCCACAGCGGTTGGCCGCCTTCCGCGACAAGCTCTCGCGGGCGCTCCTGGATCGCTTCGACCTCGTCGTCGTCGCGCCAAGGCCCAAGGCGGCAGAGCTGGCGGGCAGTGACGGTGAAGCATCGGTCGATGTGCGAGGGCGCGTCGAAGCGGCGCGCGAACGTCTTGCCGTTCGGCGCCCGGCTCGCACACCCGCTGCGAGCGAGCTGCTCGACCGGGCGGTGGAGCGCCTTCCGCTCTCGGCGCGAGGCCGTGCTCGGGTCGGCCGCGTCGCGCGAACGGCGGCCGCGCTTGCCGGTAGCGACACGGTCGACTCCGAGCACATCGCAGAGGCGCTCGCGTACCGGCCGCCCCCGGAGCTCGTCCCAGCATGAGTGAGCTCACGGTGGCCGCCTGGGCGGCCGAGACGCGCACGCACGTGATCACTGAGCCTCGGGGAGCGGCGTACGCGGCGTTTCGCGCCGCGTTCGACGAGCGTGCGTATCTGCGCGGGCTCGAGCGACGGGGATTCCGCTGGCTCGGCCGTTCCGACGCGGACTACCCACCGCTCCTCCGGGCGATCCACGACCCGCCGCCCGGTCTCTTCCTGCGAGGAGCCGCGGACCCCTCCGTGCTCGCGCGTCCCGCCGTCGCGATCGTCGGCGCACGCTCCTGCTCGTCCTACGGCTCAGCGGTCGCACGGGCATGTGGGCGCGAGCTCGGCGCGGCCGGACTGGTGGTCGTGAGTGGCCTCGCCCGCGGCGTCGACGGCGAGGCCCACCGCGGTGCGCTCGCGGCGAGCGCGACGACCGTGGCGGTGCTGGGCTGCGGCATCGATCGCGACTATCCCGCGTCGCATCGTGAGCTCGCGCGGCAGATTGCGGAAGCCGGGCTCGTCGTGTCCGAGTACGCACCGGGCGTCGAGCCGGCGCCCTGGCGTTTCCCGGCGAGAAACAGGGTCATCGCAGGTCTCACCGCGGCGACGATCGTCGTGGAGGCCCGCTCGGCGAGCGGTGCGCTGATCACTGCCGACCTCGCGCTCGAGGAGGGCAGGGAGGTGCTCGCCGTCCCGGGCGAGATCACGTCCGAGCTTTCCGCGGGAACGAACGGGCTTCTCCGCCTCGGGGCGACGCCGCTCACGAGGCCGGCCGACGCACTCGAGGTCTTCGGCCTCGCCGACCGGGATCCGACGCCCGTACCGGTTCTCGGAGAGGCAGCCGCCTCGGTCCTCGCCCAGGTCCGGGACGGTGCTACGGCGGCTGACGAGCTCGCGGTCTCGACGGGTCTCGCCGCCCCTGCGCTGTCCGGAGCGCTGACAGAGCTCGAGCTGGCCGGCCTCGTCGAGCAGGCTGAAGGCCGCTACCGGGTGGCGCCGTGAGACCATTACGATCGTGGCGTGGGCGCGTCCTACTGGCTCGAGGGGCACGAGCGCCCCCTCCCGCGCAACCGCCTCGCCGGTGATCCGGACGTCGCTGTGGTCGGCGGCGGGGTCACGGGCTGTGCGTGTGCCCGCGCGCTTGCCCAGGGGGGCCTGCGCGTCCGGCTCTACGAGGCACGCGACATCGCGAGCGGCGCGAGCGGTCGGAACGGCGGCTTTGCGCTGCGGGGCGGCGCCATGCCCTACGACAGGGCCCGCCGCACCCTCGGAGCCGCGCGGGCGAAAGCGCTCTGGCGACTGAGCGAGGAGGCGCTCGACCGCCTGGGAGAGCTCGCCGGCGATGCGTTGCGCCGGACGGGGAGCTTGCGCCTGGCGGCCGACGTGGAGGAGCAAGCCGATCTCCGTGCCGAAGCGGCGGCTCTCGCAGCGGACGGCTTCGAGGTCGAGGTACTCGACGAGCTGGACGAACCGCTGCGCGGGCTCTTCCACGGCGGGCTCGTGCACCCCCGAGACGGGTCACTGCACCCTGTCCGCTGGGTCGGGGGTCTGGCGCTTCTCGCCGTCGAGGCGGGCGTGGAGCTCTGCGAGCACCGGCGGGTCGAGACGCTTGCCGAGCTGCGGGCGGAGCACGTCGTGATCGCAACGGACGGCTACACGCGCGGGCTCGTCCCCGAGCTCGACGCCGCCGTGCGGCCGACGCGCGGACAGGTGCTCGTCACGGAGCCGCTCCCTCGGCGACTGTTCGAGCGCCCCCACTATGCCCGGCGCGGCTTCGACTACTGGCAGCAGCTCCCCGACGGCCGGCTCGTGATCGGCGGCCAGCGTGACGCTAGCTTCGATGCCGAGTGGACGGCCGAGGAGTCGACGACCTCGCTCGTCCAGGACAGGATCGAGGGGCTCGTCCGCCTGCTCGTCGGTACCGTTCCGCGCATCACGCACCGGTGGGCGGGCATCTTCGGCTCGACCGCCGACCTGCTTCCGCTCGCGGGCCTCCTGCCGGGAAGGCCCGGCGTCTGGGCGGCGTGCGGCTACTCGGGCCACGGGAACGTGCTCGGGCTCGCGTGCGGGGAGCTCGTGGCCGGTGCGATCCTCGGCCGGCCCGATCCGCTGCTCGAGCTGTTCGATCCCGGACGATTGAGCGACGATTGATCGAAGGAGCGTCGATCAATCGTCTACCTGCATCGAGGGGTGCGAGCTGCTTCTCCGCCAAACTGCTTTTCCCGCTTCGCGGGTGGCGGTAGAGGCTTGCTGAACTGGTTGACGGTGGTCGATCGGTTTCCTGATCGACCATCAGAGGGCGAACCGGGGCACACCGTCTAGCTCCCCGACGCGCTCGATCGCTGCAAGGGCGACCGCGAGATCCTGGATCGCGAGGCCGGTCGAGTCGAAGACGGTGATCTCCTCGTCGCTCCTGCGCCCCTCGGCCGGCCCTGCGAGCACCGACCCGAGCTCCGTCACCGCTCCCCGGTCGAGGGTGCCGGCCGCGACCCCCGCGGCGAGGTCGCCGTTATGGCTCGCCTGCTCCCAGTCGTCGCAGAAGACGCGGACGCGGGCGAGCTCCTCCACGGCGATCTCGCTCTTCCCCGGCCCGTCGGCGCCCATGAGGCTCACGTGCTGCCCCGGCCGCAGCGAACTCGCGCGAAACAGCACCTCGTGGCCGGGCGTGACAGTGGCGACGAGGTCGGCCGCAAGCGCCTCCTCGCTGCTCGCCGCCACACGCGCTCCGAGCTCGTCGGCGGCCGTGCGCGCCCGCTCGGAGTCGACGTCCCACAGCGCCACCTCGTGGCCGCGGGCGAGGAACGTCCGTGCCACCGCGCGCCCGTTGACCCCCGCACCGATCACGCCGGCAGCCCGTGCGCCCGGACGGCCGTGAGCCTCAGCGGCGAGAACGGCCGCCGCCCCCGTCCGGAGCGCGGTGACGCTCGCCGCGTCGAGGACCGCCTTCAGGGCTCCGGTCGCGGCGTCCGAGACGAGCACGAGCCCGGTCACGGTGGGGAGGCCGAGCGCGGGGTTGCCCGGAAACGACGTCACCCACTTGAGGAGAGCGTGCCCGGCGCCGAGCGCCGGCATGGCGCGGAAGTCGCCCGCCGGGTACGCCGGCACGTAGACCTTCGGCGGCATCGTCCACTCGCCGCGCGCGTAGGCGACGAACGCCGCCCGCACCGCCTCGACGGCGCGCTCGGGCGACACCGCCGCCTCCACGTGGCGCCCGCTCAGGAACGGGATCACGAACCGGCTACAGCGCCTTGATGGAGCCCACCAGCCGGAGAACGGATTCCTTGGCGTCACCGAACAGCATGACCGTTCTGGGATCGGTGTACAGCTCATTGTCGATGCCCGCGAAGCCCGGGCTCATGCTGCGCTTGAGAACGACGACGTTCGTGGCCCGGTCGACGTCGAGGATCGGCATGCCGTAGATGGGGCTGCTCGGGGTACTGCGCGCGGCGGGGTTCGTGACGTCGTTGGCCCCGATCACGAGCGCGACGTCCGTGCGCGGGAACTCGGGGTTGATCTGCTCCATCTCGAAGAGCTGCGGATAGGGGACGTTCGCCTCCGCGAGCAGCACGTTCATGTGTCCGGGCATGCGTCCGGCCACGGGGTGGATGGCATAGCGGACGTCCACGCCGCGCTCCTCGAGGAGGTCGGCGAGTGCGCGCACGTCGTGCTGGGCCTGCGCGACGGCGAGTCCGTAGCCTGGAACCACGACGACGCGCTTTGCGTACGCGAGCATGATCGCGACGTCGTCCGCACTCGCGGAGCGAACGGTGCCGCCGTTGCCGGCGGCGGCCGCCGCGGCCGCGCCCGCGCCCGGGTCGACCGTGACACTGCCGAACGCGCCGAAGAGGACGTTTGCGATGCTGCGGTTCATCGCCCGGCCCATCAGCGTCGTGAGCAGCGTGCCCGAGGCGCCGACGAGCGCCCCGCTCACGATCAGGACGTTGTTGTGGAGCACGAAGCCGGTGGCCGCGGCCGCGAGGCCCGTGAAGGCGTTCAGCAGCGAGATGACGACCGGCATGTCCGCGCCCCCGATCGGGAGCACGAAGAGAACGCCGAAGACGGCGGCGGCGACGAGGATGGCGACGAGCAGCCACTCGCTCTGCGCGCCCGCGACGATGGCGACTGCCACGCCCACCGCCGCCGCGAGCAGGAGCCCGTTCACGAGCTGCTGTCCGCCGTAGACGATCGGCCGGCCGCTCACGAGCTCCTGCAGCTTCGCGAAGGCGACGAGGCTCCCCGTGAAGGAGATGCTTCCGATCAGCGCCGAGAGGAGGAGCCCGATCGTCTCGTCGCCACCGATGCGTCCCGGAAGCGGCGCCAGCTCGTGAAACTCCGCGAGCGCGATCAGCGCCGCCGCTCCGCCGCCGACGCCGTTGAAGAGCGCCACCATCTGCGGCATCGCCGTCATCTTCACGCGGCGCGCCGAGACCGCTCCGACGACGGCTCCGATTGCAACTCCGACCGCGATCCACCAGTACGAGTCGACCGCGTCCTGCGCAAGGGTCACGACGATCGCGAGCAGCATTCCCCCGGCGCCGATCCAGTTGCCGAGCCGGGCGCGCCGCGGCGAGGACAGGAACCGCAGCGCCACGATGAAGCTGACGATCGTGATGAGGTAGAGGAGGTCAGTCAGCTCGCGATCCACGAGGCCCCCTCTGCTTGAACATCTCGAGCATCCGGTCTGTGACGACGAAGCCGCCGACCACGTTGGCGGTCGCGAGCACGACGGCGACGAAGCCGAGCACCTTCGTGAGCGCGTCGTCCGCGCTGCCGGCGACGAGGATCGCACCCACGATCACGATTCCGTGAATCGCATTCGTGCCGGACATGAGCGGCGTGTGCAGCATGGTCGGCACCTTCGAGATCACCTCGACTCCGAGGAAGATGGCGAGGACGAGGATGGTGAGCTCGATGACGAGCGACGTCGTCGTCACGCCGGCACACCCGGCGCCCGCGTCACGCACGCTCCGGCGGTGATCTCGTCGTCGAAGTCGAGCCGGAGCTCGCAGTCGGCGACGAGGTGCGTCAGGAGCGCGGAGATGTTGCGCGAGAGGAGCTGGCTCGCGTGGGTCGGCATGGTGCTCGGAAGGTTTGTGAGCCCGACGATCGTGACGCCCTCGCGCTCGACCTCGAGACCGGGCTCGGTCAGCTCGCAGTTGCCCCCCGCCTCGGCGGCGAGATCGACGATCACGGAGCCACGCCGCATCCCGGCGACCGCACCCGCCGGGATCAGCCGGGGCGCGGGCCGCCCCGGCACGAGCGCGGTCGTGATCACGACGTCGAAGTCCGGGATGACGCGCGCGAGCTCCTCGCTCTGCCGCGCCTGCTCCTCCTCGGTCAGCGCGCGCGCGTAACCGCCCTCGGTCTCCTCGCCGCGGACGCCGAGCTCGAGGAAGGTGGCGCCGAGGCTCTCGACCTGCTCCTTGACAACGGGCCGCGTGTCGAACGCCGAGACGACGGCGCCGAGCCGGCGGGCGGTGGCAATCGCCTGCAGACCCGCGACGCCCGCTCCCAGTACGAGCACCTTCGCGGGGGCAACCGTGCCGGCAGCAGTCATGAGCAGGGGGAAGAAGCGCGGCAGCCGCTCCGCGGCGATGAGCGCGGCCTTGTAGCCCGCGACCGTGCTCTGAGACGAGAGGGCGTCCATGGACTGCGCCCGCGTGATCCGGGGGATCGACTCGAGCGCGAAACCGGTCACGCCCCGTGCGTCAAGCGCTTCCACGCCCTCGCGATCGGTGAGCGGGTTGAGGAAGGCGACGAGCACGGAGCCCTCGCGCAGAAGCTCCCGCTCGTCGTCGCTCGGGGCCCGGACCTTGGCCACGGCGTCGGCCCGGGCGGCGACCTCCGCGAAGGTCTCGACCCGAAGCGCACCCGCCTTCGCATAGGCATCGTCGTCGAAGAAAGCGGACTCACCCGCGGCCGCCTCGACAATGATCTCGAACCCGTTGGCGACGAGGCGACCGACGGCCTCGGGCACGAGCGCCACACGACGCTCGCCCGGCACGGTCTCTCTTGGGACGCCGACCTTCACTGCATCAACTCTAGATGCACGCGGTTCGGCCCGAACCGGAATGCAACTCGGGACGAATCAGCGCCAACGACGGTGAGAGATCCATCAAGCCCAGTACGCCGTCGAAGACAGAAAGGGGTTGTAGTAGATGTCGGAAACATTCACGTGGGGTGACGTCGACAAGGACGGTGCACTCCAGGAGGCAGCTGCCGAGGTCGACGGCGACACGCGCGCCGGCTTCCTGCGCAAGGCTGCGATCGGCGGCGGTGCGGTCATCGCCGGCGGCGCTTTCGCGGGCGCACTGCCCGCAATCGCTCGGGGTCAGGCGATTCCCGCCAGCGACATCGCCATTCTCAACTTCGCGCTCACGCTCGAATACCTCGAGGCCGAGTTCTACGCGAAGGCCGTTGCCGACGGCAAGCTCACCGGCGAGACCCTTCGTTTCGCCAGGGTCGTCGCGAACCACGAGCTCACCCACGTCAACTTCCTGAAGCGCGTGCTTGGCGCTAGGGCGGTGGCCAAGCCGACGTTCGACTTCAAGGACACGACGGCGAGCATGGCCAAGTTCCAGGCGACGGCGGATGTCCTCGAGTTCACCGGCGTCCATGCGTACCTCGGCCAGGTCGCGAACATCAAGGCCAAGCCTGTCCTGGTGGGCGCTGGCCGGATCCTGCCCGTCGAGGCCCGGCACTCGGCGTGGATCCGGGACATCCGGTTCAGCGGCGGTACGAATAACGTCACGACGCCTGCCCCGGCCGCGTTCGAGGACGGTTTCACGATGCAGAGGGTCCTTCAGATCGTTCAGAGCACCGGCTTCATCGTTAGCTAGCTCGTCTCACAGCGGGCTCCGGGGCGACTGCGGTGCGTCCCGGAGCCCGCTCGCTCAACCATCAGAGCGTCGCCCAGACCTCGCGCTTGGTGCGGACCCGCCGGATCACTTCGTCGGTGAACTCGGAGGTGCCGGCATGCCCGCCGAGATCAGACGTCCGCACCCCGTCCGCGACGGTCTCCAGGCAGGCCTCGCGAATCGCGCGTGACGACTCCTGGGCGGCCTCGTCGCCGTAGGCGAGGAGCGCGGCGCCGGCGAGAATCATCGCCATCGGATTCGCCACGTTCTTGCCCTGGAGTGAAGGCGCCGTGCCGTGCGCCGCTTCGGCCAGGATGACGCGGGGCACGTAGTCCTCGTCGAAGGCGACGAGGAGCGACTCCGAGCCGGCGATCGAGCCGAAGAGTGGCAACACCAGGTCCGAGAGGATGTCCCCGTCGCGATTCAGCGACGGGATTACGAGCGGCGTGCTCGCCGACGCGACGAGCAGCGCGAAGGTGGCGTCGATCAGTTGCGGCTCGTAGCGGACCTCGGGGTGACGCTCGGCGGCTGCGTCCATCTCCTCCTTCAGCATCCCCTCGTAGACCGGGCTGACCGTGTACTTCGGCCCGCCGAACACCTTCGCACCGGACCGGGCCGCGAGCCGGAAGGCGAACTCGGCGACGCTGCGGCAGATGCGCCGCTCGATGCGCTCCGTGCGGAAGGCCACCTCGTTCTCGCCCTCGCCCTCGCGCCACTCCTTTGCCCCGTAGGCATCGCCGACGGCCATGCGCACGACGGAGATCGGCGCGTGCACCCCTCCGAGGGGGACGATGCCCGGGATGCGACGGCCCGTCCGGACGATGACCCGCCCGCCGATCTCCTCGCGGATGATCCGGTTGGGCGAGCCGACGTCGCCGCGCCCCTCGGGTGTCACGGTCGCCGCCTTGAGTCCGAGGCCCGCCTCGCGGATCGCGGTGGCGGCTTCGTAGACGATGCCGTTCTCGGTCTCTCGGCGTGAGGCGAGTGAGAGGTCGAAGCGCGGGAAGTCGATCTCGCTTCCGACGACGTCCGGAGCGAGAACGCGCAGTGCCTCCTCGAGCAACTCCTGCCCCGTCTCGTCGCCTTCGAGCACCACGATCGTGTCGCTTTTCACGGCGGACATACTAGGTGAAGGGCTAGCGCACAGCGGCGAAGAAACTCGGCCTCGAATTGAGCGGTGTCCGAGCTGAAGCAGCCACGCTGCGGCGCTGCCTGAGTTTGTGGTAAAGAAGCTCACTCGTTCCCGTAACCCGAGGAGGATTCGTTGGCTCGAAAGACCGTGCTCGTCTCTGATCTTTCAGGACAAGAAATAGCGGAGGGCAAGGGCGCAACCGTCCGCATCACCTTTCGCGACGCGCGCAAGGGAGTGCGCGAGATGGACGTGACGGACGAAGAAGCTGAGGGGATGGGTGGCCGCCAGGTGGCGCGCCGCGGTCGCAGGCCGAAAGCCGCGAGCTGAGCCATCCTCTTCGAGAACGCGTGGGGTCAGGCCTCTCCGGGGGTCTGACCTCATGAAGGTTCTGTAAGGGCGGCGCGAAAAGTCACGCTCTTTGCCCGGTCCCGTGTGCTCGGGCAGCCGGGGTCGTCCCACTCCGGAACTACCATTGGCAGGTGGCTCTGGCACTCGTCACCGGCCCGGCGAACGCCGGGAAGGTCGCTCTCCTGCTCGACCGCTACCTCGCGGTGCTCGAGCGCGATCCAGTGCTGATCGTGCCCAACCGCTCGGACGTCGAGCGCGTCGAGCTCGAGCTCCTGACCCGCGGCGGTGCGCTCTTCGGCGGCTGGATCGGAACCTGGGACGATCTCTTCGACCGGATCGCGTCCGCCGGCTGGGCGCAGCTTCCCGTGGCGAGCGAAGCTCAGCGGCTGCTCGCCGTGCGCCGCGCGATTGCCTCCGTCCCGCTCAACGGGTTCGGGCGCTCCGCCCGTTTCGGCGGTTTCGCCGACGCGCTGCTCGGGACGCTGCGCGAGCTCGAGGGCGGCCTGCTGGAGCCGGAGGCGCTCGACGGTGACCTCGCCCGCCTCTACGCGGCGTACCGCCATGTGCTCGAGGGCCTCGGCCTCCAGGACCGCGATCAACTCCGGGCGAGGGCGTCCGACCGCCTTGCGCGCGATCTGGGCGCCTGGCACGGCCAGCCGGTCTTCGCCTACGGATTCGAGGATCTGACCGCGGCCGAGTGGTCGCTGCTCGAGCTGCTCGTCGCTCGCACCGAGGTCACCGTCTCGCTGCCGTACGAGCCGGGCCGCACGGCCTTCGCCGCCCTGCGCGAGACCGCCGAGGATCTCTCGGGGCTGGCCGGTGGGCGCATCGAGGAGCTTCCGCCCGCGTACGAGCGCGTCGCGCCGCCGGCGATCGCGTACGTCGAGCGGGCTCTCTTCGGCGACGCGCCGCCCGCCGCGCCGCCGATCGACGGTGCCGTCCGCTTCCTCGAGGGCGCGGGCGCCAGGGGGGCTCTCGAGCTGCTCGCCGACGAGGTGCTCGCGCTCGTGCGGGCGGGGACACCGCCCGAGCGGATCGGAATCGTCACTCCGGCGCTCGAGCGCTGGCGCGAGCCGCTCGAGACCGTGTTCGGTGCGCTCGGCGTTCCCCACGCCGTCGAGACACCGCTCTCGTTCGGGCGCACGGCACTCGGACGAGCCCTGCTTGCGCTGCTGCGATTCGCCTGGCTCGGGGGGGAGCGCGGCGACCTCTTCGCCTACCTCCGCTCGCCTTACTCGGGCATCCCGCGTCACCGGGTCGACTACGTCGAGGGGCGGCTGCGCGGCCGTGCCGTCAGGGCGCCCGAGCGGGTCGAGAGCGAGACCGAAGCGCTCTGGGGGGCTCCGGTCGCCGCGCTCGCCACCGCTCGAGGGGGCGAGGGGCCGCTCGCCGCCGTTCGGGATCTGGCCTCGTCCATGCTCGCTGCCGCCTACGGACTCGAGGCACCACCGACCTCCGAGGCCGCTCGCGACGATCTCCGGTCCCACGAGGTGCTGGGACGCGTGCTCGGAGAGCTCGGGACCTGGAGCAGCCTCGCCGGTCCGCTCGCGCGCGAGGACGTTGTTGCGGCGCTCGAGCGGACGACCGTCTCCCCGCGGGCGAGCGGCGAGGGGGGGCGCGTGGCCGTGCTCGACCTCCCGCGGGCACGCACGCGGCGCTTCGAGGTCGTGTTCGTACTCGGCCTCGAGGAGGGCAGTCTGCCGCGTCGCGCGACGGGCTCCCCGTTCCTCAGCGACGACGAGCGCCGCCGGCTCGGCGGTCGGCTCCCGAAGCCCGACTCGGTCGCACGCGACCGCTACCTCTTCTACACGGCCTGCAGCCGCGCCTCCCGCCGCCTCGTGCTCGTGCGCCAGGCGGCGACCGACGAGGGCAGCCCCGTCGAGCCGAGCCCGTTCTGGGAGGAGGTACAGGGCCTCTTCGGGCGGGATGACGTCGAGCGGTCGACCCGGCGCCGGCCCCTGTCGACACTGACCTGGTCCCTGGAGGGCGCGCCGAGCGAGCGCGAGCGCCTGCGTGCCCTCGCCGCCCTCGCCGGACGGAAGGGCGAACGGCCGGCCGCCGAGGCGCTCGCGCGTGCGAACGGCTGGGAGCGGCGGCTCGAGCGCGCCCTCACGGCGCTGCGCCGCCCGACCCGGCTCCGCCACCCGCTCGTCCTCGAGACGCTCGGGGCGCGCCAGACCTTCAACGTGACCGAGCTCGAGCGTTTCGCCGACTGCTCCTCCGCCTGGCTCTTCGACCGACTGATCGACCCGAAGACGATCGACGCCGAGGTCGACCCGAAGCTGCGCGGCTCGGTTGCCCACACGGCGCTCTTCCGCTTCTTCTCGCGCCTGCCGAAGGAGCTCGGGAGCGAAGGAGTGGACCCCACTCGCGTGGACGATGCGGTGCGCCTGATGCGGCGCTGCCTCGACGAGGCGGTCGAGGGCGTGCGGATGGAGATGACGCCGATGCAGCGGCGCGAGCTCTCCGGAAGCCTCTGGCGCGACCTCGAGCAGCTCGTCCACGCCGAGGCGGAGGGAGAGTTCCCGCTCGTGCCCAGGCGCTTCGAGGTCTCGTTCGGCTCCGAGCGCTCGGTGCCCGAGCTGCAACGGGGACTGCCCCTCGGGGACGGCCTCAGCCTCTCGGGGAAGATCGATCGGATCGACGTCGATCCCTTCAGCGCGCGCGGGATCGTCCAGGACTACAAGTCGGGCAAGAGCGCGCACTCGGCGCGCGAGATCGAGCGCGACCTCCGGCTGCAGATTCCGCTCTACATGCTCGTCCTGCGCGATCTCGTGGGCCTGGAGCCGCTCGGCGGCGTCTACCGTCCGCTCGCAGGCGACCGCAGGGCGCGTGGTCTCCTCCGCGCGGAGGCGAAGGAAGAGGCGCTGCCGGGCTTCGTCCGGACGGACTACCTCGATGAGGATGCCTTCTGGGGACAGGTCGAAGCGGCGAAGGAGACCGCACACCGGCTCGCGGGGCGCATCCGCGGCGGCGACATCGGCCACGACCCGAAGGGCGGCGAGTGCCCGTCCTGGTGCGATCTCTGGTCGCTCTGCCGGGTGAAGCGAGGATGAGCCCGGCTCCGAACCCCGAGCAGCGAGCGGCCATCGACGCACGTGGGGAGGTCTTCGTCTCGGCGGGCGCGGGGACGGGGAAGACGAGCGTGCTCGTCGAGCGCTTCGTGGAGTCGGTGTGCGACCGGGGGCTCGACGTCGACTCGGTGCTCGTGATCACGTACACGAAGCGGGCCGCCGCGGAGCTTCGCGCCCGCATCCGGGCGGCGCTGCGCGAGCGCGGCCGTCACGACCTGGCGCGCGAGCTCGACGGCGCCTGGATCTCGACGATCCACGGCTTCTGCAACCGCCTGCTCAAGAGCTCTCCCTTCGAGGCCGGGCTCGACCCGCGCTTCCGCGAGCTCGACGAGTCGCAGGCGGCGGTCATCCGCGGCGAGGCCTTCGAGGCGGCGCTCGAGACGTTCTGCGCCGGCGAGCAGCCCGAGCGCCTGCGCCTGCTCGCCACCTACGGGACGAGCGCCCTTCGCGGCATGCTGACCGGAATCGCCGGGACGCTGCGCTCGGCCGGCCGGCCCCTCGTGCTCGAGCTCGGCGAGCGACCGCCGTTCGCCGAGCGCGTCGCGGAGCTGCGGGAGGCGGCGGGGTGCCTCGCCGGCGACTCCGCCGCGACCGACAATCAGCGGGCGAACGCGGAGCGCGTGCTCGAGCTGGTCTCGGGAGAGCCGGCGCCCGAGCGCCTGCTCGACCTCGGCGCGCACCGTGCCGGGGGAGAGCGCGCGGCATCCTACGAAGACGCGCGGCGGGCGGTGGAGCAGGCCGCGCTCGACGCGCTCGCCGCGGACGACCGCGACCTCCTCCAGGAGCTCCTCACGGCGTTCGACGACGCCTACGGGGCAGCGAAGGATCGCGAGTCGGCGCTCGACTTCGAGGACCTCCAGCTGCGGGCGCGCGATCTCCTGCGCGAGAACCCGCCGATCCTCGAGCGGGAGCGACTCCGCTTCCACACTCTGATGGTCGACGAGTTCCAGGACACGAATCGCCTTCAATGCGAGCTCGTCGACCTCCTCGCGGACGGGCCGGGCGAGCGGGAGCTCTTCTTCGTCGGCGACGAGTTCCAGTCCATCTATGGCTTCCGCCACGCAGACGTCGCCGTGTTTCGGGAGCGCCGCGCGGCCGCTCTGGCGAAGGGAAGCGAGGTGCTGAGCCTCTCGCGGAACTACCGCTCGCGGCCCGAGGTGCTCGCCGCGGTCAACTTCCTGTTCGAGAGCGCCTTCGGCGATGAGTTCCAGGGGCTCGCGGCTTCCGGGGAGTTTCCCGACCCGGTGTTCGGGCACCCGGTCGAGCTGCTCGTCACCGACAAGGCGACTTACGCCGACAGCAACGTCCACTGGCGCCGCGCGGAGGCGCAGCACATCGCCCGGCGAGTCCGGGAGCTCGTCGACGCCGATGCGGCGAGTCCCGGCGAGATCGTGCTGCTCTTCGCCGCCGGCACCGATGCCGAGTGGTACGAGGAGGAGCTTCGCCGCGTCGGTCTGCCGACCTACCGGGCCACTGGGCGCGGCTACTTCGGCCAGCAGCAGGTGGTCGACGTGCTCGCCTACCTGCGGCTGCTCCACAACCGCTACGACGACGAGGCGC
>Ga0136616_10000486_pt1 | contig 18804 bp, 20 predicted proteins | sample AntDrymUQ2992106_2_FD_106648 | JGI IMG/M metagenome (GOLD analysis project Ga0136616, IMG submission 106648) | Polar desert sand microbial communities from Dry Valleys, Antarctica - metaG UQ299 (21.06) | ecosystem: Environmental > Terrestrial > Soil > Desert | place: Antarctica: Dry Valley...
AATCATTGGGAGCGATGGTCTCGCCATCGGCGTCGATCGTTTTGGCGCCTCAGCACCCGCGGCGGACCTTGCTTCGCATTTCGGCTTCACCCCAGAAGCCGTCGCCGATCGCATCAACGCCTGGCTGCGTTGAGACCACCCGACCTCGGCGCAGTCCTGTCGATCTGGGCTGCCGGGCTGGCCGCCGGTGCGGCCGTGGTCGCCTGTTGGGACGTCGCCCGAGCGGGCTACATCCGGCTGGCGGGGGGGATCGTCGCCCTCCTCGGTGTCCTCGCCACCCTCGCCGGCGCGCCCTACTGGAGTCTCCTGGCCTCAGTTCTGGCGGTGGTGGCCACGATCTGGCGTCAAAGATTCGTGGCGGCGCCGGCGCTGGCTTTGGCGGCGATCGCGTTCTTGCTCGCGGGAAGCGGGCTGGGTTGGTTGTCAGCGGCGGTCGGTGCGGCCAGCCTCGGCGGGATCACTTCCGAGATGCTGCTTGGCCATTGGTTCCTCGTCGATCCCAAACTCCCGCGCTGGCCCCTCCGCCGGTTGGCTATCGCGGGGACGGCTGGGGCGCTGCTGGAAGGGTTGGCGGTGGTCCTTCGCAACGATGAGGCCTTGCTCGTCTTCAAGTGGCTGCTCGCCGGCTTGGCCGGGTTCGCCGCTCTATTGATGATCGGGGTGACCTTCGCGCTCAGGGTCAAGTCCTATACCGGGGTGATGGCAGCTACCGGCCTCTCCTACCTGGCGACCCTGCTGGCGCTGGCAGTGGCGATCATCGCCCGGCCGAGCTAGGAACGGACCGCGTGACGATCGAGTCTCGGAAGTTTTCGAACGTCGACACAATTCAGGCTTTGTTGCTCCGGAGCGATTCGGTGATCGTCAAGGCTCGATTTGAGGAGGGCGATCAGTTCGTCGAAATCGATGTCGGTGACCGAGAGCCGACCGTGAACTCGCGCCAAAATCTTCGGCGGCGTACCGAGTGTCACCATTGAGAGTTGCCGAGATGAAAGCGGCCTGCTTGGCGATCAGCGCTTCCATCGCCGCATCCTCGAAATGATGGGCGAGCCGAGGCGACGAGAGAACTCGTGCGTAGAAGTCGGTCACCGGTCGTATCAGTGCGACCGCGCCCCCGGAGGTCTTGTCAGCGGAACTCAACCAATTGCGTAATCTAACCGACCGTTCAGGAAAGAGGATCGCGACAAATTGAGGTCCGAAGGCGGGTCAGTGGTCCAGGGGCCGGATTGCCCTCACATCGTAGATCGGGTCGCGATGCTGCACCGTTGGGATCGCCTGGCGTTCTTGCATTGGAACTTCGAGGTCGATGTCGTGCAACGACTTCTCCCCCAGGGGGCTGGTCCCGTTCCTGATGGAGGTCCGCTTTCCAGGTTTGCCGCGCCTTCGGTGCCCGGGACCGCCGACGCGCTCCAGAGCCGTTCGAGCACGCCGCGCAGGTCCGGGTCCGGGAGGACGCGGTTGGCGAGGTAGTCGAGGTAGTTCTCCATCGGCAGCAGCCGGGGGGATGGGCACGACGTCGTCGTCGCCCGTGAGCAAGTAGGTGATCGACCGGCAGGTGGGCGAACAGCACGGCACAGGGAAGAAGTCGCTGGTGCGGAACCAGTCGGGGCACTGGTCGACGAGGCCATGGATGACGTCGGCATTGGTGAGCCGCTGGCGGGGATCGAAGGTGGTGTGGCGCCCGGCGTGGGTGACGGGCTGGAACACGACGCCTCGCACCGCGGGGTGAACGATGCCGTGGCGCACGACGGCACCGAGCTCGTGGGTGTTGACCTCGGCCTCGACGGCGGCGACGAGTAGCACCGTGAGACCGACCTCCGCACACCGGTCCAGCGCCTGGGCCTTCGCGGCGCGCAGGTCCCGACCTCGCAGCGCGACGTGCGTGGCCTCCTCCAGACCGTCGAACTGGAGGTAGATCTTCACACCCAGCTCGGCCAGCGCGGGAGCGAACGATCGGTCATGGGCGAGCCGGATGCCGTTGGTGTTGAGCACGACGGTGCGCACGCCCTTGTCCCGGGCCATGGCACAGAACTCGAGGATCTGGGGGTGGATGGAGGGCTCACCGCCAGAGAACATGACGACTTCGGGTTCGCCTTCGGCGGCCACGAAGGCGTCGAGGCCGGCCTCGACCTGGTCCAGCGACAACGAGAACCCGTCGGGTTGGTGACCGGAGTCGGCGAAGCACACCGGGCAGTCGAGGTTGCAGGCGGTGTTGACCTCGATGATCCCCAAGCAGGCGTGCTGCTTGTGGTCCGGGCACAGCCCGCAGTCCAGCGGGCAGCCGTCGCGCACCTCGGTCTGGGTCTGCAGCGGCAGGGTGCCCGGCTTGTTGAACCGCTGCATGTCGACGTACATCTCGGCGTCGCCGTAGAGCAGCGCTTCGAAGGGGCCGTGGTCCCGGCAGCGCTTGCGGATGAACACCTTGTTGTCGCGGACGTTGATCTCGGCGTCGATGACCGCCTTGCACACCGGGCAGATGCTCTTGGTGTGCTCCAGGAACACCTCGTCGCGATCGACACGTGTGGGCGGCGGGGCGGCAAGGGTCACGAGGGACCTCCGTTGGTGGTGAGGCGAACAGGTCGGGAACCCGCTGGCGGCCCGGCGCAATTCCGTGATCAGGGGGAGCGGTCGAGCACAACCCGGCGCAGCGGCACGGCCAGCTCGGTGCCGACCCGACGCGACAGGACGCGGCGGGCCCTTCGCAGGCGGGCGGAGGTGACGCTGGGGAGGTAGAGCGAACGGACCAGCTCGTCGACGTCGGCCCCGGAGCCGATGGGCAGGGCGAAGGCTCGACGCTCGTCGCTCGTGACGGTCAGCCCGTGGCCGGCGGCGGTGGCGGACAGCCGGCGGGTGCCGAGGGCCCGATCGTTGGGATACCGGATCCGTCGCCGCAGCGCCGCCTGCAGCCGCAGGTACACGACGGCGTGTCGCCACGTGATCGGCCCGGTGGCGGGGAGCAGGAGTACGGCACGACCGCCTGGTCGGAGGACGCGGGCCAGCTCGGTGATGGCGTCGGGGACCGGTTGGATCACCTGCATCGCCATCGAGCACACGAGTGCGTCGGTTGCATTCGCAGCAAACGGGAGCCGCGTGGCGGACGCGCGCACGAGCGGCCCACGCCCTCGGTCGGTCGCGGTCGTCAGCTCCGCAGCCGAGCAGTCGGTCCCGAACCATCCATGGAAGTGGGTCGCCATCGGTCCGCTGCCGCAGGCGATGTCCATCACGAGCCCGTCGTGACCTTCGATCGGCTTGGCGCACCACTGGTAGGGGTCAATGCCGTCCGATCGGCAGCGGCCCAGGACGCGTTCGGTGATGCCTGGCCTCTCGGCGTGGAAGCGTTGGACGTAGTCCGCCCAGCCCGGATCGGACACGGGCTGCGAGCCGATCAGCTCACGAGGTCGCGCAGGGCGTCCTCGATGCCGCGGTGGAACGTCGGGTACGCATAGATCATCTGTCGGAGCCGTTCGACGGGGATCTCGGCGTGCACGGCGAGGGTGAGGAGGCCGAGCACCTCGCCACCGTTGGGGCCCGCCGCGGTGGCGCCGACGAGTACGCCGCGGGCGCGATCCTCGACGAGCTCGATGAACCCGTCGTTGCCGGCCTTGTGGATCCATCCCCGTGCCGTGTGGGGCACCAGGGTGGTGCCGACCCGCACGTCGATGCCGGCCTCGGCTGCCAGCGCCGGGGTGAGGCCGACCGACCCGATCTCCGGGTCGGTGAACGTGACGCGTGGCAGGGCGTGGTAGTCGGCCGGTTCATGCGGGGCGCCGAGGATGTCGGCGGTGGCGATGCGGGCCTGGTACATGCCGACATGGGTGAAGGCGCCCTTGCCGGTGAGGTCGCCGACCGCCCACACCCCGTCGGCCGCGCGCAGGCTGCTGTCTACCGGGGCGAACCGTTGCGTGTCGTCGATGCCGATCGTCGCGACGCCGAGCTCGGGCAGGTTCGTGCGCCGGCCGGTCGCGACGAGCAGCTGGGCGGCGGCGACGGTGCGGCCGTCGGCCAGCCGGGCGGCGATGCGGGCACCGTCTCGTTCGACCCGCTCGACGGCAACACCGGTGGTCACCTCGATCCCCTCGTCGATGAACACGCGGGCGATCAGCTCGCCGGCGGCAGGGGTCTCGAGTGGGACCAGTCGATCGAGAGCTTCGATCACGGTGACGGTGACCCCGAACCGGGACAGGGCCTGGGCGAGCTCGACGCCGATGGCGCCGCCACCCAGGACGAGCAGCGAGCTGGGCAGCTCCTTCGCCTCGACGACATCGCGGTTGGTCCAATACGGCACGTCGGCCAGGCCGGGGATGGGAGGTATGGCCGGTTCGGTGCCGGTCGCCAGCACGACGGCGCGGCGCGCCGTGAACGTGCGGTCGCCGACAGCGACGGTGCCGGGGCCGACCAGTCGACCGGCGCCGCGGACGAAGGTGCCGCCTTTGCCCTCGAAGCGTTCGACCGCGACGCGGTCGTCCCAGTCGTCGGTGGCCTCGTCGCGGATGCGGCGGGCGACGGGCGCCCAGTCGGGGGTGACCGTGGCGGTGCCGGCGATCCCGTCGACCCGGCGGGCCTCGGCGAGCAGGTCGCCGGCACGGATCATCATCTTGGAGGGGATGCAACCCCAGTAGGGGCATTCGCCACCCACGAGCTTGCGGTCGATGCCCGCCACGGAGAGGCCGGCCTCGGCGAGGTCGCCGGCCACGGCCTCCCCGGCGGGCCCCATACCGATCACGATGGCGTCGAATGTCTCTGTCATGGCCCGGCTCCTGGTTGGCTCCCTACAGGAACACGCCTCCGCTCCGTGCGCTTCCATTCCGGGGTGCAGCGACGGCCCAGCAGCCACCAGGTCGACACCGCGGCGACGGTGAGGGCCGCCCACTGCGAGCCGGTGAGCCCGGTGCCGTGGGTCTCGTCGACGCGGAAGAAGTCCTCGACCAGACGGGCAGTGCCGTAGAGCGCGCCGAACAGCAGCGCCAGGAACCCGTCATAGCGTCGGAGTCGCGATCGCAGCGCGAGGAGCAGGGCCAAGATGAGCGCCGCGGCGATCAGGTCGTACAGCGCTGGTTGGTGCACCGGCTGGCCGACCGGTGCCGCGCACGGCGACGCGGTGTCGGCATCGGGGCACACGTAGCCGAGGGCGAAGCGGGTCGGCTTGCCGAGGTGGTCGGCGACGACCAGGTCCCCGACCCGGCCGATGGCAATCCCCAGCGCGAGGCCCGGCGCGACGCCGTCGAGCACCGGCCACAGCCGCACCCCCGCCCGTCGGATCACCGGCAGTCCGAGCGCGAGACCGCCGGCGATGCCGCCCAGCAGCGAGATGCCGCCGTTCCAGATCTGCACCCACTCGAGCGGCGAGTCGAAGCTGCCGAGGTGGTTGACCACGTAGGCGACGCGTGCCCCGATGACCGCGCCGATGCCGCCGCGGGTGAGCGCCGCGTAGACGAGTGGGTCGGTGATGCCGAGGCGCCGGGTGGTCGACAGCAGCAGCCGGGCCCCGGCCAGGAACCCGATCGCGGTGCCGAGCCCGTGGGGTGAGATCGACAGCGGTCCGAGGTGCCATTCGACGATCGGGGTGTAGCGCAGCAACGCGAGCGTCATGTCAGTGCCAGGTCGCCCAGTCCCGCCAGCGCCGATGCCGGCGGCGAACCCGACGAATGGGGCCACGGTCAGGGCCGTGACCACGCGACTGGGCCGAAGGCCCACCCGTCCGAGCGACCAGCGGAACCCGGCGGCACCCGCGGCCACGGCCAGCCACCATGCGACCCGGAGCGGCTGCGGCCACGCCAGGGGCACCCAGTGGGCCCAGCCCGGCACCGTGGAGTTGGCGTAGCTGCTCGGACACCACCTCGAGGGCGACCGCGCCCATCGTGAAGGCGAGCCCGCCGATGCCGGCAAGCAGCACCAAACCGGTCCGTGCGGTGAGGGATGAGGGGTCGATTCGTAGACCGGGAGATCTGGTGTGGACCGAGCGGGGCGGTCGCCGTAGGAGTTGGCGACCGCCCCGCCGGTGGGGTTCGGGCGGCGGATACCCGAACCGGTCCGTCCCACGTGGTGGGCGGGTGGGGCCGGAACGACGCGGGGCGCGCTAGGCCCCCGCGGTCTCATCCGGCAGCTCGCTTTCGGCAGGCGGGCCCTCCGCGATCAGCCGTTCTCCGAAGGAACGCAGACGGGCCACGGCGTCGTCGGGAAGCTCCTCGCCGCGGCGGGCGAGGCTCGCCTTGATCTCGGTGTAGGTGGCGGCCTCCATGCCGCAGCGCCGGCAGTCCTCGAGGTGGAGCATGATGAACCGGGCAGTGAGATCGTCGACGTCGCCGTCGAGGTATCGCTGCAGGCGGTGCCCGACCTGCATGCAGTTCATCGGGCGCTCGGAGCGGCGGCGGAACAGGTTCATCGTTTGCTCCTCGGGGCAAGGCCGGCACCAGCCAGCCGGTCACGCATCCGCTTGCGGGCGCGGTGGATGCGGCTCATGATCGTCCCCACCGGGACCCCCATGATCTCGGCGGCTTCGGCGTAGGTGAGCCCGTCGATGTCGACGAGCTCGACGCACCGGCGGAAGTCGTCGGGCAGGTTCCGGAAGGCGTCCTCGACGACGGCGTCGAAGGTGGCGCCGACCACGATCGCCTCCACGCTCTGGGCGTCGCTGGCGGTGTCGGCCACCGTCGCCATGGTGCGGTCGGGGTCGTCGAGCAGCTCGGGCCGGCGGCGCCGTGTCCGGTTGATCTGCGTGTTGCGCAGGATCGTCAGGAGCCAGGCCCGGGGGTGCGCGCCGTCGAACCCGTCGATGGCCCGGTACGCACGGATCAGAGTGTCCTGCACCAGGTCCTCGGCGTCTGCGTGGTTCGGGGTGAGAGTGCGGGCAACCCGCAGTAGCACCTCGATCTCGGGTATCACGAACGTGGCGAAGCGCTCGTCGGCTGTCGCCGAAGGGTCGCTCACGGGGCCGTTCATCGGGGTTGGAACCCGTCGGCGTGGCAGCAGCATTCCCGGGAAGTCTCGCACCGGTTCATCGGGTTCCTGGCTGCGATGAATCGGATCGCCCACCGCCGCATGCAGCGAGCCGTCACCGCGTTCGTCGATGGTGAGCTCGACGCGGCGACGGAAGTCACTGTCGAGGCGCACCTGCGGGACTGCTTCGACTGCAGTGGCGACGCTGAGCTGGCGCGCATGGTCAAGGTCTCGCTCCACAACCTCGCCGATCGTCAGCGGGATGCGCTGACGGCGGTGCGGCTGCGGCGGTTCGCCACCGGTCTGACATGAATCGGAGTGATCCCCGCCCAGGAGGCGGGAAGTTCCCGTGCGCCCCACCGGGTTCCCTGCCCGGTTTGGGCGATTTCGACCACCAGGAGGCAGCGGTGACAGATCAGGACATCACACCGGGGCAGGTACCGATCAACCTGATGTCGATTTCGACGAGCTGCGCCGCGCCGCGACGGCGATGATCACGGACCTGCGGACCAGTGGTGCGGTCCCCGGCGTCGAGATCGGCGAGCGCGCTCCCGACTTCGTCCTCCCCGACGCCACCGGCGCCAAGGTCGCCCTCAGCGACCGGCTCGAGGCTGGACCGGTCGTCGTCTCGTTCTACCGGGGCGCGTGGTGCCCGTACTGCAACACCGAGCTCCAGGCCCTCCAAGGCGCGCTCGATTCGATTCAGGATCTCGGCGCGTCGCTGGTGGCCATCAGCCCACAAGCACCGGACGCGTCCCTGCCACTCATCGAGCGACTCGAGCTCGACGCGGCACACCACGGTGCCCAGAGCTCCAGGACCGTGACCTTGCCCGTCGCGAACCCCCCGTAGTTGGCGTCAGTGATCTCCACCGTCGCTCGCTGGCTCACGAGACCGTGACCCGGTCGGGTCCCTCGCCGCCCGACGCGGCCACCGCAGCTGGTGCTGCGCCTCGTCCCCGGACCCACCAAGCCAGGGCGATGAACTCGAGGTCCTCGATCAGCACCCACCAGCGGAGCTGCTGGCCGGCATGCACTCCGAAGCAACCGCAGTTGTCGACCGCGATGCCGCGAGCGAAGGCCTGGGCCCCGAGGACGCTCCACCCCACAGCCACGGCCAGCGCGACTGTTCCGGCCTGCCGGCGCGGCGGGCCACCCCATAGCCCGACGGCGCCCGCGATCTCACCGGTGATCAGCGCCGCGCCCAGCGCACCCGCCACCGCGCCACTGCCGACGCGATAGGTGGCCACGATGTCGATGAACCCCTGGAGGTCGCTGAGTTGAGCGGCGGCCATCGCCGCCAGCAGGGTCGCGAGAACCCAGCGTGCCGCTCCGCGCCGACGCGGTGGCCCGCTCGCACTCGTCACGAGCCGAGCACCGGCGCGACCTGGTCGATGATGGCGTCGAGCTGTCGGCGTGGCATCGCGCCTGCGACTCGGCCGAGCTCGCTGCCGTTGGTGCCGAACACGACGAGAGTGGGGATGCTCTGGATCTGGAGCAGGGCGGCCGTCTTGGGGTTGGTGTCGACGTCGCACTTGCCAAACGCGACCCGGTCGTCGTAGTCGAACGCGGCCGCCTCGAAGATGGGGGCAAAGGCGCGGCATGGCGCGCACCACGGTGCCCAGAAGTCGACGACGGTCACCCGGTCGGCGGTCTGCGCGAGGAAGTTGGCGTCGTCGATGACGACGATTGGCGAGGCGGCCGTGGTCGAAGTCGTCTCGGCGTGGGGTGCGGTGTGGGCGGGCGCTCGGCGAGTGCGACGAAACATTGCGGTTCCCCTCCTGGATATCAGGAGGGGAACCCGCTGCCCGCCCGCTGGCATTCCTCGTCGGCGTGCGACGCCGAGTCAGTGGCGGTGGGGTTCAAGCAGCGCCGCCTGTCCGGTGATCGGGTGGCGGGAGGAGAGCCAAGCGCGGGTTGCGTCGTGGGACCGTTCGATGAGCTGTGCCGACTGGGAGAAGTCGGCCGGTGAGACCCGGACCGGGCACAGCGGTGGGATGACCCGCAGGTCGACCCCCCGCTCGAACCGGGCGACGTCGACCGCGAGGCGCTGGTTGACGGTGAGGGTCAGCCCGTGCAAGGCCATGGCGAGCGCTCCCTTGGGTGAGGCCGGCAGTGCGCACGAGTACCCGGTGGGCAGCACCCAGATCACCTCCGCACCGAGCGCGACGGCGTGCGACAGCGGGGTGTTGTTCACGACTCCGCCGTCGATGTGGTCCCGCCCGTCGATGGTCACCGGCGGGAACACCGCTGGGATGGCGGCGCTGGCGGCGATCGCGTCGACCGCGTCGCCGGTCGAGAGCAGGACGTCCTGGCCCGAGAGCACGTCGGTGGCGACGACATGCAACGGGATCGGTGCGTCCTCCAGCCGCGTGAACTCGAGGTTGTCCGCGAGCAGCCGGCGCAGGCCGGAGTCCGGGACGAGGTTCGGCGGCGACCGAGGAAGCCGAGCAGCCCGGCGAGCGGTCGGGTCGGGAACACGTCGTCGCGGGACAGCGATCGCCACAGCTCAGCCAGGGCGGTGACCCCAGCGAGGTCAGGGCGGGCGGCGATCCAGCCGCCGTTGAGGGCGCCGACCGACGTGCCGACGATCAGGTCCGGCGCGATCTCGGCCTCGGCCAGGCCGAGCAGCATCCCGACCTGGATCGAACCGAGGCTCTCTCCACCGGAGAGTACGAATGCAGTGGCCATGACTCCCACCCAACGGTGCGCCGCCGGGTCCCATGTCCCGAACGTCGCGGCCGCGACACTGCGACAACCTGTGTGGGCAGGCTCACGCGGCGGGTGCCGTCGCCGCCGTGGCGGCGCCCGCGAGGGCGGCGAGGCCAGCGGGATCGAGGATCTCCACCTGGCGGTAGCGGAGCTTGATGAGCTGGCGGGCTTCGAGGTCCTTGAGGACCCGGTTGACGCTGTGCGCCGGCCCCCGACGAGCGCGGCGAGGACCTGCTGGCTGAGACGCACCCGACCTTGCTCGGCCTCGCGGACCAGCAGTGACGCCAGTTGGGCGGAAAGCCCGCCGGCGAGGAGGTCGAGAGCCGGGCCTGGACCTCGGCCATCCGCAGCGCGATGGACACCATCCATCGGTGCGCCAGGCGGGGGCGCTGCTCCGGGACGCGCCACAGCGTGACCGAGTTGATCGAGAGCACGACGCTGTCCTCCAGCGCTCGCGCGTCGAAGGGCAGGGGCATGCGGGCGATGAGCGGAATGTCGCCGAACAGTCGCCGGGGTGCAGGAGCTGCAGCGTCACACGGCGACCGTGCAGCTCGCGGGTGAGCTCGACCGCGCCCTGCCGCACGATGTACACCCGTCCCGGCAGCTCGCCCATCCGGAACACGGTCGTGCCGCCGGCGTGGCGGGCCTCACCCAGTTCGATGGCGAGGGCGTCGATGTCCTCGGCCCCGAGGGGAGAGAGGTCGCCGCGACCCAGGCAGCGGGCGATCCAGGCGGCGTGGCGGATGGGAACGTTGTCCATGACCAGGGAACCCCGCGCCGGGGCGAGATCGTCCGCGCCGCGACAGTTCCGCGCACGAGCGGTTTCGCCGGTGGCGCCGGGAAACCTCGGACGCTGTGGGAGGGTTCCGTATCGGCGGGGACGCGAACGCCCGCGGCGGCGACCCAGGAGGATGCAATGGCAACGATCCGTCACCACGCCCACATCGACCGCAGCCCTGACGAGGTCTGGAGGGTGGTCGCCGACGCCGGCGCCATCTCGAACTGGTTCCCCGGAATCGACAGCTCCAGCGCGGACGGAACGACCCGCCGCTGCTCGATGGGCGGTGCCGAGTTGGTCGAGGAGATCGTGACCGTGGACGACACCCTGCGCCGCTTCCAGTACCGGATCACCGAAGGCCCCATGCCGCTCGACTTCCACCTCGGCACCGTCGACGTCCTGCCCGATGGCGACGGCTCGCTCGTCATCTACTCGACGGAGGTGTCACCCGACGAGGCCAAGGCGATCGTCGACGGGGTGATCGCTGGCGGCGTCGAAGGACTGAAGGCCGCCCTGGAAGCATGAGCGGCCAGGCCCACGGCTTCAGCGCCGGGCCGCTTCAGCGCCGGGCCGCCCTGGCCCGGCGACCGCCGGTCTCCATGAAGAGCTGGGCAGCGGCCTGGCGGACGGCGACCGACCAGGTCGGGTAGGCGTGCACGGTCTGGGCCAACCGGCCGGCGAACATGCCGGTGCGCATCGCGAGGGCGGGTTCGTGGATCATCTCGCCGGCGCGGCTGGCGACGATGGTGGCGCCGAGGACCCGGCCGCCCCCGGCGTTGCGCAGGAGCCGGCGGGGCCCGGCGACAAGCTTCACGAACCCGAGGGTCTCCTGCGCCGCGATCGCCCGGTCGACCTCGCTCATCGGGAGATAGGCGACACGCCCGCCTCGGTCGGCCACGTCCGCCTCGAGGCTGCCGACATGGGCGACCTCCGGGTCGGTGAAGGTCACCCACGGGACCGCGTCGGCGTGAAAGCGTGCTCGGGAGGAACGGCTCAACGCGTTGGCGGCGGCGATCCGGCCCATCTCGTCGGCGGCGTGGGTGAACTGCAACCGGCCGGTGACGTCGCCGACGGCCCACACGCCCTTGGCGGAGGTCGTCAGCGTGTCGTCGGTCGTGACGAACCCACGCTCTGTCCTGATGCCGGCAGCCTCCAACCCCAGCCCGTCGATCGCGCCGGCCCGACCGACCGCGACGAGGAGGCGATCGGCCTCGACCGTTGACCCGTCGCCCAGGTGAAGCCGGACCGCGCCCTTGGGGTCGAGGGGATCCACCCGGCTGACGGGTTGGCCGGTGCGGACGTCGACGCCGTCGGCTCGTAGCGCCTCGGTGATGACCGCTGAGGCGTCGGGGTCCTCCGGGGGCAGGATCCGATCGAGCCCTTCGATGAGCGTGACGGTGGCGCCGAGCCGGGCGAAGGCCTGGGCGAGCTCGCAGCCAATGGCACCGCCGCCGAGCACCGCGAGGGACGCGGGCAGCGCCTCGAGATCCCAGACGTTCTCGTGCGTCAGGTAGTCGAGCTCGCCGAGCCCGTCGATGGGCGGCACCGCGGCGCGGGCGCCGGTGGCGATGATCACCTTCGGCGCCCGGATCGCCGTCCCGTCGACATCAAGGGCGCCGCCCTCGCGGAACGTCGCCCACCCATGGAGCACCTCGACCCCCTCACGCTCGAGGACCTCGTCGGTCTCGGTCGCGGCGATGACCTCGACGGCCTCCCTCGCCGCCGCGATCGCTCGGTCGAAGGGGTCGCGTCGCCGGGCCGCCTCGATCAACGCCTTGGACGGAACACACCCCGTGAACGTGCAGTCGCCACCGAGCGGTCCGCGCTGGACCAGCAAGACGCGTGCGCCCCGCCGGGCGCCAGCCCGAGCGGCGGACAGCCCGCCGGCCCCTCCACCGATAACGACGAGATCAGCGGAACGTTCCGTGCTGCCAGAAGGTGCGGCCATAGTGAAGGAAACCCGCCGGGGGTGATTCTGCTTCCGGTCGTGGTTGCCGAGCCCGCCGACTGGGAGAGCCTCGCCGTCGCGCGTGGGCCCGCTGGTGTGGCAGCCGCGTTACGACGCTTCGTGCCGTCAGCACGCGCCGAGACGGCGATCACCTGAGCGACGTTGCCTTCGCGGCCCCGGGCGTCGCGCTCGCCCGCAGGCGGCGGAGCGCGAGGTAGGCGAGCACAGCCACCGCGTCCACCCCGTAGCTCCAGCCGACGTGCCCCGAAGCGGCGACGAACTCGGACGCGACCAGCAGCGTGATGATCGTGACCCACTGCACGAGTCGCAGCGGCGGCCAGCGGCGACTGTCCTGCACCAGATGCGGAGCGACTCGGGCAATCTCCTCGACGGCGCGGCGAGGGGATGGCGCCACGTGCGCCCGCCCATCGATGACCAAGGTCGGCACCGTCTCGTTGCCCCCCGCCACGCTGCGCACAAAGGCACTCGCAGCCGGGTCCTCCCAGATGTTGCGCCATTCCGCTGGCACCCCGGCCTCTGCCAGCACCACCCGCAACGCGCCACACGCGCCGCAGCCCGGCCGCCAGTACACCTCGACGGCGATCTCCTCGACGGTCATGTCAAGGGAACCCGCACCCGTCGGCGCGGCGTCCCCAGACCAGACGAGACTGCACCTTCCGCGACCATCTGACGCAACGGGATGCATCCGGCCCGGTGGACGAGCAGCTCATGTGCAGTGACCATCGGTCGTGTCGACTGTCGAGAGCTCCTCGTCATCCGATTCCTCGATGGCGACCCAGGGTGAGAAGGCGACGTGGCCACGGATGCGCCGAGCGAACGGCAACGGCCGCCGGTAGGTCCACGCCACGTTTCGGACGGTCTCACCGTCGACGATCGCATGCTGGTATGCCGCGATTCCCTTCCAGGGACAAACCGTCCGCATTCGACTGGCACCGAGGCGGTCCCACCGGACGTCCTCGGCCGGGAAGTAGTGGTTGCCCTCGACCATGACCGTCCGACTGCTGTCCGCGAGCACGGTTCCGTTGAGTACGGCTCTGGGCATCCGTTCGCCTTCCTGATCGCGACGAGTCTCTCCACCACGGAACCCGATGAGCAGGCGCTGACTTCCCCCACGACACACGGAGGCACTACCGCCCCTGGAATCGACGCGCCGTCTCGCCGTGTTCCCGCCGTGTTGGCCTGTGGGTTCGGGCCATCATGGGCCGACCGATCGCGACGGGACCGTACGACACGATGACTGATCAACCGATCTCCGAGTACGCGCTGCTGTCGGACTCGCACTCGGCTGCCCTGGTGAGTCGCGTCGGGTCGGTCGACTGGTTGTGCTTCCCGCGGTTCGATTCACCTTCGGTCTTCGGTCGTCTGCTCGGTCCCGACGCCGGCTACTTCTCGATTCGACCCGTCGGCGACGCCGAGGTGCATCGCCGGTACCGCGAACGCACGCTCGTCCTCGAGACCACCTTCCGCACGGCCGCAGGCGTCGTACGCCTCGCCGTCGCCCTCGCCGTCGGACCGACCGACCGCGGCCACGGACTCGGCGCCGGCGCACCGCACGCGCTGCTACGCACGGTCGAGCTGCTCAAGGGTCACGCCGAGATCGACCTGCACCTCTCGCCGCGACCCGAGTACGGGATCACCCGCCCGCTCCTGTGCACGACGCCCGACGGCGTCACGACCCGTGGGGGGCCCGATGCCGTCGCGCTCTCCTCACCCGTCGAGCTCACCGCGAGCGACGGCTCGGTCTCAGCCCGCTTCACAATCGAGACAGGGGAGCGCGTCGCCTTCGCGCTGCAATGGTCACGGTCCTGGGATGCGCCGCCCCGGTCCTGGTCCCAGGACGAGATCGTCTCCACGCTCGACGCCACCGAGGAGGCGTGGCGTTCGTGGGCCGACATGCATCAGACCTACGACGGCTACCAGGCCGAGCTCGTGCTCCACAGCGGCCGCGTGCTGCAGGCGCTCACGTTCCAGCCGACCGGTGCGATCGTCGCGGCACCCACGACCTCGCTTCCCGAACGCGTCGGCGGCGTCCGGAACTGGGACTACCGGTACTCGTGGGTGCGGGACACGAGCCTCACCCTTGACGCTCTCTGGGTCGCTGCGTGCCCCGACGAGGTGAGCGACTACGTGCGCTGGATGGTCGGCGCGGCCGCGGGCGACCTGCGCGCCGGCGGGCACCTGCAGATCATGTTCGGTGTCGGCGGCGAGCACGACCTCACCGAACGCCAGCTCGCGCACCTTCCCGGATGGCGCGACAGCCGACCCGTCCGCGTCGGCAACGCCGCCTGGCAGCAAGAGCAGCTCGACGTCTACGGCGAGCTCCTCGGTGCCGTGCACCGTCTCGCCGAGCAGATCGGCGACCTCGACCAGCCGACCTGCGACTTCCTGGTCGGCCTCGCCGATGCCGCCGCCGCAGGCTGGCGCGAGCCCGACCAGGGCATGTGGGAGATCCGCTCCGGACCACAGCACTTCCTGCACTCGAAGCTCATGTGCTGGTACGCGCTCGACCGAGCGGTCGGGCTCGCCGGGCGCCTCGGTGTCACGGACCGCGCCCAGGAATGGAAGGTCGTCGCCGACGACATCCGCAACGCCATCGTCGAGCGCGGCTACGACGCCGACATCGGCGCGTTCACCCAAGCGTTCGGGTCACGGGTCCTCGACGCCTCGGCGCTCATGATCCCGATCGTCGGGTTCCTGGAGGTCACGGACGAACGGGTCGAGTCCACCATCCAGGCGATCGAGCAGCACCTGACCGACGACCGTGGCCTCGTCTACCGCTACCAAGGAGCCGACGACGGCCTGCCCGGCGACGAAGGCACGTTCCTTCTCTGCACGTTCTGGCTCGCCCAGTGCCACGCCCTCGCCGGACGGGTCGATCGCGCCAAGGAGGTCTTCGATCTCGCCGCCGGGTACCGCAACGATGTCGACCTGCTCGCCGAGGAGGTCGACCCGGCGACCGGCGAGCTGTTGGGCAACTTCCCGCAGGCGTTCAGCCACATCGGCCTGGTGAACGCGGCGTGGGCGATCGACCGAGCCCAATCGGCACGTCCGCGGCCTCCGGCTCCGCCTCGCTGTCGCCGTGAGCAGACGAGCGGACCGCATTCGCTTTCGTTCCGCGGTGGGCCTGGTTCGGCATCGAAGGCACGATGCGTGCATACAGTGACTGACGCGAGTGCTGATGGGACCTTGGCGATGATCTCCCCGCCGTGGCGTCGCGCGCGCGGTGTCGTGCTGCTCGTCGTCGGAGTGTTGCTCGCCGCCGCTTGCGGAGACGATGGCGGCCAGGCAACCGGCGGCACCGAGGTACGGGCGTTCAACGAGGTCCAGGAGAGCGAGTTCGCCTTCGAGGCCGACCCGCTCGATCCGACGCGGGGCCTGTTCCGCGTCGAGACCACCGCGCCGATGATCTGTGCGATCGTCTGGGGCGAGACCGACGAGTACGGACGGTTCAACAACTTCCTGTCGATGAACGGCACCGGAATCGTCGACCACGACGTCCTGCTGCCCGAGATCGAGCCTGGTCGCACCTACCACTTCATCGTGCAGAGGACGACCGCCGACGGCACGCTCTATCGGTCAGAGCCGGGCACGTTCACCATCGAGACCAGCGGCCCGTCGGTGGAGGACGAGCCGACGGCTGACCTCGGAGAGAACGTCGCACCGAGCGGGACCGTCGTTGAGGTCAGCTCCGAGTTCTCTGCCGCCTTCGCGGGCGAGCTGGCCATCGACGGCGATCTCGCCACCGAGTGGTCGAGCGCCGGCGACGGGGACGAGGGCCACATCACCATCGACCTCGGCAGTCAGCAACGCATCGCCGCCGTCGAGTTCGTGACCCGGTCCATGGCCGACGGCAGCGCCGTCACCACCACGTTCACCGTCACCATCGACGGGGGCGCCCCACTCGGCCCGTTCACAGCCGCGTCACCCGCCACCAGCCGCCTCGCCGAGATCGACGCAACCGGTCGGCTGTTCCGGTTCGACGTCGGTGAGTCCACCGGAGGCAATGTCGGAGCAGTCGAGATCCGCCTGTCCACCCCCCGCGCATGACGCCCATGGACTCCGGCGCGCCCGACCGTCCCGTGGGCATGTTCGACCCGCCGACCTGGTCCACATGGCGGGGCGCGGTGGCAGTGGTCTTGCATCGCCCGCACCTCCGGAAGACGGTCACGATCGCGCTCATCGTCGGAACGGTGCTGTTCTGCATCAACCAGCTCGACGTCGTCCTCCGAGGAGACGCGACCGCCGTGACTTGGATCAAGTCGGCCGTGACCTACCTCGTCCCGTTCTGCGTCTCCAATGCCGGCGTCCTCGTCGCCAGCCGGGTCGAACGGCACCTCGACGATCGCAAACGTGACCGGCTTTCGAAAGGAGACCGCGCCGGCCCAATCCCAGCCACGGGCGATCGCCACCACGAGATGGACCAGCCCCGAAACGGCGAAGAGGATCGTTGAGAGACCTATGAATCGGGTGTACGAACGTTGCGGGAGGTGTTGTGAGATGTTCATGGACCGAACGTACGGGAGGACTGGATTCTTGTCGTCACCCCATAGGACCGTCCTTTGTCACCCTTTAGGGTGATTCAAAGGACATAATCTTCCCCGGTGATCCTTTTCGAGACGCCGCCAAATCGGACGCGGTCTCTCCAGCACGCGTTTCCGGTCATGCATGGCCTCGAGCCGGTGGTGTCGGGGTTTGGGGCTGCGCTTGGCCGTGCCCAAGACTCCTTGCTCCGCCAGGGATTCAAAGGCGAGCTCGGGCAGATAGCCGAGGTCGGCGATGGGTTGATCGCAGTCGGGCTCGGGAGCGAAGCCTCCCTCGACTCGCTACGCAACGCAGCCGGGGTTCTCGCTCGTCAACTTGGCCGCCTCGATCGGATCGGCACCAGCCTCCATCTGGTTCCGATCACTGGCGCCACCGAGGCGGTTGTCGAAGGCTTTGGGCTCGGGGGCTATCGCTTCGACAACTATCGCGCCCGTCAGCAGGTTGACCATGTCATCGAACTGCACGGGGCGATGGCAAGCGAAGTCGAACGCGCCTTGATCGGGGTCGAAGCCGAATCGTATGTCCGGGACCTCATCAACACACCCGCCGCCGACAAGGCCCCGCAGGCTCTGGCCGGCTCGATTGCGGATCGGGCGAGGTCGGTGGGAATCGCCGCCGAGGTCTGGGACCGGGACCGGATGGTCCAAGAGCAGATGTCCGGAACTCTGGCGGTGTCGGCAGGATCGGATCGGCCTCCCCGTTTTGTGCGGCTGAGCTACCGGCCGGCAGGAGCGACCAAGAACCTCGCCTTGGTCGGCAAGGGAATCGTCTTCGACTCGGGAGGCTTGTCGTTGAAGCAGGCCGAGGGGATGGAGACGATGAAAACCGATATGTCGGGGGCGGCTGCTTGTGCAGGAGCAATGTGGGCGATCGCCAAGCGACGTTTGCGAATCAACGTCGAGGGCTATCTGCCTATCACCGACAACATGCCTGGGGGTTTTGCGCAAAAACCGGGCGACGTGATTCGCTATCGAAACGGGCGCACCATCGAGGTCCTCAACACCGATGCCGAGGGTCGATTGGTCTTGGCCGACGGCTTGATCCTGGCGGGCGAATCCGACGCTGATCTCATCGTCGACATCGCCACTCTCACCGGGGCCCAGCGCATCGCCCTTGGTGATCGGCTGGGTGCCGCGATTGGCAACGACCTCGCCGTCGACTCTGGCGACGTCGACCTGGCCATCGCCGCCGGTGCAGTGGCCGGAGAGCGGTTTTGGCCGATGCCGCTCGTTCGTGACTACCGGCACCTGATCGAATCCCAGGTTGCCGACGCCAAGAACACCGGCGGCCGCTACGGCGGTGTCACCACTGCCTCGTTGATCCTGGAGCCGTTCGCCGGCGCCCATCGATGGGTCCATCTCGACATTGCTGGACCGGCTCGCGCTGAGAAGGCGCATGGCTGGTACACCGCAGGCGGCACCGGCTTCGGCACTCGGACTTTGCTCGCCCTCGCCGAGATTCTGGCCACCAAGCGAGCCGCGCGGTAGGAGTAGCTTTCAAGAAATGAGCAACCGGACACGCTTTGCGCTGCAGACGGTGGTCTCTGATTTGGTGGCGTTTGTCATCGCCGCGGTGGTGGTATCGCAGTCCGTGTTCAGTGAGCCGTTGATCTGGCAGGTCCCGCACTTCCTCACCGACCGCGCGTCTCCGATTCCGATGGCACTCATCTTGTTGCTCGGGGTCGTGGCGGGAAGCTGGCAATCAACAAGTTGGGTCGAGCCCCACGTCGCCCGTCCGTTGTATGCCCGGGCCTTCGTCGCGGCGGCAGTCGGGTTGGGAGCATCGCTCGTGGGGCAGTTTGCGCTTCGGACCTATTACTCGCGCACCTGGGTGCCTTTGACCGTGGCGGGATTTCTCCTCCTCGCTCTCCTTC
>Ga0136616_10000487_pt1 | contig 18798 bp, 19 predicted proteins | sample AntDrymUQ2992106_2_FD_106648 | JGI IMG/M metagenome (GOLD analysis project Ga0136616, IMG submission 106648) | Polar desert sand microbial communities from Dry Valleys, Antarctica - metaG UQ299 (21.06) | ecosystem: Environmental > Terrestrial > Soil > Desert | place: Antarctica: Dry Valley...
GAGAGCGGCTCCCACGAGTTCTGGGAGGACGCGGAGAAGAAGAGCGCTTCCGGGAGCGGCGAGGAGGATAGCCGCGTGTTCCGGGCCAGCCGCTTCCTGCGCCGGCGTGGTTGAGGGGCCTGTCAGAAGGAGCAAGAACGGCGCGTTGCTGAACCTCAAGGTCTCGCCGCGGGCCAGGAACACCTCGCTGGAAGGGATGCACGGGGACGACGCTCTGAAGCTCCGGGTCGCGGCGCCGCCGGCCGATGGGCGGGCGAACGCCGAGATCGAGAAGTTCCTGGCTGAGGTTTTCGAGGTGCCGCTTTCGAGCGTCGAGGTCGTCCGGGGGCGTCCGGCAGAGACAAGACCGTCCTCTTCCGGGGCGGAGAGTCGGTGGACGTTCAGCGTCGCCTCTCGGCCATGATCCACTAGCCTCATGCCGCATGAAGAGTTCGAGACCGCGTCGGAGGAGGCAGGGGAGCGTCTGGACCGGCTCTCCGCAAATCGTCTGGGCATCGGCCGGAGCCTGGCGCGGCGACTGATCCAGGCGGGGCTCCTGCGGGTTGACGGGAGCGAGGTCTCGCCTTCGTACCGGGTGCATGGTGGTGAGCGCATCGAGGCGGAGGTCCCGGACGAATCACCCAAGTTGGAGGAGATCCCCGTCCCCGTAGTCTTCGAGGACGAGTACCTGATCGTGGTTGACAAACCTGCCGGACTCGTCGTGCATCCCGGCGCTGGCAACCCTTCCGGCACGCTGGTGAATGCGCTCCTGGACCGGGGCATCGCCGGTGGCGAAGACCCGATCCGGCCCGGCATCATCCACCGCCTCGACCGCGACACCTCGGGGCTGATGGCCGTGGCGAAGGGTGAGCCAGCCTACTCCGGGCTGGTCGGGATGCTGTCGGCGCGGCGGGTCCGGCGCATCTACCGGACGGTCGTCGTTGGCGGCGGCCTACCGGCGACTGGCACGGTGGACTCGCCCGTGGGCCGCGACCCGGATAACCCCACGCTCATGGCCGCCGGAGTAGGGAAGACGGCCATCACGCACTTCGAGAGGCTGAGAGAGGCACACGGGTACACGATGCTCCGGGCGCGGCTGGAGACGGGGAGGACGCACCAGATCCGGGTCCACATGAGTGCCATCGGCTACCCGGTCCACGCCGACCCGCTCTACGGCAAGGCCGTAGAAGGACGACGCCTCTGGCTCCACGCGGAACGTCTGGCCTTCGAGCATCCGGTGACGGGGGAGGAACTGTGCTTCGAGTCCTCCATTCCTGAAGACCTTCGGGAGGCGGCGTCCTCGCTTGGTCTGACTTGAGAGGGCCTACGAGCTTCAGGAGTCGTGTTTCTTTTCCTGACTCCCGAACCACGAACGTGGCGAATCCTTTACCCTGATTTCGCATCATTCCGCCACGAACTCTGGGTCTTCAGATGGACGAAGGTGAAGGTGAGCATCGCCGTGGCCGCCCCGGCCAGCAGGAGGACCGTCAGGCTTCCGAGCGCGACTATCAGGCCGGCGATGGGGGCTCCCGCTCCGGCGGCGAGGCCCATTGCAACCTCTCCCAGTCCCTCGGCATGCGGACGCAGAGACGGCGAGACCGAAGCGGCGAGCAACGTACTCCCGCCGACGACCCCGAGGTTCCAGCCGATCCCGAGCATCATCAGGACCGCGGTGATCCAGGCCGCGCCGTCCTGGTCCACGAGCGCCCCCGCGACGCCCGCGGCGGCCAGGAGCAACAGGCCCGACGCGGCGACCGGCGTCGGCCCTACCCGATCCGCCATCCAACCCGAGAGCGGCGAGGGCGCGAACATGCCGGTCACGTGTACCCCGATGATGAACCCAACGAGGCCGAGGCCATGACCGTGCGCCGTCAGGTGTACCGGCGCTATCGCCATGACCGCCACCATCACCAGGTTCGTGGCCGCCAGAATGACCAGCGCGGCCCGCGCGGAAGGCGCGCCCAGTCCCGTTGCCAGGCCGCGTCTCGTTACCTGGGGCCTTTCTCTGGGACCGAGGAGCGCCGCTCCGCGTCCGAGGAGCGGGACTTTCGGGTTCGAGACGGTCGCGAGCAGCAAAGCGGAGACCGCGAAACATGGGATCGCGACCAGATATAGTCCCGCGAGCGATGGCAGGCCGATGATGGCCGCCAGATTTCCGCTGGGGCCGAGTAGGCTGGGGCTGACGACCGCGCCGAAGGCGGTGGCGAACAATACGGCCCCGAGCGCGCGCCCTCGCATGGCCTCGCCACCGACCTCCGCCGCCGCGTAGCGCGTGAGGAAGATGGCTGCGTTGCCCGCGCCCAGCAAGGTGGAGCCGAGGAGGAGCAAGAGCAGGCTGCTCGCTGCGGCGGCGACCACCACCAGCGCCGCTCCGGCCGCGCCCAGGACGTAGCCCAGCCCCAGGCTCCGCCCCCGTCCGGCGCTGTCCGTGCGCCGGGAGACGAGAAGCGCCGCGGCGGCTGACCCGGCGACGAGCAAACCGAGGGGCAGACCCGCCGCGGCTTCGGAGCCGGTCATCTCCACGCCAAGCAAGGCGCCCGAAGTCCCGCCGGCGGCAAGCCCCATGCTGCCTATGGCCGTTGCGACCGCCAGGACGATGAGGGTCCCGCGCCGCGTACGATCCGGCTTCTTGCCGTGGTTGCTCATGTACTCGATCCCAGATTTGCCAGCTCATCTGGCTCCAGGGTAATGCCGAACGTTTGCCGGAGTGCGCCGGGGAGATCCTCGTCCGTCAGGTCGCGGCGCTCGGAGGTTCCGTCCGGGCGGGCGATGGCGAGCTTCCGGCCGCGGAGCGTGTGCCGGACCTCCGGTGTGGTCCGAATGGCTACTATCTGCCCGACGAACGGTGAGTCGGGGTGAGTTGCCGTGTAGTGGTTATGCACGACGTAGTCAATAGGGCGCTGCGGCTCCAGGGTGAAGGCGTACAGGTCTGTCCATCCGTCCGGCGTCGAGGAACGCAACGACCAGATGCCGCCCTCGCGGCTTTCGAGGCCATGCGTCCAGCCGCCCTGATGAGAGATAGCGCCGTCTCTGAACGGTATCGGTTCGATCAGCGCCGCGCCGAACCCGACGTCGGCGAGCCACTGCGCCCCTTCAGCTTCGACGATTGACAGCATGTGCGTGCGTGGCCCTGGCTTGCCTGGCTGGACGCGAGCGGCCAACCTTCTCACCATGTATCCGAGCCGCTCCAGAAGGGCGGTGAATAGCAGGTTGTGCTCGAAGCAGTAGCCGCCACGGTCGTGGCGCAGCAGCTTGTCCTGCAAGCTTTCGATGTCGAGCGGGATGGTCCGGCCCAACACGATGTCGAGGTTCTCGAAGGGTATTGTCGCAGCGTGCGCGCGGTGCAGGGCATGCAGCGTGTCCTCGGTGGCGCTCAGGTCTCCGCCGTAGCCTACGCGAGCGAGGTAGGCGTCCACGTCCAACCGCTCGACTTCCCACTCGGCAAGAGCTTCGCCAGCGTTGTTGCGTTGCTGATCCACGGTGCTCATGATAGTTTTCCTCCTTACTTCCTTGTGATCTGATCTCTGGCGGTTCGTTGGTTTCGTATCCGGCTATGAGTTTGCCTCGACACATCCACCGTGCGCCGCTGATGCCCCGGATCTCCGTCATTCTTACTTCAGCGTGCATCCCGAGACCACCATTCGATGAGGTTGCCGTCGGGGTCGTAGAAGTAGTACGAGTCCGCGCCCATCCATTCGAGGCGAACCGGCCCGTACACCTCCACGCCCTTGCATCGCACGTGCTCGACGGCCTCATCGAGCTTTTCTCTACGCACCTCGAAGGCGAAATGCACGCTTCCCCAGCGCTCGCCTTCGGGCGACGGGGAGTGTTCCTCGAATAGCAATGGACCTTTGCGCAGGGCAATGCGTTGCGCCTCTCCCGGCGTCCCGGCCCAGAACCATGCCCACTCCTCGTCGGCCTCCTTCTCCGGCGTCAGGCCGACCACCTCATCGTAGAAGCGGGCCGCCGCCTGTACGTCCTCGACTACCAGCACCATCTCCGAAATACCGTTGCTGAACATCGCATGCCTTTTATTAGCGTCGAGAGATCCGCGCATCATACGGTGCAATCAGCCGTTCTCGCCGCGCCGCAGCCGGTCGAGGATTCTGTCTATGCGCCGCTCGGCCTCCGCTTTCTCGACGAACTCGTAATAGGGTTCGCCTGCTGGGGCCACGCCAGGCACGACGAGGTCGAAGTCGAGCGTGCGGATCAACTCCAGGCTCTGGATGTATTTCTCACGGACGGTCGCTGACCCCGTCGAGCACCGCCGCCACCCATTTGCCCCGGACGAAGAAGATCGTATCTCCCGTGAACAGGACGCGGCGCTCACCCGTATCCCAGAGGAAGGCTGTGGCCCCGCCCGTGTGTCCCGGAATGGGGATGACCTCGAAGTCGTCGCCTGCGTGGTGGCGTTCGGAGAAAGTCCCGGCGACGTTGCAGGTCTCGGCTACGGATTTGGCCTCTTCTTCGTGGATGTGAAGTGGTGCGTCGAACGTCGTGGCGATCCAGTCGCAGATCGGCGCTGCCTCGTGACGGTGGTTCAGGTATTGACGCGAGATGCCGCCGAGGCCGTTGATCTCCTCTCCTTCTCCCTCCAGCGTGGCGGCCCTATAGATGAGCAGGTTGCCCCCTTCGCGTCGCAATAGGAAGGCCCGGATCTCCAGCGAAGGTCCGAAACCCAAAGGCTCGGGAGCAGATGCGTGCAGACCAGAGATTACTTCGTTCATGAGAGACACTCCTCCTTTTTCTGTTGACTGGGTTCTGGGTAGTCGGCTGGCCGAGGCGAGACTCTCTTCACCCTACGGAGCGGCTATTCCGCTCGAACGCACCAGTGTCTATGCCCCAGGCGACGATGCGCTCCGGATGGATGCGGATTATCGATTCGGGGCTCTCGATGGCCTCTGCTCTTCCCCGGACCTCCAGACCCCGTGGCCGCCATGGGTCGGTGGAGGCGAGGTCGTCCACCACGAGGGCGGCGTGTCCCTTCCGCGCGACATCGCGGAACTTCTTGGTGTTTGTCAGGTCGCGCCCTCTGACATCTATCGTGTCCAGCCTGTCGTTGTGGGAGAACATGCCGACCGGCGCAATGTGTGGCGTGCCGTCGCCGCCGACCGTTGCCAGACGTCCGAGAAGACCGCTACCGAGGTACTCGATCTCATCACGGGTGAAGCTGCTCATCAGTGCCTCCTTCCAGTTCGTTGGACTTCCGGTCCCAGAGCTTTCTCCGGTTCGTCCGAGGTCGAGACCAGACCGGAAAATCGAACCGGCGTGAATCGCTCATTGGAATTCTTCGGATTTGGCGTCCACCTGTTCGATCACGTCTTATTCGCCTCTGCGCCGATCGGCGGCGTCACGAGCGCGCTCGTAGTTCGTGCGGAAGAGTTCCAGGGCGCCGGGTACGTCTTGTGGCTCCCTAATGTGGTAGCTCACTACACCCTCGAATCCGGCCCCGTGCGGCTCCGCGCATCCGTCAGAGATCAGCTCGTCGTGGATCCCCCTCGGGAACGCGAGATCCGCCATGCCGGTGTCGTGGATGTGCCCGAGCGCCCTTCGGCCGAACTTGTAGACGGTGGCCGGTGGAACCCAAAACCCGCCTTGCCCCGAACCACCCATGTGTCTCTCTTTGCTGACACCGGGCCAGTCGAGCATTTCGCGTTCGATCTTCTCCAACAGTCCGTCGTTCATTTCGCTTCTCCTTCCTGGCGTCGGGCATGAACGCGAGACGACGCTTGCATCATCCGGATATTCCTCCCTCGGTCATCGGCACGGGACCGGGGGAGGAGATTCGTGGTAGTGGATCACCTTCCACCCTCCGCTCTTGCGGTGCAAAATGAAGGTGTCTCGTCCGTCAGCGATATGACTCTCCCCCTCGAGCTCGCCCTCGAAGTGGAAGATGCAAAACACGTAGGCGACGTCGCCAAGAACATCCACCGACAAGTCGCCAACCGTCATGGTCTTTACCCGTCCCAAGAATCCGGCCACGCGCTCGTAGTATCGTTCTATCCCGGTCCAGCCCCGCACCGGCTGGGCCGCCTCCTGAGCGATATAGATGAGGTTGTCGTAGTCCTGGTCCCAGATGGCTTTGAGCGTCTCTACGTCCATGGTGGCAAACCCGCGACGATACTGTTCGATGACCGCCGCGATCTCTTGCCCGTCCCGCTCACTCGCCGTCATCACGTTTCCTCCTCTCTGGATTGATTGCTTCCTTCGACGCTTCCCCGCAGCCCGAGCGCGGCTATCAGAGCGATAAGAAGTGCGAGGACCATCGCCAGAAAGGCGTCGGAGAAGGGAGCGGCGTCGAGGGTGTAAAGGGGGTTTATGGCGCCGGAGCCGGTCTCTTCTCTGGTTGCCAGGAACGCCCCGGCGAGCGCCGGGCCGGCTCCGCCTCCGAGGAAGAGCAGACCCTGGAAGATGCCCATGCCGCCCCCGACTTCTTCATCCGGCAGCGCGCCCGCGGCGGCGTTGGCGAGTGGGGACTGGACGAAGGCCATGCCAACGGTCAACCCCAGCACCCCGAAAGAGACAACGACCGCGGCCGCTCCGGCGGCGAAAGTGGAGATGAATAGCATCGAGAGAGCCATAACCGTAACCCCCGCCAGTATAGGAATCCTGACGCCGATACGGTCGGAGAGACGGCCGCTCATGGGCGAGAGGAGAGCCAGGGCTACGGCTCCGGGCGTCAGGACCAGCCCGGCTGCACCGGCGGAGAGCCCGTTCACCTCGATGAGGAGCAGCGGGGTGAGGACGAGCGTCGAGAGATTGGCGAGCATGGCGAAGAACCCGACGAGTATCGCCGCCACGTAAGCCCGATTCCTGAAGAGCTTGGGCGAGACGAAGGGGTGCTGGACCCCGTTTATGCGCCAGACGAAGAGTGACGCCGAGATCGCCGCTCCCAGGAAACATCCCCAGGAGGAGATGGATCCGAACCCCGCGCCCTGCCCCTGCGTTATGCCGAAGAGGAACAGACCGGCCGCTAGGCCGAGCAGGAGGCCCCCGATCAGGTCGAAGCGGCGCTCGTCCCCGGAGCCACCGTTGGGCAGCACGCGCCGGGCGAACGGGATCAGTATTAGCGTCAAAGCGAGCGTGCCCACGAATAGCGCGCGCCAGCCGAAGAGTTGCCCGACCACGCCACCGGCGACGGGGCCAACCGCCGCCGCGACGCCCAGGCTAGATCCGATAACCCCCATGCCCGCGCCTCGCTCTCCGGCCGGCAGGACCTTCGCCACGGAGACTATCGCGAGCGCCGGGATGGCCGCTCCGCCGATCCCCTGTACGATGCGGCCCAGGACGAGTACCGTGAGGCTCGGGGCGAACGCGCAGATGAGGCCGCCCGCAGCGAATCCGATCAATCCCACCGAGAAGACGCGCCTCACCCCGAAGAAGTCCGAGATCCTCCCGTAGAGCGGGACGCCGATGGCGTAGGCCAGAGCATAGCCCGTCACCACCCATCCCACCTGCGCCGCCGAGGCGTCGAACTGTGCTCTTATAAGTGGGATCAGGACGTTGATCATCGTGGCCGTAAGCACCGAGATGAAGACCGCCGAGGCGGCCACCGTCAAAAAGACACGGGTGGATGCGGTCTCTCCAGCCCTCATGGCTTCGCCTCCGGCGCTCATCGTTCGGCTCCAGTGGACCCGACGGCCTTCGATTCCATTGTCCGTGTCTTTGCGGACTCCGCATGCCGGTTCATGCGTTGGCGCCTTCCTTCGCCCGTTCCTTTTCCGGCGGCGTTGCTTCCTCGACTCGACCGGCTCTCAGCGCGTGGGTCCACCAGGCCAACTCGTCTAGCGTAGCAACGGCGCTCTTGTTGAGGAAATCGAAGTCCGAGAGGTCTTTGCCTTCCTTCCGCATGCTGAGTAGAGGCTCCATGCCGATGTGAACGGCTGTCCGGGTCGGAGCCATCTGAAGTTCGACGCAGATCAACCGCAACTGCTCTACGGCGCGAGCGCCGCCGACGCCTCCGTAACCGGCGAACGCGGCTGGCTTCTTGTTGAACTCAGGATATGCGTGGTCGAGCGCGTTCTTCAGGACGGCTGGGATGGAGTGGTTGTACTCCGCCGTGACGAAGAGGAATCCGTCCAGCCCGGCCATCTTCTCGCTCCACCGATCCACAACATCATCCGGGCTTGGGGACAGGCTCGACGCCTCCCCGTACAGGGCCAGAGGGTAGTCTCTGAGGTCAACGATCTCGACTTCTAGGTCGTCTCGTCTGGATGCGATATCGAGGATCCAACGCGCCGGCTTATCGCCGAACCTGCCTTCCCGGGTCGTGCTGATTATGATGCCGATCTTGGGTTTATCCATGGAGTCGAAATTCATCCGCGGTCCTTTCTCTGGTCGTTGATCGTCTCGATCACGCTCGAGAAGCCCTCGGCGCCGTGACCCTCGGCGACTCTTCGATCTATGAGAGCCTTGACGTGCTTCAGCCGGTCGACATCGACGCCACGCGCCCGCCAGGTATCAATGAGGTCGTCCATCAACGCCGCGTGTATGCTGAGGGGACCGGCTACGGGAGGGTAATCGCCGTCGTCGGCGGCGCGCGCGAACTCGCTCAGCAACTCGATCGTGGGGGTGAGCACCCCGCTCGCCGCCGGGGCGAAGGTAGTCGCGTCCACGTTCTCGGCGCCGACGAAGGCGAGGGTGTTGAGGTAGGCGACCCAGATCTCGTAGCTCAGGCCGATCAGGGCCATGAAGTAGACGGAGGCCAGACCGGCGTCCTCACCGTAATACGTGGCGTCCTCGCCCAGGACATTAAGTGTCTCCCGGTGAGTCTCGAAGGCGCGCCGCGATCCGCTGTAGTAAAGGCGGGCTTGGAGCGTCCCGATATCTTCCGGGTCGCCCAGGATGCCCCCGTCTATATACTCTGCGCCGCGCTCCGCCGCCCACCCGGCCGTCTGGCGGGCCTGATCCGGCGTCCCGCTCGTCAGGTTCACCAGGACCCGGCCCGAGGCGGAGTCGCCCACAGCGTCGAGGATCTCGCGCACGGCTGCGTAGTCCAGCGCGCTGATGACCACCAGGGGGCTCGCCGCGACCGCGTCGGCGGCCGTGGACGCGCGGAGGGCGCCTTTAGCGACGAGGGGATCGGCTTTGCCCGCCGAACGGTTCCAGACGGTCGTTGGGTGGCCGCCATCCAGGAACGCCTCGGCCAGCGCCGAACCCATCGCGCCCAGGCCGACGACCGTCACCGCCGTGCGCTCGTTAGCCGCCATCACGCAGTCACCCACTCGCGCGGCAGTCCTTTTTCCGGCCAGTTCTCTATCTCATGCCCGGCCAGCGTCCGCGGCAAATTGCTCATGCGCTCCCTCCTCTTCTGGCTTGCCCGGTGCATCTTTATCTTGGAACGCAAGAGGGGTGGTTGCATCGTGCGGGGGGACGGTTTTCGGCCTGTACCAAAGTACGGGTCTCCGGCGATGGCCTCCGGCTTGACGACGCCTTCTCGCTCTGGTAGCTTGCTTGACAACGAGAACCGGCCTTTAACGGCGTCCCGAGAGGCGCGAAGGGGGTTACGATTTGGACCGAACGAGCGTCCACGAGCACTCGCGGGTGCTCTCCGCCGACGGCATGAGCCGCTCCCTGCGGCGTATTTCGCACGAGATCCTGGAACGTAACGCCTCCGTCCTCGAAAGCCTCGCGCTGGTCGGGGTGCTGACGCGCGGCGTGCCTCTGGCGCGTCGCATCGCGGACAACCTCGGGCAGTTCGAGGGGCTGGACGTGCCCGTGGGTTCCCTGGATATCACGCTGCACCGGGACGATCTCGACGGCGAGGAGCCCGAAATGGGGGAGAGCGACGTGGGTTTCGATGTCACGGGCCGCACGGTCGTGCTGGTGGATGACGTGCTGTACACGGGACGCACGGCGCGAGCGGCGATGGACGCGCTCCTGGATCTGGGACGGCCCGCCGCCATCCGGCTCGCCATCCTGGTGGATCGGGGACACAGGGAGTTGCCCATCAGGGCTGATTACGTGGGGAAGAACGTGCCGACGGCTCGCGGGGAGCGGGTGAGCGTGGGCCTGGAGGAGACCGACGGGGAGGACGGGGTGATCGTCGTTGCGCAGTAGAGATTTCCTGACGCTCGAAGAAACGAGCCGTGAAGAGTTGCGCGAGGTCCTCGACCTTGCCCGTGACGTGTCGGACGGACGCCTTGCGAGCCCGCTCGCCGGAAAGACCGTGTGCCTGGCCTTCTTCGAGGCTTCGACCCGGACGGCGGTCTCGTTCGAGCTCGCGGCGCGGCGGAGCGGGGCCGATGTGATCTCCCTCTCCGAGAATGGCTCCGCCATCTCCAAAGGCGAGTCTCTGGTGGATACCGTCGTGACCCTGGACAGCCTCGGCGCTGACACGCTCGTCCTCCGGCACCCGGCAGCCGGCGCCGCGAAGCTGGCCGCCCGTCACGCCCGTGCGGCGGTGGTGAACGCGGGCGACGGCCGCGGCCAGCACCCGACCCAGGCCCTCCTCGACCTGTACGCCCTGAGCGAAGCGTTCGGCGGCCTCGACGAGCTATCCGGGCGGAGGGTCGCTATCGCCGGGGACGTGCTGCATAGCCGGGTGGCGCGAAGCGTGATACCCGCCCTTCGAACCGCCGGCATGGAGGTCGCCCTCACGGCCCCGCGCACCCTCCTGCCCCTCGAAACCGACGTGTGGGACCTTCCGGTCCTGCCTTCGGTGGACGCGGCGCTGGAGTGGGGGGCTGAGGTTCTGTACATGCTCCGGCTCCAGAACGAGCGGATGACGGGAGGCTCGCCACTGGTCTCATCGGTCGCGGAGTACGCGGCCTACTACGGCGTCGCGCGGCGGCACCTTCGCCGTGGCGTTCGGGTCATGCACCCAGGCCCCGTCAACCGGGGGGTGGAGATCTCCGGCGACGTAGTGCTCGACGAAAGGTCGCTTATCCCGAACCAGGTCGCCGCCGGAATCGCTGTCCGCTCGGCTGTCCTCGCACTAGCCACCGGTGTCGCCCACGAAGTAGCTGCATGATCCGGAACCCCGGACAAAACTCCGAACTGGTCATCCGCCACGCCCGCGTCCTCGATCCTTCCACCGGCCTCGACGCCATCAAGGACGTGCGTGTATCGTCGGGACGGATAGCGGAGATCGGGGACGGCCTGCGGGGCATGCGCGAACTCGACGCGGACGGACTGCATCTCTTCCCCGGCTTCGTTGACGTACATGCCCACTGGCGCACGCCGGGCCGCGAGGACGAAGAGACAATCGAGAGCGGATCGGCGGCGGCGGCGGCCGGCGGCTTCACCGGTGTCGTCATGATGCCGAATACAGATCCCGTCGTGGACAAGCCCGTCGTGGTCTCTGGCCTGCTCCGGCGGGTCGAACGCGAGTCGCGGGTACGAGCATACGTCTCGGCCGCCCTTCACGTCGGTCTGAAGGGCGAGCGCCTCACGGAGATGCAACTCCTGAAAGAGGCCGGAGCCCTCTGCGTCTCGGACGACGGGCTCGGCACCCCGTCAGCCGGGGTGCTGCGGAACGCCATGTTGTACGCGCGCACCGCCGGGATGCCTGTCCTTTTGCACTGCGAGGACCATACGTTGGCGACCGGAGTCGTCCACGATGGGGCCGCCGCCGCGCTGGCCGGGATACCGGGCTCCCCGGCCAGCGCCGAGGACGCCGCGACGGCCACCGCCCTCGTGCTCGCGGCCGAGACGGGAGCGAAGACACACATCACCCACGTATCCACCGCGCTCTCCGCCGCGCTCGTTAGGTTCTTCGAGGATCGGGCGGATATCACAGCCGACACCACGCCGCACCACCTGACGCTGACGGACGATCTCATCTCCACGCTGGACGGTACGTACCGGGTCAACCCGCCACTCCGCCCGGAGGACGACCGCGAGGCGGTCACGGAAGCCCTGCGCGATGGCACGCTGGACTTCGTGGCGACTGACCATGCGCCGCACGCCTCAGAGGAGAAGGAGCTTCCGCTGGAGGAGGCCGCGCCGGGTTTCCTCGGGCACGAGACGGCCTTCGCGGCGCTGCATACGGAGCTGGTATTGACCGGAAAGCTCTCGCTGTCACGGCTGGTAGAGGCGATGTCGTGCGCTCCTGGCCGGTGGGTCGGGGAGGGCGGGAGCCTGGCGGTGGGGGAACCGGCTGACTTGATATTGGCCGACCTCTCGGAGGGATGGACGGTTGGCCGGGAGTCGCTGTCGAGCCGGTCGTGGAACTCGCCTTATCTGGGGAAAAATCTGACGGGCCGGGTCGTGGGTACTATAGTTGGCGGAGAGCTTGTGTACGACAGGATGGGAGCGCGATTTGGAGTACGGGCGTAGCCGGGCGACGGTGGTCCTCGAGGACGGGGCCGTCTTCGAAGGCTGGACCTTCGCCGGGGATGGTGAGGTCGCCGGGGAGGTCGTCTTCACGACCAGCATGGTCGGCTATCAGGAGACCCTCACCGACCCGTCTTACCGGGGTCAGATCCTGCTCTTCACCTACCCGCTCATCGGGAACTACGGTGTGATACCGGGCGAAGAAGAGTCCCAAAAGGTTCAGGCCGCAGCCGTCCTGGTACGCGAATACACCCCGCATCACAGCAACTGGGCCAGCGAACGCTCCCTGGCCGCCCTCCTCTCCGAGAACGGCGTGATGGGCATAGAGGGCCTGGACACCCGCGCCCTCACCCGTCACCTGCGGGACAAGGGCGCGATGCGCGGCGTCATCTCCACCGTCGAGCACGACCCGAAGGTCCTGCGTGAAAGAGCCAACGCCCATCCCTCGATGGTCGGCCTCGACCTCGCCTCCACCAGCTCAGATATCACCGAGCCAACCTTCATGCCGGCCATCGGCGAGGAACGCTGCCGCATCACGGCCCTCGACTACGGCGTGAAGGGCTCAATTTACAAGGAGTTGAGAAATCGCGGCGCGTCGGTCCTCGCCATGCTTGGTTCCACGAGCGCGGAGGAGATACTGGCTTCTGAGCCGGATGGGATCTTCCTCTCCAACGGGCCGGGAGATCCGGCGGCGTTGGAGGATGCCGTGGATACATTGCGACCGTTGCTGGGAGAGATCCCGGTGTTTGGGATCTGCCTGGGACACCAGCTACTCGGGATCGCCCTCGACTGCGAGACGTACAAGATGCCCTTCGGCCACCACGGCGCCAACCATCCCGTGCGAAACCTGCGGACGGGGCGAATCGAGATCACCTCCCAGAACCACGGCTTCGCCGTCCGGGAAGAAAGTTTGCCCGACGAGGTGGAGTTGACGCACCGCAACCTCTACGACGGCACAGTCGAGGGCCTGTGGAGCCCGGAGCAGCGCGCCTGGAGCGTGCAGTACCATCCCGAGTCCAGCCCCGGTCCGCGTGACTCGGGCTACCTGTTCGACGAGTTCGTCGAGAGCGTCTCGGAGAACGTCATTGCCTGAGAAGATGTTTTGGAATTCTTGGATCATCGAGTGAAAGGAACTTGAGCTTGAGCGATGCAGGCCGCCCAAAGGGGGAACGTGCCGACACCGGGTCTCTCCCGGCGGTGTTCCTCCGACCCGAAGAGGGTGAGGTATTGGATTATGGCGATGGCGACATCACGCTCATCCTGGCGTCGGGCGATGCCACGGACGGCGCCTTCACTGTTGTCGAGCACAGGCTGGCTGCTGGCGCGGAAGGCCCGCCTCCTCACTACCACGAGCAGCTCTGCGACGCCTTCTACGTGCTCGAAGGCGAGCTCACCTTGCGCATCGGCGGTCGCACCGAGACAGCGCCGTCGGGCTCTTTCGCCTGCTTCCCTCCGGGGGTAGTTCACACCTTTTCCAATCCGAGCGACCAGCCTGTCCGGGTGCTCAACGTGAACGCGCCGGGAGGCTGGGATAGGGTGTTGCGCGCGGTTGTCACGGCGAGCTCCTCGGGTCCGGTCGGCTCCGGTGAGGTAGGCGAGATCGCAAGCGAACGCGATATGGTGGTCGTGTCCGAATGACTCCTCCAAAGTCCTCCTAGAGTTTTGCCGCGACGCGACGACATAAGCAGCATCCTGATAATCGGCTCCGGTCCTATCGTGATCGGCCAGGCCGCCGAGTTCGACTACTCCGGCACCCAGGCGTGCCGCGCCCTGCGCGACGAGGGATACCGCGTCATACTCGTAAACTCCAACCCCGCGACCATCATGACCGACCCCGAGGTAGCCGACGCCACCTACGTCGAGCCCCTCACGGTTGAGACGGTAGCCGAAATAATCCGGCGCGAACGCCCCGACGCCCTCCTCCCGACTTTAGGCGGACAGACCGCCCTGAACCTCGCCATCGAACTGCACGAAGCCGGCGTCCTCGAAGAGTTCGGGGTCGAGTTGCTCGGTGCTTCGGTCGGGTCCATCCACAAGGCGGAGGACCGCCAGCTCTTTAGCGAGGCGATGGGTCGCATCGGGCTCCGCATCCCCGAGAGCCGCACGGTGCGCGGCCTCGCCGCCGCCGAGGAGCTGGCCGATAGGGTCGGCTTCCCGCTCATCATCCGTCCCAGCTTCACCCTGGGAGGCAAGGGCGGCTCCGTTGCCCGCGACCGCGCCGAGCTACGGCGCGCCGTCAGCGACGGTCTCGACGCCAGCCCCGTCGGGAGTGTCCTCGTCGAGCGGAGCGTCGCCGGTTGGAAGGAGTTCGAGCTGGAGGTGATGCGCGACCTCGCCGATAACGTGGTCGTCGTCTGCTCCATCGAGAACGTTGACCCGATGGGCGTCCACACCGGCGACTCCATAACCGTCGCGCCTGCCCAGACCCTCTCAGACCGCCAGTACCAGACCCTCCGCACCGCTTCTCTCCGCATAATACGAGAGATCGGGGTGTCAACGGGCGGATCGAACATCCAGTTCGCGGTGGACCCGGAGAGCGACGACTTCTACGTGATCGAGATGAACCCGCGCGTCTCGCGGTCGAGTGCGCTGGCGAGCAAGGCTACGGGTTTTCCGATAGCCAAGATCGCGGCCAAGCTCGCGGTCGGGTACACGCTGGATGAGATCCCCAACGACATAACCCGCGCCACCCCCGCCTCATTCGAGCCGGCGCTAGACTACGTGGTCACCAAGATCCCACGCTTCGCCTTCGAGAAATTTCCCGCCGCCGCCCCGCGCCTGACCACCAGAATGCACTCCGTCGGCGAGGTCATGGCGATAGGCCGGACGTTCACCGAGAGCCTACTCAAGGCTATGGCTTCACTGGAGGTTGATGCCCAGGACGTGATACCGAACCTCGATGAGGCGAGCGCGTACAGGATCTTCGCCATCTTCGACGCCCTGCGCGCCGGGATGGACATACCCGAGATCTTCGCCCGCACCCGCATAGACCCGTTCTTCATCGCATCCGTAGCCCGAATAGTGGCCTCCGAAGGCTCATTGTCTTCTGGCGAATGGAGCCGCGAAGCGTTGCTTGAGGCAAAGAAGATCGGTCTCCCGGACGAAGCCCTCGCCGCCGCGACCGGGACTTCAACGGAAGTCGTTCGCGGCGTCCGGCGCGCTCTCGGCGTGAGCCCGACGTACAAGTCCGTGGACACTTGCGCCGGAGAGTTCCCCGCCCGCACCCCGTACTACTACTCGACCTACGAGACCGAGGACGAGGTCGAGCGCGGGGACAACCCTTCCGTCGTCGTCCTGGGGAGCGGACCCAACCGCATCGGGCAGGGCGTGGAGTTCGACTACGCCTGCGTCCACGCGAGCTACGCTATCAAGGATGCCGGCTACGACGCCGTGATGGTCAACTCCAACCCGGAGACCGTCTCTACCGACTACGATACCTCTACGCGCCTGTACTTCGAGCCGCTCTCGGCGGAGCACGCGCTAGAGGTCATCCGGCGTGAGCGGCCTGAAGGCGTGATCCTCCAGTTCGGCGGCCAGAGTCCGCTGAAGCTGGCCCGCGAGCTGGAGAAGGCAGGGGCGAAGATACTCGGTACCTCCCCGGACGCCATAGACCTGGCGGAGGACCGCTCCCGGTTCGGGCGGCTACTCTCGGACCTCGGCATCCCGCACCCCCGATTCGGGACGGCATTCACCGCCGACGAGGCGAGACGGGTCGCCCGAGAACTCGGCTACCCCGTGGTCGTCCGGCCATCGTACGTGCTCGGCGGGCGGAGGATGGAGATCGCCTACAACGACGAAGACCTCGACCTGTACCTCAGCGCCGGCGCGGATACCAGCCCGGACCACCCGACCCTCGTGGACAAGTTCATGGAAGATTACGTCGAGGTTGACGTGGACGCCGTGTGCGATGGGGCAGACGTTTACGTAGGTGGGATCATGGAGCATATCGAGGAGGCCGGGGTCCATTCGGGAGACTCCTCGTGCGTGACGCCTCCGATCACCATCCACCGCGCATTGCTGGAGCGCGTCGAGGAGTACACGAGGCGACTTGCGCTCGCCGTGGGCGTCGTCGGCCTTATGAACGTGCAGTTCGTGGTGCGCGGCGACGACGTGATGGTGATCGAGTGCAACCCGCGCGCCTCGCGCACCGTGCCGTTCATCAGCAAGGCGACCGGCGTCCCGCTGGCGAAGGTGGCGACGCGGGTGCTGCTCGGAGAGAAGCTCAGGGACATGCGGCTCGGCGCGGCTACCAACGGTCACTTCAGCGTCAAGGCGCCGGTCTTCCCGTTCGACCGCTTCGCCGACGTGGACCCTTTGCTCGGCCCTGAGATGCGCTCGACGGGGGAGGCGATGGGGATTGACCGCTCTTTCGGCGGCGCGTTCGCCAAAGCCCTCACCGCCGCCGGTCTGACGCTGCCGATCTCGGGGAGGGTTTACATCTCCGTCTCCAACCGCGACAAGCGGGCGGTGGTCCTGATCGCGCGCGCCTTCGCCGACCTCGGCTTCGAGCTTGCCGCGAGCGAGGGCACGGCTGAGGTTCTGAAGAACAACGGTCTTCCGGTCGCTGTGGTCCCCAAGATCGGGGAGCTTGGAGAGGATGTGCTCGGTCTCATCGAAGAGGGCGGGGTGGACCTCATAGTCAACACGCCGTGGGGCCGTGGGGCGCGCACGGATGGATACCTGATCCGCCGGAAAGCCCTCATGCACGGCGTCCCCTGCATAACGACCCTCGCCGGGGCGGCAGCAGCCGTACAGGGCATGGAATCCACCATCCGGGGCGGCATGCAGCGCGTGAACCCCTTGCAGCGACTCCTCGGGGCTAAAGCGTGAAGTTCCATCCCGTGAAGGTCGAGGCCCGCGAGGAGATCGGCGGCTACACTCTGCTCCATTATCGTTGGAACGGCCCGGTGGAGCCGGGGCAATTCGTCATGGCGCGGGTGGCCGGTTATCCAGTCACCTTCGATCCGTTTCTGGCCCGGCCTTTCTCCTTCTACGACCACGACGGCGAGACTGCGAGCCTTCTGTTCGAGGTACGCGGCCGGGGGACAGCGCTGCTGGACGATTCCCCGGACAAGATAGAGGTCACTGCTCCTCTTGGGAGGGGTTTCCGCGTGAACGGCGCGGGAGGACCGGTCGCCCTCCTCGGCGGCGGCATCGGCGTCGCCCCGCTCAAGGTCCTCAGCCGCCGTCTGGAAAGCATGAGTATTCCCTACGACGTGTTCCTCGGTTTCGCTGACGCCCGGTATTCCGATGTCGCCCACGAGTTTCCTGGCGCGGAGGTGGCGACGGTGGATGGTTCGTCTGGTGTCCGGGGCACTGTTCTGGATGCCGCGCCGGACCTCGACCGCTACGCAGCAGTCTACGCCTGCGGCCCGAACCCCATGCTGGCGGCGGTGAAGCGCGCGGCCGGTGAGAACGCCTTCTGCCAGCTCTCCGTGGAGGAGAGGATGGGCTGTGGCAATGGCTCGTGCAATGGTTGCGTGGTCCCGGTGCGCGATGGCGGATACGTCCGCTCGTGCATCGAAGGCCCCGTCTTCGACGCTGAGGTTCTGGCGTGGTAGTGCGTGAGAAGACGGCGCGGGAGAAACTGGCGGTCGAGCTATGCGGCATCGCGCTCGAAACCCCGCTCATCCCGGCTTCCGGGACGATGGCGAAGGAGGCGCTCGGCGAGGTCGAGGGAGTGTACGGCGCGATCCTGCCGAAGACCACGACCCCGAAGGAGCGGGCGGGTAACCCGCCGCCACGCATCGCCGAGACCCCGGCCGGGATGGTTAACTCCATCGGCCTCCAGAACCCCGGCGTCGAGAAGTTCCTCGAAGGACTGGACGACTTCGACCTCGGGGTGCCCATATTCGTATCAGTGGCGGGGGACACGGTGGACGAGTTCGCCGCCCTCTGCGAACGCCTATCCGGGGACTCTCGCATCTCCGCTGTCGAGCTCAACCTGTCGTGTCCGAACGTCGAGCATGGCGGCCTGACGTTCTGCGCGGGCCCGGCGTCGGTGGAGGAGGTGATCGAGGCTTGCCGCGCCGCCATCGACAAACCACTCTTCGCCAAGCTGACCAACGAAGGCGTTGTGGCGAACTCGCTCGCGGCGGAAGGGGCGGGCGCCGACGCCTTGACCGTCATAAACACCATCCCCGCGCTCACCATAGACCCCAACACGCAGAGTGTTCTCGTGCGTGGTGGGCTCTCCGGCCCCGCCATAAAGCCCGTGGCGTTGCGCGCGGTCCACGACGTGTCGCGGGCCGTGAGTATCCCGGTCATCGCGAGTGGGGGCGTAGCGGGCGGAACGGACGTGGCTGAGTTCATGCTGGCGGGCGCGACGGTGGTGCAGGTCGGCACGGCGAGCTTCGTGCGGGAGCCGGAGGAGATTTTGCGGGAGTTCTCCGATTACCTGGAGCGGATGGATACGACAGCCGGCGAGCTGACCGGCGCTTTGCGGGGTTTATAGCGTCTGGCGACGATTTGCCGGGCCCGATGTTATACTTTCGCGCGATGTTGAGGAGGGCCCCGGACAGGACATCGCAGGAGCGTTTGAGC
>Ga0136616_10000488_pt1 | contig 18797 bp, 22 predicted proteins | sample AntDrymUQ2992106_2_FD_106648 | JGI IMG/M metagenome (GOLD analysis project Ga0136616, IMG submission 106648) | Polar desert sand microbial communities from Dry Valleys, Antarctica - metaG UQ299 (21.06) | ecosystem: Environmental > Terrestrial > Soil > Desert | place: Antarctica: Dry Valley...
GCAAGATCGTGGTCGCGGTCGGTCTCGTAGCTGACAGCTCCGAGACGGCTGCCGCGCAGGACACGGTCTGCCATGGTGTGGTCCTTCCTCTCTGCCGAGGGGACTCCCCTCGACCGGTGCGTCGGGTGTAACGTCCGAAAGGCGGGTGTTCGTTCCCCACCAGCCGGATGAACTTGCCGTGGCGCACCCAGCACTAGTTCACGCACGCCTGCTGGCGTCCGCACAAGTAGTGTCTCGCAACACGCCTTCGTACGCACGCAGTTGTGACGCGGTCGCGGCATGTGACCTAAGTCACACCAGGGTCGGTTCGGGATTTCCCACGGCGGCGATGGCCCGACGGGCCGGCACCAGCGCGACCAGGATGAATCCCAGCACGAAGAACACGATCAGCGAGATGATCGCCGGCCGGTACGAGCCGGTGGCGGCGGCGACAGCGCCGAACAGCAGCGGACCCAGCCAGGATGTGCCGCGTTCACCGAGCTCGTAGAGCGAGTAGTACTCGGCCTCCTTGCCGGGCGGGATCATCTGGCTGAACAGCGAGCGGGCCAGCGCGTTGGTACCCCCGAGGACCAGTCCGATCCCGAACGCCACTCCGTAGAACTGGAGCTGGTCGCCAGCCTGCACGAAGTACGCCGCGGTCACGACGAGCACCCACAGCACGAGGCTGACCAGGATCGTGCGCTTCGCACCGAGCCTACGGGCCAGTGCACCGTGCAGGTGGCCACCGCCGAACGCGACGAACTGGACGATCAAGATGGTCGTGATGAGCACGTCGCGGCTGAGCTTCAGCTCCTGCTCGCCGTACAGGCCGGCGATTTGCGCCACGGTCGAGATGCCGTCGGTGAAGATCAGGTACGCGCCGAGGAAGGCCAACGTCAACGGGTAGTTCCGAGCGTCTCGAAGGGTGTGGCCGAGCTGGCGGAAGCCGCCGATCAACACCGCGGCGCCGCGCTCGTCGCCCTGCGGCGCCTGGTGGCGCTTCAGCCGTCGCAGCGGGATCAGCGTGAAGGCCGCCCACCAGATGCCGGCGGTCAGGAAACAGACCCGCACGGCCTCGGACTCGGTCAGGCCGAGCTGGTCCCGGCCGAGGTAGATCGCGAGGTGGACGGCCAGCGCGACGCCGCCGCCGAGGTAGCCGAATGCCCACCCCCGGGTGGACAGTCGGTCCCGCTCATCCGGGCCGACGATCTCGGGCAGGAAGGCGTAGTAGACGACGATGGACGCGCCGTAGCCGACGTTCGCGATGAGGAACAGCCATACCGCGAGCTGCCAGTTCGTGCCGGCGACCAGCGCGAGCAGGGCCGTCGCGGCGGCCCCGATCATCGCGAACCAGCCGAGCATCTTGCGCTTGTTCTGCGTGCGGTCGGCAATCGCGCCCGCGATCGGGAGCACCAGCAGCTGTACGACGGTCGCGATCGAGAGCAGGTACGGGAACACCGATCCGGCGGGGATCTGCAGGCCGAGGAAGGAGACGTCGCAGTCGACGAGCGCGGTCTCGCAGCGCTGGCCGCTGGCCTCCGCATCGGCCCGCGCCACGCCGGTCAGGTACAGCGAGAGGAAGACGGTGATAACCGAGGTCTGGAAGACCGAGTTCGCCCAGTCGTAGTACATCCAGCCGCGCTGCTCCCGTGCGCTACTGGACCCATCCAGCTTGGGTACGTCCAGATCGGACACCCGCGCAGCCTAGACGGTGGGCCGTGCGCCGGACCATTGACCGCGCCGACGCAGCACGTCGCGCAGCAGGTCAGGTCGGTCGGACAGCAGGCCGTCCACGCCGAGGTCGAGCAGCTCATCCATCTCGTCCGGAAGGTCGACGGTCCAGACGTGGACTTCCAGCCCAGCGCGGCGAGCAGCTCGCAGCAGCGCCGGGTCGATCACGGTGATCCGGCCGTACCGGCGGGGGAGCTGAGCCAGCCGCCCACGCATCGGCAGCACGACCGGCATCCGGCGCGTCCACGCCCTGGCCCGCAGGGCGATCGCCGACCGGCGGGCCATCGAGGTCAGCGCCCGGTCGCCGGCGACCTCGCGCACCCGTTGCAGCCGGCCCTCGACGTAGGAGCCGAGGCAAACCCGGGGAAATGCTCCGGTGGCCTCCAGCAGGCGCATCGCCGGCTCGACGACGCGGTCGTCCTTGAGCTCGATGGTCAGCCGGCTGTCGGGGAGCTCGACGAGCACCTGCTCCAGCGTCGGCACCGGCTCGCGGCCGCCGACCCTCGCCGCGATGACGGCAGCGAGGAGCATCGAGTCGATCCGGCCGGCGGCGTCGGTGGTGCGGTCGAGGATGGCGTCGTGATGGACGACCGGGACGCCGTCGGCGGTGGCGCGGACGTCGAGCTCCAGGTACTGGAAACCCTCGGCGACGGCGCGCCGGAACCCCGCGACGGTGTTCTCCAGCCCGGCCAGATCCCCGACGTGCCAGCCGCGGTGGGCGTAGGCCCGCGGGTACGGGCCGTCGAAGTACGCATGCTGCTGAAGGGCTCTGATGAATTCCAGTGTGCCAGCCGGCGGTGAACGAGAGAGGTCTGGCGGACAGCCGTTACATGGAGGACTCTCGTTGCCATCGCGGGAGGAGGATCCTCGTGACCTCGCCGACCGGCGAGCTGACGCTCGCCATGATGCGCGTCCTGGACGTGGCGAGGGCGGTCGTCTTTCGAGCGCTGACCGAGCCCGAGGAGCTCGCGATGTGGTGGGGCCCCAACGGGTTCACGACGCCGAGCGCCGTGATCGACCTGCGGGTCGGCGGCCACTACCGGTTCGGGATGCAGCCACCCGAGGGCGAGCTGTTCTATCTCACCGGGGAGTACCTTGAGGTCGAGCCACCCGCCCGCGTGACATACACCTTCCGGTGGGAGGACCCGGCTCCCGGTGATCAAGAGACGGTCGTGACGCTGTCGCTGGCTGAGCTGGGGGAGTCGACCGAGCTGAGCCTCACTCAGGGTCCGTTCGCCACCGAGGACCGCCAGGCTCTGCATCACGACGGCTGGACCGACGGTTTCCAGCGGCTGGAGCGAGCGCTGGCGACGGCCGCGGACTGACTGCCCGATGTCGGGCCAGGTCAGCGGGGGAGACGCTGCGGCTCGCCCAGCAGTGGGGCCAGCAGGTCGCCGTGCTCGGCGATTCGGCTGGGCAGGTCGGGCGCAGTGAAGGTCAGGTCGGCGGGTCGTCGAGTGGCAGCCACCTCGTCCCAGGTCACCGGCGTGGCGACCGTCGGGGTCGTCCGACCGCGCAACGAGTAGCTGGCGATCGTGGTCTTGGCCGGGTTGTTCTGGCTCCAGTCGATGAACACCTTGCCGACCCGGCGCGCCTTGGCCATCGTCGAGACCACCCGCTGCGGCCACGCCTTGGCCAGGCGCTCGGCGATTCCGGCGGCGTACTCCGACGTGCGCTCCGGCCGGGTCACCTTGACCGGAAGGTAGAGCTGTAATCCCTTGCCGCCACTGGTGCGCGGGTAGGCGACGAGCCCGTCCTCGGCGAGCAGCTCGGCGATCCGCTCCGCCACCCTGCAGCAGTCCACTATGGACATTCCTTCGCCGGGGTCGAGGTCGTAGACCATCAGGTCCGGTGGCCGGCGCGCACCGCGCTGGCCGACCCGCCACTGCGGCACGTGCACCTCCAGAGCCGCGAGGTTGGCCATCCACGCGAGGCCTGCCTCGTCGTCGATGAGCGGGAAGTCGGCGGAGTCCGAGCCGCGGCCGCTGCCCGGCGTCTCGACGCGGACGGTGCGCAGCCAGTCCGGGGCGTGCCGCGAGACGTTCTTCTCGAAAAAGGACGGCGCCGTCACGCCGTCCGGCCAGCGCACCATCGTGACCGGCCGGTCCTTCAGGTGCGGCAACATCATCGGCGCCACCGCGAGGTAGTGCTCCAGCACGTCGAGCTTGCGGAACCCCGTGGCCGGATACAGCACCTTGTCCGGATTGGACAGCTTCAGCCGGCGGCCCCCGACGTCCACAATGGTCGCGTCCTTACTGTTTCGGCGCGGTGGCGCTGCCGGTGTGGCCGGCTTGGGGGAGGCGCCGGTGAGAATCTCCAGATAGCCGGGGCTTGGCCGGCCGGGCAGGTAGGGCGCGTCGGCCTTCTTGGCCAGTACCGCCGGCAGCTCCTGCTGGGCGGCCGCCGCGAGGACCGCCTCACCGCCGCCGCGGTAGGACGGCACCCGGCGCCAGTGCGGCCCGTCGAGTGGAAGCGCCTCCAGCCGTTCGCGACGCTGCTCGTAGGGCAGCGAAGTGACGTCGGTGCCCTCGAGGTGCAGCACATCGCGCACCCACAGCCCGGCGGGTTGACCGCTGACGGGCGGGGCGATCTCGGCGTCCAGCAGCGCCTGCGTGCCGCCGAGTGCGGGGCCGAGACCGGCCAGCCGTGGATGCTGCCCGGTGAGGTCGTCGCTGTCAGCGTCGGTGATCTTGATCCGGCCGCCTTCGACGCGCACGATCACCGGCGCGCCGCCGAAGGCCACCTGGAAGTACCAGCCGTCGCCGTCGGCGGGCAGCTCGCCGGGCGTAGTGATCATGGGAACGGCGTCGTGGGGGAGCGGCACCCAGCCCGCCCGGCTGGGTGGATCCGAGCGCCGGACGAGCCAGTCCTTGGGGCCGTCACCCTTGCGCAGGAAGACATATCGGCCGTCGACCCGGTCGCCGTGCAGCACGACCTGCACCTCGTTGTCGGACCACTTCACCGCTTCATAGCGGCCGCGGTCCCAGATGGTCATCTTGCCGGCGCCGTACTCGCCTGCCGGTATCTCGCCGTGGAACTCCAGGTACTCCATCGGATGGTCCTCGGTACGCACCGCGAGGCGGATCGTGCCCGGCTCGGTGGGAAGGCCCTTGGGCACCGCCCAGGACGCCAGCGCGCCGTCGCGCTCCAGCCGGACGTCCCAGTGCAGGCTGCGAGCGTGGTGCTCCTGAATAACGAATTGATCACTGGCAGCCGCGACGGGGTCTGGATCGTGTTCGGGCACCGGCTCCGGCGTACGCCGTGCATCGCGCTTGCGGCGGTACTCGTCCAACGGCACGGAGCCGACGCTACCGATCCCACGCGCCCCGGCCACCCGTCACTCGTGCGTCAGAACATGCGCTGGGAGCAAGAAAAGCCACAGGAGTGCCGGTTCTGCTGAACCGATAATCGACGTTATGTCAGATTATCTGGGACCCGCCCTACCTCGGACATGGGGCCGACTCGCGCCTGGACCGCACGCAGGGACGGCCGGTGTCCCGGCGGGACAGTAAGGCGATCTTCCACAGGTGATAGTCGGGAGCACCTCCGCGGTCACCGCTGCACAATCGCGGGGTGCCCTCCCCCACAGCCCGCAGCTTCGCGGCACTGGCGCGCTCGTCGCCGTGGCGCTGGCGCAGCGTCCGGTTCGTCCTGCGCCGCAGCGGCTATCCGGGATACAACGACTCGGCGGTTCGCGGCTGGATTCGCCGCCCAGCGGCGCTGCGGGTGGAGCAGCTCGACGGCACGCTGATCACGGCCGAGGCGGCTCAGGGCGGCCCCGGGCGAGCTTACGCTGTAAGCGTAGACGTCGATCTTGACGCTGACGGTCTCGTCACCCACCGGCCGGACCGCTACGCGTGGCACCACGACGACCCGATGTACCAGGACTACCAGTGGGTTGCGATGCTCGATCCGGTCGAGCTGGCCGACGGCTACGACACCGATGGCGGCCGGCGCGAGTCTGCGCCGCCCGTGCGCATCGACGAGATCCGCGAGGTCGAGCATCATGGCCGCCCCGCATGGGAGGCGCTGATGCGGCCGACCGACAGCTACGACCCACGGTGCTCCTGCTGCCCGCTGCTGTTCTCGGCGCAGAGCGTGGCGCGCTCCGGCAGCCTGGCAGAGCACATGAAGCCGGCCGACCCGCGCTACGCGGATGCACACCGGGTACGTCTCGACGTCGGCACCGGCATCTGCGTGCGCACCGAGGAGGTCGGCGGTGACTTCGCCGGCCGGGGCCACGACGTCGCCATCGAAACGGTCGACGAGCCGTTTCCGGATGGCTTGTTCACGGCTGCCCGGCGGCGCCGCCGGGGCTAGGCGAGCGACAGGCCCCGCGCCTCGAGCGCTTCCTGCAGGACGCTGAGCGCCTTCGGCCCCATGCCGTGCAGCTTCTTCAGCTCGGCGGCCGGGACGTTCGCCAGCTGCTCGAGGTCGGCGTACCCCGCTGCGTGCAGCGCCCGGGTGACCGGGGCGCCGACGCCCTTTGGGGAAGTCATCGCTCGGCTTCGGGGCCATCTCGCGAGCGTGTCGCCGCGCTGACGGCGCGGCGCACTCCGCGGCTCGCAGCCGCGACCACCGCCTCGAGCGGACCGCGGCCGCCGATGAGCCGGATGAGAACGGCGACGAGCGTCGTCGCCGCGAGGTGCCAAAGCAGCAGCTCCAGGTCCTGGCCCGGGTTGATCGCCAACCCGACGACGTGTGCGGTGTAGAGCGTCAGCGGTATCGCGCCGATCGCGCCGAGCAGCCAGCCGAGCGGCCGCACCGCCCGAGCCAGCAGCAGGCTCGCACCCAGCACGGCCAGCGCCGTTCCGACCGTGTGCGCGAGGTCGATCGGGGTACTGGAGTGCGCGGCCGGCACGGCCAGCCACCACCACGAGCCGGTCGGGGTCGTCCCGTACCGGGTCTCGTCGAAGACGGACGGGTCGCCGCCGAGCGCAGCGGCGCCGCCCAGCAAGTCCAGCAGCACCGACGAGAGCACCCAGGCCCCGACCGCCAGCACCACGCCCGTCACGAGCAGCCCGACGGCGGTACGGATTTGACGCAGGTCTATCCGACCGACCGCGAGCCCCACCAGCAGGTAGGTGATCCACGGTAGGACCGGGTAGTAGCCGGTGAGGGACAGCTCGACGAACAGGTGCACCGGATCACCAAGGGCGCCGATTCCGGGCTGATCTGACGGCCCGGAGCGCCCGCCAGCCCGCAGGAGATGGCTGACCACGGGCGCAGCCACGCACCACACCACGGCCAGCGAGGCCAGCGCCCACACCGGCAGCCGAAGCAGCGGGATCGCGACGACGAAGAGCAGCGCGTAGTAGCTCAAGATCACCGCGACGGGCGTGCCGAGCTCCACGAGCAGCAGGCCGAGCACCCCGACGATGACCGCCCTGGTGACGAGCCCAGCCGCGGCGACGAGGTGCGCCCGCCCACCGGACAGCCCGTGGGTGCCACCGGTGGCCAGCGCGATCCCAGCCCCGGCCAGCACGGCGAACAGCGCGGCGGACCGTCCGCTGGCGATGACGTCCGCCGTCGTGGCGCTGCCGTCCGGGCCGCTCGTCGGCAGGATGTGCACCGAGAACATCCCGATCAGCGCAAACGCCCGTGCCACGTCGACGCCGACGATCCGCCTGTCAGTCCTGCGCGCCGCCGCTACCGGCGTCACCGCCGGCGTCACGTTCTGGGCACCGCCACTCCCCTGTTCATGGTGCGCGAATCGTGCACCGCGCCGCCCGGGCATGCGTAGCCGCGGGCCGTTACGCCGTTGTACCATCCCGCGTATGAAGCAGCGTGTGACGCTCTCGGTCGACGAGCGGATCGCCGCCTACCTGCGCCAGCGTGCCGAACGCACCGGCGGCAACCTGTCCGCGTACGTCGAGGCGCACTTCGCGGCCGAGGCCATGAAGGAGTCGGTGAGCGCCCACGCCGCCTGGTTCGCCGATCACGGTGGCTACGCCGCGGACGCCGAGGCCGAACGAGGCGCGCCCGCCGCGTGAGGCGTGGCCAGCTCTGGCGCTACCGGCCCGTGCTCGACCGGCCCGGCCAGCCGACCCTCCGGTTGATCATCTCGGCGGATGCGATCAACACCGTCGACGCGCTGCCGGTCCTGCTGAGCCTGCACGTCCTCGACTCCGATCCAGGAGGCCTGCTGGCCGTCCACGTCCCGCCACACGGCTGGGCATCGGCCCTGACGGTCGAGGCCACCATCCGCCGCCGGCTCGTCGAGCACGTCGACAGCGCGAGCGCCGACACGATGGAGCAGGTGGACGCCGCGCTCCGGGCCGCCTTGGAGCTCTAGCTCAGTCGTCGACGAGCATCGCTTCCAGCGCAGGTAGCGCGACGGCGAGCGTGGTCCGCTGCTCGCCGTCGAGGCGGGCCAAGCGGCGGGCGAGCAGCGCGGTCCGGCGGCGGCGCACCGCCGTCAGCATGCGCGCGCCGGCCGGGGTGAGGCCGATCTGGGTGCACCGTGCGTCGCCCGGGTCCGGCGCACGTTCGACGAGACCCTGCCCGTCCAGCGCGGCCAGGACCCGGCTCATCGTCGGCGCGCTCACCGCCTCCAGGCGGGCCAGCTCGGACAACCGCAGCGGCCCGTGCTGCTCCACGCTGACCAGGGCGGAGAGCTGCAACGGCGGCACCGGCTCTTGGCCGTCGATGCGGATCCGGCGGTGCAGCCGGCCGACGGCGAGCCGGAGCCGGGTGGCCAGCTCGTTCTCGGCATCGTCGGTGTCCATGTCCACATGGTGCCTGTCAGCGGACCCGGTGGTACCGGGCGGTCATCGCCCGCGCGGTCTGGGCCATCCGTTCTCGCAGCTCCACGGGCTCGATGACCTCGGCCTCGGCGCCGAGCCGCAGCAGTGTCGACTCGGCGTGTGGCATGGACTCGATCGGCAGCACGACTACCACCCAGCCCTGCGCGTCCGGCTCGCCTTCGCTCTCCCGCGCCGCCCGGGACTCGACCGAGCCCAGCAGCAGCGGCAGCCGGTGCGCCCCGCTCGGCGAGAGCCGCACCGTCGCCGTGCCCTTCCACAGGCGCTCGCGCAGGTCCTCGGAGCGCAGCTGCCAGAACTGCGCCAGGTCGAACGCTTCGGGCCGGCTGAACCGCTCTCCGGTGCTCTCCAGCTCCAGCACTCGTGAGACCCGGTAGGTGCGCGCTTCGTCGCGTCCCGCCGGCAGCGCCGCGAGGTACCAGACCCCGGCCTTGAGCACGAGGCCGAGCGGGTCCAGCTCGCGGCGCACCTCGTCGTTACCCCACCGCCGGTAGCGCACCCGCACGCGCGTGCACTCCCAGACGGCCTCGGCGATCGCGGCCAGATACGGCGTCTCGTCGGTGTCGCGGAACCAGCCCGGCGCGTCGAGATGGAACCGTTCGCCGACCCGGGACGCGCGATCTCGCAGCTCAGCGGGCAACGCCGCGGTGAGCTTGAGCTGTGCCGCGGCCAACGCCCCGCCGAGCCCGAGCTCGGCCGCGGGACCGGGGGCGCCGGCCAGGAACAGCGAGTCGGCCTCGTCGGTGGTCAGGCCGGTCAACCGGGTGCGGTAGCCGTCGACGAGCTGGTAGCCGCCGTAGCGCCCGCGATCGGCGTAGATCGGGACGCCGGCCGACGCGAGGGACTCCACGTCCCGGTGGATGGTGCGCACCGACACCTCAGCTCCTCCGCCAGCGCCGCGGCGGTCATCCGGCTGCGGTTCTGCAGGAGCAGAAGTAGGGACAACAGCCGACTTGCACGCATGAGCCCATATTGTGCGGCAATAGTTGACAGAAGGTGTCAGGTATCTGCCGAATGGTCGTCTCCATGACCGTTAAGATGGACGAACGAGAGATCTTCATTGCCGCCGAACGGGCCCTGAGCGCTGTCGTCGACCAGATAGCCGATGAGCAGTGGGACGACCCGATGCCGCCGATGTTCGGCATGGCCAAGACCACCGTCCGCGACATCGTGCAGGGACACGCCGCCGACGACCAATGGGTCGGTCACGTGCTCAGCGGCGCGACGATCGAGGACGGGAAGGCGGTGTTCACCGATACGCCACTGACCGGGGACCTCAAGGCCGGCTGGCGGGCCATCACCGAACGTGCGCAGTCAGCCGCGCGCGCCGCAGACGATCTGGACGCGGTGGTGCACCTTTCCTTCGGCGGCTACCCCGCGCGCGAGTATCTGCAACAGATCACGGCCTACCGCGGGCTGCAGGCGTGGGACCTCGCCCGCGGCATCGGTGTCGACGACACCCTTCCGCCCGAGCTGGTGCAAGGTATGTGGGCGCAGTTGCAGCCGGTCGCCGACGAGTGGCGGGAGATCGGCGCTTTCGGCCCTGAGGTCGAGGTGCCGGCCGACGCGCCACTGCAGCAGCGGCTGCTGGGCCTCGCGGGACGGCGGCCCTGACCGGAATGGAGACGGCGGTGGAGGTGGATCGTGCGCAGGTGCTCGCGTACCGCATCGCAGCCCAGGGGCTCGACCACGCCAGCGGTTCCGCCCGGGTTGGCCAGCTCGCCGTCCTCGACCTCGGCGTCCAGGACAGCTCGGCAGACTCGGTAAAGCTGGCCCTGGCGGCCCGGCTGCCGGACCTGCCCCCGGATGACCTCGCCGCCGGCGACGACGTCGACGACGGCCTGTCGCTCGCCTGGACACATCGTGGCGCGCCGCATCTGCACCGCACCGCCGACCTGCCCTCGATGGCCGCAGCGAACTGGCCACGCAACGACGCCGATGCTGCCGCTCGGTTGGGGTGGCAACGAGCCAGGCTGGCCGAGGCCGGCGTCGCTGGGCGCGACGCCTTCGACGAGTCCGCAGCCGCGGTGCACGACGTCGTCGCCGAGCAGATGCTCGACGGGAACGGCGGCTACACCGCGATGACCAAGGGGGCGGTCTCCACCGCCGTCACCGCGAAGGTCTCCCCCGGCCTGTCGCCGTACTGCCGGCCGTGCGGCTGCCATCACATCTCCGAACAGCTGCTGCGGCTGACCGCCCTGCCCGGCGGCGTGCGGCTCGCACCGGTGCCGGCGCCACTGCTGCTGGCACCGCTGCCGGATTGGCCGTGGCCGCCGGCCGAACCGGCCGGCACCGACACGTTGATCAGCACCTACCTGCGCCTGCTCGGTCCGGCGACCCCCGCCGACGCCGCTGGCTTCCTCGGCACCAGCCGAGGCGAGCTCACCGCGAGCTGGCCCGAAGGCGTGGTCGAGGTGCGCGTCGACGGCCGAAAGACGTGGCTCCCGGTCGACTCCGCCGACGCGCTCCGCGACGCCGAGCCGTCGCGTGTGGTGCGACTGTTGCCGCCGTCCGACCCGCTGCTGCAGGGGCGCGACCGTGACCTGCTCGTCCCGGACCGGGCGCACCAGAAGGCTCTGTGGCGCGCACTGCAGTCCCCCGGCGCGTTGCTGGTGAACGGCGAGATCACCGGAACGTGGCGGGCCAAGCTCGCCGGCAAGCGCCGCCTCGACCTGGAGGTGCGGCCCTTCAGCTCGCTCGCGCCCGCCGACCGCGCCAAGATCGACGAGCAGGCGCAGCGGGTCGCCGCCGTTCGCGGTGTCGCCGAGGCGGGTGTGCGGTACGGGCACGCATAGACTGGCGGCTTCGACCAAGGAGGCCTGCTCACCCGTGCCCAACGGCCGCTCCCCCGGCTCCGCCGAGCCCGGCTGCAGTAGGTGGCCGGGGTCCGGCCCCGGCCAAGTTCCGTACCTCGCGCATCACCTGCCGGCGGGTGCCGGGTGAACGTGCTCCTGTCCGTCCTCGGGCTGCTGGCTGTCGCCGGCCTGACCTTCGGAACCGCCCTGTTCGTCGCCGCCGAGTTCTCGCTGGCCGCGCTGGAGCGGGGCCAGGTGGACGCGCAGGTCGGAGCCGTCGGCGACCGTCGCGCCCAACGCGTCCAGCAGGCCTACCGGACCCTGTCGCTGCAGCTGTCCGGGGCGCAGCTGGGTATCACGATCACCACCCTGGTCACCGGCTACCTGGCCGAACCCGCGATCGCCAGCCTCTTCCGCCCTGGTTTGGAAGGACTCGGCCTCAGCCCCGGGGCGGCCGGCGCGGTGGCGACGACGATCGCGTTGCTGCTGGCCACCACCTTGTCGATGGTCTTCGGGGAGCTCGTGCCGAAGAACCTGGCGATCGCCCGTCCGTTGGAGACCGCCCGCAAGGTCGCCGGCATGCAGCTCGCGTTCACCAGGGCATTCCGCTGGCTGATCGCTGGGCTAAACAGGGCCGCGAACGCGATCGTCCGCCTACTGGGTATCGAACCGGCCGAGGAGCTGCGTTCGGCGCGCTCCCCCCAGGAGCTCGGCTCGCTTGTCCGCAGCAGCGCGATGCACGGCACGTTGGACTCCGACACCGCCAGCCTGCTCGATCGCTCGCTGCGCTTCACCGACCGGGTCGCCGAGGACCTGATGACTCCCCGGGTGCAGGTCGAGGCGCTCGCGACCGACGCCGCGATCTGTGACCTGGTCGCCGCCAGCAGGCGCACCGGCTTCTCCCGCTTCCCGGTGCACGGCGGCGACCTGGACGACATCCGCGGCGCGGTGCACGTCAAACAGGCCTTTGCGGTGCCGGTCGACGAGTGGTCCGGCACCCGGGTGGGCGCGCTGGCCCAGCCCATCCCGACGGTGCCGGAGTCGCTCGACGGCGACGCACTGCTGACCCAGCTGCGCCGGTCGCCGCTGCAGATGGCGATCGTGGTCGACGAGTATGGCGGCACGGCAGGCATCGTGACTCTGGAGGACCTCGTCGAGGAGATCGTCGGCGACGTCCGCGACGAGCACGACCGGGGCGAGGCGCCCGCGGTGCGCAAGCTCGGCCCGGACACCTGGATCGTGTCGGGGCTGTTGCGCATCGACGAGGTCGCCGAGGCCACCGGCTTCCGGGTGCCGCCCGGCGACTACGAAACGCTCGCCGGAATGGTGCTGGCCCAGCTGGGTCGGATCCCGGAGGTCGGAGACCGCCTGGTGGTTGACGGCTGGCAGCTCACCGTGCACCGTCGCGACCGCAACCGCATCGCCGAGCTCGTGCTCTCCCGGTTGCATCCCGAGGCTCGCGGTGGGGCCGGCGGGGGGTCCGCCGATGGGTAGCGACGTGCTGGCGCTGGTGGCCGCCGTGCTCCTGGTGGCGGCCAACGCGTTCTTCGTCGGCGCCGAGTTCGCACTGATCACCGCCCGGCGCGACCGGCTGGAGGCGCTGGCGGATGCCGGCAAGACCCGCGCCAGCAAGGTGCTCAAGGCGGCCTCACAGCTGTCGGAGATGATCGCCGGGGCGCAGCTGGGCATCACGGTCTGCTCGCTGCTGCTCGGCCGCCTCGGCGAGCCCGCGGTGGCGAGCTTGCTGGAGGCCCCGCTCGCCCCGTTGGGGCTGCCGGAGGCGGTGCTGCACGGGATCTCGTTCGCGGTGGCACTGACGATCGTGGTAGTGGCACATGTGCTGCTCGGTGAGATGGTGCCCAAGAACGTCGCGCTCGCTGGCCCGGAGAGTGCCGCGATGGTGCTGGTGCCCAGCCTCGTCACGTTCGTTCGCCTCACCCGGCCGCTTGTCGTGGTGTTCAACATGGCGGCTGCCGGGCTGCTGCACCTGATCCACGTGCAGCCTCGCGACGAGCTGGAGTCGGCCTACACCCCCGGCGAGCTCGCGGAGATGATCGCCGACTCCCGGCGCGAGGGACTGCTCGACGACGACGAGAGCTCCCGGCTCTCGCGCGCCCTCGGCTCGTCCGAGCGCACCGTGGCCGACGCGATGGCTCCCATCGACGAGCTGGTGACGCTGCCCGCGATGCCGACGGTGGCGCAGGTGGTACAGGCGGTATCCGCGACCGGATTCTCGCGGTTCCCGCTGCGCGATGACGACGGCGAGCTGGTTGGCTACCTGCACGTCAAGGACATCCTCGACGTGGCCGATCAGCCCGAAGCGATCATCCCGCGGGACCGGATGCGCGCGCTGCCCGACGTGCCGGTCACCGCCCGCTCGGCGGACGCTCTTGCCACCCTGCGCAGGTCACAGGCTCACCTGGCCCGGGTCGTCAACGCCAGAGGCCGGACCGTCGGAGTGGTCGCGATGGAGGACCTGCTGGAGTACTACCTCGGCAGCGTCGACCCGGCTGGCCCTGGCCGGTCGGGCGTCCAGCTCTGAGCCACGCTCAGCCCGCGATGGTGGCGTTGGCGATCGGCACCGCGAACGCGCGACACCAGATCAGCACGGTGATCGGCCCAGAGCCCGCGAACTGCGCCGGCAGCAGATAGTTCTGGCTGCCCTTCGTGCCCTTGAGCGGGCCGAGCTCGGTCCCGCCGTCAGGCCGCTCCGCGTCGCGTCCGGACACGACGTAGACCACCGGGTCCGGCACGCCCTGGACCGAGAAGTTCTCGAACCGGACCGCGCGGGAGCCGTCGCTGAGCTCGAACACGACGGCGTCACCGGAGACCCTGTGGTCCAGCGGCTCGAAGCCGCCACGGCCGCGCTCTATCGGTGCCGCGGCGGCTTGCGATGGGGCTGGCGCACCGGCCGACGCCGCGGCGGGAGCCGCTGTCGGCAGCGCCTCGTCCACCGTCGTCTCGCGCACCAGCGGGACGATCAGGAACCACACGATCAACGCCATCGGAATCAGTTGCGCCAACCGGCCGGCCACGGCCGATCCGGTCAGCCGCGTCACCCCGAAGCGCAGGCCGACCGCGACGGCCACCGCCCCGACGATGAACGCGAGCGCCAATGGGCTGGCCAGCGTGGAGGTGATGATGTTCGAGCGCTGCAGGATCAGCGCGAGCAGCAGCAGGAACACCACCGAGATCGCCAGCCCAACGACGAAGGACAGCAGCAGCCGTTTCCAGGTCTCGCTCGGGGCGGAACGGCGAACATCAGTCGTGGAGCTGGTCACGGCCACACGCTAGCGCGGCCACGTCGCAACCGGCGGAACCGAAAGAACCCGGTAACACCTCAGCCGGACGGCTCCCACTGGGCGCTGGCGGCGGACGGCTCGTCGCGTTCGGTGCTGACCGTGCGGGTCTCGCCGACGGCCATGTCCCACAGGTCGGCGCGATCGTGGTCGGTCGCCGCCCACGCGGCGTGGACGCGCTCGAGCGGCTCGAGCACCGGCTCTCGGGTCAGCACGAACGTGCCCCAGTGCATGGTGGCCAGCCGCTGCGCGCCGAGGTCGCTCAGCGCCTGGACAGCCTCTGTCGGATCCATGTGCATCGGGCGCATGAACCACCTCGGGTCGTACGCCCCGATCGGCAACATGGCGACGTCGATGCCGGGCATGCGCCGGCCGATCTCGGCGAAGCGGTGCCCGTAGCCGCTGTCGCCGGCGTGGAAGAGCCGGGAGCCGTCCTGGCCGGTGAGCACCCAGCCACCCCAGAGGCTGCGGCAGGTGTCGAACGGCCCGCGCCGGCTCCAGTGGTGGACGGGGACGAAGGTGAACTCCACCTCGCCCAGCCGCACCGACTCCCACCAGTCCAGCTCGTGCACCACGCTGAACCCGTGCTGGCGGAACCAGCGGCCGAGCCCGACCGGCACCAGCATCCGGGTGTCTCGCGGCAGCAGCCGCATGGTCGGGGCGTCGAGGTGGTCGTAGTGGTCGTGGCTGATCACCACGGCGTCGATCCGCGGTAGCTGCTCCCAGCTCAGGCCCGGCGGGGTCAGACGCGGGCCGACGCCGGGAAGCCTCGGCGACAGCACCGGGTCGGCCAGCACCGCGAGCCCGCCGAGCCGGATCAGGAAGCTGGCGTGCCCGATCCAGGTCAGCGACGCCGGGGCCGAGCTGTCGAGGAGTGGCAGGCCGGCCGTGTCGCGCGGGACCTGCTCGGCGCCGGTCGAGGACCCGCGGAACCCGCCGGTGCGGAACAGCCGGTAGAGCTGGGCCGGCCCCGGCAGCGGCGCGGTCAACCGGTCACGGTAGGACGGCCGGAATGGCCCGAACCGCGGAGCAACCATGATTCCAACGTAACCGTCAGAAGGCCGGCCACGGGATCGCCGGGCCGTGCCCCGAGGGCGCCGGGAACTCCGGCGCGGCGAGTAGCCCGGCGACCCGGTCGGACAGCGCCGCCACCTCCGAGCGGCTGAGGTGCTCGGTGAGAGTGGTGCACAACGACCCGTCGAGCTCGCGCCGCAGCCGCGCCAACCCGTCGAGCAGGTCGTCGGGCACCGGCTCGCCGACCCAGCCCCACAGCACCGTGCGCAGCTTGTCCTCGGTGTGCAGGCACACGCCGTGGTCGACGCCGTACACGGCGCCGTCGCCGGCGACCAGCACATGGCCGCCCTTGCGGTCGGCGTTGTTGATCACGTCGTCGAGCAGTGCCATCCGGCGCAGCTCCGGCCGGTCGGCGTGCGCGAGCACCGCAGGGTTGCCGCGGTGGTCCCGCGCGTGCAGCACCACCCGCCACCCGTCGGGCACCTGCCTGGGCTCGACCACGTCGACCAGCTCGACGTCGGTGTCGGTCTCGATCCAGAGCTGCACCATGCCGGGGCCGAACGGGCCGTCTCGCAGCACGGTCGGCGGGACCAGCCCCCAGCCGGCCGACTCGCTGACCAGGTAGCTCGCGACCTCCCGGCCGGCGAGCGTCCCGTCCGGGAAGTCCCACAGCGGCCGCTCGCCGCGGACCGGCTTGTAGACGCACTCCACGGTGACGCCGTCCGCCTCGACGGTGCCGACCAGCGTGGCGTTGGAGGCGGACAGGATGCGGCCGGTCACCTCGAGCCGGCCACAGCGCAGCAGCTCCGTCACGGCCGGGTCCCGCACTTCGCGTGCGTCCATCAGTGCTGCACGTCCATCACAGCCGCACGTCCATCAGGGGTGCGCGGTCATTCGTCGGTCTCGTCCTCGGGGGTCGGGGCGCGGCGGTGGTACCCGTTCTGCCGCGGGCAGATGTGGCCCTCGGGGTCCAGCGGCCCCGCGCACAGCGGGCACGGCGGCCGGCCGGCCGACACGACGCGCTCGGCGCGATCGGCGAACGCCTTGGCCTGCACCGGGGACAGGAACACCCGCAGCGCGTCCGGTCCCTCCTCGGTGTCGTCCAGGACGATCGACTCGTCGAGCTCCTCCTCGGTGACCGCCAGGAGCTCGACGACGACCGAGCGGCTGTCGCCGTCCCAACCCAGGCCCATCGTGCCGACCCGGAACTCCTCCTCCAGCGGCACGGCGAGCGGCTCGTTGTCGACGTTGGGCTCCTCGGGAGCCTCCGCGGGCAGCTCAGGGCCGAAGCGACGGCCGAGCTCCACCAACAGAGCTTCGATACGCTCCGCCAGCACGGTCAACTGCTGCTTCTCCAGCAGGACGCTGATCATCCGTGCGTCCTCGATGGCCTGCAGGTAGAACGCGCGGTCGCCGGGTTCCCCGACGGTGCCGGCGATGAAGCGGTCGGGTTGGCGGAACACGTGAATCGCGCGTGGCATGGCACCTTCGACCCTAAGCCACGACGCGGGCACAGGCTCGGGCTGCCCAGCTCGGCTGCCGGGTCAGTTGGTGGACCCGCCGACGACGGCGTCCGAGGTCGGCGCCTTGCGCTTGCGCTCGCTCGCCGTCTCGCCGGTCTTGCGGCGGCGGCCACGTCGCGGCTTGGGCGGGACCAGGGCCGTCAGGTCTCCCCCGACGTCGTTCACGCGCGCCACGAACGGTCGCGTCTCGGTGTAGGCGACCACGCTGATCGAGCCGGGTTCGACCACGATGCGCTGGAACGCGTCGAGGTGCATGCCCAGCGCGTCGGCGAGCACTGCCTTGATCACGTCGCCGTGCGTGCAGGCCACCCAGATCGCGAACGGGCCGTGCTCGGCGGCCAGCCGCTCACCGTGCCCGCGGATGGCGGCCACCGCCCGCGCCTGGACGGCCGCGAGGCCCTCTCCGCCGGGGAACACCGCCGCCGACGGGTGCAGCTGCACGACCTTCCACAGCGGACGCTTGGCGAGTGTCTTGATCTCCAGGCCGGTCCAGTCGCCGTAGTCGACCTCGGCGAGCGCCGGGTCCACGCACGGGTCCATCCCGCGGGCAGCGGCGAGCGGCTCGACGGTCTGCTGGCACCGCTCCTGCGGCGAGGTGACGATCTCCACCAGCGGCAACGGCGCCAACCGGGCCACCACCGCATCCGCCTGCTCACGTCCCTTGTCGTCCAGCTCGACGCCGGGACTACGGCCGGCGAGAGTCCCGGCCGTGTTGGACGAGGATCGGCCGTGTCGCAGCAGGATCACGGTGGCCACGGGTCGAGCCTAGGTGGCCGAGAGCCATCCGGCGCCGAGCGCGACGATCAATGCGCCGCCCAGCAGCACCCGGTACGGCACGAACGCGGTGATCCGGTGGTGGGCGACGAACCGCAGCAGCCAGGCCACCGAGGCGTAGGCGACGGCGAAGCTGACGACGGTGCCGACCACGGTCGGCAGCACCCCGATGCGCTCACCGATCGGTCCACCGATGGCCTTGGGTAGCTCGTACAGACCGGCGCCGACCAGCGCCGGTATGCCCAGGAAGAACGACAGCTTGGTGGCCGTGACCCGGTCGACCCCGCGCAGCAGCCCGGCGCTGATCGTCGCGCCCGAGCGGGAGACTCCGGGCACCAGTGCGATGCACTGGACGAGCCCGATCGTGAGCACGTCAGCGGTCGTGAGGTCTGCCTCGGCCTTCTTCTGCGAGGGGTTGCGCTCGGCGAACCACATCACCGCGCTCCACGCGATCAGGGCGCCGGCCACCACCCACAGGCTGCGCAGCGGTCCCTCGATGAGCGATCGGGCGGCGAGCGCGACCACGATGATCGGCAGCGAGCCCATGATGATCAGCCACCCGAAGCGGTACTCCTGCGTGCGGCGGGCGTCGCTGTTGACCAGTCCGCGGGCCCAACCGGCGGTGATCCGGCCAAGGTCGCGGGCGAAGTACAGCAGCACCGCGAAGATCGCGCCGATCTGGATGACCGCCGTGTACGCGGTGATCGCCGGGGCGTCGACCGGCAGCCCGATGAGCTTCTCCGCAATGGTGAGATGCCCGGTGGAGGAGACCGGCAGGAACTCCGTCAGCCCCTCGACGATGCCGAGGACGATCGCCTGCCAGAGATCCACCACACCCCCTGCGACGCCCGCTGCGCCGGGCGCGACGCTACATGGCCGCTGCGGGGGCTTTAGTCAACGGCTCGCTCGCGCGGGTGC
>Ga0136616_10000491_pt1 | contig 18776 bp, 24 predicted proteins | sample AntDrymUQ2992106_2_FD_106648 | JGI IMG/M metagenome (GOLD analysis project Ga0136616, IMG submission 106648) | Polar desert sand microbial communities from Dry Valleys, Antarctica - metaG UQ299 (21.06) | ecosystem: Environmental > Terrestrial > Soil > Desert | place: Antarctica: Dry Valley...
GGACGGTTCCTTACCGTCAGCGAACAATCGCGACCCGCCCCTCAGCAGCCGGGCGCGCGCCACGCGAAGCACCCGCCACGGGCCTCGCCGTCCAGTCCGAGGTCCGCGACCGCCTGCTCCACGCCCGGGAAGGCGGGGTTGCCGTAGTCGTGCAGCACGACGACCCCACCGGACGCGAGCCGCGGCCGCCACGCGCGTACCTCGGCGACGGTCGCGGCGTGGTCGTGGGAGGAGTCGACGAACAGCAGCTCGACGCCGGCGCCCTGCGCCTCGTGTCCGGGCGCGCGGACCAGCTCCAATCGCTCGCGCGCGGAGCGCGGCAGCAGGCGCAGGTAGGCGTCGCGGTGCTCGCGCGCGACCGGGTCGAACGAGGTCAGCCGCCGCTGCGGGTCGGCCAGCAGCAGCGCGCCGGCGGTCCAGCCGGTCGCCGTGCCCAGCTCCACCACCGCGCGGCGGCCGCGGGCGAGGCGCAGCAGCTCCGCGACGTCGGCCGGCCGGGTGGAGCTGTCCAGCGCCCAGTCGTCGTCGAGGCGCTGGGCGCGCAGCATCGCGCGGGCCTGGAACAGCGCGGGGCGGGGCGGCAGCGCGCGGGTGGCGAGCAGCAGGCGCGCGAGCGAGCGCGGCGACATCGCGGCGCCAGGCTATCGTCCGGCGCGATGAGCCCGGAGGGAGATCCGGTGCGCGGGCCGAGCACCCGCACGATCCACGCCGGCGTGCCCGCAGCGGCGCAGGGCGAGCCGCTGCTGCCCGGGCCGGTGCTGGCGGCTCCCTACCACCTGCGCGGGCCCGCCGACGCGACGCCGTACGGCTACGGGCGTGACGCGAACCCGTCGTGGACGCACCTCGAGCGGGCGCTCGGCGAGCTGGACGGTGGCGAGGCCGTGGTGTTCGCCTCGGGCATGGCCGCCCTGACCGCCGTCCTGATGACCTCGCTGCGCTCCGGCGACGTGCTGGTGGCGTGCGGCGACGGCTACCCGGGCGTGCGCGCGCTGGCGGAGGAGCGCCTGCGCCCGCTGGGGATCGAGACCCGGCTGGTGGCGACCGACACCGGGGCGCTGTCCGAGGCCGCCGCGGGCGCGGCGCTGGTGTGGCTCGAGACGCCGTCGAACCCGCGCCTGGACGTGTGCGACATCGCGGCGGTGGCCGGCGCGGCGCACGCCGCGGGTGCGCTCGTGGCGGTCGACAACACCGTCGCCACGCCGCTCGGGCAGCGCCCGCTGGCGTTCGGGGCGGACCTGGCGATGCTCTCCGGCACCAAGAGCCTGTGCGGGCATTCCGACGTGCTGCTGGGCGTCGTGTCGGCCACCGACCCGGAGCGTGCCGCCGCGCTGCGCAGCTGGCGCTCGCAGTCGGGCGCGATCGCCGGCGGCTTCGAGGCGTGGCTGGCGCACCGCTCGCTGGCCACGCTCGGCCTGCGGCTGGAGCGCTCCAGCGCCAGTGCCGCCGCGCTGGTCGCGCGGCTGCGCGAGCGCGGGGACGTGCTCGAGGTCGTGCACCCGAGCGGCCCGGTCGCGGAGCGCCAGATGGCGTACGCGGGCCCGCTGGTCGGCTTCACGCTCGCCTCCGCCGAGCGGGCGCAGGCCTTCCTCGACGCCTGCGAGCTGGTGGCGGAGGCCACGAGCTTCGGCGGCGTGCACTCGACCGCCGAGCGCCGCGCGCGCTGGGGGACCGACGCGGTGGCCGAGGGCTTCATCCGCTTCTCCGCCGGCTGCGAGGACACCGCGGACCTGCTCGCCGACGTCGAGCGCGCGCTCGACGCGGCCTGAAGGCCAATGGGGTCAGATCTTGCCTTCGCGCAGCACCATCTTCCGGTGCAGGAAAGCAAGATCTGACCCCGGCTTTGGGGGCGAGCCGTCCGGGGTGGGGCCTACCGTCGGTTGCGCTCATGGCCCGCTCCGGCACCGTCTTCGTCTGCTCCGCCTGCGCCGCCGAGGCTCCGCGGTGGCTGGGGCAGTGCCCCGGCTGCGGGGAGTGGAACACACTGGCGGAGGAGGCGCGTGCGCCGGCCGGCGGCGCGGCGCGCGGCCGTGGGGCGGGCCGCTCGGCGCGGGCGGTGAAGCCCGTCCCGCTGTCGGCGGTGCGGGCGGAGCGCCATGTGCGGCTGGCCACGGGGATCGGGGAGCTGGACCGCGTGCTCGGCGGCGGGCTGGTCCCCGGCTCGCTCGTCTTGATCGGCGGCTCGCCGGGGATCGGCAAGTCGACGCTGACCTCGATGGCCCTCGGGAACCTGCAGGGCGCCGGGCGGCGCACGCTGTACGTGTCCGGGGAAGAATCGGCGGCCCAGATCCGCCTGCGCGCCGAGCGCCTCCCGGGCGCCGCGCTGGAGGTGCCGGTGCTCGCCGAGACCGACCTCGAGACCGTCGTCGCCACGCTCGACGCCGAGCGCCCCGAGGTGTGCGTGATCGACTCCGTGCAGACCCTCCACGCCGCCGACCTCACCGGCGCGGCCGGCTCCGTCGGCCAGGTGCGCGAGGTCGCCGACCGCATCACGCGGCTGGCCAAGGCACGCGACATCGCGGTCCTGCTCGTCGGCCACGTGACGAAGGAGGGCGCGCTCGCCGGCCCGCGGGTGCTCGAGCACCTGGTCGACTGCGTGCTGCAGTTCGAGGGCGAGCGAGAGCGCACCTACCGGACGCTGCGCGCGCTCAAGAACCGCTTCGGGTCGACCAACGACGCCGGCGTGTTCGAGATGCGCCAGGGCGGGCTGGTGGAGGTCGCGGACGCCTCGGCGCGCTTCGTCGGCGAGGCTACGCGCGCGCCCGGCAGCGTCGTGCTCGCCGCGATGGAGGGCTCGCGGCCGCTGCTGGTCGAGGTGCAGGCGCTCGTCTCGCCCTCCGAGCTGGTGCCGCCGCGGCGCGTCGTGAACGGGATCGACCGCAACCGCTTGGCGCTGGTGCTGGCCGTCCTCGGCCGCCACGCGGGCGTGAGCGTGGGCAGCGCCGACGTGTTCGTCAACGTCGCCGGAGGCGTGCGCGTGGACGAGCCCGGAGCGGACCTCGCCGTCGCGCTGGCCGTCGCCGGCGCCGTGCGCGGCGTCCCGCTGGGCGCCGGCGCCGGCGCCGGCGCGGCGCTCGCCTGCTTCGGCGAGGTCGGGCTGACGGGCGAGCTGCGCTCCGTCGGGCATCCCGACCGGCGGCTGGCCGAGGCGCGCAAGTTCGGCCTGGACCCCGTGATCGGGCCGGCGGGCAGCGGCTCGACCGAGGTCGCGACGCTGCGGGCGGCGCTGCGCACCGCCCTGCCGGGGCAGCCGCACGCCCGGGCCGCGTGACGTCCCGTAGCAGGGCGATGACGCTGCGTCAACCCTCCGAAACCCCTGCTCTAGAGCCAAATCCACAGCTCAAGGGAGCCTAAAAGGCTGCTAGAATCGTGGTCGATGACGCCGAGGTCCGGGGAAGAGTTCACCGATCTCGAAGCGCGTCAGGAGCCGCGACTGGTCAAGGCGCTCGAGATGATCGCCCCCGGCACGGCCGTGCGCGAGGGGATCGACGACATCGTGCACGCCCGGACCGGCGGCCTGATCGTGATCGGCGACCCCGACGAGCTCTCGTTCCTGTTCTCCGGCGGGATCAAGCTGGACATCGACTACACCCCCGCGCTGCTCTACCAGCTGGCGAAGATGGACGGCGCCATCGCGCTCAACGGCAACGCCACGCGGATCGCCTGGTGCAACGTCCAGCTGATGCCCGACCCGACGATCCTCTCCTCGGAGACGGGCACCCGCCACCGCACCGCCGAGCGCGTCTCCAAGCAGACCGACGCGCTGGTCATCGCCGTCTCCCAGCGCCGTGAGGTCGTCTCGCTCTACGTCGACGGCGCGAAGTACATCCTCGAGGAGATCCCGGCCGTCCTCGCCAAGGCCAACCAGGCGCTGCAGACGCTCGACAAGTACCGCTCCCGCCTCGACCAGGTCTCCACCCGCCTCACCGCGCTCGAGTTCGAGGGCGGCGTCACGCTCCACGACGTGCTGACCGTCCTCCAGCGCGCCGAGCTGGTGACGAGGATGGCGGTCGAGATCGAGCGCTACATCGTCGAGCTGGGCTCCGAGGGCCGGCTGATCGAGATGCAGCTCGAGGAGACGATGGTCGGCGTCGCCGGCGACAAGGCCGCGCTGCTGCACGACTACCTGGCCGAGCCGGCCGACGACGCCTTCGCCGTCGCGCTCGACGGCGTCGCCCGGCTCGCGCACCAGGACCTGCTCGACTTCGGCCGCCTCGCCGAGCTGCTCGGGCACGACCGCAAGGTCAACACCCTGGACTTCCCCGTCTCACCACGCGGCTTCCGCGTCCTCGGGCGCATCCCGCGGCTGCCGAAGCTCGTGGTGGGAAACATCGTCCGCGAGTTCCGCGGGCTGGACGAGATCCTCGCCGCGACCGACCCCGAGCTTGAGTCGGTCGAAGGCGTGGGGGAGATCCGCGCGAAGGACATCCGAGAGGGCCTTCGCCGGCTGCAGGAGATCAATCTCGTCGATCGCTACCTGCAGACATGACATGACCCTAGAGACCGCTGGACGTCCGGCACCCGGACGCACCCCGATGAAGGAGGACACCATCTCCGATACGCAGACCGAGCAGATCGAGCACCTCGAGCTGACCCGCGAGGCCGAGTGCATCGCGTTTGAGGTCGGCGACAACGTCGTCTACCCGCACCACGGCGCGGGGCAGGTCATCAAGAAGGAGCAGAAGGAGATCCTCGGCGAGGTGCGGGAGTACCTCACGATCAAGATCCTCCATAACGACATGACGGTCATGGTCCCGTGCGAGAACGCCGGCAAGGCCGGCCTGCGCCGCGTGATCGACGAGGAGACGGTCAAGAAGGTGCTCGCCGTGCTCTCCGACGACGTGTCGGAGATGCCCAAGAACTGGAATCGCCGCTTCAAGCACAACCGCGACAAGATCAAGACCGGCGACATCTACGAGCTCGCCGAGGTCGTGCGCAACCTCGCGATCCGCGAGCAGGACAAGGGCCTCTCGACGGGTGAGAAGCAGATGTACACGCGTGCCAAGAAGATCCTCGCGTCCGAGCTGATGTACGCGCTGGACAAAGACGAGGAGCAGGCCGAGGAGTACCTCGACGACATCCTCTCGCGCGACGAGAAGCTGGCCGGCACGCCCTCCTGAGCGGGTCGTCATCTCGATGAGGGCGGTCGCGCTGGTCGTGGCCGCCGGCGGCGGCGAACGCCTTGGCGCCTCACGGCCCAAGGCGTTCGTCGTCGTGGCGGGCCGCCCGCTGCTCGCGTGGTCGCTCGACGCGCTGCGGGAGGCGGGGATCGCGGACGTCGTCGTCGCGGTTCCGGAAGGGGTGACGGGACCCGGAGGCCGCATCGAGGGCGTCGATCCGGAAGGAGCAGCGGGACCCGGAGGCCGCATCGAGGGCGCCGGCTGGACGGTCGAGCTCGGCAGCGGCGCGCGCGTCGTGACCGGCGGCGCGACCCGCTCGGAGTCGGTGCGGCGGGCGCTCGCCGCGGCCGGCGAGGGGGAGGCCGTGGTCGTCCACGACGCCGCGCGGCCGCTGGTGGAGCCTTCGCTGTTCGCGCGCACGCTCGAGGCGCTGGCCGAGGCCGACTGCGCGGTGGCCGCGGCGGCGGTCACCGACACGATCAAGGAGGCCGGACCGGACCGGCGGGTGGTCGCCACGCTGGAGCGCTCGCGGCTGTGGGCGATCCAGACGCCGCAGGCGTTCCGGCGGGCGGCGCTGGAGCGCGCGCTGGACGTCTCCGGCGACGTGCTGGCTGCAGCGACGGACGATGCGTGGCTGGTGGAGCGTGGCGGCGGCCGGGTGGTGGTGGTGCCTGCGCCGGTCGGGAACTTCAAGGTGACGACGCCGCACGACCTCGCGGTGGCGGAGTTGCTGTTGGGGGCGCGGGCGGGGGCGAGCGGCGGGGCGTCTACGGCGGCTGGGTAGGGGTGGCGAGGGCCCGAGAGGCCACATTTCGTGACAATCAACGCTCTTCGCTGAAGCGCCTGTCACGAAACTCGGCTCTGGCACGCATTTCGTGACAGACGACGGCCGAGGAGCCCGTCACTGTCACGAAATGCGCCCTATCCTTCCCCTCCTACGTGCCCGCCGTTGAAGCGCCGGACGCCCACGCGCTCCAGCGGTGCACGTCGACGGCGACGACCTCCCCCTCGGGCGGACGCGCGCGGTACTGCGCGTAGCGCTCGGTGAGCAGCGCGACCGCCTCGCGCGCCTCGGCGGCGCCGGGCTCGAGGATGCGGGCGGTCCCGTCGGCTCGCGCCCACCACAGGCGCTCCCAGTCCTCGTCGTAGGCGTCGGCGAGCAGCGCGGCGCGCGGGTCGGCGCGCAGGTTCGCCAGCCGCTTCAAGGCCGTCGTCCGCTTGGGCTTGTGATCGACGGCGTGGTAGACGACGTCGCCGGCCACCGCGAACACGATCGGGACGATGTGCGGGCCGTCGTCGCCCGCCGTGGCGAGCCTGGCCACCCGCGCGCCGGCGAAGCGCTCGCGCGCCGTCACTCCCCGTTGAGCTCCGCCACGGCCGCCTCCCAGCGCTCCAGCGCCTGCTCGATCCGCGAGCGGCCCGCCGACGGCAGCCAGTGCACGACCCGCTGCACGCCCGCCTCGCGGCAGCGCTCGAGCGCGGCCGGATCGGCGGGGGCGCTCATGATCACGACCGGGACGGCGCGCCCCGCCCGCTCGTGCAGCTCGGGGATCCGCCCCAACACCTCGCCGCGGGCGAAGTTCGGGAACCATGCGTCGCCGAACGCGATCACGCGCTCGAGCACCGTCTGCCCGTTGCCGCCCACGAGCACGGGCGGATGCGGCGACTGGGCGGGCTTCGGCCACGACCAGATGCGCTCGAAGGCCACGTGCTCGCCGGCGTAGCTGGCCTCGTCGGTCGTCCAGATCGCCTTCATCGCCTCGACGCGCTCGCGCAGGAGCGCCATCCGCGTCCGCGGGTCGGTGCCGTGGTTGGCCATCTCCTCCCGGTTCCAGCCGGCGCCGACGCCGAACTCGAGCCGCCCGCCGGAGAGGTGGTCGACGCTCGCGACCTCCTTCGCGGTGATGATCGGGTCGCGCTCGACCACGAGGCAGATGCCGCTGCCGATGCGCAGGTGCGCGGTGGCGGCGGCCGCCGCCGTCATCGCGACGAACAGGTCGTAGGTGTGCGCGTACTTGCGCGGCAGCTCGCCGCCGCCCCCGTAGGGCGACTCGCGGCTGGCCGGGATGTGCGTGTGCTCGGCGAAGTAGATCGCCGCGTGGCCGTGCTCCTCGACCAGGCGCGCGACCTCGCCCGGGCCGACGGCGTCGTGGGTGGCGAAGTAGCCGATGCCGGTGTCCATGGCCTGGAGGCTAGTCATCTAGAGTCTCGCGCCGCCGTGCTGACCGACTACCACGTCCACCTGCGCCCCGACGAGCCGGACACGCCGCCCGAGCGCTTCTTCACGCCCGCCAACGCCGAGCGCTATCGCACGGCGGCCGAGGAGCAGGGCATCGCGGAGTTGGGCGCGGCCGAGCACGTCTACCGCTTCAGCGCGGCGCTGGACGTCTGGGACCACCCGCTGTGGCGCGACTGGGCGCGCGACGACCTCGACGCCTACTGCGGCTTCGTGCGCGAGGAGACCGACCTGCGGCTCGGCATCGAGGCCGACTTCGTGCCCGGCCGCGAGGACCGGATGGCGAACCTGCTCGAGTCGCGCGAGTGGGACTACGTCGTCGGCTCGGTGCACTTCCTGCGCGACCGCTCGCTCGACACCGAGGACCACTCGGTCTGGGGCGCCGGCGAGTCCGCCGACCGCGTCTGGCGGCGCTACTTCGAGACCGTCGCCGAGTCGGCCCGCAGCGGGCTGTTCGACATCGTCGGCCACCCGGACCTGGTGAAGGTGTGGGGCGCCCGGGCGCCGCGCCCGGAGGGCGACCTGCGGCGCTACTACGAGCCCGCCGTGGAGGCGTTCGCGGAGGCCGGCGTCACGGTCGAGGTCTCGACCGCGGGCCTGCGCAAACCGGTCGAGGAGATCTACCCGGCGCGCGCGTACCTGGAGATGCTGCTGGACGCGGGCTGCCCGCTGGCGCTCTCCAGCGACGCTCACGTGCCCGCTCAGCTGGGCTTCCGCTACGCGCAGGCGCTGGAGCTGCTGGAGGAGTTGGGGGTGCGGGAGCTGGCGGTGTTCGAGGGCCGCCGGCGGCGCCTGGAGCCGATCGGCTGATGGCCCGCACGGGCATCGGGATCGACTCGCACGCCTTCGCGCCCGGGCGCCGGCTCGTGCTCGGCGGTGTGGAGATTCCGCACGAGACGGGGCTGGCGGGCCACTCCGACGCCGACGTGCTCGCGCATGCGGTCGCCGACGCGCTGCTCGGCGCGGCCGGCCTCGGCGACATCGGCCAGCACTTCCCCGACACCGACGCCGCCTACGAGGGCGCGGACTCGATGGAGCTGCTGCGCCACGTCGTCGGTCTCGTCGGCGTGGTCGAGCACGTCGACGCGACCGTGATGCTCGAGCAGCCCAAGCTCGCGCCCCACCGCGACGCGATCCGCGACTCGCTCGCCGCGGTGCTCGGCTGCACCGTCAACGTCAAGGCCACGACCGGCGAGGGGATGGGCTTCGTCGGGCGCGGCGAAGGGGCGGCGGCGCTCGCCGTCGCCACGCTCGCGTGAGCCGCTGACGCCAGGCTCAGGCCGCGAGCCGCCCCGCGGGCGGCGCGACGGCGAGCGTCGCGACCGCGACGCCGTTCGAGGAGCGCACCGTGGCGCCCAGCGACCGTACGAGCGCGATCGCGCCCCGGTTCTCGCCGAGCATCTCGAAGGTCAGGCGCACGATCCCGGCCGCGGCCGCGTGCTCGAGCAGCTCGCCCATCATCAGCGCGGCGAGCCCGCGGCGCTGGTACGCATCGGCCACGGTGAACGCCACCTCGGCCTCGTCCGGGCAGTGCGCCCAGCGCACGTAGCGGGCGGCGCCGATGGGCTCCTCCCCGCGCCAGCGCCAGGATTCCGGCGTGCGCGTCGCCGTCGACCGCGGACAGCGCGTCGAGCATGCGCGACGGCAGCGCCGGCGGCACGCCGGCCATGAAGCGCAGGTGGCGCGAGCGTCCCGAGAGCTCCGCGAAGAGCCGCGCGAGCAGCGCCCGGTCGTGGGGGTGCTGCTCGCGCAGCAGGACCGGCGTGCCGTCGCGCAGGCGGGCGGGGCGGGGGGCACCCAACCGGCTTCGTCGCCGGGCACGAGCGATGGCGGGCGGAGCGGGCATGCCCCACGATCCCGCGCGCGCGCGCCGCCGTCATCGCCCGGACCGGCCATCTCGCGCGGATGGCCGATCCCGGCCACCGCGCCCGCCCCGCGCACCGCGGCCCACGGCCCCGCGCCGCGCGCCCACGGCACCGCGCCGCGCGCCCACGGCACCGCGCTAGCCTCAGCCGCGCTCGTGCGCCAGATCCGCCTCTACGACACGCGGACCCGCAGCGTCCGGCCGCTGGAGCCGCGCGATCCGGGGAAGGTCGGCATCTACGCCTGCGGGCCGACGGTCTACGCGCGCGTGCACGTCGGCAACGCGCGGCCGTACGTGGTCTTCTCCCAGCTCAAGCGCTTCCTCGAGCACGAGGGCCTGCAGGCGACGCTCGTGGCGAACGTCACGGACGTCAACGACAAGATCTACGACGCGGCGCGGGCGGCGGGGCGGCCGTCGGCGGATCTCGCGCGCGAGATGACGGCGCATTACGTCGCCGACACGGGGCGGCTGGGCCTGGGGCGGCCGGACGCCGAGCCGCTGGCCTCGAAGACGATCGGCCCGATCGTCGAGCTGATCGCGGCGCTGGTGGAGCGCGGGCACGCCTATGCGGTCGACGGCGACGTCTACTTCCGCGTGCGCTCGCTGCCGGGCTACGGCGAGCTGTCGGGCCGCGACGTCGACGCGATGGACCAGGGCGAGGGGCTCGAGGGCGCCGGGCGCAAGCGGGACCCGCTGGACTTCGCCCTGTGGAAGGCGACCAAGGACGGGGAGGACACGTCGTGGGCGTCGCCGTGGGGAGAAGGGCGCCCGGGCTGGCACGTCGAGTGCTCGGCGATGGCCGAGCAGCTGCTGGGGCTGGAGTTCGACGTCCACGGCGGCGGGGTCGACCTCGTCTTCCCCCACCACGAGAACGAGGCGGCCCAGACGCTGGCGGGGCGCGGCCGCCCGCTCGCGCGGGTGTGGATGCACAACGGGATGCTCCAGCTCTCAGAGACCAAGATGTCCAAGTCGCTGGGCAACATCCGCGGGCTCGCCGAGGTGCTCGACGACGTGGGCGGCGAGGCGCTGGTCCTGTACTTCAGCGGTGGCCACTACCGGCAGCCGATCGCGTTCTCGGACGAGCGGCTGGAGGATGCCGCGCGGGCGGCGGCGCGGATCCGCGAGGCGGGGCGGCGGGTCGGGCCGGGGGAGTCGCCCTCCGAGATGGCGCCCCTGCGCGACGCGTTCTTCGAGGCGCTGGCCGACGACTTCAACACCGCGCGGGCGCTGGCGGCGCTCTACGACTGGATCCGCGAGGCCAACCGGCGCGAGGGTGAGATCGGCGGCGGCCACCTGCGCGAGATGCTCGACGTGCTGGGGCTCGCGGGGCTGCTGGACGCGCCCCAGGGGCCGCCGACCGAGGCCCGCGAGCTGGCGGCGCGCCGCGCGGCGGCGCGCGAGGGGCGCGACTGGGCGGAGGCCGACCGCCTGCGCGACGAGCTGCGCGCGATGGGGTGGGAGGTGCGCGATGGCCCGCAGGGACCGGAGCTCGGCCCGGCGGCCTGAGGCGCGCGGCGCGCGGGGCGGTCCGGCCGCCGACGGCGCCCGCGGCGGGCAGCCCGCCGGCGCGCGGGGAGGGCCGGGCGACCGTGGCGCCCGCGGCGCTCCGCCCGCCGGCGGGGCGCGGGGCGGGCCGGCCGCCGGTGGCGCCCGCGGCGCTTCGCCGGCGCCCGTCGCCAACCTGTATGGCCGCAACGCGGTGCGCGAGGCGCTGCGCGGGCGGCGACGGGTGAAGCGGATCTGGGCCACGGCCGGCGCGGCGCGCGAGGGCTTCGCCGGCGCGCGCGTGGAGGTCGTGTCCGTCGAGGAGGTGACCGCGCGCTGCGGCTCGGACGCCCACCAGGGCGTCTGCGCCGAGGCCGAGCCCTACCCGTACGCCGACGCAGCGGCGCTGCTCGCGCTCCCCGACCCGCTGATCGTCGTGCTCGACGAGGTCACCGACCCCCAGAACCTCGGGGCCGTGGTCCGCACGGCCGAGTGCGCGGGCGCGGCCGGGGTGGTGATCCCCGAGCGGCGCTCCGCCGAGGTCACCGCCGCGGTGGCCAAGGCCTCGGCCGGCGCCGTCGAGCACCTGCCGGTGGCGCGCGTGCGCAACCTCGCCGACTTCCTGGCCGAGGCGAAGGCGGCGGGCTGCTGGACCTACGGCGCAGCGGCGGGCGCGCGCACCGCCTACGACGCGCCCGACTACTCCGGCGGGGTCGTGCTGGTGCTCGGCGCGGAGGGCCGCGGGCTGCGCCCGCGCGTGGCCGCCGCCTGCGACGCGCTGGTCTCGCTCCCCTTGCATGGGCGCATCGACTCGCTCAACGTCAGCGCCGCCGCGGCGGTCCTGATGTACGAGATCTTGCAGAAACGCCTTGACACGTCCACATAAGCCTGTACTTTAGGAAACCACATGACGTTGAGCTTGAGGGTTAGCGATGGCCCTCGACTCGACATAATAGGCGCCGGGGGAGGTGCGCGTCACGACTGAACGAGAGCCTGAGACGGCTCTCGGAGGGGTGTGCTCGTGGCCAGACTGTCTCCGACGAAGGCTCAATCTCAGGTTCATCTTGAAGATGGGTACCTTCTCGCGCTCGCCCGCCAGGGCAGCGCGGACGCCTACGATCGCCTCGTCCGGCGCTACGCGTCGTTCGTGCGGCTGAAGGCCTCGTCGTACTTCCTGATCGGCGGCGACAGCGAGGACCTGATCCAGGAGGGGCTGGTCGGGCTCTACAAGGCCATCCGCGACTTCCGGCCCGACCGCGAGTCCTCGTTCCGCAACTTCGCGGAGCTGTGCATCACGCGCCAGATCATCACCGCGGTCAAGACCGCCACGCGCAACAAGCACACGCCGCTGAACGGCTACGTGTCCTTCTCGGCCACGCCGGCCGGCGCCAGCGACTCCGAGCCCACGCTCGACGAGGTCCTGCCCGGCTCGACCACGCACGATCCGGTCAACCAGGTGATCTCCTCCGAGGAGCTGCGCTCGCTCGTCGCATGCCTCTCGAGCGTGCTCTCCGAGCTGGAGGCGCGGGTGCTCTCGCTCTACCTCGACGGGCACTCCTACACGGCGATCGGCGACAAGCTCGACTGCGACTGCAAGACGGTCGACAACGCGCTCCAGCGGGTCAAGCGCAAGGTCGGCGCGCACCTGCAGTCGCGCACGGTCCTACTGTAGGCGGGCGTGCCCACCTGGCTGATCATCGTCCTCGTCGTCCTACTCGTGCTCGCCGTCGGCGGCGTGATCGCGCGCAGCATGCAGCTGCGCCGCACCCAGGGCGCGTTCCGCACGCGGGTCGAGCAGGCCAACCACGACCTCGCCGAGGCGGCGGCGGCCGACCGCGGCTGGGACCGCGCCACGCTCGAGGCCGCCGCACGCCGGTTCTGCGCGGAGCGCCAGGGCGCCGAGCCCTCCGAGCTGCTGCTCGTCGAGGTCCTCGACCGCCCCGGCACCGACGAGGACCAGGCGATCTTCCAGATCGACTCCGAGGGCCGCCGCCAGCACCTCACGCTCGGCCGCCAGGACGGCGAGTGGGTGCTCGAGGCCCTCGAGTAGCTCACTGGACTAAGCGCACTAAGTCCGCTACCCTGCCCGGATGGAAGCCGTCTCCATCCACGAGGCCAAGACCCACTTCTCCAAGCTGATCGCCCGCGCCGAGGCCGGCGAGGAGGTCGTCGTGCGCCGCGGCCCGAAGCCGGTCGCGAAGATCGTGGCCTACACGGTGCCGACCGAGCCACGGGTCCCAGGGCTCTTGAAGGGCCAGATCGAGATGGCGCCCGATTTCGACGAGACCCCGGACGACTTCGCCGATTACCTCGCTTGACCCGCCTGCTGCTCGACACCCATGCGGTCCTGTGGTGGCTGACAGACGATCCGGCGCTTCCGAGTGGCCCGCGTGAGGCGATCGCGGACCCGGCGAACGAGGTGCTGGTCAGCACCGCGAGCCTGTGGGAGATGGCGATCAAGGCGTCGCTCGGCAAGCTCACCGTCCCAGATGACCTGCCCGCCGCGATCGGCGCCGAAGGGTTCACGTGGCTGCAGGTGAGGCGCGAGCACGCATGGGAGGTGCGCCTGCTGCCCCTTCACCACCGGGATCCCTTCGACCGGCTGCTCGTCGCCCAGGCCCGGGTCGAGGGCACGCCCCTGCTCTCCGGCGACCAGCGCCTCGGCGCGTACGACGTCGACCGGCGCTGGTAGGCGCTTACGCCGCGCGGCGCGGGCGGCGGTGCTCGACGTCCTCGACGATCTCGATCACGCGGTCGAAGTCGTCGCAGACCGTCAGCGCGTCGATGTCTCCGGGAGCGATGTAGCCCTCGCCGAGCATCTGCTCGCGCAGCCAGCCGGTCAGGCCTGACCAGTAGGAGCCGTCGACGAGCACGATCGGGAAGTGGCGGATCTTCTCCGTCTGGCGCAGTGTGGCGGCCTCGAACAGCTCGTCCATCGTCCCGAAGCCGCCAGGGAAGACCACGAAGGCGCTCGCGTAGCGGACGAACATGACCTTGCGCGTGAAGAAGTAGTGGAACGCCAGCGGCAGGTCGACCCACTCGTTCATGCCCTGCTCGTGCGGCAGCTCGATGCCCAGGCCCACCGACGGCACGCCGGCGTCGTGGGCGCCGCGGTTGGCGGCCTCCATGATCCCCGGCCCGCCGCCGGTGATGATCGCGAAGCCCTCGTGGCCGAGCCGGCGGGCCAGCGCGCGCGCCTGCCCGTAGCGCGGGTGATCGCGCGGCGTGCGGGCGGAGCCGAAGATCGAGACGGCCTTGCCCATGCTCGAGAGCGCCTGGAAGCCGTCGCGCAGTTCGTCCTCGATGCGCTGCAGCCGCTGCGCGTCGGTCAGCTCGGCGAGGATCGCGCTGGTCTCGGCCTCCAGCAGCTCCTCGTCGGAGGAGCTCGGGTGCCGCGGCGGGTGGGACTCGTGGGCCATCGCCCCCAGGGTAGGACTCAGCGCGGGCTCGGCAGCGGCCGCGGGCTCAGCCGCTGCCAGGCCAACGCCCCGCCGAGCAGCAGCAGGCCGAGGCCGGCGTCCGTTGACGACGGTCGACAGTCCAAGCCAGCTTGCCGACCGTCGGTCAACAAGAGCTGGTAGCGTCGTCGCGATGGCCGGCCCCGCCTACACCCGCCTCGATGTCGGCGAGCGCCGTCGCCGCCTGCTCGAGCTGGGCGCCCACCTCTTCGCGCAGCACTCCTACGACAAGCTGTCGATGGCGCGGATCGCCCGCGAGGCGGGGATCTCGAAGGCGCTGCTCTACCACTACTTCCCGGGCAAGCAGGCGTACTTCTCGGCGACGCTGGAGGAGAAGGCCGCCGAGCTGGCCACCCTGAGCGAGCCCGATCCGTCGCTGACGCCGCTCGAGCAGCTCACGAGCAGCCTCGACGCGTTCCTCGGCTGGGTCGACGTCAACGCCGCCGCCTACGCCAAGCTCGTCCGCAGCGCCGCGGTGATCCCGGAGGTGCGGGAGATCGTCGACCGCGTCCGCGACCAGACCTCACAGCGCATCCTCGATGGCCTCTCGCCGGACGGACGGCCGCCGCCGGTCCTGCGCACGGCCATCCGCGCCTGGCTGTGGTTCATGGACGGGGCCATCCTCGACTGGGTCGAGCAGCACGACCTCTCGCGCGAGCAGCTCCGCGGTCTGCTGCTCGGCACCCTGGTGGGCGCGGTCACGGCCGCCGGCGAGCCGGGCGTGGTCGGCGGCTGAGGTCGCGGACGAGCCGCCTCGCGCACGGCCGGTTCGACCCGAGTGCCGACGTCGTCGGGGCTACTGCACCGCGAGCAGGTCGACCACGAAGACGAGCGTCTCGTCCGGGCCGATCGAGGGCGGGGAGCCCTGGGCGCCGTAGGCCTGCTCGGGCGGGATGATCAGCCGGCGGCGGCCGCCGACCTGCATCCCGGCGACGCCGGTGTCCCAGCCGGGGATGACCTGGCCGGCGCCGAGCTGGAACGAGAACGGCTCGCCGGTGTCCCACGAGGCGTCGAACTGGCGGCCGTTGATGTAGGAGACCCCGACGTACTGGACCTGCACGAGTTGGCCGGGCTGGGCGACCGGCCCGTCGCCGACGCGCAGGTCCTTCGCCACCAGCCGCGTGGGCGGCTTGCCGCGCGGCACCGTCACCTCGGGCTTCGTCGGCTCGGGCGTGGCCGCCGGCGCGGCGGTCGCCGCGGGGGCCGCGGCCTCCTCCTCCGAGGAGTCCCCGCAGCCGGCGACCGCGAGGGCGGCGCAGGCGAGGCCGAGCGCGAGCGAGCGTCTGCGAAGCGGCATGGCGGCGGAGGGTAGAAGACGGTCGCGTGTGCGGACGTCGAGTCGGCCCGATCGCCTGCGTAGCGGTTCGACGGCGGCGGTCAGGGCCCGCCGCTCAGGGGTCGGTGCCGAAGATGCGGTCGCCGGCGTCGCCGAGGCCGGGCCGGATGTAGCCGTTGGCGTCCAGCTCGCGGTCCAGCGCGGCGGTGAAGATCGGCACCTCGGGATGGGCCTCGCGCAGCGCGGCCACGCCCTCGGGCGCCGCGACGAGGCAGACGAAGCGCAGCCGCCGCGCACCCGCGCGCTTGAGCCGGGCGATCGCCTGCGTGGCGCTGCCGCCGGTGGCGAGCATCGGGTCGACGACGAACACCTCCGCGTCCTGGACGCCTGGCGGCACGTTCTCGTAGTAGCCGACGGGCCGCAGCGCCTCCTCGTCGCGGTACATGCCGAGGTGCCCGACGCGCGCGTCGGGCACGAGCCGGAGGAAGCCGTCGACCATGCCGAGGCCCGCGCGCAGGATCGCCACGATCACGACCTCCTCGGCGAGCTGCACGCCCGCGGCGGGCTCCAGCGGCGTCTGCACCTCGAGATCGGCCGCGCGCAGCGAGCGCATCGCCTCGTAGCCCAGCAGCATCGCCGCCTCGTCGAGCGTCTGGCGGAAGGCGCCGTGCGGGGTCGTGCGATCGCGCAGGATCGAGACGAGGCGCCGCAGGAGGACGTGGTCGACCACCGTGACGCCTTCGGGCACCACCATCGCGCGCCAAACCTACCGCTCGCAGCGGAGCGGGCGCGGCGCGCGCCGGGGCGGGGGCGCGTGGCCGCTGGCTACAGTCCGCGCGATGCCGCAGCTGAGCCCAGGCGATCGCTTCCCGGCGCTCAGGGTCGAGACGGCGGCGGGCGGACAGGACCTCTCCGCGCGCTGGCGGGAGCAGGCGCTGGTGGTGGTCTTCATGCGCCACTTCGGGTGCGCGTTCTGCCGCGAGCACCTGGCGCGCCTGAGCCGCGCCTACGCCGAGATCGGCGACGCGGGCGCCGATGTCGTGGATGAGCCGCGCCTACGCCGAGATCGGCGACGCGGGCGCCGATGTCGTGGCGATCTTCCGGTACGGGGCCGATGCGACCCGCAGCTTCTGCGAGAGCCGGCGCGTGCCGTTCGACTGCGTCGGCGACCCGCTGCGCACCGCCTACGACGAGATCAGCCTGGGCCGGGGCGACCGCAGTCAGCTGCTGGGCTGGAAGGTGGCCCCGCGGCTGGTGCCCGCGCTGCGCCAGGGCCGGGGCATGGGCGGGGCGCAGGGCGGCGACATGGCGCAGCTGCCCGGCACGTTCGTCGTCGCCTCCGACGGCCGCGTCGTGATGGCGCACTACAGCGAGTCCTCCGCCGACAACCCGCCGGTGCAGGACGTGCTGCGGGCGGTGCGTCAGGCGGCGGCCGCCGGCAGCGGCGCCGCGGGGCGGTAGCCACGCAGCCAGCCGGTGAGCGGCTCGGCCGCCTGCGGGCGGCTGAGGAAGTAGCCCTGCGCCTGGTCGCAGCCGAGCGCGACCAGCGCCCGCCAGGCGTCCTCGCCCTCCATGCCCTCGGCCACCACGTGCAGACCGAGGTTGCGGCCGAGCTGGACCGACGAGCGCACGATCACCGCGTCCTGCTCGCGCTCGCCCATGCTCATCACGAACGACTTGTCGATCTTCAGCGTGGTGACCGGCAGGTCGCGCAGCCAGGCCAGCGAGGTGTAGCCCGTGCCGAAGTCGTCGATGGCCAGCCGCACGCCCAGATCGGCGAGGCGGTGGAGCACCGCCTTCGCCCGCACCGGGTCGGCCATGATCGTCGTCTCGGTGATCTCCAGCTCGAGCGCGGAGGCGGGCAGGTCGTGCTCGGCGAGGCGCCGGGCGACCTCGTCGGGCAGCGAGAGGTCGAGCAGGTTGCGCGTCGAGAGGTTGACCGCGACGGCGAGCTCCAGCCCCTGGTCGCGCCACTGCCGCAGCGTCACCTGCAGGACGTGGCTGGTGAGCGGGCGCATCAGCCCGGTGTGCTCGGCGATCGGGATGAAGCTTTCGGGGTAGAGCAGCCCGCGCTCGGGATGGCGCCAGCGCACCAGCGCCTCGACGCCGGTGATCCGGCCCGTGGCCAGGTCGGCCTGCGGCTGGAAGTGCACCACGATCTCCCCGGCGCCGATCGCCCTGCGCAGGTCGGCGACGACGGCGAGCCGGTCGCGCGCGCCGGCGCTGGACGCGGCGCGGTAGGCCTCCACGCCGGTGTGGGCCTCCTTGGCCGCGTACATGGCGACGTCGGCGCGCTGCAGGAGCGTGTCCGGTCGGCGCCGTGGTGCGGGAAGAGCGCGATGCCGGTGCTGGCCTCGACCTCCAAGCCGATCCCCTCCAGCTCGAAGCGCTCGTCGAGCGCCTCGCGCAGGCGCTCGGCCACCTCGCGCGCGTCGCGCGGCCCGCCGGAGGCGGGCAGCAGCACCGCGAACTCGTCGCCGCCGAGGCGGGCCACGGTGTCGCCCGCGCGCAGGTCGCGGCGCAGCCGGGCGCCGACGAGGTGCTGCAGCAGGTCGCCGTTGTGGTGGCCCAGCGTGTCGTTGACGTCCTTGAAGCGGTCGAGGTCGAGCAGCAGCACCGCGACCTCGCCCCCGTGGCGCTGCGCATGCGCGATCGCCTGGTGGGTGCGGTCGTGGAAGAGCAGCCGGTTGGGCAGGTCGGTGACCGGGTCGTGCAGCGCCTGGCGCTCGTGCTCGACGGCCTGGACGAGCAGCCGGCGGGCGCCGCGGGTCGTCGACGCGAGCAGGACGGCCACGAGCGCGAGCGCGGCCAGCAGCGCGGGCGTGCGCAGCGCGGGCGCGACCAGCAGGCTCACCGCGGCGAGGGGCACGAGCAGGCCGAGCCCGGCCCAGGCGAACGCCACGACCCTGTCGGTCATCCCCATGTGAGACGTGTCGGCAGCCGTGGCCGCGGGCCGAAACGGCGGCAGGTAGGCTGGCCGCGGTGTCCGCGCCCCGCCGCAACGTGGAGCTGAAGGCGACCGACCCGGAGCCCGAGCGCTCGCTCGCGATCTGCCTCGGGCTCGGCGCCGAGGACCGCGGCGTGATCGTGCAGCGCGACACCTACTTCCGGGTCGCCGAGGGGCGCCTGAAGCTGCGCGTCGAGACGCCGGGCGGGGCGGCGCTGATCGCCTACCACCGGCCCGACGCCGCCGAGGCGCGCGAGAGCCGCTACCGCGTCACGCCCGTCGAGGACGGCGAGGGGCTGCGCGAGGCGCTCGACGCGGCGCTCGGCACGCTCGTGGTCGTCGACAAGGAGCGCCGGCTGCTGCTCTGGGAGGGCGTGCGGATCCACCTCGACC
>Ga0136616_10000493_pt1 | contig 18745 bp, 19 predicted proteins | sample AntDrymUQ2992106_2_FD_106648 | JGI IMG/M metagenome (GOLD analysis project Ga0136616, IMG submission 106648) | Polar desert sand microbial communities from Dry Valleys, Antarctica - metaG UQ299 (21.06) | ecosystem: Environmental > Terrestrial > Soil > Desert | place: Antarctica: Dry Valley...
AAGCCGTGCGGGTGGCCGGGCTGATAATGGACGGAGGGGCGCCCGGCGCGGCACTCATCGATGGTGCGTTCGACGAGGGCGAGATCTCGATAGAGCCAGTCAGTATTCCGGCCATCGATGATCAGCCAGCCGCCACCGTTGATCCAGGGTCCCCATTCGCCAAAATCGGTCACGGCGTCCGGCGGGTGGCGGTCGTCTAGCTCTCGGGCCAGCAGCCGGAGGTCCTCGATCCGCGGAGGACTCTCGGGGCGGTAGTAGATGCCAAGATCCACGTCGGAGTTCGGATGGGCCTCCCCGCGTGCCCACGAGCCACCTAGGGCGACGGCCTCCACACCCTCAATCCCTCCGAGGCGCCCGGCTACCATCTCCGACAACCTCAGTGTTTCTCGCCTGTCTCCGACCATCTGAGACTCCTGTTAAAGGCCCGCCGGAACGAAGGATATACTAACCGCGTGGATCTCTTCGACGCGCAAGGCTCCGATGCTCTGGCCCGCCGGGCTCCGCTCGCCGAACGCCTGCGCCCCCGAAACTTGGAAGAGGTGATCGGCCAAGACCACCTGACCGGTCCCGGTGGCCCGTTGCGGACGGCTGTAGAAAAAGGACGAATCGGGGCCATAGTCTTGTGGGGGCCGCCGGGTACCGGAAAGACGACGCTCGCCCGCGCCCTTGCCTCGGAGATGGAGGGCGAGTTCGTCCCCTTGAGCGCCGTCACGAGCGGAGTCAAGGACGTGCGGGCAGCCCTGGACGCGGCCCGCGAGCGCCTCAAGTACGAGGGGCGCGGCACGATCCTCTTCGTGGACGAGGTTCACCGCTTCAACAAGGCCCAGCAGGACGTCCTCCTACCGTCCCTCGAAGAGGGCCTCGTGGACTTCGTCGGGGCAACGACCGAGAACCCGTCCTTCGAGGTCATAGCCCCGCTCCTCTCGCGCTCGCGCGTCCTGCGGCTACAGCCTCTCTCGGAAGGAGACCTCGTCTCACTCCTGGATCGGGGACAACAGGCGCTCGGGATTGAGGTCTCGACCGAAGCCCGGACGTACCTGCTGGGGCTCTCTGGGGGCGACGGACGCCGGTTGTTGAACGCCCTGGAGGCTGCTGCTGCCGCCGCGTCGGGGCGGGTCGAGGTCGCGGACGTCGAGGGGGCAGTGGGCGAGAAGTCCCTGAGGTACGGCCGGGAGGAACACTACGACGTTATAAGCGCGTTCATAAAGAGCGTGCGAGGTGGGGACCCGGACGCGGCGCTGCACTACCTGGCGCGCATGATCGAGGCGGGCGAAGACCCGGTCTTCATAGCCCGCAGGATCGTGATCCTGGCCTCTGAGGATATCGGCAACGCCGACCCGCACGGTCTGCCCCTGGCGATGGCGGCGGCGCAGACGGTACAGCTCGTCGGCATGCCCGAGGGTCGCATCCCGCTCGCCCAGGCCACGACCTACCTCGCCTCCGCTCCCAAGTCCAACGCTTCTTACGTCGGTATCAACAAGGCCCTCGACGACGTCCGCCGCGGCTCCGTACCCGAGGTGCCGATGCACCTGCGCAACGCTCCCACGGGGCTGATGAAGGACGAAGGTTACGGGGCGGGCTACCGCTACGCCCACAACGACAGCGAGGCCGAAGGGATGAACGACCGTTACCTGCCGGACGATCTCGCCGGACACGTTTACTACGAGCCCAAAGAAAGCGGCGCGGAGGTTGGGATCAAGGAGCGACTGGAGCACTGGCGGCGAGAGCGCGAGCGGCGGGAAGGCGGGGAAGGTACGCGTTAGACGGCTCCAGCGCCGGGGTCTGAGGCGAAAAGAAGAGGACGGTTTATGAAGCTGGTACTCGCAGCACGTCTCCCGGTCGTGCTCCGCCCAAGGCTTCCTTTGTCTCCGGCACGAGGGGCGCCAGATCGATCAGGCGGTTGCTCGGCGCCTCCAACAGCAAGACTACGAGTGCGATTCCTTCCAGGTTCTGCTGGTGCGGGATACCCCGATCCATCGTTACGAGGGCATCGAACTCTTCTTGCGCCGCAGCGAGCAGCTCCCCGTTGTCCTTGCCGTTCCAACCGCGCTCGGTAACGGTGGTGACCTCGAAGCCCTCGCCGAACAATCGCTTCAACCGCCGGTCCACGTTCTCATCGAGCAGCACGCGCACCAGCTAAGCTCTCGATAGCCTCCGGGGTCATCTCCAGGTAGGCGACGGCCTGCTCTCGGCTGACGCTAGGGAACCCATCCAGGAACTCGTCCAGAGAATCGCCCGCCGTCAAGTGCTGGATCAGTATCTCCACCGGCACACGCGTACCCTTGAACACCAGTGCCCCGTTCATCACCTTGGGGTTGCGCGAAACTACCTCTTCCTTATGCACCGCAAAAACCTCCTTCGCGTCTCAACCGATTTTATACCTCATAGCCTGACCACCTGACCTGAGCGCTTCGACCCGGCGATGCCTCGGGACATATTGTCCCACCGAAATCGTGACACCGGCCTCATGACGGCGGGACGCCGCGCCTCGTAGAGTTCAATGGTCGGTTATAGAACGTAGTGAATTCCTGCGAAGGAGGTAACGAACAATGTCGTCGCCCACAACGAAGGCGCCCGTGAAGTATGCGTGGATACCGCTCTGCCTCGTCACGCTCCTGATCCTGCTCATCGTCAGCGGGGGCGAGGAAGGACCGGTGGCGGAGGGATCTGTTTTGCACGCCTTCGCGAGCCCTCCTCACTTCGCCGACGAGGCCCCGGACAGCGTCCTCGAACTCCGACTCCGGGGGACTCTGCTATTGGGGATGCTCGTCTTCGGCCTCGCCATCATCCTCACGGGCTTTCGCTGGGGAGAGCGCTGGGCATGGTATGCGCTCTGGTATTACCCCATCTTCTTCGCGCTGCATATTGTCGCTTTTGGCACCTTCGTCATCGATGGTGTTCTTGCTCTGATCTGCGTGTTGAGCTTGCTCTTGCCCTACCGAAAGTTTTTCCCGAAACATCGTGCCGAGTCTGAGCTGCAGACATCATGAGCCGGATGTGAGCAGTCGTCGCCCAGGCACCTGTCGCCGCATCGCTGCCTACGGCAGGTGCCTCGCCGTTGCTTTTATGGCGTTTCCACATTCAAGTACCTACAATGGCGTATAACCTTTACGCTGAACACCTACCGTGAAAAATACGAGGAGCCGCGTATGGATCTGTCACAGTCGCCCGATCGGGCTTCCGCTGGTGGCCCCACGCATTCCAATGGCGACCTTCCTCAGATCCCCCGGCGCTGGCTCGCGCTTGCGTGGGCAGCATGGGGCGTAGTAGCCGCCGCGGCCTTCGCGCTCTTCGTTGCCAGCCTCCCGGCGTACTACGAACAACTTCGGACCACGTGCACCGGCAGCACGTGCATCAGCCATCAGCTCACCCCCGAAGGCGTGCTGTCGCTCCGGAGGCTTGGCCTCTCCGTTGACTTCTATGCTGCGTACTCCGTTGCCCTTGCGGTTCTCTTCACCGGCGTGTGCCTCGCGATCGCCGCCATGATCTTCTGGCGTGTTCCCGGAGAAAGGATGGCGTTGCTCGGTGCGCTGATGCTCGTGCTTTTCGGCATCGTCTTCCCGGAGACTCCTCGGGCGCTGGTGATGACATACCCGCTCTGGTATTGGCCGATGTCCGGCATGGCCTTCCTCGGCTTCGTTTCCGCCATCCTATTCATCAACCTCTTCCCCGGCGGACGGTTCGTGCCCCGCTGGACACGCTGGGCGGCGCTCGTGTGGATTGTCGCGGCCGGGCAGGGCATCTTCTTCCCCGATTCAACAGAACTGCCCTGGATCTCGGTGTTCAATACTTTGGGGTTTGTGTGCGCGGCCGGCGCCAGTCTAGGCGCGCTTGTCTACCGGTATCTGCGCGAGGCGGACCAGACCCAGCGCCAGCAGGTCAAGTGGGTAGTCTTCGGTGTCACGACGGGGATCGGAGGGATCGTCGTGGTGGCCTTGCTCGGTGTCGTCTTTCCGGCTCTCGGACAACCCGGCTTGTTCGACACGCTGGGCGTCCGTTCGGCTCAAACCTTCCTGCTTCTCCTCATACCGCTGTCCATCGGCGTCGCGATCCTGCGCTATCGACTGTTCGACATAGATCTCATCGTCAACCGCACCCTGGTCTACGGTGGTTTGACCGCGTGCGTCGTCGGCCTCTACGTTCTGGTGGTAGGAGCATTCGGCGTGCTCTTGCAGGCGCGAGGTAACCTCCTCATCTCGCTGTTCGCTACGGGCCTCGTCGCTGTCCTATTCGCGCCCTTGCGTGACCGACTGCAAAGGGCTGCCAACCGCCTGATGTACGGCGAGCGCGACGACCCCTACGGGGTGCTCTCGCGCCTCGGCCAGCGCCTGGAAGCCACCCTGGAGCCCGAAGCTACGCTGCCGGCGGTCGCCGAGACGGTCGCCCACGCGCTCAAGCTGCCTTACGCTGCCATCGCACTCAAAGTGGACGGGGAAGGGCACGAAGGGTTTGCCATTGCCGCGGCCTACGGCTCGCCGGTGGGCTCACCGATCCGGCTGCCGCTCGTCTACCAGCACGAGACCGTCGGCCAGCTCGTCCTCGCCCCGCGCGTAGGGGAGGAGGGCTTCTCTCCTACGGACCGCCGCTTGTTGGAAGATCTCGCCCGTCAAGCCGGGATCGCCGCCCATGCCGTGCTATTGACCGCCGACCTGCAACGGACGCGCGAGCGGCTCGTGACGGCCCGTGAGGAGGAGAGAAGGCGCCTCAGGCGCGACCTGCACGACGGGCTCGGCCCGCAACTGTCGAGTCAGGCGCTAACCATCGACGCCGTCCGCGCGCTAATGAGGCAGGACCCCGACTCGGCCGAGGCGCTGCTGCTCGACATGAAACAACAAGCCCAGGACGCCGTCGCTGACATAAGGCGCCTGGTCTACGCTCTCCGGCCACCCGCGCTCGACGACCTCGGCCTGGTAGATGCCCTGCGCGAGACCGCCGCCCAGTACGGCCAGAACGGACTCGACGTCTCGGTAGACGCGCCGGAGCCGCTGCCGCCATTGTCCACCGCGGTGGAGGTCGCCGCCTACCGCATCGCCCAGGAGGCGATGACCAACGTCGCGCGCCACGCAGGGGGCGCGAGAGTGCTCCGTTTCCCTGGCGCTCGACGAACTACTCGACGCGGACGTGCTCTGCCTCAAAGTTCGTGACGACGGCCACGGGTTGCCAGACCCGCAGGTGGGTGTCCCTAGCTCCGCTCAGGCCGGGGTGGGCCTACACTCGATGCTCGAGCGCGCCGCCGAGCTCGGCGGGAGCCTCACCGTCGATTCGCTTCCCGAGAAGGGTACCGTCGTACGCGCCAGGCTGCCGTTGCCGGAGGAGGAGTGATGGAGCAGATCCGGGTCCTCGTCGCCGATGACCACCCCGTCTTCCGCTACGGGATGCGCGCCCTGCTCTTGGCGGAGCCGGACACCGAGCTGGTCGGCGAAGCGATCGACGGGGAGGAGGCGATCCAACTCGCTGCCTCGCTCCGTCCGGACGTGATCCTGATGGACCTCAACATGCCCGGAACGAACGGCATCGAGGCGACGCGCCGCATCCTCGAAGCCGGCCCGCAAGAAGAAGTAGGTATCCTGATGCTGACCATGTTCGAGGACGACGATTCGGTCTTCGCCGCGATGCGCGCCGGCGCCCGCGGCTACGTCCTAAAGGGGGCCGACGGGGCAGAGACTTTGCGGGCTGTACGCGCCGTGGCCAGGGGCGAGGCCATCTTCGGCCCCTCGATCGCCCGGCGTCTGACGCAGTACTTCGCCGCGCCCCGACAAGAAGCCGCGGGGACGGGAGCCTTCCCGGAGTTGACGGAGCGAGAGCGCGATATCCTGGTTCTGATCGCTCGCGGCTACACCAACACCGCCATCGCTGACCGCCTGTACCTCAGCCCGAAAACGGTGCGCAACTACGTCTCCAGCATCTTCGCCAAGCTGCGGGTGACCGACCGCGCGGGAGCCATCGTGCGCGCCCGCGAGGCAGGGCTAGGACGGGAAAACCCGTAGATAAGCCTGCAGCGATCTTTACGCCGTAGGCTCGGAGCGTAGGGCCGCCGCGTTCTCTTCGTTAAGAGCCTTCCCTTGGTAGCTCTCTTTTCTACCGTCAACCTCCGAGGCGAGTCTTCGACGGCATCGTCTGGTCCGAGGGGATGAACAACCAGTATCTTCCGGACTAGATCGCCGGGCACGTCTACTACGAGCCAAAAGAGAGCGGTGCGGAGGCCGGGATTCAAGGAACACCTCGACCTCCGGCGAAGGGACCGCGAAGCGCGGGAGCAGCAGGAAAGCGAATCTGGCAAGTAAACTCCATGTCTTGCTCGGATGATCGAAACGTTGAGTTTCAGACTACGTATCGAGAAGAAGATACGTAGAACCTGAGCTCGCTAGAGAGCATAAGGAGGATCGATGGAGCAGAGAAGGGCTGTTGGGGTCACGACTGCTCTCGTCGGCGTTGCTCTGTTGGGCGTCGTGCTGTGGTGGCGCAGGAACCCTTCCGCCTGTCCGCACGGACTGCGTTTCTCTCTAGAGTTGCCACGCCCTTTTATCACCCGTCCCAGGCTGCGCGAGATCCTGGCGCCCGAGCCCGGCGAGCGGGTGCTCGAAGTGGGGCCGGGAACGGGCTACTACGGTCTCCACGTGGCCCGATGGCTTGAACCAGACGGTACCCTCGACGTCCTGGACATCCAGCAGGAGATGCTAGACCACACCGCCCGCCGGGCGCGCGAGCTGGGCATCTCGAACATCGTCCCGCTCCGGGGCGATGCGCAAAAGCTTCCCTACCCAGACGATTGTCTTGATGCCGCTTACCTGAACTTCGTATTCGGCGAGATTGCCGACCAAGACGCTACGCTTCGCGAGCTACGTCGCATCCTCAAGCCGGGCGGGCGCTTAGTGGTCGGCGAAGCATTCACAGACCCCCACATGGTCCGGTTCGGAGTTCTCCGAACGCAGGCGGAAGCGGCAGGACTTGAGTTCGAGCGCCGGCTTGGTGGACCTTTAGGTTATTACGCTCGCTTCGCCGCGTGAGGCTAGTAGTGAGCGCTAAGAATTTTCAGTTCGCAGCTTCCGGTTCTTGTTGGTCGCTGACTGTTGACTGCTCTTTTCCACCTGGCTGCTCTCGCCGTCGAGTGCCGTCTTCTCATTGGTGGCGAGCAGGAGGGCTGCAAAGACGAATGGCTCGAACCAGGTGACGTAGGGGTAGAACCAGTAGTTGACTGTGAGCTCGAAGGCGATGATGAGGGCTGCTGAGAACGCTGCCAGCCTGCGGATGGTCCTCTTTCTGGGAAACACGGCGACGATGAAGGCGAGCAGGATCGCGAGCGCCGTGAGCGGCTGCTGCAAGATCTTGAGCTCTGGGACCTGGGCGAAGATCGTCCACGGGGTCTCGCGCTCTCCCTGGAAGGCAAGGGTCTTTTCGAAGAAGATTCCCAGACCCCCCAGTGGGTCGCCTTCGAGGGCCAGAACCCAGAAGGTCAGCAGCACGACGCCCATCCCCCCGAGGAGGAAATCGAGGATAGAGGCCCTCCTTCTGGGGCCGTCGTGGAGCATCCACAGGGGGGCGAGGACGATGGGGAACAGCTTGATCGCGAACCCCGCCACGACGCTCGCCCCCCGCGCCAGCGGCGAGACCGCCGTCGCGAGCCCCACCGCCAGGACCGCCGCCACGATGACGTCGTTGGTGTTGTTGTTGGTTGAGTACAGCGTGTAAGGGAAGATCGCCCAGGCGAAGAACATCGCCGCGGCGCCCCGCGCCCCCGCGTACCTCAACCCCGCGACGAGCATGGCCAGCGCCCCCCCGACGAACGCGAAGGCCGTAACTGCGTGGGCCGCCGGCAGATAATCCCATTCTCCGGACCACCCGAAGAGCCACAGAAAAGGCACGTAGAGCAGGTAGTTCAAAGGACCGTAGGTGTCGCCAGTACCCACGGCATCCGGCATGTTCCCGTAGGGGAGCCTCCCGTCCGCGATGAGGTCCGCCCCGACAACGCCCGCGTAACCGACGTCTATCACCCGCGAGTCGAGGTTCAGTCCGAGGACGAGGCCACTCCCCAGGGCCCCGAGCACGAAGAGCACCCACGTCGGAAAGTTGCTCGTCTTCTCGACCCGCTCGCCGATCCCGAAGCCCATCAAGAGCGTCCGCGCGAGCAGGTACAGGAGCGGCAGATACCAGAGCAAGACCGCGAGGTACGTCTCGCCCGCCCGGAAGAAGCCGTGCGAGACGAGGAAGCCAAGCAGGGCCAGAACGTCCAGGTTGCGCAGAGAGAAGAGTTTGTCGGTGCGCCAGAACGCAAGGGCGAAGATGAGGGCCAGGGGAGCCCAGACGTAGGGGTAGTTGGCCTGTTTGCCGTAGGCTCCGTAGTCGCCGCGGGCCATCCGCCAGCCGACCTGATCCCCGGTCCACACGTAGTTGAGCTCCCAGGTTGCGTTGTCCACCCCGACCCGCGCGATCTCCTTACCCTCGCCGTCCTCGACCGGATACCCGCCAACCGAGCCCTCCTCCTCGACTTCGACGTGGACCGTCCACTCGCCGTCGGCTTCGCTATACTCGGCGTCCGAGGTGTACGGGCCGTGTCTGGTCAACTCCTCGCGCACCTCCGGGTCGGCCAGGGCGAGCTTTATCGCCTCGGACTCGGAGGTCTCCGGATAGTCCAGGGTGTCGGAGACAGGGAAGATGTCGACCTCGGAGACTTCTTGAGCGTCGTCCTCAACCACGAGCCGCGCGACCGCCGTCCCCGTGGCGTCCTCCCTAAAGAACACCCGCCAGGAGTCGCCCTCAGAATCGTAGTCCGCCGAGCTCTCGACCGTCGGGTGCGAGAGGATCTCCCGAAGTTCTGGCGTGTTCTCAGCTACTCGCCGCGCCTCTTCGGAGTCCAGGTCCGCGCCGGGTGCGAACCCCAGAACGAACGAGAGCAGGGGCAAGAGGAGGAGCAGAAAGGAGGGACCGTGGCCCGGACGAAACCGCTTCACGCCGGGCTTCCTCTGTCGGGCACGGTGCCCTCCGCCGGTTCTTTCGCCGGGCTGCCGGAGGGTAGGGAGAGCATCAGGCCCCAGAGTACCAGGAGGAGGAAGTTGCGTCCTAGCAGGATGTCGGTGCCGGGGGGACGGCCGGCGGAGATCTCCAGGTAGTGGAACGGGAAGATCTGGGTGGTCATCCAGCAGACCGCGAGAAAGACCGCCGAGATCCCCAAGCCCCACACGCCGCCCGCGCTCAAAGGCACGAGGGGCAAAAGCCAGATCACGTACTGCGGCGAGAGTACCTTTGACCCGATCAAGAACGCCAACACGAACGCCGCCGCGAACCTCGGCAACTGCTCCGGCCCAAACCTGTCCTCGCGGTGCTCGCGATAAGCCACCGCTGCCGTAAGCACCAGCAGGACCCCCGTGACCGGCAAGCTCATAGAACTCAGGAGATCCACACCGCGCCCCTGCACGTCGTAGGCGCCGAACTCCAGAAAGACCCTCTCCACGTACCCGAGCTTCAGCAACACTGAGGACCCCAGACTCTCCAGCTGCAACCCCCGGTCCGCGTGGTACGAGAAGCTCTTCAAGAAATCCCCGCCCCCGAACAGCAAGGCCGGCAACACGAACGCCACTACCACGCCGAAGAACACCGCGAACCCCCGCGCGGCGCTCCGGGCCACGGCGGCCAACGCCCTCTCCCCCCGTCCCACGAGCAGGGCGAGGGGCAGGGTTGCGAGCGCCGGGACGATCTTTGCGGCCGCGCCGAAGCCCAGAGAAGCCCACGCCGCGACGGAAGCCGCCGCGCCCGCCGCGCTGTTCCGGCCGAACACCTGGCTGCTGGCGAGAGCGATGGTCGCCGCCAGCGTCAGGGCAACGACGGCGTCGTAGCGGGTTACGGCGACGGGGTAGAGGAGGATCGCCCCGGCCGCAAAGACGGCGGCCGGGAAGAGGGGCCAGGGGTGGCCGAGGGAGCGGGCGGCGCAGGCTGTGAGCAGAAGCGCCGCCACGAGGAAGAGCGCCATTTCCGAGGCGAAGAGGCTCGCGTAGCCTTCCCGGCTAGAGGAGAAGAGGGCCGGCGGCACGAAGACCGGCAGGCTCCCCGGCGGGTATTCGATAAAAAAATCGCGGTATGGCACCTTGCCGGCGAGGATGGCCTCCCCGGCCCTGCGGTAGATGGCGACATCGTACGAAGCCTCGCCGAGCCGCGGCGCCAGCTCTGAGAACCTTTGCATGAGCTCCAGGTACAGGTACGCGCCGAGCAGGAACAGGGGCGCCCAGAGGGAGACTGCCTCCGCCCGGAGCCGTCTCTTGCCGGCTTTCGGGTCCCGCCCTTCCCGGCGAGCCTCGAACCTCTTCCGGGGGGTGGCCTCGATTACTCCCCCAGCTCCTCTAGCTCCTGGCCGAAGAGCTCGGCCAGGGGTTCGAGCCCCTCGGGGGCGCCGGTCGCGAGGATCGAGTCGCCACCCTTCAGGGTGTAGGAGTCGCGAGGGCGATAGGTCCAGCGACCGCCGCGGTTGACCGCGAGCACGTACATCCCGGTTTCGGTCTCCAGGCGCAGCGAGCCCAGGGTGCGGCCGTCGGCCGGCGAGCCGGGCACGACGGTCAGCTTCAGGACGATCTCGTCGGACTCTTCGACGGCCGCCGAGAGGACCGGGTGAATCTCCTCGCCTTTCTCCACCATCCAGACCATCTCCATCGCGCAGTCGGCTATCGCCTCCGAGGCCGTCGCGAGGTGCAAGACGCCGCGGAGGCGCGGCGGGTCCTCGACGTGGCCCGCGGCCAGCAGGACCCAGCGCTCGAGGCGGTAGCGCATCTCGTCCATCTCGTCCTCGATGGCGACGACCTCGCGGGCGAGGCCCGCGTCGTAGTAGAGCAGCGCCGAATAGGCTAGGCCGACCGCCACCTCCGAGAGGTTCTTCATCTCGATCAGGATGTCCACCGCCCGCTCGATCTCCGAGAGACCCTCGCTATCCCTGGGGCCGGCGTCGGTGCTCCCGGCGGGGCTCTCCGCGACGGCAACCGGCGCTCCGGCGAGCCGCCGGACCTCCGCGACCCCTTCGGGCGGGCCTTGCAAGAAGAGCACGTCGCCTTCCCGCAGGACGTCTTCGGGATCCGGGTCGAAGTTCCAGTCCAGACCGCTCCTCACGGCGATGGGGCGCATCCCCGTCTCCACGGGCAGGTCCAGCTCTTCGAGGCTCCTGCCGTCGAGCGCGCTCTCGGGCTCTATGCGCACGCGGATGGTGGTCTCCTCGGCCTCGGGGAGGTCCTGGAGGAGCTCCGGCGGGATGCCAAGCCTCTTCACCACTATCTTGGCGATGTCGTAGGCGGCGTTGCCGATCTTCTCTATATCCTGCACCACCTGCAAGATGCCGGCCATCTGCTCGGAGTCGGCGGGGCTGCGGGCGGCGAGTATCGCCAGGGTGCGCATGTCGAAGACGAGGCCGTTGAGCCGTTCTTCGAGCCGGAAGACCTCTTCGGAGATGTCCTCCGAATTGTAGAAGAGGGCGGCGTAGGCCAGGTCCACCATCAGCTCCGAGGTGTTCTTCGCCTCGGTCAACATATCCTTCAGGTTGCGGGGGCGATCTTCGCGCATAACTCCTAACCTGCCAGTCCGAAGATGATCAACGCAATTATAAGGCTCATGAATCCCAGAAGGTCCACCGCCGCCGTGATGATCGGGATGCCGTACGTGTCGGGGTCGAGCCCAAGACGATAAGAGGCGACCGAGCCGTAGTAGGCCGCGAGCACGGCGGCGGTCGTCGCTATGAGGCCCGCCAGGGTGCTTATGCCCATCATCGCCACAAGGCCCGGGCTGGACCCGTCCGGGAAGAGGACCACGGCGAGCACGTGCGAGGCGGCCCCGATGAACAGGTAGACCCCGGTGGCGAAGGTGTAGATGAGGATGAAGTCCCGAAACGCCGCCATTGGCGGCAGCCCCCGCGGCGCAAGAAGACCCAGGTGTATCTTGGACGAGAGCCGGCTGGAGAGGATACCGCCTAAAGCCCCACCCTCCTGCAAGAACGCCGGGAGCAGGACGCTCAAGGCGAGCAGCGTCGTGAACTGCTCGCTCCTCTCTTCGAGGGCGACGCCGACGAGGATCGTCACGGTGCCGGTAATGGCGAGTATGGGCAGGCTCTCGGCGAGGATGCGCCCGAGATTCTGATTGCCCAGCCTGAACCCCAGAACGGCGACCGCGACGGCCACTACCACGAGGACGAGGGCCAGGCTGCCGGAGAACACGGGGATGTCTATAAAGTACGCGGCCAAGACGAGCGCGGGCAGGGTGAGTATGTCGCCGGCGGCGGTAAGCATCGGGGCGGCGATGTTGTCCATGTCCCAGCCGCGCGCGACGCTCGTCCGGGCCACGAAGACGGTGATCACGAGTAGGAGCGCCCCGGCGATGATACCGCCGACGGTGGAGATCACGATATAGTCGACCACCGAGAGCTCTGTGGTGACCCCGAGGATGTCGGACAGGTACCGCGCCAGAAACGCCAGGAATACCCCGGAGACGAGCGAAAGGACCGCCGCCGCCTGCACGTTCTCGGCCAGCACGCCTCGCCGCAAGCTGAAGGTAAAGAGGCCGGTCTGTATAGAGGTCGACAGACGGCTGCCCATCGCCCCGAAGATAGCGCCCCGCATCCCGATCGCCGCCGGTATAAGGACCGCAAGACCCACCAGCTCCTCCAGAGTCCCGGCAATACCCGCGAGCACGATACCCGCGACGAGCTCCCCGACCGACGAGACGAACAGCGCCGCGAACCCCTGCCTTAAAGACTCCTTCTCTTCGGTGAGGTATCCGAAGACGCGCGGCCGGATCCTCGGCCGCTCCCGAAGCCGACGCCGCATGCCGCCGTCCTTGCGGGGCTCCCCGTCACGCTCCTCGCGTGCCCTGACCCGAAACTTTCTTCGCTCTCTCTCGGCCACGGTGGAGGTATAGCCGCTACGCGAAGCATTGTAAAGAGTTTCTTATAGTTATCAGTTCTTAGTTATCAGTTTTCAGCAAGCCGTGGGTGGCGAGTAGTCGGGGCGCCGGAGATGCGGTGGCTGGAGAAGGGTGACGGATTCGAGAGTTGGCGGCGGACCAAAATCAAGAAACTGACTACTGAAAACTAAAAACTAACAACGGGCGGCCGGAGGCCGCCCTACAGCCATCCGGCTCTCTTGAAGATGCGGTGGAGCATTAGCGTGGTCACGACCATCAGAGCCAAGGCGAACGGGTAGCCGAACATCCACGAAAGCTCCGGCATGAGATCGAAGTTCATTCCGTATATCCCCGTTATCAGGGTGGGCGCGAACAGGATGGCCGCCCAGGCGGAGATCTTCTTGACTTCGTCGTTCTGGTTTAGGCCCACCAGCGTCAGGTTGACGCTGAGGATGTTCGAGAGCAGTTCGCGGAAAGCTTCGACTTGTTCCGTCGTCCGCAGCGCGTGGTCCTGGACGTCGCGCAGGTACCTCTGCAGCTCGGGATCCAGGTCGTAAACCTCCCCCTCGATCAGGCGCTCGAGCACCTCGTTCAACGGGTGGGTCGCCCTCCTGAAGCCGATCACCTCGCGGGAGAGGGCGTAGATGCGGCGCGAGACCGCGGCGTTGCCCCCGAACACCTCCGCCTCGATCTCGTCGATGTCCGTCTCGAGGCCCTCGGAGACCGGGGCGTAGTCGTCCACGACCTGGTCCATGATCGCGTAGAGTATGGCCGATGGGCCCCGGCGCAACAGAGCAGGGTCGTTCTCCAACCGCTCGCGCACTTCGTGCAGCTCGGAGGCTTCGCCGTGGCGGACGGTAATAATAAAGTCCGGTCCCACGAACGCGTGGATCTCGCCGAACTCGACCGTCTCCGTCTCGTCCCTGTAACGCGCGGACTTGAGTACCACGAAGACCGAGTCGCCATAGCGCTCGATCTTAGGCCGCTGGTGCGCCGTGATGGCGTCCTCGACCGCCAGCTCGTGCAGGTCGAACTCGCCAGCGACGGACTCGAATTCCTCCTCGCTCGGCTCGTACAGCCCGATCCAGGCGAACCCATCCCTTTCGCGGCAGGCCTCGTAGGTCTGCTCCAGGGAATCGGGCGTCTCGCTCCGGCGACCGTCCACGTAAATAGCGTTGTCGACTATCATCGCAGCGAATTATACCTACGAGATGCCCGGTTCCATACGTGCGCCGGGCAAGGCGGAACGCTCCCTGCCCGGCGCGGATCTAACTTCTCACTCTTCCTCGCCCGCCAGCTCTTCGCGGGCCTCGTCTTCCTCCGGCGCGGACGGGGCTCCGATGCCGGCGTAGAGGACCGTGATCAGGACGCCCACGAGTCCCAGAGGCGCCACCCAGCCCGGCAGGTGTATGCCGAGGGCCCGGTCGAGCGAGTACTTGCCGGGCCCGTTCAGGATAATGGTCAGCGCTATCGCCATGTTCGTCACGGGCAACTCAGCGCCGCCTTCAGTCACCCAGATCGGCTTGCCCCAGTGCGCCTTTGTCGTCGCGATGCTCATCGCGCCGATGACTCCCAGCGGACCCAGCGGGTTGAGCAGCCCCAGCACCGTGAGCACGCCGCCGCCGAACTCGGAGAGCGCCGCCAGGGTACCCCAGAGACGACCGGGTCTCAGCCCCAGCATCTCCATGAACCCGCTTGTGCCCTCCAGTCCGGGCCCGTTGAACCACCCGAACGCCTTCTGCGAGCCGTGGCCCGCCAGCAGTCCGCCCAACACCACCCGCAGGATCAGCGCTGCCAGGTTGCTCGGTCCACCCTCGCTTCTGCGTCTACTCATGCCTACTCCTTTCGACATCGCCCCGTCGCGGGGCCTACTGACTACCCACTTCTCACCGGCCTCTACCGTCGCGAGGCGCCGGGCACTGGTACCGGCTCCAGCCGTGCCTCTATCTCCTCGCGGCGCCCCTCGAGGAACGGAGGCAACGAGAGCCTCTCACCGAGGTGGGCGGCGTCCTCGTCGGTGGAGAAGCCGGGCCCGTCCGTGGCGATCTCGAACAAGACCCCACCGGGTTCGCGGAAGTAGATCGAACGGAAATAGTATCGGTCTATCTGCGGCGTGACCCCGAGACCGGCCTCCCGAATCTTCTCCCGCCAGAGGCGCTGCTCTTCCTCGTCCGGCGTCCGGAACGCGACGTGATGGACGCCGCCCTTCCCGAGGTGGGCCTGCGGCGCCGTCGGACTCTCGACCACCCGCACCGTCGCCCCCGGACCACCGGTACCGACCTCGAATAGCGCGACCCGATTTCCGCCCTCCTCGTACTCGCGCGCGAGCCGGAACCCCAAGACGTCCGCGAGCGTCCACGCCGTCGGTTCGAGGTCCTGCACCATAAGATCCACCGCTCCGAGCCCATGTATACCGAACTCCTGCGGCACGGGGGCGTCCTCCCAGGGAATACCGCTCGGGATGCCCTCGCCGCTGTCGTCCGCGAGCCGGAGCCGCTGGCCCTCGGGGTCGAGGAAGTCGATGAAGGAGCGACTGTCGCGCTCCTCGACGCCGCCGTGCCGGACGCCGTGCTCCGCGAATCGCCCGGCCCACCAGTCGAGGGTTTCGCGACCGCGTACCCTCAGCTCCGTCGCCGAGACTTCTCCCGCCCCCGGATGGTTCGGGGCGATCCTGAGATGGGGCCAGTCGAAGAAGGTGATCTCCGTTCCCGGCCTCCCCAACTCGTCGCCGTAGAACAGGTGGTACGCTGAGACATCGTCCTGGTTCACGGTCTTCTTTACGAGCCGCAGCCCCAGAACCCCCGTGTAGAACGCCACGTTCTCCGTCGCCCTCGTGGTCACCGCCGTGAGGTGATGCAAACCGCCGAGATCCATCCCGTGTCCTCCTTCAGTCTGAAAAGCTGCCCAAAGACTCCGTAAAAAGTTTAGCACTAAACTATGAGAGGGGCAATCTCTGAACGAGAGGGGCAATCTCTGAACGAACAAGGTTTGACGTATGTAAGGTTTAGAACTAAACTTTAGTCATGTTGAGTGAGGATTCTAGATCTCGGGGCGGGAGTTTACGAAGGCCGTCGGTGTTAGCCTGGTTGAGGTTGCTGCGGGTTTCGCAGAAGGTGGAGCGGGATCTCGCGGGGCAATTGAAGCTTGGGGGTTTGAACAACGCGCAGTTCGACGTTCTGGCGCACGTCGGGGCGGCCGAAGGGATCACGCAGCAGGAGCTGGCCGATTCCCTGCTGGTCACCAAGGGCAACGTCGCCCAGTTGTTGGACCGGATGGAGAGGCGCGGACTGATCGAACGGCGGTCCCAGGGCCGGACCAACCGTCTCTTCCTGACGGACGAAGGACGGCGGACGTTCGCTGAGGTCGTCCCGGCTCACGAAGCCCTGATCGACGAGCGGCTCTCCGTCCTCTCGGAGGAAGAGCAGAAGCAACTCTTCGAGTTACTCCGAAGACTCGACCGAGCTCTGGAGTAAGTCGGCTTCTGAGCGGTCGTGAGTAGTCGGGACTAGTCGTAGAACGAGTACGGAAGGAGCAGACCATGGAAAACGCGGGCAACGGAGGATCTCTGATACTTGTGAGTGGGGCGACAGGTAATCAGGGGGGAGCGGTGGCGCGGCGTCTCCTTGAGCGGGGCTTTAGGGTCCGGGCGCTCAGCCGCGATACTCAGAAGCCGGAGGCGCAGGCTCTGGCTGAAGGGGGCGCCGAGGTCGTATGTGGTGATCTAAACGACCGATCCTCCGTAGATCTAGCCCTTGAGGGCGCCTACGGGGTCTTCTCGGTGCAGAACTTCTATGAGGGCGGCTACGAAGGCGAGGTTCGGCAGGGAAAGACGCTCGCGGACGCGGCGAAGGCGGCGGGCGTGCGGCGCGTCGTCTACAGCTCGGTAGGCAGCGCCCACCGGGAGACGGGGATCCCGCACTTCGACAGCAAGGAGGAGATCGAAGAATACAAGCGCCAGACCGATCTCCCCTACACGATCCTGCGCCCGGTCTTCTTCATGCAGAACTGGGAGATGATGCGCGACCAGATTCTCGACGGCACCCTGGCTCAGCCGCTCGACCCCGAAAAACCGCTTCAGCAGGTGAACGTCGAGGACATCGGCGCCTTCACTGCCATAGCTTTCGAGAACCCGGAAGAGTGGCTTGGGCGCGAGGTGGATCTGGCAGGCGACGAGCTGACCATGCTGGAGATGGCTGAGACTATGAGCCAGGTAACCGGCCGGGAGATAAGTTATTACCAGGTGCCATGGAACCAATTCCGGGAGCAGATGGGCGAAGAGTTTGCCGTCATGTACGAGTGGTTCAACGAGGTGGGCTACGGGGCGGATATCCCCGCCCTACGAAACGAGTACCCCGAGCTCACTACGCTCGAACAGTATCTCCGCAACCACGGCTGGGAGGGGGCCTAACCTTGTCCATAACGTCGACGCCGGCCGCAGCACGGGACTTTGATGCCTTCGCCGTGTGACCGGCAGTCCGCGTAGGGCAACAACCTGCGCGGTCTTCGTACCCCCGTAGAGCGAGAGGGCTGCGGCCTTCGCGTCCCGGACGTTGAAGGCTTCTCGTAAACTCAGTCTTGCTGGGATTGCCACGCAGAGATGAAACTCTCATCGAGTTCAAAGAACACATCAGAACTAAGGCGGAGCTCAGGGTTCAGCCCGCTGTCTCTGAAGAAGACCACGAACACGCCCTTGCCAAGTCGCTTCACCTCGTCGACTAAGGGAACGTAGTCGCCGTCGCCAGCAACTAGCACAGCAACGTCGTAGTTATCGCTGTACGCGTGGCTGAGAAAATCCTTTGTGAGAGCGATGTCCACGCCTTTTGCCTGTTGTCTTCTAGCTCTTGGCCTTTTGAAGACTTCGGGCTGGAAGGCCATATCCCAGAGACATTCCCTAATGCGTTTGATTTCGTTTTCGTCGCCACCGGTGGTCGTATAGTAGTACGAGCGAATGGCGTGGGGTTGTAGCTTATACCGCGTTGGTAAAAGTGACAGCGTCCCTTCCCTATCCGGGAACCAGATAAAGACGTCGCGAGAGTGGTAAGGGCCCTCTTCCAGCCCCACAGCTTCATTTTCCGCTATTTGCTGGGCCCGCCTTCGTCAAGTTCTCTCCGTCAACGAACATCATCCATCGACGAAGGTGGGGATCACTAGGTAGCTCGATAAAACTATCGGGGGGCATGGGTGATCCTAGTTTACATCTATGGAGGGGGAGGGTTGCCTCTATTCACCAGATTGCCGCAAAGAAGTCCTCTCGGCAGTTCGGTGAATAGAGGCAACGGGGCAGCCCACTACCTATTCTCGGTAGGCGCAAGCTCTTGCCAATTCTGTATTTATAGGTAACAGTAAAAGGGATAGGTAATATTGGGGAGAGGATAAGAAATTCGTCCTGTAGTACGTGTGGGCACCTGTGGGACGGAGGGAGCCAGTGGGGTGGAGGGAGCCAGTGGGGCGGAGGGAGCCAGTGGTGCAACGGCTGGTCGCCCTCAAGGACAAGTACGATCCGACCAACGTGTTCTGCCTCAACCAGAACATAAAGCCGAGCCGCAGACTCGCCCAACCAGTGTCCTGACCCGTTCTACCGATGAGAGCGTGCAATAATGCACCGATGGTGAGTCTAACGTGCTGGTACCGGAGGTAATGCGCTAGTGGGAACCCGCGCTTTTCTGCCGACGGCCCGGGTCCACTTCGGCCCCGGCAGCCTGGAGAAGCTAGGAGAGGAGGCCCGGGATTTTCAGCGCGCTTTCGTAATCACCGGACGCACCCTCTTCGAAGAGACGGACCTCATCCGTCGGGTCGAGGGCATGCTCGGCGAGAAACACGCCGGCACCTTCTCCGGGATGGGCCAGCACACGCCGGGTAGCGCCGTCGAGAAGGCCGC